>Ga0315533_1000196_pt1 | contig 55750 bp, 45 predicted proteins | sample SalMarSW160130MG_FD_203081 | JGI IMG/M metagenome (GOLD analysis project Ga0315533, IMG submission 203081) | Salt marsh sediment microbial communities from the Plum Island Ecosystem LTER, Massachusetts, United States - Salt Marsh Sediment SW1601-30 ...
TTCATTTAGAGCGTCGACGAACTCCCTGTAGACGTTACGCTCCTTTCTCGGTCTACCCAGCCTCTCTCTGATTATCTCGTGTTGGGTCTTTATGCTCGACAGCAGCTCGATTAACGGCTTTATCTCTCTCAGGGTCTCCCTGAACGCATCTTGGTTCAGAGCGTTGCTCACCGTAACCAGATGGACCTCGGGGGCCTGCGGCTGAACGTATACAGACTGGTTGTTGACTATCCTTTTCCCTCCTTTTCGCAGCTCGTCGGCCTCCTCCAGAAGCCTTCTAAGAAGCTGCCCGTCCAGCCTTGAGCTCAGATATCTTCTTGTGAGCTCCGGGTCGGAGCCTTCCCCGCTCCTACTGTATAGCTTGGTCTCGTATCCTGCGTGGAGCCCACCGAGCAGAGTGAACAGCCTCTCATGCTCCTCCTGGTGGGTATCCCTGAAGATGTTCTCTAAGTGTTCGACGCTCTTCTTGGCCTCATAGACTATAGCCAGCTCCAGCCCCTGGTCTCTTAGCCGCATGCGGAGGCTCGGGAGCGGCTTTCCGTCGGACTGGCTCGGTCCTCCCAGGGGTACAATCAATGCGTCTTCAGTGGACACGTTCTCCATGACCTCTCTCTCACTGAGGCTGGGAACTAGCCCGCCGAGTTCTTCCTCGACCAGCCTGTACCATCCGACGTATTTCCCTCTCCAAGCCATCCGCTTCACCGGGTGAACCAGAAGGTGAGAGTCGCCTAAAAAAGCATTGAGAAAAAAGAAAGGAGGTTTAGGAAGAAGAGGCCATGGGCCTTGCTTTGGCGCTCTTGCTTGGGGTCAGGGCCTCCGCGCTCTGCGTCTGGGGGTTTCTCCAGCCGAAGCCGATGGGGTGGGCCGTGCCCTTCATATGGAAGCCGTACATCTCTCCGTCGTGGCTCATGTAGCCTTTCATGGCCAGCCTCACGCCGTACCTTGCTCTGCTTATCCTTCCGATGGCGCAGAGGCTCAGGTCGTCGCCGTGGAGCTTCATCACGAACACGCCGTCGCTGCCTAGGACGGCTACTCCCTTGACGCCTACGCGTTCACCGTTGTGGCCTACGATGCCCCAGACGATGTCGTAGACTGTGCCGTACTCCGTCGTCTTGACCTTGGTGGCCGCGAACACTGTGCCTACTGGGGTCGCTAGGTTGGACTCCTCTACGTCAGCGTAGCCTAGAGGCCACGAGGAGCCGTAGGCGCGGGCTATCCACAGCGGGCTCGCCGTGTCGTCGTCCTCTACAGCCGGGGCGTTCTCTGCGGCGCTGATCCTGTCATCGATCTCGTCCTCGCTGAGGTCGTCGAGGTCAATGTTCTCAGGCTCAGCCAACTGAAGCCTGTTCTGTATCCTAGCCTTGAGGGACTGCTGGATACGCTGTACGCGCTGGGCCCGATTGACAAAAGCCTCGGGCTGGGGGGCGGTGTCGTCCTCGGCGGCAGCCATCGCCGGCATCGCCGTGAGGATCGAGGCCACGATGAGGGCCATCACCAGGAGGGTTTTAGTTCTCGTCTTCATTTTAACCGGGAGACCCTAAGGCGTAAGTATACCATAAGGAACCCCGTGGACGCGGTGTTTCAGAACCGGAACCCCTGTTTCACCCGGCGTGAACACCGTGATTCACCTAGTATGAGCCGAACCGGTGAGCACGTCAGCCGACGAGCTGGCGGTCAACGTATGGGTTCTCCACGGTGATCATGTCCTTCCCCGTGGACATGGGGCGCTTCATGGCCCTAGAAACCTAGGTTTTTATTACTTTGTGCGCGAGACACTGCTCGCTAGCTGTAATTCCTGCTGGTCAAGACAACCACGAAGCTCGACTCCTTCGGTCTGGCTTTCTCCTTGACGTACTCCGCCATCGCTGCCAGCGCCGCAGAGGATGCTGGGAGCACGGATAACCCCTCCTCCCTCAAGAGCAGCTGACTGAATGCGGTGAGCACCTCGTCCCCTAAACCTACGGCGTATCCGCCGCTGTCCCAGAGGGCGTCCAACGCGTGCTGTCCGTCGAGGCTCCTCCAGTTAACGATGGGCTCGTTCACCGGGGTCTCCGCGATGCTCTCGGGATCCAGGTCCCTGATCCTCTTTCTTCCGTTAACGTAACTGGTGACTATGGGGTTTCCCCCGTCTGTGCTCGCGCAGACCATTACCGGAACCTTGTCGGTGAGTCCCCGCCGCCTCAGCCTCTTGAAGCCTTGGTGGATACCGCTGAAGCAGGTGCCGTTACTCGTTGAGACCGACACGGCGTCCGGGGCGTAACCCAGCTCGTCGAAGATCTCCTTGGAGATGGACTCGTAGGCCTTCAGGCTCACCTCCGTGTTCTCCTTCGTGCCCGGGTTGCCGTTGTACCAGCCGCTGTCTCCCGCCTCCTGTGCACACAGCTCCACCAGCTCCTCGTAGGTCCCGGGGGCTCTGTGGATTACGCCTCCCTGTCTCTCCATCTCGGCGATCCGCGGCGTCTGGTACTTCTCCGGTATGTACACGTGGGGCTTAAACTCGAAGTACTTGCTGAGGTGAACTATGCTGGCCCCGAAGTTGCCGCAGCTGGCGACGGCTATCTCGCCGTACCCCTTCTCCTTGGCCAGGTGGAAGGTGGCGTAGCCGGCTCTGTCCTTCATGGTTCCTGTGGGGTTCCCGCCCTCGAACTTGAGCCAGAGTTTACTGAAATCTAGCAATTTCTCGATGTTTCTGGAACGAGTAAAAACGGTGTCCCCTATACCTACTTCTTTAAACTTTTCTGTGAACATGCCCCGTTTTTCATGCCTCTATTAAATAGAAACCATTATTTCCCGCGTTTAAACCCATCGATTAAGTAAAAAGGTAAGACTACGTGAATAGTCTAAGCATAAATGCGAGGCAGACAACTCGCGGCTTCGAGATTCTGTTCCGTGGCTCCAAGTACGTCCTAAACTATCCAGACGAGATATGGCAGGCGTACCCGCAGGAGGCCAAGGACGTCCTCTTCGACAACCTGGTATACGCCGAGGCTGTCCACCTCCCCCTGACCTTCAGGAAGCACGAGATCAAGTTCAACACTTCGCCCCCGTTCTTCCAGACTCAGTTCTTCCAGAACATGATAATGGACTTGCCCAGCTGCGCCGACGTGGACGGCACGAGCACGTCGGAGCTCCTGAGGGAGTTCATGAACCTGAAGATGAGGTTCAAGGACAACGAGATAAAGTCCCCCACCTTCAAGGACGAGACCCGTGAGGGCTCCAGCGTGGTGAGCCTCAGCTTCGGCAAGGACAGCCTCCTGACGTGGGCGGTGTGCCGCGAGCTGGGCCTGAACCCCCAGGCGGCGTACATCGTGGAGCCGGTGCTCATCTACGAGGAGAAGCACAAGGACAAGCTTGCCAAGGAGTTCATGAAGGAGTTCGGCGTGGAGCTTCAGAAGATAGAGCACACCATGGGCAACTTCCGGGACGGCATGAGGCTGGGCGTAGGCAAGACGGAGCTGGGCTGGGGTCTACAATCCACCCAGTACGCCATGATGATCCTGCCCATCGCCCACATGTTCCAGAGCAGGTACATACTCTTCGGCAACGAGCAGAGCTGCAGCGAGTACTACCACGACCGGGAGGGCTACGTCTGTTACCCCGCCTACGACCAGTGCCACATCTGGACCACCCAGATAGACCTCATAACCAGGCAGCTCAGCGGAGGCGGCGTGCGCACCATGAGCGTCATCGAGCCCCTGAACGACATCGCCGTCGTCTACACCCTCTACAAACGGTACCCCGAGGTGTCCAAGTACCACATGAGCTGCTTTGTGGAGACCGAGGCGGGCAGAGACCATCGATGGTGCATGGACTGCAGCGTCTGCAGCAAGATGTACCTCCTCATCAAGGCGTCTGGCTACGACCCCAAGACCGTAGGCCTGAACCGCAACATGCTCACCGAAGACTGCCGCGAATACTTCAGTCTCTTCGGCGGAAGCGACGTTAACACATATGCCCTCACAGGCAGGGGGCGGGACGAGCAGCTCTTCGCCTTCTACCTGGCGTGGAGGAACGGCGACAGGAGCCCCCTGGTCGAGGAGTTCGAGAAGAGGTTCCTCGACGAGGCCAAGGGCAGGGAGGACGAGCTTTACAAGACCTTCTTCGGGATCAATGAGGCCATAACGTTACCCAGCCGCATCAAGAACCAGGCGGTGAGCATCTACAAGGAGGTTTTGAGCGACGTCCCCTAGGCTGCGGGTGGCTTTCTGCTGCAACACGAGGGTCGTAGATGACGAGTTCAACGTCGAGTTCGAGCCGGAGGAGACCATCCACCACGTCATGAACGCCATTGAGAGGGCGGGCTGGGAGTATCTGCAGATCGAGGCGGACGAGGACTGCTATGAGAACCTGAGGCTCCAGAAACCAGACATCGTGTTCAGCAGGGCGGAGGGCGTGAGGGGTGAGAGCAGGGAGAGCCAGGTCCCGGCCTTCTGCGAGATGCTGGGCATCCCGTACGTGGGCTCAGGGATAATGGTCAGCGCCATCGGCCTCGACAAGCCGACCACCAAGATGATCATCGAGTACCACGGCCTCAAGACGGCGCCGTTCCAGGTGTTCACGGCCCCCGAGGAGCCCATACGGCGGGGCCTCGGTTATCCGCTGATACTGAAGCCGAGCCATGAGGGAAGCAGCATAGGGATCAACTGGGACAACGTGGTGAACGACGAGGAGGCCTTCAGGAAGAAGCTCGAGGAGATGCTCCTGACTTATGGGCAGCCCATACTGGTTGAGAGGTTCATCGACGGCAGGGAGTTCAGCGTCGGCCTCGTAGGCAACTACCTCGGAGACGAGGAGCCGACAGTGCTGCCGGTGCTGGAGGTGGACTTCAACGGGTTCCCGCCTGAGCTTGGCAGGGTTCTAGGCCAGAAGGCTAAGAGCATCTTCGACGACAGCAGCAACTACAAGTGCCCGGCGAAGATCGACGACGGGCTGAGGAGACGCGTAGAGGCCCACGCCAAGGCCAGCTTCAAGGCGCTGAACTGCCTCGACTGGGCCAGGCTGGATTATAGGCTGGACGCGGATGGCGGGCTGTACTTCCTGGAGGCGAATACCCTGCCGGGCATCGACTACGACGTGGAGAGGGATGAGCTGAGCTTCTACCCGATGATGTGGGTGGCCGCGGGCAAGACCTACGACGACATGGTGAGGGAGGTAATACAGGCCGCCTTACGGAGGTACGGCATCTTCGACACAGGCAAAACCAAATCCCAGGCCTCCGAAGAAAAGCCGAGTTACATCACATAGTCCATCGCCGTTCTGGAGGGGAAGATCCTGCTTTGGAAGATGACGTCACGCATCTGTTTGAAGGCTTGAAGAAGGCCGAGGTTTTACTGTCTGAGAGACTGGGCAAGCCTGTTGAGGTGAAGGCAAGCACCACGCTGGATGAGGCTACCATGGGAATAATCGAGTCCGTAGACCACAGAGCGTTCAAGGAGGAGCTCTGGTACAGTAAGGAGGAGATCGCGTCAAAGAGTCGGCGGGAGGGCTTCATCACCTTCACCGTCTTCGTGGAGGGAGAGCTGGTGGGGATGCTGTATGGGTACGAGTTGGACCCGTCAACCTTCTTCCTGGACGAGGTCGTCGCCCTGAATGAGGGAAAAGGAATAGGGAAATCCTTGGTGAAGCTGCTCATCCATCACTGCAACATGAAAGGCTACGGTGAAATCGATCTGTATACGGAGGAGGTTGACGAGAAGGGTAGAAGGCTGAGGGAGTTCTACGAGGGTCTAGGTTTCCGACTCGGTGACGCTTATCCGGAGCATGGCCTCGAAATGGGTTACTCTCTTGGTAAGCCACTGGAGTCGAAAGATCCGCATCCTCCGGTTGCGCCTTTCTCTGTTTCAAGTCACTGATGAAACCGTTAAACAGCTAAAATTTACTCTGTTGGGGCTCTCTGTATTGGTAAACTCTATAATCTGCCTAGTGTGAACCGTATGCGTGGAAGCGTCAGCTGAGGAAAACAGGCGCTGTATCATGGAGGTGCTCTACAGGCACCGGGCTTCGGGTGGAGGCACGGTGAGCATAGAGGACGTGAGGTCGCTGGATTTCATCGACGCGGGGAGGCTGAGCGAAGACATGGAGTACCTTGAAGCGTTGGGCTATGTGGAGCTCCTTGATGGGCGCGTCGGCCTCACAGATGTGGGGTTTACGTTGATGGAGAACCGTGAGTTCAGCTTCTGCCCGCACCTCTGAGGCCAGAGAGCTGCACGATCAAGACGCCAACGAATACGGCTGCCATCCCGAGCATCTTCATGGCAGTAAGCGTCTCGCCTAGGAAGATCACGGATAGTATGGCTATCTGGATCAGCATCGTGTTCTGTAGGATCGAGATCTCGAAGGCCTCCACCCTCTGGAGAGCATGGTTCCACAGGAAGAACGCGGCAGCGGTGTTCACCACCCCGAGCCAGAGCACTATCCCCCAGCCGCCGGGGCTAAGCGCGGTAAAGCCCTCGTAGACCCAGGCCGAGCCGGCTATGAAGACGGTGCCTATGCCCATGGCGAACGCCGATAATCCTAGGGGGCCTATCTCTCCCGGCTTGAAGAAGGCTCGGCCGGCGACTAGGTACGTGGCCCACCCGAGCCCCGAGACGAGGGTCATGATCACGCCGGTGAGGCTGTCGGCGGGGACTCCGCCGAAGTATATGTAGGCGCCGGCGATCACAAGGACGATCCCGGCTACCTGCCGAGGTGTCGGCGTGGTCTTCAGGAAGATGAGTCCTAGGATGAGGACGATGATCGGGGTGAAGTTGAGGATGAACGTCACCGTGACAGCTGGGAGATGATACAGTCCGACGCACTGGAGTCCCTGCGCGACGGAGTACCCTGTTATGCCTAGGAAAACCAGTTTCAGGGCGGCTCGCCCGTCCAGAGCCTTGTGTTCGCCTCGCAGCAAAGCCGCCGGTACGAGGACGAGGGACGCCACGACGTAGCGGAGGGAAACAAGCACGAGGGGGCTTATCTCTGTGAGCCCGATCTTGGTGAGTATGTAGCTGGTCGACCAGAGGAACGTCACGAGGAGCGCTTCAAGGAGCGCCTCTAGTTTTCCCTGAGCCATTGTTTTGCATTGTCTGTGCCTCTATTTAAGCGGCTTCTTGCACGTAGAACCATACAGGCTGTCTGCGAAAGTCTATATCGTGCAGCCTCCTCTATTTCCTGCATGAACGTCGAAGAGAGAATCAAGGAGCTCGGCATCGAACTCCCGGAGGCCCCGGCGCCCAAGGGCAACTACATAGGAGCCAAGTGGGCCGGCAACATCGCCTTCAGCTGCGGCCAGGGGCCGTTCACCACCACAAAACGCGGCATGGTGGGCAAGGACCTAACCATCGAGGAGGGCTACCAGGGCGCGAGGGAGACCGCGATGAACTGCCTGGCTCAGCTCAAGAAGCAGCTGGGCAGCCTAGACAGGATAAAGCAGGTGCTCCAGGTCGTGGGGTTCATCAACAGCGCGGAGGGCTTCATGGATCAGCCCAAGGTGCTCAACGGGTTCACGGATCTCCTCATCGAGATATGGGGCGACTACGAGGGCAGGCCTGCGCGGGCGGCGCTGCCGCTTCACCACCCTGGCTGGATATGCGTCGAGGCCTGGCTGGTGGTGGAGCTGCACCCCGAGGGGTAGCCTCCTTTCTTCATCCCTGTTTTATTCTTGTTTTGCATAGTATTCCATGGTTGTTATGGGTAGGCTTGACGACAAGGTGGCGGTGATCACCGGCGGCGCCTCAGGCATCGGGGAGGCTTCCGCTAGGCTGTTCGCCGCCGAGGGCGCGGAGGTCGTGGTCGCCGACGTTCAGGACGAGAGGGGCGGGAGGCTGGCGTCCGAGCTGGGCGCGGAGTATGTCCACGCGGACGTGACCCGGGAGGAGGACGTCGAGGCTGCGGTTTCGCATGCCGTTGACGTGTATGGCCGACTCGACTGCATGTTCAACAACGCAGGGATCGCGGGGGCGGTGGGCCCCATAGAGTCCGTCACGGTGGAGGCGTTCGACAGGACGGTCGCCGTGCTGCTCAGGGGCGTCTTCCTCGGCATCAAGCACGCCGCGCCGGTTATGCGGGCCCAGGGTGGCGGCAGTATCATCAACACTGCGAGCGTCGCCGCCGTGAGAACCGGCTACGGGAACCATGTCTACAGCGCCGCCAAGGCTGGGGTGGTGCAGCTCACGAGGTCGGTGGCCATGGAGCTGGGCGAGGACAACGTGAGGGTGAACTGTGTTCTCCCGGGGTTCATACCCACCCCCATGATCGCCCGTGCGAGGGGGGTGCCCCTCGGGGAGGCCGACGGCAAGCTGAGGGTGATAACCGAGGCGTTCAGGGAGGCCCAGCCCATCAGGCGGCCGGGGCATCCAGACGACATCGCTAAAGCGGTTCTCTGGTTGGCGAGCGACGACTCCGGCTTCGTCAACGGCCACGCGTTGGTGGTCGACGGCGGCGTCTCGGGGGGCAGGATGTGGAGCGACTACCAGCTAGCCATCGAGGGCTTAGAGAAGAAGCTGGGCCTCAGGGGCTGATCCTTCTCCGGAGGTCCTCCAGCTCGGCCTCCGCGCTCTCGTTGATCTGCGTGAGCCTGTTTTTCCTCCACTGGATGCGGGCGTCTATAAAGTCCTCGGGGTCGCGGTGGTCGGTGAACCGGGGCGCCGCCGGGTCATCTATTTCTCTCTGGAAGAGGTTGCCGAAGTCGGCTGAGTAGCCGCCGGTCTCTACAAGCTTCTTGACGTGTTCCCTGCACGTGGTGCAACCCTCGACGTGTTCGAGGAGGCCGAGCTCTGCGTGGTTCTCCACGATGAACTTGAGGTAGCTGCCTTCGAGGCGGCGGAGGTTTAGCTGCTCGCAGTCTTCCATGTCTGGGTATGCGTCGCTGCCGCGGTTTATTTATTGGGTTGGCTCTATGTTCTGGGTTGGTATCCAGCCTTCCCTGTCTTGGTCTCTGCAGAGGGTCCAGTACTTAACCTCGGTGACGTACTCGAAGGCTTCCCCTGGCTCGACGGTGAGTTCCCTGGTGTCGTAGTCTGTGGTTATGGTTCCTTCCTCGCCGTCGATGCTGAGGTACTCCTCTGGTATCCACGACTCGACTCCGTTCTTGTCTTTGCACCAGTACCAGCCGGGCATCTCGGGGTCCTCGCGCCCGACCTTGACACTGTCGCCTTTCTTGAAGACGACGTTGTAGTCGAAGGACGCTTTGTGGGGCTTCACCACCTTGAGCCTCATGGTTTCCTCGTTCTTCGAGGCTGATTTAAGGTGTGTGTGCGACAGCGGTCGTGGGGTTGATGAAACTGGTTTCTTTTTCTTTGCCCCCTTTTTTTAAGGGTATTTTCAGCGACCTAACGGATCGATTTTTCTTGGTTATATGGAATAAGCGTTTTTTTGGGTATGATCGAGGGCTTTTCTGGGGGTTATGTCATGTTACTTGTCATAACGGAAAAAAAATTTCTGGGTCAGGGTTGATGTTCTTAGTTACATGGAATAACTGAATTTCAATACTCCACATATGATTGTTTGAATTAGTCATATGGTTATCAAGTCGTTAGATTCACAGTAGGGTTCGAACCCCACCCTCCCGCATATTCAGATATTTATATGGAGATTATGGCTCTCGAAACGATTGTTTGAGGCGCGCACGCATTCATGATCTTTCCCAACTTTATTCAATACCTCTTTAACCAACCACACAACAATATACCGCGAGGAAGGGGTTTTGGGGTAATTTTCCCCGCTTTTTCCCCTACCCTCACTCAATTAATCAGCGACAGAGAACACACGGTATTGAGGATGGTGTATAACTAGCACTCATTGCTTTTGAGTGGAACCAAAGCGAAAAAAGATTTAAGACCGCTATGCCGACCCCCAGTAGTATGGTTCTTGTTGGGATTTCTGTTCCGAGAAGATTTATTTCGTAATGATGGTAACTCAAGATGATCTTAATTTTCAATTCTTGGAATTGTATACGCGAAGGTGACTCAACCTTCCAAGGGTTCTAACGTTCGAACCCAACGCCTATGCAAAAATAGCGGCGGATGCAACCTAAACCCAGTGAATTATGGATAAAATTATGGTTTGGGGGCATAGGTCGTTTATCTGCCTGTTCTTGCTTTCCTCGTGATGATGCTACTGGGGCCATCTCCCCTCGCAACGAATACGCCAGCTTTTCCTTTAACCGTGTCCTGGATCTCTGCCACATTTTTATGCGTGAACCCAGGGCACAGCAAGATGGATTGAACTCCTTCCTCCTCCACCAGTCGTCTCGTTACCTCAACAGCCTCCCCTTGATTCCTCACCACTACAGAGTGGAGCCTGTAGGTGTTGGTCTCTATGATTGATCTATGTTTGGTTAGATCAGCGTCTCGTGCATGGGCAATAAAACAGACCTTGAACATTCTAATATGAAAATTCTGATTGTTGAAAATAAATCTGTTTGTGCGTCCGCTCATATACGGGACTATCAGGGCCTCGCGAGTAATCTAGTCTAAGGATGCTAGTTGGGGCGCGCGCGCAGTTGTGAGAAGGCCAAAGAACTAAAAAGTTGCCTGCTGTGCGATGAGTATCCCGTGTGTCCCCATACGGAGTATATGCGTGATAGGTATCCCTTTGTGCTGGACCACTATAGGAGGGTCAAGGAAGTGGGTTTAAAGCAACACTTTAAGGAAGAACGGGAACACCCCAAAACCCACAAAAAAATTCACGGAATATCAAGCCACAGCGACAACCCACACAAAAACAAGTAAACCACAAACAACCCCAAAAAACGCTTATTACAAGTAACCTGCCACAAGACACCCGGAAAAAAACGCTTATTCCAAGTAAATTGGTACAAACCTAGCTACCGCTAGGTAAGAAAACTGTTAACGCCGTGTACGGCTCCGATATCTCCTGTGGGATCGGGTCATCAAGCTGGTAATCTTGGGCAGTTGGTGGCTGCGGGCTGAATACCTCGGCCGAAGCCTTGGCACTTACACCCCAGCTCCATCAAACTCGTCTTCTACGAGCGCCCTCCAGCCCGAAGGCACGGATGTCTATTTTTGGGAGCGGCTTCGGGCTTAGATGCTTTCAGCCCTTATCCGCGGCGGCGTAGCTGCCCGGCGGTGCCTTATCAGACAACCGGTACACCAGAGGCCACAGCGCATTGTTCCTCTCGTACTAAATGCACTTTCCCCTCAGACATCCAACACTCCCAGTAAATAAAATCCGACCTGTCTCGCGACGGTCTAAACCCAACTCACGATCCCTTTTAATAGGCGAGCAGCCTCACCCTTGGCCCCTTATGCAAGGCCAGGATAGGAAGAGTCGACATCGAGGTACCGAACCGCGAGGTCGATGCGAACTCTCGCCCGCGACAAGCCTGTTATCCCCGGGGTAACTTTTCTGACACTACCAGCCCTCATTAATAAGGACATGATAGCTCGTTAAGCCTGGCTTTCACCTTCGGAAACCCTATTGTTAGGTATCCGATCAAGCTAGCTTTTGCCTTTACACTCTACGGAGGGTTTCTGTCCCCCCTGAGCTAGCCTTAGGGCCCCCTCGATTCCTTTTCAAGGGGGTGCCGCCCCAGCCAAACTGCCCATCTGCCGTTGTCCCAGACAACATGGCCTTGGTAAGGGAAGCAGTCACAAGTGTGTGGTGTTCCATTGGCGCCTCCTACGCACCCGGAGATGCGTACTCATTGGCTCCCACATACGCTCTGCAAAAGCAACCGATTCCCAGCAACAGACTGCAGTAAAGCTCCACGGGGTCTTCTTGTTCCACTGGAAGTCGCTGGACTGTTCGTCCAGCAGGTGGGTTCACCGGGGTCTTGGCGGGGACAGTGGGGTCCTCGTGGATCCATTCATGCACGTCGTAACTTACACGACAAGGCATTTGGCTACCTTGAGAGAGTCAGAGTTACTCCCGTCGTTTAGCGGTCCTTAGCCCGGTTGAAATCAGGTTTTAGATACCACCACTGGACAGGATTCAATAACCGTACACACCCTTACGGGCTTGCGGTTACCTATGTTTTTATTAAACAGCCGGAACCCCCTTGTCACTGCGACCTACCGCGCCAACTTTCGTAAGCGCCGTAGGCACTCCTTATACCTAAGATACGGAGCTAATTTGCCGAATTCCCTCGCCAAGATTGTCCCCGACACGCCTTGGGCTACTCACCCTGAGCACCTGTGTTGGTTCTGGGTACGAGTACGGAAGATCCATTCCAACAGGCTTTTCATGGGATCCAGGGTACAGCTGAATCCGCCTAACGGCAGACTATTCCTGGCTTCCTCTGGTTCTCACCATTACGGTACTCCCCAGAGTTATACAGTTAAACAGGGCGACAACCCTGCTCAGCCTTCCCCGAACCGTCACCTGTTGGACTTTGAGTCGCCTCGTGTACTTCCGTAGCACTGGAATATTAACCAGTTTCCCTTTCGACCAGTCATGTTAACGCTGGACTTAGGATCGGCTAACTCCCGGCTGACGACGCATTGCCGGGAAACCCTTGCTCTTTCGGCGGTCGGGATTCTCACCCGACTAAGCTGTTACTACCACCGGGATCTGCAATCCCTGCACGGTCCACAAGAGGTCACCCCCTTGCTTCTGCCCATGCGGGACGCCCTCCTAACACAATATTAATGCCTAAGGTATCGGCGCCTGGCTTAAGACCCGTCCATCTTCGGGGCCCCAATCCTCGGCGGGTGATCTGTTACGATTTCTTTAAAGGGTGGCTGCTTCTAAGCCTACCTTCCCGCTGTTTTAGGATTACGACGCCCTTTGATTTATCACTTAGCCAGGACTTGGGGGCCTTAACCTTAGTCTGGGTTGTCCCCCTCCCGGAGATCTAGCTTAACCAGACCATCCCGTCTCCCCGGATCTACGACGCATGCGTATTCGGAGTTTAAAAGGCCGCTGAAGAGTTTCCTCTCCGTGACGCCCGATTAGTGCTCTACCCCGCATGCAGTCTCACCGGAGGCTATGCTGCGACATACTTCGGAGGGAACTAGCTATCACCAGGTTAGATTGGTCTATTGCCCCTTTCCCCAGATCAGATAAGTGAATTGCATATCAACACTATTGCGGGCCTCCATCAGGCTTTCGCCTGACTTCACCCTGTCCAGGGAAAGATCACCTGGTTTCTAGTCTCACCCACGTGACTCCGGGCCCTATTCAGACCCAGCGGCTCGCCTTGCGGCTGCCCGCACTTCGGTTTCCCTAAGCTTACGATTTCTCTTAGGCTCGCCACGTAAGTGAACTCCCCGGTCCGTGATTCGAAACGGAGCATGGAACCCTGGTCCACAGCGTCCTACCGACACGTTACCGTGCCATCGTTCCGCTGCTTCTACCCTTTAGGGCTCCAACCGTCTGTAACTGCGTGATTTCAGGCTCTTTTGACGCCCCTCTCGGGGGTCTTTTCAACTTTCCGTCACCGTACTAATACGCTATCGGTCTTGAGTTGTATTTAGCCTTGGAAGTTAATGCCTCCCATATTCACACTGCATTCCCAAGCAGTGCTACTCAGGAACTAGGAACATCCACTCAACTTACGTCTACGGGGCTATCACCCTCTATGGCTAAGCTTTCCAGAGTAATTTAACTTCGTTGAGGAGGAAAATCCTAGCCCGAACACCACATCTACAATGCGTTTCCGCACGTATTCAGTTTAGGCTGTTTCCTGTTCGCTCGCCGCTAATAAGGAAATCACTGTTGTTTTCTCTTCCTCCCCCTACTAAGATGTTTCAGTTCGGGGGGTTCCCGCTCCAAACGGAGCAACGCGTGAAACGCGTTCGGAAGTCCTATTCGGGGATCCTCGGATCAATGTCTGCATGCAACTACCCGAGGCTTATCGCAGCTTGCCACGCCCTTCATCGGCACTCAAGCCAAGTCATCCACCACACAGCGTAGTAACCAGCAAACCCGGTCCCACAGCTGGAGTCGGAGCCTATACACGGCGTCATCGCCTACGGGGCTGGCGACCCCTATCGGCTTCACCCTTCACCCCCGACATTTCTCTCGGGGGCTGCATCAGTGTGATTTTGAATGGTCGAGCAGATGCTTCCTTGCTTCTGCTTTCTTAGGAGGTGATCCGGCCGCAGGTTCCCCTACGGCCACCTTGTTACGACTTAACCCTCCTTACAAGGCCCAAGTTCGACACGGCCAACTTTCGACCATGCCTCACCCAAACCTCATTCGGGTGGTTCGACGGGCAGTGTGTGCAAGGAGCAGGGACGTATTCACCGCCGGATGATGACCGGCGGTTACTAGGCATTCCATGTTCACGAGGGCGGGTTGCAGCCCTCGATCCCAACTGAGGTAGGGTTTAGGGGTTGGCTCCCCCTCTCGGGGTGGCAGCCCTCTGTCCCTACCATTGCAGCCCGCGTGTGGCCCGGGAGATTCGGGGCATACTGACCTGCCGTTGCCCGCACCTTCCTCAGCCTTATCGGCTGCGGTCCCGCAAGAGTGCTCAGCAACCCTATAGGTTCTGATGGCAACATGCGGCACGGGTCTCGTTCGTTATCTCACTTAAGAGAACACCTCACGGCACGAACTGGCGACGGCCATGCACCTCCTCTCAGCTTGTCTGGCAAGGTCTTCAGCCTGGCCTTCACTCTGCTGTCGCTCCCGGTAAGGTTCCCGGCGTTGACTCCAATTAAACCGCAGGCTTCACGCCTGGTGGTGCTCCCCCGCCAATTCCTTTAAGTTTCAGCCTTGCGGCCGTACTCCCCAGGCGGCACGCTTAACGGCTTCCCTGCGGCACTGGGGCGGCTCGTGGCCGACCCAACACCTAGCGTGCATCGTTTACGGCTGGGACTACCCGGGTATCTAATCCGGTTCGCTACCCCAGCTTTCGTCCCTGACCGTCAGACGTGTTCTAGTGCACAGCCTTCGCCACTGGTGGTCCTCCGGGGATCAATGGATTTCGCCCCTACCCCCAGAATACCGTACACCTCTCCCACTCTCTAGCCAGACAGTATCTCCCGCAGTCCAACGCTTGAGACGCTGGATTTAACGGGAGACTTATCCGGCCGGCTACGGACGCTTTAGGCCAAATAATCATCCCTACCACTCGAGGGGCTGGTGTTACCGCGGCGGCTGACACCAGTCTTGCCCCCCTCTTATTCCCTAGGCTTTTTAGACCATGGAAAAGCCGCCTTCTTCAGGCGGCACTCGAGGTAACCCCTTCGCACGTGTGTGCATTGAGGAGGTTTCGCGCCTGCTGCGCCCCGTAGGGCCTGGACCCTTGTCTCAGTGTCCATCTCCGGGCTACCACTCTCATGGCCCGTACCGGTCAAAGGTTTGGTGAGCCGTTACCTCACCAACTGCCTGATCGGCCGCAGCCCCATCCTTAGGCGTGCGAACACCTTTGGGCGTGATACCATTCCAGGACATCACACCTATCGCGGATTAGCCCCAATTTCTCGGGGTTGTCCTCGTCCTAAGGGTAGGTTAGCTACGTGTTACTGAGCAGTGTGCCACTAACATAAAGTTCGTTCGACTAGCATGGCTTAGTCCCACCTCGATAGCAGTGGGGTCCGACGGGATCAATCGGAATGAATGATGACCGCAAGTTACTCACTCGTTTGTATTGAAACGAGGAAGCATTCTGCTCGACCCTTCTCGGACCCGAAGACGTCGCCGTCTTTGCTCGAGTCGTCATACATGTTCCCGTCTCTGGAGGTCGATACTTCATCCAGAGGCCAAAGCCTCAGTCAGATCGTAGCCGCCGTCTGCCGACGGGGTGCGATTACTCGCACCACCCTTTCCTCAGCGTAAAGATAAAAATGTTATGCTTTTGGATGCGAAAGCTTAAAAAAAGCCGATAAGAGGCGGATGCAATCTCATGTTTCAATATATAGAGTCACAGAATCTAAGAGGCTGTGACGAGTTTTCGACGTTAATTCATTAGAATTTATTCAGGCAAATTTTCTTGATCCAGCTGATCTCTTTCACTCTTCCTCTTCTTAATCCGCTCAAGCTCGTTATAGAGGAACTCCTCATACTTTTCCTCGAAACTTTGTTGGGCCTTTCCGGATCTTTCAGTAACCCGGTCCCACACCGAAGAGGTGACGCCGCTGATCCGGTTTATAGCCTCATCCGCCACGAACTTCCCCTTGGAGTAAACGGAGAGACCCAGCTCGTTCACGAGCTCAAGCTGCCGCTCAAGCTGTCGCTGGAGCTTGGTGTACTGTTGTAGGGCCTCTTCCCCCTTCTCCGTGATGGTGAAGCCTCCTTCGTCTGTCTCAGTTATTAGACCATCCCTTACCAGCCTCCCGAGGAGCGGGTAAATAAGGCCGGGGGATGGGATCCAGTCGCCCCTGCTCCGCTCCTCAGCCTCCAAAATGATCTCCTTGCCAGTCATGGGTCGCTCTGTAAGAAGGTGTAGAACATAGAATCTCGTGAATCCTCTGGGTACTTTTCCTGATATCTTTGACATCGAATCACCGACGGTTAGTCGTGTGTGAAACAGCGTCGGAGAGATATAAGAATATCGCTAGAGATATGATGGTTAGATCTAGAACGCGGGTATAGAGGAACCAGAAAATTAAGAAAAAAAGGTAAAAATCGTAAAAATGATGAAATCACCACATTAAATAAATATCCCGGGGAGTATTTTTTAGGGATTTGAATTGTATAACCTAGATTCAAGTCCAGAGGTAAGTCTGGGAGACGAATTAACCGTATTAGTACTAAAAGGCAAAGGAGATAGCATTATCAGCCGAATGAAAGACGGCAGAGTCATTTTGTTCAACAGGGAGAACGTTTTATTCAACGAACTCGAACCCGGGATGACGGTACAGGCCAAGGTGAGCTTCATAGCACAGAACTACATAATAGTGGACCCCGTCTCTCCGCCGGAGAGGGGTATAGGGGCGATCAAGCTAGGCTTACAGATGGTCTCTGACACAGAGAACTGGGAAAACGCCGTTATGGCGAATGCGTTACTATATGTAATCGAGCTGCTAGAGGAAGGCGTCTAGACCCAGAGTCTTTTTCTACTATTATTTTATTTTAAAAACGATTCTCAGGAAAGAGCTGAGAAACACGAGGCCTTCACGAAGACTGAACTTGCTTTCACCGTCGGCTCTCTCGTAAAATGTTATGGGCACCTCGCGGACACGGTACCCCTGTTTCACTGTTTTGTAGAGACTTTCGAACTGGAAGTCCCATTTATCACAGTGGACGTTGGGCATGACGTCTTCCCAGAGCGCTCTTCTGTACACTCTAAGCCCACTTGTCCAGTCAAAGACTTCTTTACGGGTAAGAAGCCGTATAACGATGTTTGTCACAATACTCAAGCAATCTCTCCAGAAGGATCTGCCCACGATGCTTCCGCCTTTGATGAGCCTACTCCCGATGACAAGGTCCGCCTTCTCTGCGGCTTTCATCATCTCCGGAAGATAACACGGGTCATGGCTGAGGTCGCTGTCTATCGACACGATGTAATCGCCTGAGCATAAACTAAAGCCTTCCTTGTAGGCGGTTCCAAGGCCCCTCTTTGAGCTTCTGTGCAGTACCTTGATGTTTGGGTTAACTTCTGCGATGGAATCGGCTATCACGCCGCTTCCATCTGGGCTGTTGTCGTCGACTATAATTATTTCGTGGGGGACGCCTCTAAGTGCCTCCTGGATTCTTTGTATGTTTAGTTTCAAAGTCGTGATTTCATTATAGACTGGAGTAATGACTGAGACCTTTCCATCCATGGGGACAGCCCCAGTATGCATTGAAGAGGAAAACGAAATAAGAATACAGTATCGGGTAACTGCATGTTAAAGTTACACCCCTGGAACTGATACAGAGACAAGCCGCTCAGAGGGACAGAAAGCTCTACAGATTTCGTCCCGATCTCACCACGGGGAACTGAGTTACGTATCGCGATAATCCATATGGGGTTCTTCTATAACGGCGGAGGAGAACGTACAGTACTGAACCAAGCACTCGAGCTCGGGAGAAGAGGGCACGAGGTAGAGGTATTCGCACCAATAGTAAACGCCGACTGCTTCCCTGAACTCAGAAAAGAAGTGAGACTCACCGAGACGAGCTCTCTGCTGCCACCGAGTATGCCGCTGCGGAACGCCCTAGGGATGATATACTCGAGTGTACTGGTTCCAAGGAAGAGGCTAAGCGGCTTCGACTCCATAGTGGCTCACGGCCAGCCAAGCGTATGGATGGCTGTAAACGTGAAGAAACGGTATGGAACCCCCGTCATATCGTATCTTCACCAGGTAAACAGGTTCTTCTCTCCGAGAGACATCGACAGGGATACAGGGTGGACGACTGACAATAACCTCCTAATACTCGAAGCATTACACAGAGGGAATCTGATTCTAAAGAAACTCGACTCGTATAGCGTGAAAAACTCCGATGTCGTGCTGACGAACTCTGAATGGATAAAAAGGAAAATTGTAAGCTACTACGGGGTTACCCCCAACGTATGTTATCCAGGCGTAAACTCTGCGAAGTTTAGAAAGAGTAACGGAAGACGCGGAGCAGTCTATCTGCTCAGTACAAACAGGCATTATCCACAGAAGCGCCTTGACTATTTACTGCATTGCATGAGGGCGCTCGTAAAACATTACCCCAACCTCATGTGCTACATCACAGGGGGTTTCACGAAACATACAAGATACTTGATGAAAATAACTGAACGATACAACTTAGCCAAAAACGTGGTCTTCACCGGAAACCTCCCCACGGGTGAACTGATAAAACTCTACCAGAACGCGTACACCTACACCTTCACGTCGCCTGAAGAGGATTTCGGGCTTGGCCCCATCGAGGCAGCTGCATGCGGAGTGCCCTCCGTGGTCTGGGACAACGCGGGCCCAAGAGAGACGGTGATCCATGGAAGGACAGGGTTCCGTGCAACTCCTTACAGCGTCAAGGAACTGGCCTCGTTTCACAGGCAGCTAATAGAGAACCCCGCTCTACGCGACGAAATGGGGGAGAAAGCGTACAAATATTCTAGGAAAAAGTTCACTTGGGAAAAACACGTGGACGTCCTAGAGGATTTTCTATTAAAAGTATGTTAAAAGACGCTGTAGAAAAGGGCTCTCTATTATAGTAGTTGTCCCCCAAACAGGCGGGACTTGATACATATTTGTTTATTAAATTTAAAAAATGATATTGTGTGGGAAACGCAATGGAAACAACATCAAAACTAGACAATGGAAAACTAATCGCTACCATACTAGCTATACTGGTTCTGTTAACATCTTCAATAATCCCGATGGTGTTCGCGGGGACGCCGCCCACCATACCGGGAAACGAGGTATACATGCACGACGACGGAGTGCTAGACTCAGACACGTATATACTATACCCATACGAAGAAAAGAGCCTCAACATCGGTTTCAGCAAGTACGGTGAACTCATAGACGGCGATGCAGGCGTTGGACTGGAGTACGACGGCGTGGATGTCTTCGCGAACCCCGCTGTTGCCGAATGGAAGTGGAGCAACGGCTGGGTCATGGAGATACACTACACCGAGCAGAACAAGCTAAGAAGCGTCTGGGCCTTCGCCCTATACTCCGACAACAGCGACGTCAGTGGAATAGGCGGTAACTGGAAACAGATGCAGCTGTCCAAGGACGGCAACGCGCTCGGAGACCAGCACGGCGGAAGAAGAACGAGCGGCTGGGCCGAGTCGGACAACATCCGCCTCATCTACGACGGACCGAGGAAAGCCATCTACCTGCTCAAGACCACCATCTATGACAAAGACCCGGGGCAGACCGGAAAGTGCCTTGTGGAGATAACAACCCAACTGATCTTCAATAAGGTGAAGAAGTATGTCATGGAGATCAAGGACGTCAAGCGGTGCGATGACAACAAGTTCGACGGACCCTTCCAGATAGAGTTCAGTCAGAGAGGCGAGTGGGACCTCGGCACAGAGCCCAACAACGAGGCCTGGGCTGAGTTCTACGACGGCTTCGAGACAAAGTACTGGAAACACCCCTTCTACTACCCGTGTGAGGAGAGGGATCCCGTTGAATTCGACGTGTGTCAGATGATCGACCAGAACGAGGAGCTCGTGGGATTCGCGGCCTTCTGGCCCAACCTCATAAGCAAATGGGTCACAAACGTGGACAGCATCGACCACCTAGGCGGAGACGACATACCCGGAAAGCTTGAGACCATGGAGACCGAGGAAAAGTACATCGACGTACCGACGGCCCTGCCACCAAACGTACTGTGGCCCAACTACCTGTGGCTCGAACCAACGCCTCCAGCAACCCCACCAATATACACATTGGTGATCGACCTGCAGGACGAGCTAGTGGAGTACCCGAGAGGGGCCTGCGAGTGGAGCGACGAGCCCTGGGTGTTCAAGAAGAATGCTCAGGGAGAGTACATAAAACTCGTCCCAGACTTGCACTTTACGTGGGATGAGGTCTACCTGAGAATCAATCCTGACTACTGGACCCCAGGCGACGAGTTCGCCATCGTGTACAAGAGGAAAATGAAAGGCCACGAGGAGCATGTAATAATTCCAGCAGATTGCAACGAGCTTGAAGCTGACGATATCTCGTACGGCATGCTAGAGGAGCCGAAGGTGCCCTACGTGTTCGCCGAGTGGGACTTCGACCTAGACTACGACCACCCCGAGAACAGCACACAGCAGTTCAGGTGCGTCTCAGTCTACGGCCTCACCGACTACAACAACGCCATAGACCCGGACATGCCAGATTATGAGGGCGAATACAGGATAGACGCGGAAGTCACCTACCAGCTCAACGAGATCTTCAACCCGTGGGACCTAAAAGACGCAGCCCATAAGGACACATTCCGGTGGGCCCAGAAAGGCACCTACGATGGAGAGCCCGTAGAACTTGCATCCCACCTACACGACAAGTACGGCAACCTAAGAGAATGCCTCGACGAAGACCACGGCCTAGTGCAGTATCCAAAGTGGGGCTACTACTGCCACGACGACGAGAAGGTAATCCTCTACGACTCGACCGGCACACTGGATGCACTGCTGCTTGAGAGAGGCATCCCTGAACCAGATAAACAGAAAGACTACTTGATCGACCCCCAGACATTCGAGCTGACGTTCTTCGAGGAATACCCCGGCTACGACCTCTACAAGGTGCTCTACAGCACTGAACTAGTGGAGGCCCCGCCGGAAGGAGAAGATTGGAGCGTCGGCCGATGGGAGTGGATCGTCGTCGGCGAGCCAAGCCTGGCCTCTGACAGCATTGGCACAGGCATGGTTGCAGCCGCGTGGCTCGACTGGAAGAACGTGGAGACCTGGTTAAGCGGCCTAGACATGGAGGCATCCGTCTTCGGACCCTCCATCCCGTACGTACTGAGGCCAATGGACGGCGACTACAGGGACGACCTAGGGAGAGCGCACTTCAAGGACGACTGGAGCACACCTGACGATTGGGCAGGCGAGGAGATCTACCCGTACGCCATCAGCAGCAGCAACATAATCGTAGTAGGCGGGCCCCTGGTCAACGTAGCGGCAGAGTACTTCAACGACTTCACCGACGCCTTCGTGTTCTCAGAGTACGGCGACGGGTTCTACGCCCCAGGATGCTGGGCACGGACAACCCAGGGACCTTACTGGGAGGGAATGGACCCGGTCATGGCCCCCGACGACGAACTCTGGTACGAAAGCACGGTAATAGACGACGACGTCGGCTACGCCATAGTATCCGCGTACAAGGACCTCAACGAGACCAAAGGCTTCATCATATACGGGTACACCGCCGAGGACACGTACTATGCGTGCTACGCCTTACGCGGAGGAGGACTGGAGTGGCTCCAGTACGTCCAGCCAGGAGTGACTGCGATCGTACTCAGAATAGAGTACGACGAGTTACACCCGGTTAGCTTCCACGTGGAGGAAGAGCTCGGGCCCTTCACCGAGTGCACAGGAGCATACACCAACTTCAAGACAAGCCAGTACTACGAAAACATCAAGATAGGTAAACAAATGGTAGAGGACCGTGCAGCTGAGCTAGGTATCTGCTACAAGCTGGTAGACATAGAAAAGTGTTCACAGGTCCACCCAGACCCATAAACACCCAACCCCCTTTTTTATTTCAGCAACGTTTTTCAGCTCCCCAAAGACCATTAAAGGGGTAATCATTTGTCGAGCAAGCAGCTACTGGTAAGCAAGATAGAGAACGGCATAGTCATAGACCACATCCCCGCCGGGAGGGCGTTCCAGGTGCTGAGGCTCCTCAAGCTACCGGCCGACGCCCGCGCCCTCATCGCCCAGAACGTCGTGAGCGGCAGCATGGGCAGCAAGGATCTCATAAAGATTGAGGGCACGTACCTCACCAGCAGCGAGATAGACGTCATCGCCTTCGTGGCGCCCGATGCCACCCTCAACATCATCAGCGACTGGCAGGTCAAGGAGAAGCGCAGAGTCTCCATCCCGGAGACCCTTGAGGGTACCTTCAACTGCCCCAACACGCTGTGCCAAACCAACGCCAGGTACGGGGCGCCCAACACCAGGTTCCGCGTAGAGAAGGGAGAGCTGCTCGAGGAGACCAAGCTCCACTGCACCTACTGCGGGAGCATCACCTATTACGGCACCATAAGGGAAAGGATACAGAACGAGAGCTTCAGGATCGAGCGCCGCGGCCTCGTCTCCAAGGGCAAGATAGAGAGCGTGTTCCTCGACGTCCTCATCAAAGGCGGCGCCCTCAGATTCCCCCCGAGCCCCGACAGGCCCTTCATGCTCAAGAGCGGCCGCCCGAGCCCCTACTTCGTCAACCTGGGCGCCCTCACCGACGGCGAGAGCCTGGGCAAGCTGAAGTGGGCGTTCGCCAGCTACATAGCGCTTCTCGTAGAGGAGGGCGAGATACCCGACTTCGACTACGTTTTCGGTCCCAGCTACAAGGGCATAAGCCTCGCAGCCCTCACATGCGAGGGCCTCAACGAGCTCTACGGCATGGACAAGCGGTACATGTACGACAGGAAGGAGGCCAAAGACTACGGCGACCTGACCAGCGACCAGGTCCTCGTGGGGGCCGGCTACTTCAAGCCCGGCCAACGGCTCCTCGTCGTCGACGACACCATCACCACGGGCATCACCAAGGTGGAGACCATCGAGAAACTCAAGATGCTCGGCGACCACGGCGTCGTCGGCCTAGTCATAGCCGTCGACAGACAGGAGAGGCTCGGCGACAAGGACAACGTCGAGGACATCAGCGCCGTCCAGTACCTAGAGCAGGAGCTGGGGCTCAATGTCCACAGCATACAGAACATACAGACCATCTACGGATTCATCAAGGACAGCCTAAGCGAAGAGATGCGCGGCCTCTGGCTGGACTACTACCGGCGGTACGGCACCGTGAAGCTGGACTAGCCCCCGGTTTTTATTCCCCCATTCATTCATCAACCCATGGAGAAGTACGACGTCATCGTGGTAGGCAGCGGAAGCGGCATGATGATAGCCGAAGCCGCCGTGAGCCGCGGCATGAAGGTCGCCCTCGTCGAGATGGATAAGCTGGGCGGCACATGCCTCAACAGGGGCTGCATCCCCAGCAAGATGGTCATATACCCGGCCGACATCGTCAACCAGATAAAGCACGCCGAGCGCCTCGGTGTACACGCCAAGATCGAGAGAGTCGACTTCGAGCACATAATGAGGCGCACACGGGAGTTCGTGGAGCACGACAGGAGGCCCATGGAGGAGAACATACCCAAGGTCGAAGGCCTGACCTACTACCCGGTCAGAGGCGAGTTCGTGGACGACTACACCATGAGAGTCGGGGACAAGCTCATCACCGCGGAGAAGATCTTTCTCGTGACCGGGAGCAGACCCCTGATACCGGCAATAAAGGGTCTCGATAAAGTAGAGTACGTCACAAGCAGAGAGGTCTGGGACATGAACCGCGGGCCTATGAGCATGATCATCGTGGGCGGCGGGCTCATCGCGTGCGAGATGGCCCACTTCTTCAACGCCATGGGGACCGAGGTCACGATGCTGAGCAGAAGCCCCAGGCTCATCAAGCAGGGGGAGCCGGAGGTCTCCGAGATACTCCTCACGAGCCTCAGGGAGAGGATGCGCGTCGAGATCGGAGTAGAGGTGACAGAGGTCAGGGGCGTCGGCGGCCAGGTGGAGGTGACGGCGGTGGACGGCGACGGCGACATGAAGAGCTACAGGGCAGAGAAACTATTCATAGCAGCCGGGAGAACCAGCAACGCGGACACGCTTAAACCGGAGAACACCGGCGTCGAGGTAGACGACAGGGGATACATCAAGGTAGACGAGAACTACCTGACGACGAAGCCCGGGATATACGCCTTCGGCGACGCCATAGGGAAGGCTATGTACAAGCACGTCGCCAACAAGGAGGCCGAGCTGGTATGGCACGGCTTCACGGAGGGACACGTACACCCCTTGGACTACGACAAGGTGCCATACGCCGTTTTCACGTGGCCCCAGGTGGCGTCCGTAAGCCTAACGGAGAGGGAGGCGGCGGCCAGGGGCCTAGACTACCTGGTCGGAGAGTACAACTACATCGACACCGCCAAAGGCGCCGCCATGGACGAGGAAGACGGTTACGTGAAGGTCATTCTAGAGGAAGAGAGCTACAGGATACTGGGAGCCCACATCGTCGGCCCCTTCGCAGCCATCCTCATACAGGAGATCATCAACGTGATGAACGCGGGCGACGGATCGGTGTGGCCCATAACGGACTCCATGCACATCCACCCCGCGCTCCCCGAGGTCGTGCAGAGAGCCATCTACAACATCAGGGCCCCAGGCCACCATTACTAAGGTTCAAATAATGCCGCACGTCTTCCAAACCTAGTTTTCTGGTGAGTCAAAGTGACCGATTTAAAGATAGGGGACCAAGCCCCAGAATTCTGTCTACCCGACGCCGAGAAGGGGCAGGTCTGCCTCAAGGATCACCGAGGGAAATGGGTAGTGCTTTACTTCTACCCCAAGGACAACACCAAAGGATGCACCATGGAGGCCCTCGAGTTCACGGCAGCCGAGGACGACTTCAACGCCAGAGGCGCCATAGTCATCGGCGTCAGCCCAGACAGCCCGGAGAGCCACACCAAGTTCATCGAGAAACACGACCTAGGCATCACGCTGCTGAGCGACACAGAGAAAGAGATACTGACGGGCTACGGTGTCTGGCGTAAGAAGAAGATGTACGGCAGAGAGTACATGGGGGTAGTCCGCAGCACCTTCCTGATAGATCCTGAGGGAAAGATAGCGTACATCTGGCCCAAGGTGAGGGTGGCCGGCCACGCCGACGCCGTCATGGAGAAACTGGTAGAGCTCCAAGGCTAGGGAAAGCGTTGAACATAACCGACGGCATCCACGCGAGACGCGCGTACAGGAGCCTCGAACCCGTCGAGATAACCAGAGAGCTGGTAGAGGACCTGGCCACGCACGCTGGGCTGTCGGCGAGCTGCTTCAACAACCAGCCGTGGAGGTTCGTCTTCGTCTACGACAGAGAGAGGCTGGAGGAGATGTGGGGTGCCCTGAGCAGAGGCAACAAGTGGGTCGAGTTGGCGTCCATGATCGTCGCCGTCTTCAGCAGGCCCGAGGACGACTGCAGGATAAGGGGTAGGATATACCACCAGTTCGACGTGGGCATGGCGACGGCGAGCCTCATACTGAGGGCGACTGAACTGGGGCTGGTTGCACACCCCATCGCGGGGTTCAGCCCAAGCAAGGTGAAGGAGATACTGGGGATACCAGACGACTACCAAGTCATCACGCTGGTGAACGTGGGCAAAAAGTCTGACAGCGTTCACCCCTACCTGAGCGAGGACCAAGCCCGAACCGAGAAGGAGAGGCCAGAACGCCTCCAGCTAGAGAAATACGCTTTCCACAACAGGTACACGGGAGAGTAAACAGAGGGCCCCCTGATTGAGATGAGCGAGGAAAAGGCCAACAGGCTGATCGCTGAGAAGAGTCCGTACCTTCTTCAGCACGCTCACAACCCGGTGGACTGGTACCCTTGGGGAGACGAGGCGTTCAAGGCGGCTAAGGAACTCGACAGACCCATCTTCCTAAGCATAGGGTACAGCACCTGTCACTGGTGCCACGTAATGGAGCGTGAGAGCTTCATGGACGAGACGGTGGCGGGGCTCATGAACGAGGCGTTCATCAACATAAAGGTCGACAGAGAGGAGCGCCCAGACATAGACGGAGTCTACATGACGGTCAGCCAGATGATGACCGGCGGAGGGGGATGGCCCCTCACCATAGTCATGACGCCTGACAGGCGGCCGTTCTTCGCGGGCACCTACATTCCAAAGGCAAGCAGGTTCGGCGCAGTCGGAATGCTCGAACTAGTCCCCGTGATAAAGGGCTACTGGAGAGACCAGCGTGACCGCCTAGAGGAGATAGCGGACAACGTTGTCCACGGCCTGAACGTCGAGACGCTTAGCAGAGCCGAGGCGCTGGATGAACAGGTCCTTGAGACAGCGTACAACATCCAGTCTACGAGGTTCGACGCCGAACACGGCGGCTTCGGGGACGCCCCCAAGTTTCCTACGCCGCACAACCTTCTCTTCCTACTGAGGTACTGGAAGAGAACCGGAGACGGCGACGCACTAACCATGGTGGAGAAGACCCTCCGCCGCATGAGGATGGGAGGCGTCTACGACCAGGTAGGGTACGGCTTCCACAGGTACAGCACAGACAGGGGGTGGCTGGTGCCTCACTTCGAGAAGATGCTCTACGACCAGGCGCTGCATATCCTAGCCTACTCTGAGGCATATCAGGCCACTGGTGACCCACTCTACATGGACGTTGCTCTCGAGGTGGCGGCCTACGTGCTAAGGGACCTGGCTTCAGGCGAGGGCGGATTCTACTCCGCGGAGGACGCGGACAGCGAAGGAGAAGAGGGCAAGTTCTACCTCTGGGGCGTCGACGAGCTGAAGGCGGCTCTCACCAAGGACGAGCTCAAGCTCGTCACAGATACCTACGGGGTCAGTGAGGAGGGCAACTACCACGACGAGGCGACGAGGAGCCTTACGGGAAAGAACATCCTACACATGTATGCAGGAGAACCATCCCCCGAGAGCAGGGAAGCCTTGGAGAGGGTTAACTCGAAACTGTTCGAACTCAGGGAGAGACGGGTAAGGCCTCTGCTGGACGACAAGGTTCTCGTCGACTGGAACGGATTGATGATTGCGGCGTTGGCATTCGCGTCGAGGGCTCTTGGGGCTAGGGAGCTGTTGACGGAGGCCGCTAGGGCGGCGGAGTTCATCCTAGGTCGTATGTGGGACGGCGAGAAGCTGCTCCACAGGTACCGGGAAGGCGAGGCTGAGATCGACGGCTTCCTAGACGACTACGCGTTCCTCGTCTGGGGGCTCACGGAGCTATACTTGACCAGCTACGAGCCGAGGTACCTTGAGAAGGCGCTGGAGCTTGCCACGGCGGCCCTGAAAAGATTCTGGGACGATGAAGGCGGCGGCTTCTATTTCACGGGAGAAGACGAGACGCTACCGGCGAGGCGGAAGGAGCTCTACGACGGGGCGAAGCCCTCGGGGAACTCGGTGATGCTCCTGAACCTGCTGAGGCTTTCGAGGCTGACGGGAAGGGTGGAGCTCGAGGAAAAAGCAGGCAGGCTCGTCGACGCCTTCTCCGCCACCGTCAAGGGAAGCCCCCACGCTTACACGATGTTCCTATGCGGGCTAGACTTTGCGTTGGGCCCGAGTCATGAGGTGGTGCTCGCCGGAGAACTCCCGGAGGACGTATCGGACCTATATGAGGCCATCTGGAAGCGATATCTACCTAACACGGTCGTGCTCATACGAACCGAAGAATCAGTCAAGCTGGCCAGCTACGCCGAGGAAATGAGGCCCCTTGAAAGGCTAGGCACCGCATACGTTTGCAGTAATTTCGTGTGCGACATGCCTACCTCTAACAGGGACAAGCTGTTGAGTCTACTAAAATAGATAAAATAATGGGAGGGTTACTTGGTGGTCAGCGTGTACTTGACGCCGAGGGGCGCAAGCACCTCGTCGATCTTCTCGATGAGCTCTTCGACCTGAGCCACGGCAGGCTTGGTGAACCACTCGAAGTAGAAGTCGTACTCGCCCAAGCTCTCACCCGACTTGCTGATTATGTTGTTGCAGCGCTCCTCGCTGATGTTGCCTATCCCGAAGAAAGACATCACACCCTCAGATGTGTCGAAGGACATGTTTGAAGACCCGAAGCTTGCGCCCGGGATCTCGGGGGCACCTACAGCGGCCTGGATCGTGGTATCCATGATGCACACCTCCGGCATGCCTATGGCTACCTTCTCCAGGGCTTTCAACGCCGCAAGTAGGGGGGGACCATAGATCTTTACGTAGCTTATCATCTAAAATCTCCATGTGGGTGTGAGAAAGCAGGGTTATTAAATGTTTACGATAAAGGATGCAGGCTAACGGCGGAAAAATCGTGATTATTTAGGCTTCATCCAGGTTAAGAACTGACGGTAACATACTTTCGGATAAAATTTAGTCGCCCTAGATTCATGTTTTTGAAAGATTTTGGTCACACCGGGTTTTGTTGACCTGATCCCTGTGTGGATTTGGTATATCAAACGGAGGGAAACCGATTTAACCCGATTACATACACCTAACCCATGCAAAACCCTGAAGCTAAGGGAGCCATTACCTTCTTCTACTACAAAGACCTCGCCAAGGCGGCTGAGTTCTATGAGAAGGTGATGGGGTTCAACCTGGTCCAGGACCAGAAGTGGGCGAAGATCTACAGGATCAACGGGGACGCTTACATGGGGTGCGTTGACGGCGGCATAGGCTACCACAAGCCCAGCGACGAGAAACCGGTGATGCTCACAGTCGTCGTCGACGACCCCGATGCATGGTATGAACATTTCAAGAAGCACAAGGTGGAGACACTCAACGAGCCCCACGACGACGAGGAGCTGAACTTACGGATATTCCTGCTAAGAGACCCTGAGGGCTACGTCATAGAGATCCAGAAATTCTACGATCCCCTTCCATAGACGCGTTAAAATACATTATTTCTAGCGTAGGCAGTAGGATAGTATATAAATGAAACGTTGCTGGAATCGAAAACCGCTTATACTGGATGAAAGTCACCTTTTTTAGTCTATAAGAGGATTCTAAACGCCATTTGGAGTATCCGATGATGGATCAACTTGAACAAAAGATCAAGACCGAGGTAGAGGGATGTGAATGTGACGCGGTCTTGGCGTTCGGGGTGGACAACTTTAACTACGTGACACGCACCGTCCTACCCTTCGCTGAGCATTATCCAACACGTAGAGCGGTGGCTGTGCTCCCGAAGGAAGCGGCCTCGGTGGTCATCTGCCCATACGACTGGTCCCAGGCGATAAAGGACCAGGGATGGAAGGGAGAGATCGTCGCCTACGACGAAAACGAGGCCGTCGGCATAGAAGCCATGGTGAAGAGCCTGGAGGAGCTGCTGGTCAGCCTCGGCCTAGACGAAAAAAGGCTAGGCCTCGACGGCTCACGGATCATGAAGGCACTGATGGACCAGCTGAACATAAGGTTCCCTAGGGCCGAGTGGCAGCCCGTCGACCCGTTGCTCAGAGACATGAGGATAACGAAGACGCCAGGGGAGATCGGGTTCATTGAGAGGGCCTGCAAACAGGCAGACAGAGGCATAGTGTACGCCCTGATGCACCTGGAGGGAGCCGCGGAGAGCCCGGGGTACACCATCGCCGAGTTCACGGAGAGGATAAGGGTCCATGTCAACGAGAACGGGGCAAGCGGAGTCGGGTTGCTGAACACGGCGTTCGGCACCGACGGCCAGATGTATTACACGCCTCAGAGGGGTTGGGTGAAGAGCGGCGAGCTCTTCAGGATGGACGTCAGCGCCCACTACATGGGTTACTGGGCGAACCTGGGCAGGATGGGAGTCACGGGTAAGCCCACGGCGGAGCAGGAGAAAGCCTATAGAGAGAACCTGAGGCTCAAGGCCGCGGCCCACGAGATGCTGAAGCCAGGCGTCGCCGCCAACGAGGTCTACGCCCACGTGGCCAGGGCCGCCGAGAAGCAGGCGATAGGCTTCTGGAAGGAAGCCAGCATCGGCCACGGCGTAGGCGCGAGCCACTACGAGCCGCCTTACCTGAATCTGAGCAGCAGCACGGAGCTGAAGCCAGGCATGGTAATCGCCCTCGACATCTACACCTACGGGCCGAGGCAGGAGCTTATCCACAAGAAGGATGTCTACGAGATAACCGAGGAGGGAAACAGGAAGCTGAGCTGGTACCGGAGCTGGGACGAGCTGTATGCCGTCACCGGCTTCAGGGCCACCCACTAGGAGGAGAATGAGATGAGAGACGAGTTGAAGACAAAGATCGCGGAGAGCATCAAGGAGTCCCAGTACGACGCGGTCGTCGTGTTCGGGGCCGACAACGTCCAGTACGTGTCGGGCGCCTACCTCCACTTCCCCCCGACGTTCCCGGACAGGTACATGGCCGTCTTCTGGGCTAAGGGAGAGGAACCTGTGTGCATAGTGCCCCCTGAGTGGGAGAGCAGCTTCCTGCACATGGCCTGGGTGAGTAAAACCAGGACATACACCGAGAAACCGGGCAGCCCCACCGGCGTAGCCGAGGCCGTCGCGAACCTGGCGCGGAACACGGTGAGGAAGACGGGAAAGATAGGCGTAGACGCCGAGAGGACGCCCCTCAACCTATACAGGCGGCTCGAGGCGGCGCTCGAGGACTTCACCCTCGTGCCATGCGACGGCTGGCTGCGCGAGTTAAGGGTAAAGAAGACCCCAAAGGAGCTGAGGCTGCTCGAGACGGTGGCTTCGATGACCGACCACGCCATAGCAGGTCAGGCTCACCACGTCCTAGTCAAGCAGGCGGCCACAGAGATGAGCAACACGGAGAACGTCAGGATCCACGCCATCGAGAGGGGACTCGACGAGGTGGGCCACCACGCCGTCGCCCAGGTGACGACCGGCCCCAACACAGGCAAGTTCTGGCCGGGCGCCCCCATGTACGGCATAGGGTTCGACAGGGTCCCCCAGCATAGGGAGTTCATGAGGCTAGAGCTCACCGCCACCTTGGACGGCTACTGGAGCAGCGGGGCGAGGATGCTCACCATGGGGGAGCCCACCGAGGAGCAGAAGGCCGCCTATCAGGGCCTCGTCGCCCTACGCGAGGTGGCCCTCCAACAAATGAAGCCCGGCGCCAGGTGCAGGGACATCTACACCGCGGTGAAGCAGGCCGCAGATGAGAAGGGCATCCAGTTGGTATCTAACCTCGTCATCGGCGCAGGCGTGGGGGTCACCAACTATGAGCCTCCGTACATCTCGGGGGCGGACGAGACCGAGCTGCAGCCGGGGATGGTTGTAACGCTGAACCCCGTGGTAGAGTCGCCGGACGGTGAGCTGCTCATGGGCAAGGACACCGTTTTCATCACCGAGAACGGCGCCAATGTGGTGGGCTGGTTCAAGGACTGGCGTGAGCCCTTCATCTGCAACTACACGTACTAACCCAAATTTTTTCTAGCCCCTGCCTCCTCCAAGATACAGAGTATACATGTCTTTTCACGTAGCGGACGTTGAGGTCAAGCCCGGGGAGAAGCACGCCGGATACCTGAGCGTAGGCTCGGCTTCGACCCACGAGGTGAAGATGCCCTACATAGTCGTGAACGGCGCCAAGCCGGGGCCGGTCCTAACCGTGCTCAGCGGGGTCCACGCCGTGGAGTGCACCCCAGTGGAGGCCGTTCTGAGGCTCGCCAAGAGCGTCGAGCCGGCGGACATAAGCGGTATCCTAGTACTGGTGCCCGTGGTCAACACCGAGGGGTTCCACGCCCGGAAGCCCTACAGCAACCAGCTGGACCACCTGAACCAGAACAAGGTGTTCCCCGGAGACGCCGAGGGCTCCATGACGCGCCGCGTCGCCCACGCCGTCTTCAACAGCTTCGTCAGCAAGTCAGACTACCTCGTGGACTGCCACAGCGCGGACCTGGGCGAGGACGCGACCCACGGCATGTTCATCTACAGGACCGACGACGAGGATCTGACCAACAAGATGACCGAGATGGCCCGGTGCTTCGACTGTGACTATATAGGGACCACCGAAATCTCAGGGAACACGGGGGAGGCCGTCAGGCTCTACGGCATACCATGCATAATGACCGAGAGTGGGGCGCCCTACCCCATCAGGGAGGACGACGTCCTCTACCACTACATGGGCCTGAGGAACCTCATGCGCCACATAGGGATGATGGACGAGGAGGCCGCCCTGGGCGACCAGCGGGTGGACCCTCCGACTCAGCGAGTGCATGCCAAGAGTGGAGGGCTCTGGAGAAGGAAGGTCGAGGCAGGCCAGCGTGTCAAGGAGGAACAGCTACTCGGCACGGTCTCTGATCTCCACGGGGAGACCCTCCAAGTCGCCACAGCTCCCCTCGAGGGAGTGGTAAGCTTCCTCAGGGTCCACTACAGCGTCAACGAGGGCGACACCCTCTGCTGGGTCACCGAGACATAGATGGCCGTAAAGCCTTTTGACTATGTAGACGCCCGTAGCTGGGCATATTTTTTATAGCGGACGCGACGTATTCAGCACTCGCCGGTAACCGTAATGGTCTACGACTTTCTCACCCTTGACGACGTGGATGTTGCCGGGAGGACCGTCTTTCTCCGAGCGGACATCAACATCCCTCTCGACCCCGCCAGCAAGAGGATCCTCGACGCCTCCAGGATCCAGGCAGTGGTGCCTACCATCAAGGACCTGAGGGAGGCGAAGGTTGTGCTCGGCGCCCACCAGAGCAGGCCGGGCAGGTACGACTTCACTGGGTTGGAGATGCATGCCAGGGTGCTGCAGATGTATTTGGAGCAGGAGGTCAAGTACACCAGCGACGTCATCGGCGACGAGGCGCAGAACGCCATCAAGGCCCTCAAGCCTGGAGAGGTCCTCGTACTCAACAACGTGAGGATGCTTGAGGAGGAGAACAGGATCGCGCCCGCCGAGGAGCTGGCTGGCACGGAGTTCGTGAAGACCATGGCTCCTCTCGTCGACCTCTTCGTCAACGACGCCTTCGCCGCCGCCCACAGGAGCCAGCCCAGCCTGGTGGGGCTCAGCAACACCACGCCCATGGTGGCGGGGAGGCTCATGGAGAGAGAGCTCCAGGCCCTGAACAGGGTGCTGGAAACCCCAGCGAGGCCCGCCGTCTACCTCCTCGGCGGCGCCAAGGTGGACGACAGATTACCCGCGATAAAACGGGTGCTCAGGGACGACATCGCGGACAGCATACTCATAGGCGGCCTCATCAGGAACAGCTTCCACATGGCGGAGGGAGGAATGAGGCACCACTACGAGGAGCTGGACGAGGAGGGAAGGAAGCTCGTGGACGAGGCAAAGACCATACTGGAGGAGTTCCCCGGCAAGGTGGTTCTCCCGGTGGACGTGGCCCTTGACGTGAACCGGGAGCGCGTTGAGATATTCGCAGGCAAGATCACCGACGAGACCAACATCTACGACATCGGCCTCAACACCATCGCCCAGTTCAGCAGCAGGATCATCAGGGCTGGCACCGTCGTCGCGGAGGGGCCCCTCGGTATGTTCGAGCGCCGCGGCTTCGACATCGGCACAAAGGAGCTGCTACGCTGCATGGCGCGCTGTAAAGGCTACACCGTCGTCGGAGGAGGACACTTGGGGGGAATGGCCTCCATGCTCGGGATAAACGAGGAGATGAGCCACGTCAGCACAGGCGGAGGAGCCATGCTCAGCATGCTGGCAGGGGAGACGCTGCCCGTGGTGGCGGCCCTGGAAGAGTCGAAGCGGCGGCACGGGTAGCCGATCTCTTTAAAAGCCCCTCATCCGATACGGTTTGCGCTGGGACCGTGGTCAAGCTTGGTTAAGATACGCGGTTTGGGTCCGCGTGATCCCCGGTTCGAATCCGGGCGGTCCCACCAACCCACGACAAAGAAAAGAAGGGAACTATTTTCTTGGACAGAGTCAACGCCAACGCGACGGATAACACGGCTACGGGGAGCAGGCGGCTGAGGACGGCGGCCTCATCGACCCGATGGATGACCCCTCCCACGGGCTCAGGGACGCAGCCTATCTTTATCTGGCTCGCCATTCTGGAGTGGAGCGCCTGCGTGGGAGTCCCCGTCCAGCTCATGGTTATCTTGCCGGATAGCGTGTAACCTGAGGCAAGGGAGGCGCCGTGTATCCAGAGCACGTCCAGCCCGTCGAGGTTTCCGTTCGCCGTGGACACGTCAAGGACTGGCTCACCGTTGATTACGAGGTCGTGCACCTGCACCAGAGCGTCGGTCACCCCCTTACCGTTAATCGCCCGCGTCCTAACGAAGACGTCGTTGCAGGCCGGCTGAGCCGGGTCGAAGGACACGGTCTTCGCATCCAAGGTGAAGAAGACAGCGGAGCCGTCGTAGACGAGTGCAAAGCTGTAGGTTACTTGGCTCTGCCATTGGAAGTTGTCTTGGTCCTCGACGTTGTAGGGGGGAAAGGTGGTAAGCCCGATCTCCCAGTCGCCCGCCATGGGATTGTTGTCCCCCCACCTCATCTCGGCTACGTAGTCAAGCTTCTGTATTATATCTAGTAGTTCTTCGTCTGTTAGGTGGCTCGTAGTGAGGGATGCATGGACCCCGGTGGCGTGTGTTGAGGCCAGCAGGATGACGATGAGCGTCAGAGTCGCGGCTTTTACTCGTAGTGTCACTTTCATCGATATTTAGTGGGAACAACCGGAATATCGTTGAATTGTACTTTGAAAGAGGCTGGTTTGGACACTGTCAGTATAAATTGTTCGTGGTGCGCCGACTACGGAAAAGTTAATAGATTCGGTTTTCCTTCATTCAGTGCACGCCGGGTTGGCTGAGCGGTTTAGGCGGCCGCCTGCAGAGCGGCTCTACGGGGGTTCGAATCCCTCGCCCGGCTCCATCATAGCCCTGCATATGTCTTATATAACTCTGGAAACGATGGCTTTTGACGGCTTCATGAAGAGGAACTACCTGCCCATCATGGTGGTTGTGCTCGTACTCGGTGCAGGGCTGTCGGTAATCCCCCAGACGGTGGAGATCAGCCAGCCAGATGAGCTGGTCACGCTCTTCAACCAGACGACAATAACGAAGTCTGTCGACGGCGCAACGGAGTTCACGTTCAGGACGGGGCGCGTAGAGATGGTGGACGGCTTCAGCCCCACGTTGATGCTCACCAACTCGGCCGATGGGGAGATGAACGCCACCGCCGTCAACCTCGACCACCCTGAAGCCCACATAGCATCCATAGACGAGCCGCGGAGCTTCATCGTGTACGAAATAGAGGAAGCCGGCTCCTACGACCTAGAGATAGCGGGTTGGGTCTACGTCGACGAGCCCGTGGAGGTAACCGCGGCGTTCATCATCTACAGGCATACTCCGCCCGAGCACTACACATACTACCCGTACAGGTACTTCGGGCTCGGCATGGCGTCGGTGGGAATAGTGGCCACAGCCATCGCCGTCTACTATAACAAGAGGCCCGCGGAAAAACTGCCTGAATAAAGTTCTCGTGGCGGATTCACAGCGCCTCGTTCACATTTACGAAGCCTATGAACCCGAGTAAGCTTAACTAAAACGAAGAACCCTACCTCTATCAAGAGTGGAATGTCCCGTGACATCCTGGGATGCGCGGAACAGTAAATAACGGAACTACGTGTATTAGTTACGTTATTTGCTGGAAAAATCGTGTAAAGAGAAGAAAGCTAGAAGGACCTACTAGTCTTTTTCCTTCTTCGGCTTTTTCTCCTTGTCCTTGCCGTTGCCGTTGCTGTTGTCGTTGCCTTTACCCTTGTTCTCTTTGTGATCGTTCTTGGCTTTATCGACGTTACCCCGTAGCTGGTTTATCAGATCATCCTCGCCGGAGGTGTCTTCGCCTTGGGCTTCTTTTCGCTCCTTCTTCTCGATCATCTTCTCGATCTTTGCCTGAAGCTTGGTCGCTGTCCTGAACAGCTGGGCCGATTGAGGGTCATCCATGTCACCATACTCGTCATCGAGATCGCTGCCTGCCTCCTCCAAGTCGTCGATCGTGCCCTCGAAGTCGCCCGCATAGATTCTCTCTTGTATCTGCAGGAGTTTCTTCTCGGTGTGGTACAGCGCGTTGTAGGCCTTCATGGCGTCGTCCGGGTCCAAGTCGCCTTCGACGTCGTTGTAGAACTGGAACATCGCTGTTACTGATTCCCTGAATCTCTCCTGGAACCTCTTGACCAGCTGCTCCTGTATATCGGTTAACTCCGCCTCAGTGGGATCCGGGGGGAGGTCGTCCTCGCCTCCATCCCCAGTCTCGTCCGGAGGTTCAGTCGTATCATCTACGATGTCCGGGTTGTCTTTCTGGTACTTTCTCCAAGTGTTCCTGAGTATCTTCATGACCCGTAGATGCTGCTGTGCAGCCGTCTGCAGGTTTTCTCCCTCCATCTCAGCGGCCTGTTTCATCTCCATCCATGCGTTCATGAGCTGGTTTCTTAGTTCAGGGTCTAAATCTTCTGGGATTTCGGGGCCGTCGTATTCACCTGTTCCACCGTCATCTCCATCTCCGTCGCCGTCATCTCCATCACCCTGCTGGCCAGTGTAGAGATAGTAGAGATTCCACCACCTTGCTTCAGTGTCCTCTTTTATCTGCTGGTAGACAAACGGGTCGATGTTGCCGTTTCCGCCGTCATCTCCGTCTCCGTTAGTATCGTCCCCGGCGCCATCACCATCAGTACCGTCTCCAGCATCATCGCCACCGGTAGGTTCCTCGGCGTAGACTACCTGAGCTAACGGAGCCGACAAGAGCACAAGCAGTAGTGCAAGAGCAAGTAGCTTTGTCTTCATCCTTTTCACTGAGGTATATGCCCAAGGGTTTTATTATAAGAACACGTTGGAACGTTTTGGAACATTTAATCCAATAGTTACTTGAGATACTTGTCCCGGACCCGTACAAGGCTCTGGTTTCCTATCTTCCTCTCCTCAACGATTTCGTTGTTAACGAGCCTTCTTATAAGCCTCCAGGCGCTGGAGCGCGGTATCTCGAACCTGTCCCGTATCTCGGAGGCGAAGGCCTCGCCGTTGGACCCCGCCAGGAACCTTATGACCTCCTTGTCCTCCAGCCGCAGGTCCTGGTGGTGCCAGAAGATCAGGTCAAGGTTGACCTCCCTCGCCTGGGACGAGTCCACGGGAACACCAGACGGGGGCTCCTTGGCCTTGATTCTCTGCATATAGTAGTATCCTCCGCCTCCTAACCCGGCCAAAAGGAGTATGCCTGCGTATAATAATGAGTTACTTTTAGGGGCGACCGCCGTGGCCGCCTGCTGGTAGGCCTGCAAGGCGTATGTTCTCGCCTCAGCGTAATTTCCCTCGCTGTAGTAGGTGGACGCAGCCTCGAGGCTCGACTGGGCCTCGGCCAGCCCGTCGGTTCTTCCGTCGCTGCTTGCCCGACTCACCGCTTCGGACGCCCTCCCTATGTCCCCATAGGCGTTGACGGCGTCCTCCACGGTTTCGTCGGCCGTTTTTACCGCCAGCTCGGCCCTGTTCTTCGACTCCACGTACTGGTCCGAGTCGTATAGGCCCTGAGCCTGGCTGAGGATGGAGCGCGCCTCGGTGAGCACGTAGCCCATTGACTCCAGGTCACCGATGTGGGACTCCGCCTCAGTTAGAGCCTCCTGAGCCTCCCTCTCTACGTCCGGGAGCCCTATCATGTAGTAGACCGAGAGGTCGCCGGGCTCAAGCACTATGTACTGTCTGCTTCCGTCCACGCCTATGTCGGTCGGTATGTCGCTCATGTCGAATATCGCGGCCCCCTCGGGGAGCTTGATCCGTGTAGAGACGGGTGTTGACACGTTGAACGTCCAGACTATGCCCTCCTTCGTGGTGAGGCTCATCGTTAGGTACGTGAAGGTCAGCTCCAGCGCGCCCAGGCTGTCCACCGTGACATTCGCCTCTTCCGTACTGTAGACCAGGGGGTTGCCCTCATCGTCCCTTATCACGAGGTGGTTATAAGGCGGCCCGAAGATCTCGACCTCGATACGGGCCTGCAACGCGTCAGACGCCACCAGGTACTCCGTCCTAGCGGTGCCGTCGGAGTAAAGGGTGAAAGTCAACGAAACCGGGGTATAGTCTTCTTGGGCCCAGCTGAGGGGGATCGTTGAAAGGGATAGCGACAGAAATGCGATGAAAAAAAATGTCCGTCCCATGGGCCCCATAAACATACTATTTAGTAGTAATAAATGAATGATTGTCTGTTCAGGCTTTTATACAATGTCCGCGTGTTTCAATTTGAGTCATAATGAACTCTATAATGATCATCGGCTCGGCCGGCAGCGTAGGCCACGACATGATGTACCAGATAGCAGGCATGGGGCTCCCCATCAAGGTCATAGGCGCCGACATAGACGAGGAGAAAGGAAGGTTCGAGGTGGAGGAGAGCCTACACGTGGCTCACAACCTCGGGTTCTACCCGGACCTCAGCTTCCAGAAGATCAACCTCTTCGAGATAGACGAGACGGCTGAGCTGCTGAAGGAGCACAGGCCCAAGGTCATCTGCAACCTCTCCAGCCTAGGCTCGTGGTGGATCACGCGGCTGCTGCCCCCCGAAGACTACAAGAAGATAGGCCCCATCGGGCCGTGGCTCCCCAACCACCTGACGCTCGCCCACAAGCTCATGCTGGCCATCAAGAAGAGCGGAGTGGACGTCAAGGTAGTCAACGGGGCTTACCCCGACGCCACCAACGTGGTGCTCAGCAAGCTGGGGCTGGAGCCCGTCTGCGGCGGCGGCAACATGGACCTGGGCCTCAGCCGCGTCAAGCGGATAGTGGCCAACGAGCTCAAGGTGCCGTACAGGAGCGTCCAGATCTACGGCGTCGGGCACCACGGCGCGTACTACACAGTCCGCATGGGCGGCCCCTACTGGGTCAAGATACTTGTCGACGGCGAGGACGTCACCGACAGGTTCCCCAACAAGAAGATAACTAAGCTGTACGTCGACGCCGGGTACGGGGCGCCGGGCCAGTTCAAGAGCGCCCTCGTCGACCAGATGAGGACAGCCTCGAGCTTCCTGAAGCACGTGCTCGCCATCTACTACGACACCGGTAAGGTTCACACCTGCGTCGCCGGCGCCGCCGGGCTGCCGGGGGCCTACCCGTGCAGACTCTCCGAGAAGGGCGCCGAGGTAGTCCTGCCTGGCATCAGCCTAGAGGAGGCCATCCGCATCAACGAGGAGGGCGGCAGAATCGACGGCATCGAGAAGATCAAGGACGACGGCACCGTGGTGTACTGCGAGCAGAACGTGAAGTACATGAGAGAGGTAGTGGGCTACGAGTGCGAGGAGCTCAAACCCTCGGAGTCCGAGGAACGGGCCAGAGAACTCAACAAGCTGCTGAAGAAGCTCTACGACAAGTACAACGTGGAGGCCTAGCCCCCCATCTCTGTGTTAGGGTGAGAGAGCTACCTCGTTTTCATCTACCCACGCTACGCCGGAGCTGTACTCTCCCACACAGTATTCATTTATTAACCTCTCAAGGTCGAGTAGAGCCTCCTCGACGAACGAGCGTGGGACCCCCTCCGGGCCGTCGATGAAGAGCACCGCGTTCCGTGTCTCCTCCGTTATCTTGGTCTCGTCGCAGTCCCTGTAGTTCCACCGCCGGGTTAATATCCTCTCTTCGTCGGCGTACACGACCTCGCCCACGTAGGTCAGCTCTGTCTTGTCCGATCCCAGGGGCGTGAACTCCTCGCCTCCGGGAGAGAAACGCAGCCTTATGTCGCCCACGACGTGGTCTAGATCGAACCCTCCCATGGGTATCAGGTGCCGTACTGAGACGGCGTTGTAGGCGTCCACGACGGTGTTGATGGTTGGGAGGCCGCCCGTCTTCAGCGCCCTCCTGACGAGGGCCTCGGCGGACGGCCTGTAGTCCCCGGGCTTGGTGCCGAAGCTGCGGTACATCTGCCTCCACGACGCGATGAAAGGGTGCCGCGTCGCGGGCTCGCCGCCGATCTTCTCCTCCGCGGCCGAGAGCGCCCCGATCTTCATCCTCTCCAGACCCGGGTCACTGTGCACGACCTCCATGTCTCTGGCTGTCAAGACCCCTATGTGGGCTCCCGGGTACCTGTCGAAGACCTCTGCTATGAACCTCATCCTCTTCACTCCATTATGGCGTTGGCTTTCTTGAGCTCATCGATCTTCGACTCATCGTATCCCAAGATGTTTCTTAGCAAGTCCTCGTCGTGTTGACCGAGGACCGGCGCCGCTTCCCTGACCTCGCATGGTGTCTCGCTGAACTTGACGGGGAAGTTCACGACCTTCACCTTGCCAGCGGCTCTGTGGTCCACCTCTACGAACATGTCTCTCGAATGGAGGTGGGGGTCCCTGACTACGTCGTCGACGTTGTAGACCGGAGCAACGGGCACCTTGGCGTCCACGAAGTACTGCACCGCCTCGTCGCGGGTCATCTGGGAGACCCTCTTCTGGATCGCCTCCATGGTTACCTCCTCGACACCCATGTGCTCCATGAGGCTGTCGATGAGCCGGGGGCTGAAGCTGGCCAGCCTCACCCAGCCGCCGTCACCCGCCTGCAGCAGGCCGCCGAAACCCCTTCCGAGGGGGTACCTCTCCTTTAGCTGCCATAGGAGCATCCCCGAGAGGTTGTACCCTGTGATCGCCATGTTCAGGGCGGCCATGCAGTCCAGCTGGGCCACGTCGATCATCTGCCCTACGCCGGTGCGGTCCCTGTGCCTTATCGCTGCCACTATGCTCATGGCCGCGAAGAGCGCGGGGCCTAAGTCGCCGTACGCCTGAGCCATCTCGATCGGCGGTCCGTCTGGGTCGACTTCGTCTCCCGTGAGCCTGCTGTGGCCGCTCATGGCCTCGGCTATGGGGGCGAAGCATGGGCGCTCACGGTAGGGACCCGTTTGGCCAAACCCGCTGAGGGCCGCGTAGATGATGCCCGGGTTCAGCTCCCTGAGGATGTCGTAACCAAGCCCCAACCTCTCCATGGTTCCGGGCCTGAAGTTCTGGACCACCACGTCCGACAGCGGCACTAGCTCCTTGAAGACCCGCATCCCCTCAGGGGTCTTGAGGTTGAGGGTGAGACCCTTCTTGTTGAGGTTCAGCTGGTGGAAGGTGTAGCTGCTGCCGCCCACTATGTAGCCGTCGGCGACCCTATCCGGGCTCCCCCAGGGAGGCTCAACTCGTATGACCTCGGCCCCCATGTCCGCTAGCATCATGGTGCAGAAGGGCCCGAACCAGAACTGGGTTAGGTCGAGTACACGTATGTCTTCAAGTATCTTCAACGGGTTCACCGGTGGATACATACTCGGGGGGCATGCGTGTAAAAACTTGCCCTAGAGAATCTTCACTCTGGTAGAGTTATAGACAGGGCCGCCGCCTATCATCTGCGGCTCCCCGGGGGTCAAGGAGTTCTGCGCGTTCCCCTCCCCGTCTATAAGCTCCCTCGGCGCCCAGAGCACTCCTCGGGGCACCCGATCAGTGACGACCGCCGTAAGCCTGAGCCTCCCGAGGTCGTTGAAGAGCGTCACCTCGGCCCCTTCCTGAACGCCATGTCTCTCTGCATCCACGGGGTTTATCCAGACTTGCGCCGGTATATCGCCGTAAACATCCCGGAACTGTGTGTGGGTGTACTTGGGGAGGCTGCTGCTTACGAGAATATACTCGTCGGAGCCGAGTATGAGCTCGACCTGTCTGGGCAGCGGCGACACACCCTCCTCAGCCGCCGAGGAGTAGAACTCTACCCTGCCGGAGGGCGTCTGGTACTCGTCGGCGGGCCTCATGCGGAGCCTCAGCGACGACCCACTCATCAGGTCTTCGAAGCCTCCGTCGATGAACGCGTTCTCCAGAGTGCGTCCGGCCTCGGCCCACGGGTCGTCGTAAACCCACCTTTCCTCCACTCCAACGCGACGAGCAAGCTCCCTCATGACCCACACCTCGTCCCGGCTCTTTCCCTCGGGTTCGACGGCCTTCCGCGCCTTCCTGACGTATGGGTGGGAGTCGCTTAGGACGACGTCATCCTTCTCCAGGTAGGTGGCGGCGGGGAGGACGACGTCCGCCAAGCGGCACGTCTCGGTGAGGTGGGTGTCGTGAACCACGAGGAACACGTCGTCACGCTGCAGCCCCTTCCTGATGCTGTTGGAGTCCGGGAGGGTGAGGACCGGATTCATGTTCTGGACGTAGACGAACCTGAACTCGCCGGCTGCAAGCCTCTCGCCGATGGAGACCTGACTGCCCACTTTATGGGCTCTGCTCGTAAGCGTTACGCCCTCCATGTCCCCGGCGAGGTACCTGCCCCTGCTGTTCGTGTAGTAGAAGCCGCGGTGCTCCCCGAGGAGGGCGGGGATGAGGGAGACCGCCCTAACGGACTCGGCGCCAGAGATACTCTTGTTGAGGCCGATCCCTATCATGAACACGGGGTCGCCGTACTTGACGAGGGCGTCGGCTAGTGCCTCGACGCCCTCCCACGACACCCCGGTGACCGCCTCGACCCGCTCCGGAGTCCACCTCAAGGCCTCCTCCATGTACTCTTCGTAGCCGGCGCAGTGTTCCTCAACGAAACCTGTGTCCACGTGGCCGTTGGTGATTAGGTGCCGCGCCAGCCCATAGCAGAGGGCGACGTCGGTCCCCGGCCTCGGGTAGAGCCAGAGGTCTGCCATGGACGTGGACTCGGATCGACGGGGGTCCACGACTACTATGGCGGCGTCGTTCTCCCTCTTGGCTTTGAGCGCCATGGCCCACATGTGGGGGGAACTGTGCTTGGCGTTGAACCCCCAGAAGACGATGATCTTCCTGCCCAGAAGCGCTTCAGGCTCCACGCCGTAGCTGAGGCCGTAATGGAGCCTCAGAGCGGCGTGGCCCGAGGCGGCGCAGACGGCCTCGTCGGTGCGTGTGGCGCCCAACGCGTTCCATAGCCGCCTGCTGAAGCCGCTTGACAGGAGCCCGGTGTTGCCGTAGTAGTCGAGTAGCAGCACCGACCCGGGGCCGTGCGTATCAATGGTCTCCCTGAGTCGTTCGGCTACGAGGCCCAACGCGTCGTCCCACGTGGCTAACTCAAACCTCTGCCCTTCCTTTGTCTTCTTGATGTAGGGGTTCAGCACCCGGTCCATGCTGTAATTCCTCTGGGGGTCGCCGAGGGCCCGGGGGCACGTGATGCCGGCTGTGACGGGGTTCTCGCTGCTCGCCCTCACGGAGACTATTACGTCGTCCTTGACCTCGACGTCGAGGAAGCAGGCGTCAGGGCAGTCCCGCGTGCACATGGTCTTTATGAGGGTCAGCGTGGGGCCTCCATACCTAGTGACCCCGTCGGTGAAATAAAATATCGATGAACACCCCGTTGCATCTTTAAATAAATTTTCAATCCCCGTTAACCCAAAGATATATTAAGCGCGTAAAGGAGAAGGGTCTCTAAAATGGTGTAAGGAATGAGTTTCCGTTCAAAGTTTGAAGACGCGGAAAAAGCCTTCACCTTCAACGACGTTCTTCTTCTCCCTGGATGGACCACCGTCGAGCCTACTCAGGCCGACGTGAAGACCAGGGTCACCCGGAACATAGAGCTCAACATCCCCCTCGTGGCTTCACCGATGGACACAGTCACCGAGGCCGAGATGGCCATATCACTCGCCAGGGAGGGAGCCATAGGCGTCCTGCACAGGAACTGCAGCGCCAAGGAGGAGGTCGCCATGGCGCGCAGCGTCAAACGCGCCGAGGCACTCATCATCAGAGACGTCATCACCGTCAACCCGGACAACACGGTGGAGGAGCTGCGGAGGCTCATGAAGGAGCACAACATTAAGGGGTTCCCCGTCGTGGAGAACGAGGACAGGCTTGTGGGCATAGTCACCTGGAGGGACGTCCGCCTAGCGGAGAGCAGTCTCAAGGTCAAGGACGTGATGACGGAGAGCGTCGTCACGGGCTCGGAGGAAACGAGCCTGGAGGAGGCCATGAAGATCCTCCACGAGCACAGGATCGAGAAGCTGCCCATAATCGACGAGAGCAGAAGGGTGAAAGGACTCATCACGATGAAGGACATCACCCTCAAGGGGACGTACCAAGACGCCGTTCGGGACGAGGAGGGCCGGCTGATCTGCGCCGCAGCGATCAGCCCCTTCGACCTGCCCCGGGCGAAGGCTCTGGACAGGTACGTGGACATACTGGTGCTGGACGTGTCCCACTTCCACAACAGTAACTGTTTCGACGCGGCCAAGGAGATACTCAGGGAGGTGGAGGCGGACGTCATCGTCGGCAACATAGGCACCTACGAGGCGGCCGAGGACGTGATCACGAAGCTGGACGGCGTCGCCGGGCTCAGGGTGGGCATCGGCAGCGGAAGCATCTGCAGCACCAGCATCGTCACACGCGCGGGCGCCCCCACGCTCTACGCGACCAGCAGGGTCGCCGACGCCGTGAAGAAGTACGGCGCAGACATCCCGATAATCGCGGACGGCGGCATGAGGAACCCCGGCGACGTCGCGGTCGCCATGGCCGTCGGCGCCTCGTGCGCCATGATGGGAAACGTCTTCGCGGGCTGCAGGGAGAGCCCCGGCAGGCTCGTGGCCATGGAGGGACGCTACTACAAGGAGTACTACGGCATGGGCAGCGAGAGGGCCCGCAAGAAGCGGTACGCACAGGACCGGTACAGCCAGCCGTCAAAGTCCGTGAGCGAGGGCGTAGAGGGATGGGTGCCCTACCGGGGCCCCGTGAAGGACATTCTAGGCGAGTTCACGGGCGGCCTCAAGGCGGCCATGGGGTACGTAGGCGCGAATACTATCCCAGAGATATGGGAGAAGGCTAGGCTCGCCCTCATTACGGAGCGGGGAGCCCAGGAGGCGGCGCCCCACGACATAATGCGCCCCGGCCCCAACAGAAGCCTCTAACCACTTTTTCTTAGTTAGTTTTACATCTGCAGCCGCCGAGTAACTATTCAGGTATCGGTTTTGAACAGGTCATGGCTTGGATGGGCGACGATTGAGCCCGACTCGGATGTCTATGCCGGGAGCATGGTGACGTGGACCCTTGTCTACCACGTAGGCAAGTACGGGATAGACGACGGCGGCAGCATAAGGGTGGCGCGCAGAAGCGTAAGCGACGAGGAGAACCCTCAGCTCAGCGAGCCCGGAGAGTCCGGGTACACCACCGTAACAACGGACAGAGACGTTAGGCTTGAGTGTTTCTTCAGCAGTCGCGGCCACATACGACCCTTCAGAGGAGCCCTCCAGGTGGACGTACGGGACGGAAGCCTCTACGAGGGAGACACGGTCACGATCGTCTACGGGGACAGGGGCCGCCGCGGCCCCGGGCTGAGGGCCCAGACCTTCAGGGAGCAGGAGCACATGTTCAAGGTGCTTGTCGACCCCTTCGGCACCGGCAGGTTCGAGGAGATCGAGGAGTCGCCTCACGTGAGCATCATAGGTGGCCCTGCAGAGACATTAGAGGTTGCGGCTCCCTCGGGGGCGGGCTCTGGAACGCCCTTCGACGTTGTGGTCAGGGCCCTCGACAGCTTCGGCAACAGGAGCGACGGTTACAGGGGAACCGTGAGCTTCGAGGGACTGGACGTGGAGCCTTACGCGTTCAACGAGGAGGATAGAGGGGCACACCGGTTCAGTGTGACCCTCGGCGGCGATGGGCTGCAGACCCTGAAGATATTTTGCAGCTGCGGCCACACGGCGGAGTCCAACCCCATCATGATCCTGAAGCAGGAGCCGAAGTACAAGCTGTACTGGGGAGACATGCACGGCCAGACCAAGCAGACGGTAGGCACCGGAACGGTGGACGAGTACTTCCAATTCGCACGCGACGTGGCAAACATGGACTTCGGCGGCTGGCAGGGCAACGACTTCCAGATCACCAAGGAACTCTGGGAGGAAGTGAAGGAGAAGACCAAGAGGTACAGCGAGCCGGGAAAGTTCATACTGTTCCTGGGCTACGAGTGGAGCGGCCTCACCCCCGCCGGGGGAGACCACAACATCTACTTCCTAGGCGATGAAGGAGACCTCCACCGCAGCGACCACTGGCTCATAGAGGATGCGTCGGACGCGGAAACCGACCGGTACCCGATAAGCAGGCTGTGGGAGGAGTTCAGGGGCAGGAAGGACGTCATGGCCGTGGCCCACATAGGGGGCCGCCGCGCCAACCTGGATTACTGGGACCCCGAGAGGGTGCCGCTCATCGAGGTCCACAGCCACCACGGGACCTTCGAGTGGTTCCTCGAGGAAGCCCTGACCCGTGGACTCAAGGTGGGGTTCATCGCCACGAGCGACGACCACACGTGCAGACCCGGCCTGACACTCACCTCTGAGAACTTTACCACGAAGGGGGGGTACACGGGGGTCTACGCGGAGAGCCTGACGAAGGAGGCGCTCTGGGAAGCCTTCTGGTCGAGGCGGACGTACGGAACCACCGGTGAGAGGATAATAGTCGACTTCAAGGTGGACGGGCACATGATGGGGAAGGAGTACGAGGCGGAGGCGGCTCCAGCCATCAGCGTCAAAGTATACGGGACGAAGCCGCTGCACGCCGTGGAGGTCATGAGGGGGACGAAGTTAATATACAGGCACCCCTTCGCCGCCCCGGAGGGAGACGACAGGCTGATAAAGGTCGAGTGGATGGGCGCCCGCGTGAAAAGCAGACCAAAACGGGTGAACTGGGACGGCGGCCTCTACCTCGACAAAGGCAGGATACTGTCTTACAGCGGGTACGCGTTCGACTACCTGGACCAGGGAGTACGTCAGGCAACCAATCAGCGGCTGGAGTGGACCAGCACCACCGGCGGAGACCCTGACGGAGTCATAATGAAGCTGGACGCCCCACCCGACGCCGAGGCCACCTTCTACAGCAAGCCCGTCAGCTTCACCTTCCGGCCGGCCGATATAGGGTACGAGCCCATGGTGATCGAAGTCGGACCCGTCAACAGACGGGTGAAGGTACAGGCGATCACCGACAGGCCGCTGCCGAGAGACCTGGAGTTCACCATAGTCGACGAGTGCATCGAGGAGGGCGTGAACCCCTACTGGGTAAAGGTAACCCAGTGCGACGGGTCCATGGCTTGGTGCAGCCCAGTCTACGCCGCGTACACCACCTAGTTTCCCTCTTTATGCAATTTTGCAGCCTCGCGTAAGGCAAACGCTATAGCCCCAGTGCCTTTGCGTTAACCCATAGGGTGAGCCGATGATAGAGAGAGCGTTGATAAGCGTCTACGACAAGAGCGGCCTGGAGGAGCTGGCGGCGGCGTTAGCCGTCTACGGCGTCGAGATAATCTCCAGCGGAGGCACCGCCGGACGGATCAGGGAGATAGGGTACGACAGGCTGGTGGAGGTGAGCGACTACACGGGGCACCCCGAGAGCCCCGGGGGCCTGGTCAAGACCTTGCACCCTAAGGTCCATGGCGGCCTCCTCCTCGACAGGGACCGCCCCGACCACCGGAGGTGGATGGAGGAGAACGGCGTCAAGTCCATCGACTTGGTGGTCTGCAACCTCTACCCCTTCGAGAAGGTGGTCGCCGGGGGAGCCGACCTCATCAAAGCCAGCGACAACATCGACATAGGCGGCCCCGCCATGACACGGTCCGCCGCCAAGGCGGCGCTGCTCTACGACAAGGTCTGTATAGTGACCGACCCGGCCCAGTACCCCGAGGTAGTAGAGACCCTGAAGGGGAACGGCGGAGAGCTCACCACCGAGCTGAGGCGGAGATACGCCCTCCTCGCGTTCAAGCGTACGGCGGGCTACGACTCCGCCATCGTAAGCTACCTGGAGGAGAATCTATGAGCAAACCCAAGTCAATGAGGAGAAAGTACAGGACCGCCCTCGAGGAGTCGTTCCCAGAGGAGATGAGGATCATAATAGGCGACCACGAGACGGTGTACAGGAAGAGGATGAGCCTCCGGTACGGGGAGAACCCCCACCAGCCGGCCGCGTTCTACGCGCCGCAGGGGACGCCTCTCACAGTCGGCGACGTCAAGATACTGAAGACAGGGAAGCGGGGCCTCAGCATGACCAACGTGGAGGACGTGAACAACAGTCTCCGCATCGTCAGCTACTTCGAGGAGCCGGCGTGCGCCGTCATGAAGCACGTCAACCCTAGCGGCGTCGCGGTACGTAATAGCCCAGGCGAGCCCCTGAGGGAGACCTACGCCAAGGCTAGGGACTGTGACGCCCTGGCGGCGTTCGGCAGCGTCGTGGGGTTCAACACCGTGGTGGACGCGGGCACGGCCGAGGAGATAATGAGCAGCTACGTCGAGGGCGTGGTGGCCCTGGGCTACGAGGAGGGCTGCATGGAGCACTTCGAGAGGAAGAAGGATATCCGCATAATGCAGGCACGCGGCCTCGACGCCATCAGTAAGTACGTGGGGGACCCGCTGGAGCCGCTGGACATCAGCGTCCAGATGGACGGAAGCATAGTCCTCCAGGCCCCCATGCTCACCAAGATCAAGGGCCCCGGCGACCTCCGATTCGTAACCGAGCGCGAAGCCACACCCCAAGAGGTGAAGGACCTGATCTTCAGCTGGTACGTCTGCATGAACGTCCGCAGCAACGGCGTCGTACTAAGCAAAGACAACGCGACCATCGGAGTCGGCACGGGGCAGCAGGACAGGGTCACAGCCGTGAAGCTAGCCCTGGAGAAGGCGGGGATGAGGGGGCACGGGGACGCGGTAAGGGGGTCTGTGCTGGCGTCGGACGGCTTCTTCCCCTTCAGAGACAGCGTCGACCTCCTAGCCGAGCACGGGGTCACGGCGTGCATACAGCCAGGCGGCAGCGTCAAGGACAAGGAAGTCATCGAGGCGTGCAACGAATACGGCATCGCCATGGCGTTCACCGACGAACGTTGTTTCCGCCACTTCTAACACTCTTTAAAAACCTAGTTCCATGTGACACAGATATTGAACTTCTCGATATAACCATAGTTAATGAAAATATGAATTCTCGTCTATATACGGGTTTCAAAAACTACTGAAATTGCTATAAGAGATGAACAATTTTTAGTCTAATTAATCGTTTTAATTATATTGCTCCTTGATAACAGTGTCTCATTGGATTATACAATCTACAGAGAAGAAGTCCCATTAACACAATGGACAACAATAATGATTGGGTTATTCATAACGGTACTGACTCCCACTATTATCCTCGAAATACTAGCTGTTTACCGGGAACCATGGCTCTTACTGCTCTACGTGATTCTCGACAGTTTCTTTATCGTGGTTTTACTGAATTTCAGGAAACTAGTAATAGTAATAGATTCAACCCATCTGGCTGCTTCGTTTGGGGTAATATCTAAGAGAATTAAACTAGTTGACATAAAGTCTTGTGAACCAGTCGATGCCACTCTATCCGTATACACTGGTATGGGTGTTCGGTATGGTGGTGATGGGTCTCTGGCTTTCTTACCTTCCTTGGGTGAGGCCGTTAGACTTCGTTTCGATTCTGGTAGACCGTTTGTTTTTTCAACGAATAATCGAGAACAAGTGCTTCAGATATTAAGTAATTTCTGTGATTAAGTACATCATGTTAATCGATTTTTTATCTGTGCGAACATCTACTATTCATCAATGGCTTCACTTCTAGATACGTTGGTACTAGGATTCGGGTTGATCTTCTACTTACTCTTAGTGATTGTGTATATTTTTCGTGCTTATGAAAAATCGGAACAAGAGCTACGGTTAAAATATGTGTTCAGTGCTCAATTAATACCTTTTACATTCCTGTTCATCGCCCAACTTGCATCCCAGAATCAGATAAGACAATCAATTACCTTGATCCCGATGCTAGTGTTCCTAGGTTATGATTTATGGTACCGTGTTTTAACGAAGAAAAAGCCGGTTCATCACCCGGAAAAGATGCCTAGAGAATTAATCATCTATCTTGTTTTGTTAATGCTTGGCAGCATTGGTTTAAACTGGTATGGATACATTGTATCAGAGACCTATGGGAGGATGCTTGTGGCTGCATACTTCGTAATGATGGGTTCGTTTGGGTTCTATCAATACAAATATAATCAACGTAAAAATCAAAGCAGATCAAGTTGATAAAAACCATCATAATTTATCCACAATTCCTCGGGTTCAGGTTGAACCCACAGTACATTATATCCAAGTTCGAAACCTAAAGTAAATATGACGACTTGATAACTATATGACTAATTCAAACATTCTCTAAACGATTATTGAATTTCAGTTATTCCATGTAACAAAGAAAACTGATCCGTCAGGTCGCCCAAAAAACACTCTCACCCGGGAGACGAGAAAAGGCGAACCTACGCCCCTTCCACCGAAAGGAGCCCCAGAAACACATCTTTTAAAACAAATCATATACAAAAACGTCGTCCACCGAACACAAAAACGCACCCCCAAAAACGGTTACTCCATGGAGTAATCTAAACCCATCTACTCACAGCCACCAGCCACTCACAACCTGAACTGGTCCACGCCACCGGGTATACTACATAAAGCCTAAATCAGATCACCCTGTATTCAGACAGCATGGTCACTGGCGTAGGATTCTGTGGGCGAATAGGCCGACGGAAAAGAGAGAGGCAGTTCAAGGAACTGAGCGACCATCCGGAGAGGTTCCACTTCTATCCGCCGCCGAGACGGAGACAAAGGAGACTAGTCATCACGGGAAAAGACGGAAAAAAGACGGTTAAACGTCTGTAACCATGTGAATGCCGTTGAAGAGCTGTACTTGCTCGTAATAGTATGTGTGTTTGAGGGGCTCAGGTTTCCTTATTGACGTACAGCTCGATGCAGCCGCATTCACGGCGTCTTCGCCCCTTCACAGCCATAGCGCGTACCTCGTCGACCTTTATCAGGAACCCGTCTTTCACCCAGTCTTCTCACGCCATCCAAGCCCAGCTTCCCGTGTTACACTACGCTCCCTACATTGATTCCAGGCATAATCATCATTCCTTTCATCTCTGGGTTGACAGGGGGGCGCTGACGTTCACATAGACCTCTCCGACACCGCGCTCAACCCCAAAAAAAATTTTCGCCTTATATCAAGTAGCTTGACACATACAAGCAAAAACCAATACAAGAAAATTTTTTCCCGAGATTCCAACCTACTTGAAACAGGTAGAAGAGAACCCTCATCAATCAAACCCAGGCTCATCTGAAAAAACGCTTATTCCGTGTAACCAGGCATAAAAAGTGGGGTTAAAGGCCCCCGGGGCTCAGCCCCGCAGCTTCTCAAGCTTGGGGACTATGCTCTCGATCCTGTCGAGGGCCTCGTTCATGATGCCCTTGCTGGTGGCGGTCAGTATCCTCATGTGGCCCTGGCCCGACGGCCCGAATACGGCGCCCTTGTTAAAGCTCACCTTGGCGTCCTTCATGAGGATCTTGTCCAGCTCGTCGCATGTCAGCCCGTAGTTGAACTTGGGGAACATGAGGTAGGTCGCCTCCAGGTGCGGTATCGTGAAGTCGCCCATCTCGTTGAGCCTCTTCACAACCAGGTCCCTGACCTCGGCGAGGTACTTGTTCATGTCGTCGACCCAGTAGTCGATCTTGCCGCTGCAGATCAGCGGCGCGATGGCCTTCCCCAGGTTGTTGGTGCCCCTGAGGATGCCTCTGCCGAGGCACTGGATGTTCTGGAACATCACCTTGTTGGTGCACGCCAGGTACCCCGCCTGTAGGCCGGGGACGCTCCACGCTTTGCTGAAGCCCCAGCTTGTGACGGTGAGGTCGGCTATCTCGGGGTTCAGGGCGGCGAGGCTGGTGTGCTTGACGCCGTCGTACCTGATGTCCTCCCAGAGCTCGTCCACCATCACGTAGATCTTGTTGTCCACCGCGACGTCGGCGACGCCCTTGAGCTCCTCCTTGGTCATGGCGCGGCCCGCCGGGTTGTGGGGGTTGCAGACGTAGATAAGCCGCGTCTTGGGTGTGATGAGCCCCTTGAGCTTCTCGACGTCGAACCTGTATCTCCCGTCAAGGTCTAGCTTCCAGTAGACGGGCTGTGTCTGCGTGACCTCGACGCTGATGAAGAACGGGAAGTACATGGGGTCCGTGACTATGACCTCGTCGCCTGGGCGGCACGCGTGTCTCGCGGCAAGCCACATGGAGGGGTTAACCCCTTGGGTCATCATGACCTGATCGGGGGGTACCTCAACCTTGTTGACCCGCTTCAGCTTCTCCGCTATAGCCTCCCTGGCGTCGGCGTCGGAGCCGTAGACCGTGTACTCCTCCTCTATCGCCTTCCTCAGCTCGTCCTTCAGCTCAGGGCATAAGGGGTAGTCTTGGTCAGCCAACCAGAGGGGGATGACGTCCGGGGAGTCCCTATGCCACTTGGTTCCGCGAACTGCCAACCTGCTCTCGGTGGTCGGCTTATCGAAAACACTGTTCTTAGGCATTCTAATCACTGAATCTTAGAAGGGTGGATCTGATATCTAATATTTATTATGATTTTTAGGGGAGCAGATACGTTCAGCCGCAGGAAGCCCTAGATAGGCGATAAGGATATATGGGTGGTCGGGTACGTCATGGGGACACGGATGAAAATTCTGCTATACTTCGACTGGGCGGGTTCACATAAGGAGCTCAAAGAGCACGACAGGAAGATGCAGGAGAGCTGCACCGAGACAGGGGTCGGGCATGAAGGACTATACGGCAGCATGAACGCCAAGTGGAACTATGTCTGGATGTTCGAGGCAAACGGCTTCGACCACTTCATGGAGATGTCCAGAAAGGTTCCGAGACCAGTATACATGACCCACTACATCACCGAGCTGCTGATACCCATCAAACTTTAGCACAGATCCTTCCCTGAGGCTCCAAGACATTCTTTTCATCAAAATAGTACGGCCCCGCCGGAGTCCACGCCACATACCACGGGATATGCGTCAGCGACTCTATCCCGCAGCAACCCGAGTATAGGCTCGACGTCTTCCTTGCGCTGTAACGTGAAAGCCACCTCGCCGAACATCGCCATAGTGAAGGTATAGCCCTCCGGGTCGGCGGCGTCGAAGACCTTTCTCAGCCTCGGCGTCACGAGGCCGACGTGCTCCGTGAACCGGCGGCTGTAGGCCATGAACCTCTCGGGGGTGAGCGCCCTGTGGAGCTCGTCGACGTAGCCGCCGCCCAGCTCGTTGATCCTGCGCCGCAGCTCTGGGTCGCCGAGGGCCTCTCTGGTGGGTATGGGCCCGTAATGGAGGTAGATCACGGAGAGCTTGTCGCTGCCCTCGTAGAGCATACCCTCGCCGACGCTTGGCGCACCAGGCTTGTAGAGGACGCCGAAGCCGCCGATGTCCGCTGCGAAGACGCTGCCGAGGCCGGTGCCGCACTCGATCTCGGCGACATGAGCGATCTGGGCGGCCTCCACCCTGGTGAGCCCAGTGCCGAGGGCCTGGTTGAGGGCGAGGCTGAGACTCAGAGCGCCTCCGCCGCTGCTGCCGAACCCCGCTGTGATGGGGGTCTCGATGGTGTGCTCGACGACGATGCGGTGGGGCTCAGAGAGCATGAGAAGATACTTGCTGAGGACGTTCTCAGAAATCACCGCGTCCCGCATCTCCTCGCCGTTTATATACACCCTGTGGCTGGGCCCATCCGAGGGCTCAGCGTTGACCGTGGTATAGGTTCCCTGGGTGAGGCTGACGCCTGAGCCCCTGGCGCCTTTAAGTATGGGGTCTTTTGGCTTGACGCATATCTGGAAAAGGCCCGTCAGGTGACCCGGGGCGAAGGCTCTGGCTGTCCTCATGGCGTATCCGGGAAAAAGCGAGTTTGAGTAGAAAAGTGTTGTGAAAGTCTAATGGGTGACGGCGTAGGTCTTCTAGGTTATCCGCAACTCTGGCGCCTGTGGATGAAAGTGTTAGAGGAGGGACTTGTAGTCGAAGGGCTTGTTGGGGTCGACCACGGGGGCGTCGATATCGAAGAGGTCCGTGTATTTTAGGCCGGAGCCCGTGTTGAAGAGCACGACCCGCTCGTCCCTGTCGACGTCGCCGCTTGCCAGCATCTTCTTCAGCGCCGCCAGCGTGGCTGCTCCCTCGGGGCACGCGAAGATCCCCTCCGCCTTGCTTATCTGGCTCACGCTGTCCATGATCTCTTGGTCGGTGACGCTTATGCAGGCGCCTCCGCTCTCGCGTGCGGCCCTTAGCACCAGGAAGTCGCCAAGCGCCTTGGGGACCCTGAGCCCCGCCGCCAGCGTGTGGGCGTTCTGGAAGTACTCGCTCTCCTCCTTGCCCTCCTCGTATGCTTTCACGATGGGGGCGCAGCCCTCCGCCTGGACGCTGATCATCCTGGGACGCTCGCTGCCGATCCAGCCCAGCTCCTCCAGCTCGTCGAAGACCTTCCACATGCCGATGATGCCTGTGCCGCCGCCCGTAGGGTAAACTATCACGTCAGGGAGCGTCCAGTCCATCTGCTCCGCGACCTCGATCCCCATGGTCTTCTTGCCCTCGACGCGGTACGGCTCGCCGAGGGTGGTAACGTTGAACCACCCCATCTCGTCGTTGCCGCCCTTCACCAGCTTCCCGGCGTCCGTGATGAAGCCGTCGACGAGCACCACCTTGGCGCCCACTATCTGGCTCTCTATCATGTTCACCTTAGGCGCGTCCTTGGGCATGAAAACGTAGACCTCCATCCCGGCCCGTGCACCATACGCGGCCATGGCGCCAGCGGCGTTCCCGGCCGAGGGAAGGGCGACACGTTTGATGCCCAGCTCCTTGGCCTTGCTTACGGCCATGGATAGGCCGCGGGCCTTGAAGCTTGCCGTCGGTATTATGCCCTCGTCCTTGACCCAGAGGTTCTTGAGGCCGATCCTCTCGCCGAGCCTCGGTGTGTGTAAGAGGGGCGTCCAGCCCTCCCCCAGACATACGACGTTACTACGGCTCTTAACGGGGAGCAGCTCCCAGTACCTCCACATGGTGGCCTCGCGGCCCACAAGCTCCCGCCTGGTGACCGCCTCCTTGACCGCCTCCAGGTCGTACCTGGCGAACAACGGTTTACCGCACTTCTTGCATACTGTCTGAATCTTGGTTGCGTCATGCTTCTCTCCGCACGCCGTGCACTCCAGGTGCGTGAAATAACTCATAATGGGTTCCTCATGTATGAAGGAGGGAACACTGAGATAACTGTTAAGGTGGCGTGGGGGCCGAGCTAGAGATATAAAACTCGATCCGGAGATGAGGCGGCCCGAGATGCTCAAGGGGGTAGGCTACTATATGGGCATCCTCTGCACCGCGCCGAGAGCCATGGCCTCGTTGAGCCCCTCGAGTTTTGCTGAGCCCTACCGGTACTGGAGGCTGTGCCTCCGCTCCTTCGCCGGGTAGCCCCTGATCTCTGAGCCGTCTGCCGCCCTCTGCCCCATCTGCTTGGCTATCTCGGCGTAGCCGGTGCTGAGCCTGTACTCGGGGTTCATGCTGAACCTGGTGGGCACGGACGCCGTCCCTGGCTGCTCCAGACCCTCGACAACCCGAGCTATCTGGTCCCTGGGGATGCTGAATATCATCTCGTAGTCCTGGGTGCCCGCGTAGCCTCTGTCGCCCCTGCAGGGCACGGAGGCCTGGCACTCTCCCTTCATCATGGGGGGGACCACGGCGTAGACGCACGCCGAGTGGCCCCCCAGCACCGTCTCGATGTCCTTGCCGTCCTCGTAGGCGAGCCCCAGGAGGAGCCTGAGGAGCTGGGCCGAGTCACAGTAGATGATCGCGACGTCCGGCTCGAAGCTAGCCGTAGTCAGCGGAGCCGAGACCACGCCAACGTACTTGCCAACCTCGAACCGAGGGAACTCCCGGGCCCAGTTGGCTCCCGCCTCAAGCGACTTGACACCGTCCGGGTACCGGGTCTTGCCCTCGAAGAAGTACTGGGGCGGCTCGGCGAGGCCGAAGCCTATGACAGGCTCGGGGCACCACATGTCCTCGAAGAGCTGAGCCACGGTCTCACCGAACCGGCGGC
>Ga0315533_1000198_pt1 | contig 55628 bp, 49 predicted proteins | sample SalMarSW160130MG_FD_203081 | JGI IMG/M metagenome (GOLD analysis project Ga0315533, IMG submission 203081) | Salt marsh sediment microbial communities from the Plum Island Ecosystem LTER, Massachusetts, United States - Salt Marsh Sediment SW1601-30 ...
ATCCATTGTCAAGGACTTTTTTAACATTTCAAAGAACTATTTTTAGTGACTATACTTTTCAACCTAAAATGAGGGTTTTCCTCTTAATTATCAGAGAGTTACGGTGAAATCGCCTCTGGAAGATCCGATGGAAAGGCTGGGAAGCGTTCAAGCGTTTCGTACTATGGAGTATCATTACTTTCAACATGCGGGTGATCGCCAGATGGATTGTTGCTAAACTTGGGAATGCGTAATTTGAGAAATAGAACCTTTGAACCACCAAGGGAGTAGTACGCCCAAAACTGAAAAATATTGCGGTTTGGGCATTAATTTTTACATTTCTTGGGGATATAGACAGAAATGGTGAAAAACCGATCCCGTTTTCTGTGACCATCAGGCATACTTAAATAAAAATACCAACAAAAATGCCCATTTTCGGACAGACACTAAGTAGTGGCCCAAGTAGTAACAGTTGTATAAAAGTTGTAAACCACTACAACTCCAACCTATCATAGTCGGGAAGCCGTTTGACCAATGGCGTTCCCCAGGAAAAAAAGTTGATGACCCTTTCCTTCACCCTCTCCCCCCAGAGAAACCTCCCTTCTCCTAATTTTTGGCAGAGATCCCAAAGGGTGTCGATCAAATAAACCCCCTCTCGATTAAAGCAACTATTCTCCCCCTTACGGGCCTGGCCAAAGAAGCCCTTGTAGCCCATCTCCCTCGCCACTTCATCGATAAAGGGATTGCCTTTGCCAAATGGGTAGGCTAAGAACTTCACCGCCTTACCCATCCTATCCTGTAAAACTTCCCTGGAATGACCCAGCTCATACCTAAGTTGAGAAGGAGTTAGTTTGGTAAGATCTGGGTGATTAACCGTATGCGATTGAAAGGAGTGACCATAGCTGGCCATCTCCCTCATCTGTCTCCAGCTGAGGTGCTTAAATCTCCTCCCTAAGAGGTTAACATCCCAGCGGTTTTGCCTTCCCACGAACCCCGTTATTACGAAGACAGTGGAGACAAAGCCATATTTCTCCATTATGGGAAACGCATTTTGGTAGACGGATTCATAGCCATCATCAAAAGTTATGGCCAAACTTCTCTTAGGAAATCGGCCATTCGCCAAGCAGTCAAACCATTCCCCTATTGTCAGGCTACGATACCTCCTCTGGTGGAGATAGGTCATCTGTAGGTTGAACTGCCTAATTGTGGTGGTGGTAATTCCAAATTCAAACTTATCCTCCACCTTGTGATAGACAATTATGGGGGCTGGATGAACCATAACCAAACCTCATCTTAAACCCAAATAAAGGGAATGTCAAGCTGAAAATGCAGGGGCCAATTAGCCAAAAACAAATAAGGCCACTGCGTGGCCTAAGGCTACAGCGGGAGAAGGATGGGAAATCTCCAAGAGGAGATCTCCATATTCCATGCTCCCTGTGTATGTTATCATCCACAGGGAACCGGGATGTGGGAAACATCTCTTGATGTCGATAATCGAGGTCTGGAGTCCTCCACCACAACCTTACAGTTTCCGTGGGCCAGCCTCCAGCGATCAAAGAAAACCGTGACAACTGACGGACACCTGACTACTGCTCCCTGAACTCTGTTAACTGTTACCTTTCCCTATGACTCTTTCATCCCACTCGTTTTCACACCTTTCCCTCTCTTCTCCAGCTTTTTCAAGAGCTCCTGCAGTTTTTCCTTGTGCAGGGGTTTTCCCTCTGCAGTGACCCTGAGGAGTAAGATGGTTGACTTCCCCACATCGATCTTACTCATAGTAACCCCGTAACCCTGTAGCCGATTGAGGAATTCCCTTAAAGACCTCTGTTTGGAGGGGTAGGCCAATCCGATGAGCGTGGAGGAGGGGAATTTCTTCCCTTCCCCTACGGTTATCTCCACATTCCTCCCTTCCATCACAAGTTCGTAACCTGATATCTCATGCCTCTCCAACACCTCTACTCCTAATTTTATCTCCTCGCTTATCTCCTCCACTGGGGCAGTAGTCCGATAGAAGTCGTCTAAGCTATAGTAGAAGGCCTTGACCAAACCTTCATCCATTCCCGCAAGACTATCCTTCACCTTAATAAACCTTCCCATCTCCAACCTGCGCATACCCTCATCAAAATCGCGAAAATCCCCTATTATCTTCTTTAGCTTCTTATGGATGATCTCGTAAATACCCTCTCTCTCCTTAAAGGCGGATACATCTGCGCTGAGGTCAATTATATCAATCTCCTCCTCTCCGAAATACTTCGGTGGACGGGCAGAAAGGACACTTAAGCCCTTGATCGCCTCCAGGTCCTGGATGCATCTCAACAAAACCTTCTCTTTTCTCGACTTTTCCCTGGAAATGATGATGATAATCTTAAACTCAATCAGCTCCTCTGTGGACCTGCTCACGCTTATATATACCTGGATCATCCCCGTTGCCCTATACTCCTGCAAAAGGAAGGGAATTATCGCGCGCAGATAGTGTTCAAAACCTCCCAAGGACTCCATCCATTTTACCCTCTCCAGCTTCTTGGATGAGGCCATCTTGAGGATGCTCTTTCTTATGGCCTCCAGTTTCCTGCGGGAGAAGGCCTTCCCCTTCCCATCGGTTATCTCCAACCTGTAGACAGCAATCCCGTCATTGGTAATGAACTGTTTGTTATATTTGTTCTTAAACCCAGGAACAGAACGATCTATGGCCTCCAAACAGTCATTCAGGGAGAAGTCCCTATCCAATCCAGCAATGGTTATCCCAGTAAGAAAGCCGTCCCTGGTCGGCAAATTCTTTACCCAAACCTGCGTTCTCCCCCCCAACTTCCTTACCCGTTGAATAAATCTGTAATTGGTTATTATCTGCTCGGCTAAATCCTCACCCCCCCTTTCAGTGATATATGCCTCAGATCTGCTGGCAAAAAACTTCACTGCCTCCCCCCCCTCCCCCAAAAGTTCCTCCCTCTCCTTGTTTTTGCATATCTTCCCGATCTCCTCGGCTATCTCCCCGTAGATTTCCAGCTTCTTGGCCTCCTTGGAGAGCAGATACCTCTTGGCCTGGCTTCCCAAGCTGGCCCTCTCCAAGCTGCGAACAAAGTATCCCTTTCCCTCCCGAAACTCCCCCATTGCCTGGGAGGTCTCTAACTCCACGGCGATTATAATGGCACCCAACTTCTGGTGATTGTGCTCAATGACAAACCCCTTCATAAACTTGATATTCCACCTTTTCTTATGCACGGCAGCCACACAGGAGTCTGACATCCCCGGCCAGTCAGAGGCCAAAAGCCCGATGATCACCTCCTGGGGATAGCTTTCTCCCTCCTCGGATGAGGAGATGTATACGATGCTCCCCCCTTTTTCATCCCATCTCTTCAGTAAGGCCACACAAAGGGCCACCTCCTTCTGGTGGGGGATAAACTCATGGGAGGACTCCACCTCCTGAATGTAGCTCCTTATCTCCCTCCCAGCCAAATCGACCCCATACCCCTTTAGCAGGGAACCTATTTCCTTTACCCCTTTCAATGGGTCAGCGCGTAAACCATAATGTTTACCCCCATTTTAAAGGCTTCCTCTCGTTTCTCTGGTGGATCACGATGCACTTCAGGATCGGCCCAACCATCGCTGATATTGGTCTCGTAGGTATAAAAGACAACCAACCTCCCCTCATAGAATATGCCAAATCCTTGGGGAGATTTCCCGTTGTGCTTGTGGATCTTGGGAAGCCCATGGGGGAAATTATAATGACAATGGTAGATGGGATGGCTAAAGGGGAGCTCAACCAGGTCTTTGGCTGGAAAGACCTTTTTTATCTCCTGGCGGAAGTATTTATCCATCCCATAATCATCATCGGCATAGAGAAAACCACCATGGATAAGGTAATCCCTTAGCCTCTTGGCCTCTTGATCCGAGAAGTCTATCCGGCCATGGCCGGTCATGTAGAGGAGGGGATAGGAGAAGAGTTCCTTGCTGGAAAGGTCAACAACCACCTGGTCTTTGGCCACTTTCACATTGGTTCGTTTCCCCAATTCCCTTAGCATATTTGGAATTACGGAAGGGTCATTATACCAGTCCCCTCCCCCGCTATATTTGAGCCGTGCTATGGTAAACTCCCCTGCCCCATAAGAGGTTACGGGGAGAAAAAGGGCAAACAGAATGAAAAGCGATTTCCTAAACATCTTTGGCCTACCTCCCTTTATAATAACACAAATTACACCAGAGGTTATCCCGTCATCCCGTAGGGACAGACCTTAAGGTCTGTCCATCTCCTGCAGACTCCGCTAAGGCGGATTGAATGTGGCAGAAGAGAGCTTCTGCCACCTCAGTGTAACAGCGGGCTAAAGCCCTCGCACCCTCCTTTTTTAGCGGGGGTAGAAGTGTATGGTGCGGGGATAACGAGCCACGAGTAACGATCTACGATGACTTTTTGGTTGCGGTTTTGCCACGCTATGATATTCTCACATTGGTATCTTTGTCATTGCGAGGCTTGTCCCGAGCGCAAACGAGGGAACTGGACGAAACAATCCCTTGGAGATTGCTTCACTTCGTTCGCAATGACACTAAATGAGACTTCGCTGCGCCCGCCCCGTGAGATAATTTCTGCCAATCTCGGAGTCCAGCGAAACATCGTTGACATCTAACGGGGCTCGCCATGGCATGTAATCTATTTTACACTACCGTAATAATTTGCTTAACTCTCAGGTTTTGAATACATATTTTTATTCTATTTGAGTGGAATTCCGGGCTAACTATCTTATGAGGATAAGCTTCAGCCAATATCTCCTCTCTCCCGCCTGCAGGCATCCTAAGTATATGCCGCTCCCCAATCTCTCCCCCCTCCAATTGCGCCCGTCCCAGACCAACCTTCCCTTTTCCTTTAACCCTAAATAAAAGGCCTTTATCCTCTCTCCTAAGAGATTGTAAATCTTTAGGGTAACCATAGCAGGCCGAGGAAGGGAGAAACTGATCGCTGTGGAGGAGTTGAAGGGGTTAGGGTAACTTGCATACAGAACTTGCTTATCTGAAGAGGTGACCAGAGGGCTTGGGTTTACAAAGAGGGCATCCTCCAAGAGCCAATAACAGGCATTGAGGAAGATCACCCTGTCGGAGGCCTCCTCCCACCCGTTGTAAAGGTGATTGCCTGGGGTACCGGTTCCGTCATCGGCAGGCGAGCTATCCCCAATGGAGGCTACCCGGCCCCTTCCATATCTACAGGTGGCCAGCATAACATCCTGGTCGGCCTGGGCAACCCCTTCTATCCATACATGCCCCTCCACGGTAGGATTCTTATCGGGATAGAGCACCATTGTTGTTCCCCAATGGAAGGCTAAAGAATCGGCCCTTCCCCAGTGGCCATTTATTATCTGATCTGTAGAAGCCGTATCCACATTTCCCGAGGTCTGGGTAATGGAGTTGTGTAGCTCGCCAGTGATATCAAAATGGATGCCAAAACAGGTATCCACCCCTAAGTCATTCCAAACTCGGGGGGAATCATCGTAGATTCCGTTATTGTTGCGATCGGAGGAGTTGTGGTCAGCCACCATAAAAAGGGAGCCACCAGCGTGCACCCATTGTAAGATGGCGCTCTTCTCCGAAACCGAGAAGAACAATTGGGGTTCAGGGACGATAAAGAGGTCATAATTGGAGAGATCCAATGAACGAGAACTCTCCCCATAGGTGATCGGGCTATCTGGGGGAAGGGTTTGCACCGAGAAGCCCTCCTCCCAAAGGTCAAAACCCCAGGCGGAGATAGCCCCTTGCCAATCCCCCTCTGAAGCTGGGTCAGGTGGCCAGGGATCGGGCTGGTTGTCATCTATTATCCAGTCGGCATTCCCCGCTTGCTCATCCTTTGTGTTGTCAAAGAGGATGGAAATCGGGAAAGCCGAGGAGGTGAGAAGAAAAGCAAAAAGCTAAGGAGATATTTCAATTAACCCCCTTTTTTTGTGTGGAAAAGTTCTTCTGCTTGGCCCTTCATCACCCAGCTAAATCCACCACAGATGCCGCCCAAAAGGGCTCCGCTGAAAACATCCAATGGGTAGTGCACCCCCACATATACCCGGGAATAGGAAACCAAAAGGGCAACTGCCATTAAGGGGAAAACAGCCCTCTTATATTCTAAGGAGAAGAGGGTGGCTATGCTAAAGCAATTGGCCGCATGGGAAGAAGGCAGGGAGTAAGACCTCGAGCATCCCACAAGAAGGTGAACCCCGGAAAGGGTGTGGCAGGGCCTCACTCGACCGAAAAGGGGTTTGAGAAGGTAGCTGCTTAACTGATCGCTAAAGAGAAGGGCCAAGAGCCCAGCCCCGGCCATCCATCTTCCCCTCTTCCCCCCCCAGATTATGAGGGCTATCCATACCCCCAGTAAGGGAAGCCTCCAATAATGGAGGTTGGTCAAAATGGGCATCAAAAAGTTAAAGAGGCCATTCTGTAACCTAACATTTATCAGATAAAAGGCCTGCACATCCCAACCCAAGAGCCAACCGAGAAAAATAGCCAATTTCCTTATCTCCTCTCCAAATTTAAAGTATAGGAAATCAGTTTTGAGAACGCAGACAACTACAGGGTGTCAGGGCCGCAACCAAACAAGGCCACAGATTACACGGATTCCACAGACAGAAAAAAACTACTTAACGCAAGTGTTCCTCTACCCCCGCTAAAGCGGGGGGTGGATAGGGCTTTAGCCCTTTTGGAGTGCTGTGACTCCTGTCACAGCCTGCGGGTATCGACAAAAATCTGCGTCCCAATTAAATCTTCAAGAGCTGTTACCGGGGTTCTCCTGAGGTCTCAACCTGTTTATCTCTTCTCTCAATTTCTCCGCTTCTCTCCCTGCCGCCTGGGAAAAATCCCGGTGAGAAGAGGCGTAGATGATCCCGCGGGATGAATTTATGATGATCTTTTCTCCTTGGGGGTCTGCCGTAAACCTCATCACCGAATCTAATTTTCCCCCTTGAGCACCAACCCCGGGGACGAGAAAGATCAATTGGGGGGCCACACCCCTTATCTGAGGAAGATATTCCGTGTGGGTAGCCCCTACCACCAGGCCACAGTTGCCCAATTTGTTCCACTCTGCAGCCCTCTTAGCCACCCGGAGATAAATTGACCCTTCCGCGGTTTGAAAATCGTCCACCGATGGGTTGGAAGTGAGGCAGAGGAGAAAACTGAAGTTCTCCTTATATTCCAAAAACGGGGATAGGGCATCAAAACCCATATAGGGATTGAGGGTTATGGCATCGAAACCCATCAGTTCAAAGTAAGCGCGCGCATAAACCCTTGCCGTATTACCGATGTCCCCGCATTTGGCGTCAAGGATCACCGGGACATGGGAAGGGATGAGGTCCCTTGTCCTTTTGAGAGTTTCAGGGTCCTCCAGATAGAAGGCAAGATTAAGCTTATAGGCACAGACCAAATCTTTAGTGGACTCCATTATCTCCCTGTTGAATGTGAGGAGAGGATCCCTCTCCTGGAGAAGAAAAGGGGGGATCCGGCCTGGCTCCGGATCTAAACCAACACAGAGAAGAGATCTGTTCTTCTCCCGTATTGCAGACAGTTTTTCGAGGAAGCCCATTAAGCCCTTCCCTCTAACGATTCATAAAAATTATCCCATAAAACCTGCGTCCCCAGCGAAGATCCCTAAGACTTTAAATTACCCCTTTATCTTCTCATCGTCAAGTCAATTTTAAGATGTGTTATCCCCGTTCTCTCTTGGGACCTTAATTACCTTCAACCTTTTTGCTTCAATTATCATCTTTCGCAACCTCTCCACCTTCCCCCTTTTATCCTTCACTCCCATAACCGCACTGACTACTGCTGCCCCATCTGCTCCGGAGAGTATGGAAGCTTGCACATTATTCTCATCGATGCCGCCAATAGCCAAAATAGGGAGAGCAACCGCTTGGCTTATCCTCTGCAGCACCCCTTTCCCCAAAGCCGGGCCAGCATCCTTGGTAGTGGTCGGGTAGATGGGACCAACTCCCAGGTAATCGGCCCCTTCCTTAGCGGCCCAGCGGGCAGCGGCCACTCCCTTGACCGAATAGCCAATGATCTTTCCCGGACCCATAATCCCCCGGGTAACGGGTAGCGGAAGATCTTCGGGCCCGATATGCACCCCATCTGCCTCCAAGGCCAAGGCCTGGTCTACCCGATCATTGACCAGAAAAAGGGCCCCCCTTCTTTGGGTCTCTTTTTTCAGCCTCCGGCCTAAATCATAGAATTCCCTATCTCCCATTTTCTTATCCCTAAACTGGATCATCTCCGCCTCTCCTAAGAGAGCCTGCCGGACAGCATCCAGCAGGTCCCCACCGGCGATCCCTCGATCGGTGATGACGCAGATATTCACCCCTTTAAGCCTTTCCCTCATCTTAAAAACAGTAAAGGATGCTAAAGTGAAACTTCCCTCCCGGCCCAATCCCCTCAGAGAAGATCCTCTGCCCATAATCAAGCCTGAGAGGGCCAACCGGGGTAAAAACTTGCACCCCACAACCTATGCTGAGATTGGCCCTATTTAGGGAGATGGAGGCCCGATCCGGCCAGACCCCTCCCCCATCCATAAAAAGGGATCCTCCCAATCTCCAGAAAAGGGGAAACCTTAATTCAATGTTGGAGCAAAGGAGAACCCTCCTCTCTTTGGCATAACCTAAACTGTCTTTAGGCCCAATGCTTCTCTCCGCATAACCCCTAATGGAGCTCCCCCCACCAGCAAAGAACCAATCGGTGCTGGGTATTTCCTTGGTGACCCCAAAGGGATGGGCAAACCCTAACTTCAATCGACTGGCCAAAATGAGGCCCTTGGTCAGCCTCTGGTATCTGCTCCAGGAGCCAATTGCCCGGTAGAAGTTACGATCCCCCCCTAAGGGACCACCGTAAAAGGAGAGGGAAAGCTGGGCCCAGGAACCTTGGTGGGGGACAAATACATTGTCCCTGGTGTCATTGGTGGCCGAGAGGCCAATCTTCCGCCTGATGGTAATCCCCTCCTCTCTCTTAATCTCCTCGGCCACGCTGGGGGAGACGCCAAAGATGTCCACCCCTTCGTAGGAGTAGTCCGCGCGGAGGATAAAGTTTTTCCTCACCTCATGGCTGAGGTCAATATCCCCCCCAAATTTCTGTACCCTGTAGCCTAATATCCTCTCCTTTACCCCCGGATCAAAATAGAGCCTCAGGGAAAAGGGGGATCTGGTGTGCAGAAACCAGGGTTCGGTATAGGTGGCCGCAAACCTGTTCTTCAGGTTAGCCCACCCACCGAAAACCTGAAAGCGGAGGGTAGTGCTCAGGGTTAGCTTCCTCCCGGTTCCCCTAATGTTTCGGTTTCCCCATTCCCCAGTTAAATCAAGGGTAACATCATACTGTTCATCCTGACCCAATCCGGTGCGCAGGCCGAACCATTTGTTCTCTCTCTCCATAACCGAGACGATGAAATCCGGATTCCCCGGCTTTTCAAAGGGGTTTTGGGCATAGATGCGCACATAGTTAAACAGGCCCGTGGAATAGACCCTCTGTTGGCTCTCCTCTATCTGGGAACGGCGATAGATCTGGCCGGGCTTAATGGTTAGCTCCCTTCTCACCAGGTTCTCCCTCGCTGATCTCAGGCCCCTGATCTTAATCCCCCCATACCTCACCAGAGTTCCCTCCCTGATTAGGAAGAGAACCTGGGCGGAAGCACTATCCGGGGAGAGTTGGTAACTGGGCTCAACCTGGGCGTAGGGGTATCCGCCATCCGCATAGAGGGAGATTATCCTCTCTTTATCCTCATCTAACCCCTTTAGCGAAAGGGGATTACCAACCTGCGTGGCCATAATCCGAGAAATCTTGTTGCCGGAAAGATGGGTTAAACCGGAGAGTTTAACCTCGCCTATCAAGGTTTGGATTCCCTCCTGGATGGTGATGGTAAGGTCAAGCTTTCCCTCCTTTCCCCAGAATGTATCTGCCTTAACCTTAGTGGTTAAGAAGCCATATTGGTGGTAAAGGGCAGTTATCTTTACCAGGTCAACTATCAGGGCCCGCTGATCAAAATGATGCTTAGACCACCAATGGTCCACTTGGCTGGACATCTGACTTCTTATCTGGTCAGAAGTAAGGTGGAAGTTGCCCTTTACCCAGATCTTCCCTATCGGCTGCGCGGAAAGGTTAAGAGGGAAAACCAAGAGGGAGGAAAGAAGAACTAACCTCCTGAAGGAGACCATCTTCAATAGTTCCATTTGAGGTTCAGGCTAAACCGATACAGCCCCTTTTGATCCCTCACTCCTTCCAGATAAAAGAGCCTGCTCAGCCGGTAATCTATCCCCACCTCCTGGCCGCTCCCCATAGAGAGCCGCCTGGAGTATTGCAGATAGACCCGGTTGGAGATATATTTCCCCACAGTTATCTCCACCTTGGCCAAATCAAGCTCCTTTTCCTGGTTTGCCCTTATCTGCAAGGTCTCCACCTGTAAGCTCTTAGCCATCTCCTTTTCCAGTTCATGTTCCAGATAGGAGGTGAAGAAATCCGTAGCCCGGGGAGCAATGGTTTTGCCCGCCCCTAAGGTGTCAATTCCGGTGGAGGTCTGGTGAACAGCCAATAGGGCCAATATATCCTCCTGAGGATAGTGGTGTGGGGATGAATCAAAGGAGATCAGCGGCTCCTTTAGGGTTCCCTTTACCGTTAAAATTATGGTTTCATTTCCTACCTCTGTCCTTCCCTCAATCTCTATCCGGGGATTTAGTTCAGAGGATTCCTCAAAATTTATCAACCCAGAACTTATGCGGAAGCTACTCCCATAAAGGAAATATTCCCCTCTCCTCAGAGCCAAATCCCCTAAAACCCGCAGCCTATCATCCACCGAGGAAAGCCTCAGGTTTCCCCCTAATTCTATTGATGCCTGAGGGTTCTTAATCCAGAGGTTTTGGGGGAAGGAAAGCTCTAAATCGAGACTGAGAGGTAACTTTCCTCTCCCCTGCGGCGCAGACCAGGAGAGGGGAAAACGATAGACAAGCTTGTGGGCCAAAATCCTTCCCTGCAGCAGGGGTGGCCTCCCGCCAACCAGTTGCAGGGAACCGTCAAAAACAGCCTCCGGCATCGTCCCAACCAAGAGGAGGGGAAATCTGTTAGCCTCGATCTTTAGGTTGAAATCTGGATGTGAAAGCTGGGAGAGGTCTATGTCCCCTGATACCCTTAGCCATCCGAATTCCTCCTTTTTCCGGCCGGAAAGGGCTTGGTAAAGCTGATGAAAGATGTTCCCCACATCTCCCCTTTCCCCTCCAGCGGATCGCCCTTCCATCCGGTTGACAATCAATGTATTTCCCTTTAAAGCCAAATTTAGCTCAAATTCATCAACCCTGTTCTCGATCCCCTTGATCTTGAGTTGGCCGGAGCGGACAGCCAATCCACCGCTTAATTTTGGACTGCTGGGGGGACCAGCCATCTCCCCCCAAAAATGAAAATTCCCCTTGCATTCCTCGATGAGATCGGTCCAGAGAAGCGGAAGGGTAAAGGAGTCTCCCCTACCCTCAACGGCAAGGTTCCACCCTTTGGCTAACAATCCCACATCCAAAGGCTGCAGGGAGATGTAAAGGGGGATGGTGGCATTGAGCAGGTAGCTACTTCCCTTCATCTGACACTCTAACCCTTCAAGGGTCAAGATGCTATCCCTGTAGCTTATTGGGGAGGAGAGCGACTTAAATCTCAGCCTTCCCCATTTCCCCTCCCTCACCTCAAACCCCCCGGAGAATGAGAGGATTGACCTGAGGTTGAGGTCGAGATTGGCGGTGAGATAACCCCCAGCCTGAGGGACAACATCCCCCAAAATGGGGCTAAGCCGCAGATCGTCAACCCTCAGGGCAAGGTCCAGCCCTTTCTCTTCCCCCCACATTCCGCTACAGAGAATTGTTCCCTCCTTTGTTTTCAGGGAGACCTCCCCAAATGACACCATATTGGGAAGAAGGATAACGACAAAAGGCCTCTGGGTCAAGAAAGGGGTGCTCCGATACTGACCGGTAACCTCCTCCACCCGCAGAGTCCCCTTCCCCCTTTCCTTCTGGAAACTCCCGTGACCCCCAAAACTGAGCTCCTCCCCTTCTGCCCGCAGGGAATCAAAATATACGGAGTTACCCTTAAACCTTAAGCGAAGGGACAATGCCTGCCACTTAAACCCTTTGACTTCCAAGGAATCTCCTCTGAACCTCGCCCATCCTTGCCTCTGGCTCAGGATCTTGGAGAGCCTTACCTCTCCCAATAGCCTCTGAGCAGAAAGGAGATTATTACTCAGATAATTTACTGTCAAATTAGCCACCAAATTAGGATTTTTAATATCTCCTTGCAGCCTAAAGTCAATTAAAGGTTCCCCTTTCCATCCTGGCAGGGGATAGATCTCCTTCATAAAGGAAAGGCTTGAAGCCTTAATTTTTCCGGAGATATTTGTCTCACCCCTAAAATTTATGTCCCCTTCCCAACAGGCAAATGTTCCCTGCAGATAGGTTTGAAACCCTGGGAAGAAGACGATGCTGTTTTTATCCACAAATATCTTCCCCCTAACCGTATCCGTTGGTATCCCCTGAATTCGGGCATCCCTGAGATCAACCTGAAAGTCCAACCCCAAATCATTCAAGCGCAGACCCTTGCCCTCCATTTTTACCTGACCATTTAACCTAGTGGTTATAGGAGATTTCACCACTTCGGGCAAATTCAAACCGAAAAGGGAAATATCAGCAGAGTATGTAGGGGGAGAGGTGGAGAAATTAAGCCAACCGGTTCCCTTCATTAAGGCTTTAAAATAGATTCCCTTAGTCCGACTCAAGTGCAAAACATTCCCCTTCCAGCGATATTTGGTGGTGAAGTTCTTCATCTGATTTCCTAAAAATATGCCATCAATAACGGCTTCTCCCTGAAAATCCTTCAACTTCCCCGCGGCAGTAAGGGAGGTCTTCACTGATCCGGCAATGATACCACCAAGATTTGCCAGTCTATCCATTTCGTTTAAATTTAGCTTATTACCGGTAATATCTAAAGAGAATTCTGGGTCTTTAAACCCCGATATTGACCCACTGATTAAGAGGTTAGAACGGGAGGTAACCAGGGTTATGCCGGATAACAGGAGGCTATCATTCTGCAAGGTGAATTCTCCCCTCAGAGTTTTCAGGTGGAAGCTCCTCTCCAAAAGATCAAACGATAGGTCACTTACCTCCCCTTTTATCCTTTTCCCCTTAAATGCGATGGAGGGCAGAGCCAATTCAATCCCCTGGAAGGTAAAATTTCCCCTGCGGGTCTCAATCTTCAACCTCCCGTTTTGGATAGATATCTTCTGAAAAAGAATTGGGGGGAAAGGGGGATCGCCACCTCTTGCCGGATGATGTGCCCCCCTTTCGCTGGCCTTAAGGGTTAGATGGGGCTCTTTCAGAAAAACTTCCTTTATCTCCTTCTTCCCTCGAAGAAAGTCTGACAGACTGAATCTAAGTTGAACCTCATTGACCTGAAATGGAGATGGGGGGAAACCAGCTCGTTGAATTTCACCTTCCACTCCCTTTAATTTAATTTCAGAAATGAGATTTCCCTTAATTTTCTCAATTTTTACTTTAAAGGGATAACCCCTCTCTTTAACCCAGTTGTTTACCCCATTCTTTAAAAGAGGAGTCTTCAGGAGGGCAAGGTATAACCCTAAGAGGAGCAAAATCCCCCCCCCCACCAGAAAGGCAAGAATTTTTAAGAGACGCTTTATCATCTTTAAGTGGCCTCTTTCACGGCAGAGCCGCAACCCAACAAGGGCTACGGATTACACTGATTTCATAGAAGAAACCAACGTAGATCGTGGACCGTAGCTCGTTACTCGGGAATCGTTGCTCGTGGGCCTCGTAGTTCCGGTCGCATAAATGCGACCCCTACACTTCTACCCGGCTTTAGCCGGGGTTGAGAGGGCTTTAGCCCGTTTGGAGTGCTAGGGGCTCCTGTCACAGCTTGCATCAACGGGAGTTACCACACTCCACAGAGACCCGCACTGAAGTGCGGTAGAAATCTTCTACTCGAGGAAACCTGTGTGAACCGTTAGCTTAATGCAAAAATACCATGAAAAAAGGCCCTGTCAAGGGGAAACTTCCCCCTGCTACAGGGCCTTCTGTGCTGTCAGGGCTCTGCCCTGACAGTGGAAGTCTTTTTCTCTGACAGGATAAACAGGATGAACGGGATTAAATGAACCTCCCTACCCCAGGTGGGGCATCCTAAACCCATCTCCTCCCCCTTGATGGGGGAGGACTAAGAAGAGGGCGTAAAAAACTTCCGTTCCCACTCTTACCCCAATTTTCTCTTCCCAATTTTAGTAATACTTATCCTTGTCAATCCAGTAAATCCCGTCCCAAAAGCAGTTGTCAGTAGTCCTGTGCTGTCAGGGCTCTGCCCTGATAGCACAGGTCTTTTGTGGATGATAGCATCCACAATGAGCAAAAGGAAGGGCATACCTGATTGCTGACAACTGATCCCTGACCTCTGTGAACTGTAACCATCCTATTTTATCACCACCAGCTTCTTGACGGCGGTGAAATCCGCCACTTGCAGCCGATATAGATAGACCCCGCTGGCTAATCCTCCGGCATCCCAACGAACTGACCTATAACCAGCTCTCTGATACTCATCAACCAATGTAGCTACCTTCTGTCCAAGCAGGTTGTATATCTCCAGCCTGACCTGGGTGGCTCTGGGGAGGGCATACCTGATCTCCGTAGCAGGATTGAAGGGGTTGGGGAAATTCTGAGAAAGGGAGAAGGCTTGCGGAATACCAAAACCTTCCCTTTCTCTTACCCCCTCTTTCCCTACTACAAACCACCAGGGGGAAATATCGCTGTTTGATCCCCAGGTAGTCAGGCTATCTGTGTCCATAGCCACCACCTTCCAATAGTATCTGGTGTTGTCATTCAGAGGAATACCGGGTGGAACGGTGAAATGAGTATCGGCAGGATAAATACCTATCACCCCCTGAGAGAAGGTGCTATCCGGGCTAAGATAAAGTTTATAAGTGGCATAGTCCCACAAGTCATTGTCCGTAGCCTTATGCCAGAGGAAAGTAGGAGTTGTGGAGACGGAGTCTATTCCCAGTTCTGGCTCTATGAGAGAGAAGGGATTGGGAGGCTCCAGGGCTACATTGGTAAAGAACCTCCAGGTATCCGTAGAGGTGCTCAAGCTTTCTTTATCTATGGCCACCACCTTCCAGAAGTATTGGGAGTTGTCGGCTAGCTCTTCTGCGGGGATATAGCAGTTGCTGTCCACAACCGTGGGGATAGTTCCGCTAAAGTTGCTATCCTGATCCACATAAAGTAGATAGTGGATAGAGTCGGCAATATCATTGTCTGTGGCATTCTCCCAGTAGAAGATGGGGGTAAGGTCAACCTCTACGCTGTTCCAGGTAGGGGTAACCAGGTTGAAGCTATTGGGATCTTCGTTGGCCGTATTGGTGATAAAGGTCTGATAGCCCTCTTCATCCTCCTCGGTAGCACCAGCCAAGTCCTTTGCCACCACCTTCCAGTAGTAGAGCTGATTGTCCTCCAAAGGGGTCTTGATCTGGTAGACGCTCTCTCCTCCCACCTCAACTTGAAGCTGAGAGGGTATGTCCTTTCCGTAGAAGAGGGTATAGGTAACCTGGTCCCCAGGATCGGGATCTATGGAAGTTTCCCAGTCAAGTATGGGCTTAAGGGTGGTCACCTCACCTCCATCGGGCGGAGTCAAAAGGTGAAAACTACCCGGTGGATCGTTTTCGGAGTTGATGATAAAGGAGCTGGGGGATATCCATTCCCCGTCTTCAAAGCCATCATCAGCCCTTGCCCTCCACCAATACTGGTGATTATCTTCCAGCGGGACATCAATCAGCCAAATCGTAGAGTCTATCCCCTCTTCTACTCCAGTGGCCGATGTGACCAGGTTGCCTAAAAGGCTGTCGCTGTAAACCTCAAAGCCATAAGTGAGGCTATCTCCTTCGGCATCAGTGGAATTGGAAATGACCAAAGCCACTGTGCTATCACTTATTACCTCTCCCTCTCTGGGGCTTAAAACCACCGGAGTGCTGGGAGTACTGTTCATCCTGAAGGATAGGCTGGCCCAGCTTGACCACAAATCTTGGGTATTCTTCACCCCAGCCCTCAAGTAATAGGTTTCCCCATCAATCAAGGAATCCCCAGCATAGGTTACAAAGGTATCCGCACTGCTCACCTCTCCACTATCCCACATCTCAGCCACCGCCCAGTCATCATCAGTTCCCACCTGAACCTGGAAAGCATCTTGAGCCAAAGTCCCAGGATCAGAATACGACCAGGTGATAAGCGGATGATGCGTAACCAGATGCTCTATATCCTCCGAACCACCAATGTCCAGATGGGAAATGGAGGGAGGAATCTCTGCTCCAACTATCAGGTCAAAATATACACTTGGGTCAACTTCTACAGCAACCCTAAGTGTGTCTCCCTCTGAGACTCTGATAGTCCTTGGTAACTGAGTTTGCTCTGCCAGATATATTTCACAATGCCAAATACCCGTGCTATCACCAGTTTCCTCATAAAACGGTCTGATCTGATTCCAGTTGTTTTTGTTAAACACGCTGATTACTACCACATTTTTGGTGTAAGGGTTGCTATCCTCTCCTCCTAATTCAAAGAATAGTGTATCACCTACAGTGAGGGGATGAGATAAATCGCTTGAGTAAGTAGAATCATCTTTGGCGATTATGTAGGAAGCATTTTCAAAAACTCCAGGTATGGCTGGCGATACATCTGTCAGAAAGGGCTGATAAGTTGCAAAACCTAATCCAGATTGGTCGTGGCCATCCCAGATACCATTTTCAATCTGGATTTGGTCACTGCGTGTAAACCACCAGTTGTTCGTAGCATCGGTGTTACTTGAGTTGCTCTTTTTCAACTGATACCCCTGGTTATGATTGATATTGTTGTAATTCAACGAAATGGGGTCTCCATAGATGCCTCCAGCATTAGTGGTATCTCCAATCTGGTTGTATTTAATAATGCTATTGTAAATCCATTTGCCACCCCATATTCCCCCACCATGGGAGGCATAGTTATTTGTAATAGTGCAATGATCTACTTTAACCCTATCTGCAGAAGGGGGGTAAACCCAATATACTTTTATGCCTCCCCCGGATCCCGCGCGGTTTCCTGAAATAGAGCAGCTATCTATAAGCGTATATTCACTTTTTACATATATTCCCCCACCACAACCACCCTGGGCATCATTGTTGATTATGGTGTTATTTGAAAAAGTATTTAGTCCATCCAAGTATACGCCAGCCCCGTAGCGTAATCCATATCCGTAATTTCCAGTATCTATCAAGTAATTGTCTGAAAACAAATTATTGCGAATGGTATTATCGTCACCGGACAAACATAATCCACCACCGTATGAACGAGAATATGAGCCGGAACTATGGCACCAAATATAATTCCCTGTAAACTGATTCCCAGTTATCGTATTGTTTTGTCCACAGATACACACTCCACCCCCGAAACCTTCAGCTTTAGCAGTAGACCCCTGAGAGGAATTCAAAACATGAACAAAACAGCTATCTATCTCATTTTCTTGCATATTGGTATAATTTCCATAAACACAAATACCACCACCGCGAAAACGCACAACTCCATCATAGACCCTCTCCTCTATATATCCTGAACAATCAGCTACATAGTTACCCAATATTTCTAAGTAGTTGCCAACTAAACAAATACCACCACCACTTCCCGATTGCTCCGAGCTCGTAGATACTTGACAGAAAGTTACCGTGTTATTTTTGAGTGCGCAACTATCGCCAGAGCAGTATATGCCACCACCTACAGTATCTCCATTGCAGTGGGCAATTCTATTATTCTCAATTACGGAATGCGGACTATTTTCGATATGGATGCCATAGAAACCACAACTATCAATTGTATTGTTAATAATTCCGGGATTTAAACCACTCTCAAGTTTAATGCCAAAACCAGCTACATCTTGGATGAAATTATTTTTTACCCACGAACTGCCTGCGTTTACTATGAAAATAGCGGAACCCCAACTGGAGTACCAATGGCTGCCTCCTGTGAGATTAGTCAAGGTATTATTTTCTACTCGTGAATTGTTTCCCGCTAAATGTATTCCTCTTTTAACATTTCTTATCTCGTTATCAGTTATGCGGCTATTCTCACCTGCTTTTATAGCCCCGTTATTGCAATTTTTAAATACACAGTTCTTAATAATCACTTTTGTATTTGGAGCATTTACGGTGAAAGAATCCGGCTCTGAGCCGGCATAAGTAAAATTTATGTATTCGAAAACAACAGAGTCAGGACTACACCAAGCGGGGAATCTTATATCCCGCCAATATCCGGGATTTCCATTCTTCTTGGTTACAGTTATGCTATCCTCCTCAGTGGCCAGCATCCTTAGCCCTCCACCTAATACATCAATCCCATAAGATCCGTCAATTTCAACTGTAACACCTGCCCTAATAGTCAAGCTATTTGATCCAATTGTTAAGTCACCTTGCACCATCGTATATGGGCTGTTCTCAGGTATGAGAGTTCTGTCGTAATTCAAATAACCACCACCTATTATCTCCCTGGGTTCAGTAGCTGGTATTGTCTGTAAAGTCCAATAATTATAAGGATATTGATCAGCATTGTTCCAGGTATAGTTACCATCACTGTCAACCGCCTTGACTCGCCAATAATAAAGGGTTTGCCCCATCAGTAAATCAACTGGAGGACGTATCATTGTAGTAATTAGACTATCATACTCCACATAATTGCCCTCTGAAAATTGAGGATCTGTGCTTATCTGCAGAGTATAAGTGCAGTTTGGAGTAGGAGTTGATTCCCACTCGAATACCGGCCATACATCGACATCCTCACTATAATTACTTGGCCGTATGAGGCCAAAATCTCCAGGTTGAGATAACCCAGATGAGGTTTGTCCCAAAAACATAGTAAAGAAGGCTATCAAAACAATCAGACTCTTTTGCCTGTTTGACAGCACTAAGAATCTCTGTAGAATAGAAACCATTTTACCCTCCTTGAGATTATAGATGTTTCTCCCTGATAGTCGTGTAGTGAATATTAGAGAAGCTCAACCCATTTTGTCAGTTATTGCATTCCATTGAAAACTAAATTTACATCTGTTAACCATATTTATAACATCTTTAAAGTTTCTTATTTCTGGCATTTCCAATATCGCTAAGATTGATTCAACCAAGAACTCTCCCACTTTTCTAATGTCTTCCTCAGTAATTCGAGACTTAACTTTACCCCCGTGTAGAATCCTTGAACGTTTGTCATAATATTTTGGGAATTTTTCATAGATTTCCAATCGTTCCTCTGGTTTTAGATTTTTACCAACCAAAATTGCAATTCTTTCCGACAACTTTCTAGTGATACAATTATTTTCCAATAAGAGTAAAGATTCTATTCCAATAACCAAGTTTGCAAATTTTATATTGGCTGAACTTTCTTTCAACGCTTGACTTAACCAGTAAAGGGACATCAATACTCTATCCGAGATTTTATTCTTTTCCTTTTCATTAAACATTGAAAGGAGTCGCCTAAATCTTGGATCCTTTTTCCAAGACTCCATATTTTGGCTGAAAATTACACATGGATTTTGACGACCCTCCGGTAGTAATAAAGGAAAGGGATTTATATCACTGCGGAACCAGGCACCTTGTGGGTTATTCAAGCTTAGAAAAGTTCCTGAAATTCCAAAATAGTCACATACACTTTCAGTGATTTCACCATACCGGAGAAATCTCAAAATTGAACAGGCTTGCTCTATTCTATTCATAGCCTGTTCATTTTCAACCTGTAGCCAATGCCAACGCCCCTTGTCTTTTCTTATTTCTATTTCAGTAACTGCTATTGGATATTTGATGATGTTCTCAAGACTTTCAGGATAAATATAAGTTCCGTGTGATTTTGAGTTGAAAGTATTGACAACCTTGTATAAAAGATCCTTTCCTTCTTTTGGTGGCAGGAAAAGAACCCTTCCAAAATCAAGTTTTTCGTATATATCCAGATTAGCAATTTGTGCAAGAAAATAAACCTTATTTTGAAAATCAAATTCCATTATCATCCCTTGTTATGTTATCAATATCAATGGCTCCACTGCAAAACATTAAAATCAGTAGCCGCAAACTTCAATCTACCTCCTCTCGTAACCTAAAGGTTGCGGCTACCTGTCAGGGCTTTGTCCTGACAGAGGAAGTTTCATCGTGGATGGTAATACCCACAAAGAGCGCTGTGAATTCTTCTTCTCTTTGCTTCATGAGATTGTACAGATATCGATGTGTTTTTCCCTGTAATAACAATCAGTGTAATCGGTGAAATCTGTGGCTCCACTCTATTTTATCACCACCAGCTTTTTGACGGCTGTAAAATCGCCTGCTTGCAACCGATATAGATAGACCCCACTGGCCAATCCTCTGGCATCCCACCTGACTGACCTATAACCAGCCCGCTGATACTCATCTACCAAAGTAGCTACCTTTTGCCCAAGCAGGTTGTATATCTCCAGCCTGACCCGGGCATCCCTGGGCAGAGCATACTCAATCTGGGTAGTGGGATTGAAGGGGTTAGGGTAGTTTTGGGAGAGGGAAAAAGCTTGCGGGGTTCGGATAATATGTCCTCCATTTATCCCTACTTCCACAACCCCAACTGTTGTGAGCTTGGTGGAATCCACATCAGAAGTTATAGTGATCGTTTCCCCAACCCCAGCCCCGATGGATACCCCTTCCACGCTCAGGGAGTCTATCAGTGCTGTTCCCCTGAATATCCCTGAAGTGGTGTCCGTCTCCGTAAGAGTTACCACAATCCCGGTAGTATCTGTCAAACTGCTGGTTACCGTAACAGTAGTGTGATCAATACTGGCACAACCGCCATCCTTCCCCTCTAACTGGATATACATCGTGGCCCCAATCCATAAATCGGTTGTCAGATCAGTGGTATAGGTCTCATCCGATTTCAGAACAACTGAATATACTGAATCTGGTTCGCCTATGGCCGGGGAGGTTAGAAAAGGCTCATAAAGAACATATGCTAGGTCCCAGTTATCGCGGTGATCATAAATCCTAGCTTGAATCGTCGCAACATCGGTGGTCCCCCACCAATTATTAGTTGCATCAACATTATTATTACCTAAAACATCCCAAAGGGAGATTTCATATTTACAGTGGTTTACAAGATTGTTGTAGTTTATGATAGGACAAGAATGATCATTGCAGTGAATGCCGCCAGTGAAACCGCCATACGACCCACTCGCATAGGCACTGTTTCCGGTAATGTTGTTATAGATAATGCTCGGAGATGCATAATCGTTGCAGTAAATGCCACCAGCTTGGGGATGACTGAAACGCTCTGTGCCATGGGCAATATTTCCAATTATGGTATTGCCAATAATGGCGGGGAAATAACTGCCACTATAGCCATAACAGTAAATACCGCCACCATGTGCAGCAGCAGCAGCGGAAACAGAATTTCCCCTTATGGTGTTGTCGGCAACGGTCGCCACATAGCAATCACCTAAATAAATACCACCGCCATAACCATAACTGTAGTGACCATCACACTGGGCAGAATTTCCGCTTATGTTGTTGCCGGTAATATTTACAACAGAATTAGAGCTACAGCAATAAATACCGCCTCCTTTGCTGTAACCGGGATCTTCATAGTCGCCAGAAGCTGAAACTGTATTGCCGATTATGGTATTGCCAATAACTGCAAGAGAACAAGGAGCCCCACCATAATAGTAAATACCACCCCCTTGGGGATAATCTGAAGCAGAAACAGTATTGTCGGCTATCAAGTTGTCGACAATGGTTGAAGATGAGTAGTAACAATAGATACCACCACCTTTACCAGAACCTTGATCACCAAAGGCAATGTTTTGAATTATGGCATTGTGACTAATAAAGGGAGATGCATATTCACAGTGGATTGCACCGTCATCACCTGAATTCGGAATATCTCCTCCATACTCAATTCTGCAATACTCAATTATACATCCACTCACATAATTGCCCAGCGAATCCAAAACAGCATCAACACTGGTATCAATGAACTTTATGCTTCCCCAATCGCCTGGTTGTGGCGTAGCATTATTAGAAGTAAACAGAATGCTGTCGGTTGCCGTTCCTCTGGCTATCAACTCACCGCCAATCATCAAGGATAGACCCTCGTTGAATTTCACCGTCACCCCAGGCTCAATGGTCAAAGTTGCCACATCAAGCACCTGAACAGTTCCTACCACAATATAAGGACTACCAGCGACCGCCCAGGTCGTATCGGAGGTGATATTGCCACTAACCTCCGTATCGGCAATAGCTGACTGCAGGCCAATGCCAAAAAGGAGCACCAATCTTAAAGCATATACAAATATCGCTTTCATCTTCTCGTCTCCTTGGTTTGTGTCAAGTAATCTGCTTGGATATACATATTTATTCGAAATTTAACTTCTGCAAGTCTTCAATTTCCTTCGGGAAAGTTGTTTTATAAGTTCCATCCTGACTATAAACAGTCCGATAGCGTCTATTTTTTACATCAAAAAATTCGGCTTCGATTGTCACTTTTGCTGCTACAAATTCATAGTGTTTACTAAAATCAAATTGACAAGGAACAGATTCCGAAAAATCACCAGAATTAATTCGTGCGATCTGTGCTGGAGATAAAGACTTTCGGAGTGACCCATATGAACTCTTTTCTACTTTGGCGTATGCACTAATATCAAGTTTGATTATTTTACCAATTCCCACATTTTTGATTAAAATTGAAACCTTCTTGTTTTGATTGTCTCTCTTAAAATTCCAAAGATGTAGCCTGGGAATATAAGCCTTCTCACGATCTATTTTCATCTGGTTAATTAAATCACTGTGTTGTCGTTGACTGAAGTCCATATGGCTCTTATTCTGCCTTAGAATCCCCAATGTGAGATATGTGTATGTCCATGTTACAATTACTAATAACAGAGAAATTATGATATTTCCATACAATATCCGAATCGAGTCAAGGGAAAAAAGTATCAATGCTGCAATAAAAATTAGAATTAGCGGAATATAAATTACCCATTTTTTCGTATCAATTTTCTTTTTGGATGATGTTTCCATTAGTTTCTCCCATCACTTTAAGGTTTCTTGACACAGGCACTCAGCTACCCTACTGCTAAAGATACCTTCAAACATACCTCCGGAACACCAGTTGCAATCAGAGCTCCGTCTCATTCCACAATGCCCGTAAATACTTCTTTGTTGCCTCGATAGCTTCGAAGACACTCTTTCTATCAGGGTCATTCTCATCGGGATCAAACCTTTAATTACCAATTTACACAAAGACAGCAAGCTCCAAAACCTTGATCAAATTTTAGTTTTCTCCAGACTTGCTGCAAATAAAATAGGGAGCATCTCGGTTTCTGTCAAGCGAAACCTCTACCTGAAAGGTCAGATTCTATATGACTAAGAATATCAAGGTGAGCTTAGCCGTAGGTTCTACCGAGAGTGCACCCAGGGTCAAACCTTTAATTACCAATTTACACAAAGACAGCAAACTCCAAAGCCTTGATCAAATTTTAGTTTTCTCCAGACCTGCTGCAAATAAAATAGGGAGTATTCCCGTTTCTGTCAAGCGAAACTTCTGCCTGAAAGGTCAGATTCCATCTGACTGGGAATATCAGAACTAAATCAGGGAGATTTTTGACCGAGAATCCCACAAGGGAGCTAAGTTCCTGACTTGTGTCTGTCCGAATTCGTCATTCCCGCCTACCATTAGCGGGAATCCATTGCTGATTTCAAGTAGATTCCGGCTTAAAGATTGCCGGAATGACAGAGAATATGGCCATTTCCGGACAAACACTAACAGGTAAGCATCTATTCCGATGAAGTCCGGAAATGAATTAGTGACTGGAAGAGATTCTAACTCCTTGATGGTGCGTATCTTGTGACGTCAGGCAGCCGATCGAAATCAGCATCACCGGAGGCAATATCTGTGAGGCCAAGTCTGTGCAGGACGGCAAGATGAATAGCATCTCTGGGAAGCAGTCCAAAGGTCTTCATCAAACTTGATATCTGCTGTACATCCGCTGAGTTGACATCAATGATTTCCGAAAGGCGAAGGACGTTTTCGGTCACTCTGGTTACTTCAGATGCCAGACTCTTTACTACATCCGGATGTTTTTTCAGATATAGAACTTGACTCGAAGAAACTCCTAATTTCTCCTCGAGTTTAGCTTTCAGAGCGACAAAAGAGACTTCATCAACGGTCAAAGATGAGGTGACAAGTTCAAATTCACCGTGAGATGCTCTTTGGAGAAATTCAAGGGAGGGACGGCCATATTTCGGGTCAGCGAGGGCCACAAGGAGAAAGATACTGGAATCGACATAGATCTTATCGCCCCTAAATTCAGTCAGATATTTTGGCACTGACCAGATCTCCCAATTCCTCGTAAGCCTCAGCTCTAAGCTGGGAGGTTTTCTTCGACGACTTCAGCGATCCCCATAATGCTTTAGCGGGGTTGCCCCTGAGTTCGATCCTTTCCGGCTGAACGGAGACGAGCACTTCATCGCCTGTCTTAAAACCGGCTTCCTTGACAAGCTTTTCCAGAAGCTTTGGCCTTAAGGTAATTTGCCTTATGGATTTCATACTACAGCACTCCTTTGCACAATCAACTTGAATTTGAGTTCTTTTTTAAAGTAAGAATTTTTTGAGGCTATGTCAATCCTTTTCCTGATTCCTACAAAATTTGGGCAATTGTTATTTGACAAAACAGAAAAAAGCCCTGTAAGCGGCGGGGCTTTTGGGATGCAGATAAACAGGATTTCTAAACCTCCCCCTTGACGGGGGAGGACTAAGGAGAGGGTGAAATTATACCCATCTCTTTCCTAACCCTCTCACCCAAGGGGAGAGGGAACTATAAAAAGACAGTTGTCAGTAGTCAGTTGTCAGGAGCGAATCCCGAACCAATGTGCTGTTGACTCTATTTCCTGTGCTATCAGGGCTCTGCCCTTGCTGAGAAATCTCATTGTAGATGATAACATCCACAAGGAGCATAGGCGTAGCTTTTAGGACGCAGATGAACGCAGATTTTCACAGATTTTACAAGAATCTACCCTACTATAGGTTTTCACCTAAGAGGCAAAAGAGGGGTTTAACCGCAATTTTTGTAAATTGCTTATTTAAATATCTTGTGACAATCTCGTGAAATCTCGTGGTTCCTTGTTGCATAATCCGGGATAAATTCACCTCTCTACCTTAATGGAGAATTCCTGAAGACAAAAGTTTGAACATTCCCTTGACAAAAGGGTAGATGTTGCCTATTATTGGGGGAAACAAAGGAGGATGATGCTTTCCAGTATGACCGGATATGGCCGGGGAACCGAGGAGATAGAAGGGGAAAAGGCTATGGTGGAGATAAAATCTGTGAACAATCGCTTCTTGGACCTCCAGCTTAAGCTTCCCCGTTCCCTAAACATCTTAGAGGATAGGATAAAGGAGCTTTTGCGGAGAAACATCTCCCGGGGGAAGATCTACTATCTTCTAACCTGGGCGGGAACCGATGAGCTTTTCTCCACATTAAAGTTAAACGAAGAAGCCGTCGGGGCCTACTATCAACTCTTAGAGAAATTAAAAGAAAAGTTTAAATTTAAGGAGGAGGTAGGTTTAAATCATCTCCTCGGATTCCCCGATCTCTTGCAAAAGGAAGCCCAGGAACCAGACGTGGACCGAATCTGGCCAACCGTGGAGAAGGCCACCGTTGCGGCCCTTTCCGCGCTAAAGGAGATGAGGGAAAAGGAGGGGGAGAGACTCGGTGAAGACATCCTAAAGAGGATGGAGGAACTCCAGGGGTTAGAGGAATGGGTTGAATCTCAGGCCCCCAAGGTGGTGGGGAAACGGCGGGAAGATCTCCGGGTAAAGATAGAAGACTTGGAGTTAAAAGGGAATATTGCTGAGGAGAGGTTGGCCCAGGAGGTGGTCATATTTGCTGAACGAACGGACATCACCGAGGAGTGTGTGAGGCTAAAAAGTCATATCCAACAGTTCGTATCCATCTCTCAAAAGGGAGGGGTGGCGGGAAGGAAACTCACCTTTCTGCAGCAGGAAATGAATAGGGAGGTAAACACTATTGGAGCTAAGGCATTAGATGCTTCCATCTCACAAAAGGTTGTGGAAATGAAGGAGGAGTTAGAGAAGGTAAGGGAGCAACTGCAAAATGTGGAGTAGGAAGCCACTTCTGAACATAGGGTTTGGAAATGTGGTCTCCCTGGACAAGGTCGTGGCCATTATCAACTCTGGCTCTCTACCAGTAAAAAGGTTAAAGGATGACGCCAAACAAAGGGGGAAACTAATAGACGCCACCCAGGGAAGGAAGACCAGGGCTATCCTCATCACCGACTCTAACCACATCATCCTTTCAGCTATTGCCGTGGATACAATTGTGCAAAGGTTAAAAGGCAAAGAGAAGGATGTTTAAGAAACCTCCAGGACTCTTGGTGGTCATCTCCTCCCCTTCAGGAGGTGGAAAAACCACCATCTGCCGTTCCCTCCTGCGAGTTCATCCCGAGTATCTCTATTCCATCTCCTTAACCACGCGCCCGCGGCGATTGTCTGAGGTAGCCGGGAAAGATTACATATTCGTCTCCGAGGGGGAATTCCGGAAACGGGTGGAGCAAGGGGAATTGGCCGAATGGGCAAAGGTCCATGGACATCTCTATGGCACACCCAAAGACCCCATTGAAAGGACGATTAGGGAACAAAAGATAATCCTCTTGGACATAGATATTCAAGGGGGGATGAACATCAGGAAGAAATACCACCAGAGCGTTCTCATCTTCGTCTTCCCCCCTTCCTTGCAGGTGCTGGAAGCCAGGCTGCGGGGGAGGTTTACGGAGAACGAAGAGGCCATAGAAAAAAGGTTGTCCATAGCTCAGAGGGAGATAGGCTACTGGGAACGATATGATTATGTGGTGGTAAATGAGGAGGTGGCGGAGACAATTGCCTCAGTAGAAGCCATTATAAGGGCTGAGGTTAGCCGGGTAGAAAGGCTAAAAAGGGGGTAATTGATGGAATCAATACCCATTGAGAAATTGATGGAGAGGGCCGCAAACAGGTATGAGGCCGTTATGGTGGCCGCCAAAAGGGCCCGGCAGATAAACAGGACAAAGGAGGAGGAATCAGAGGAGAAGGAAAAGGTAACTGTGCGCGCTCTCCGGGAGCTTATGGAGGGGAAGATCGAATTCAAATATGAGAAAAAGGAAAAGAGGAAGTAAAATTGGAGCAATCGCTTTTTATAGTTGAGTCGCCAGCCAAAGCAAAAACCATAAAGAGGTTCTTAGGGAAAGGCTATGAGGTAAAGGCCTCCTTAGGTCACATCAAGGACTTGCCTCCAAAAGAGTTAGGGGTAGATGTGCACAATGACTTCTCCCCCAAGTATGTGGTCATTAAGGGGAAGGAAAAGACCCTCAGGGAACTGAAAAAGGCGGCGAAGGATCGGAAGAGGATATACCTGGCATTAGATCCGGACAGGGAAGGGGAGGCCATCGCTTGGCATGTATCCCAAGAGCTAAAAGCTCCAAAGGCAAACCTCTATCGGGTGAGGTTTAATGAGATCACCAAAAGAGCCATCAGGGAGGCTGCGGAAAACCCCCAACAGATAGATATGAGGCTGGTCAATGCCCAACAGGCCCGGCGCATCTTGGACCGCTTGGTGGGCTATAAGGTTTCCCCCTTCCTTTGGACCACGATATATCGAGGGCTCTCCGCGGGTAGGGTACAATCAGTAGCCCTAAGGTTAATCTGTGAGAGGGAGGGGGAAATAGAGGAGTTCCAGCCCCAGGAATATTGGAGCATAACCGCCCTGCTTCTCTCTGGGGATGGTTCCCCATTTAAGGCCAAGCTTCACAAGATAAACTCTCAGGACTTTCAAATTCCAAACGAAGCCAAGGCCAAGCAGATATTAGCTGGACTGCAGGGGAGGGAGTTCACCGTGGCCCAGGTTGTGATCAATGAGAGGAAACGCAACCCCTATCCCCCATTTATCACCAGCACCCTGCAACAGGAGGCCTCTAAGGGGCTGCGCTTTCCCATCAAGAAGACGATGATGCTTGCCCAACAGCTTTACGAAGGGATCGACTTGGGCAAGGAGGGGAGAACTGGTTTGATCACTTATATGAGGACCGATTCCACCCACATCGCGCCAGAGGCCCTTAAGCAAACCAGAGCCTGGATAGAGAAGAGGTGGGGAAATGACTACCTCCCCCCCCAACCCTGGAAATACAAGAGCAGGAAGTCGGCCCAGGAGGCGCACGAATGTATCCGGCCATCCTCCCCGGGAAGGGAACCTAATATGATAAAGGAGCACCTATCCCCTGATCAATTCAGGTTATACAACTTCATCTGGAGCCGTTTCCTGGCCTGTCAAATGAACCCAGCCATCTATCTGGCCACGGTTGCGGACATTGCCGCCGGCCCCTACCTGTTTCGGGCCACAGGCTCCACCTTAAAATTTCCCGGCTTCCTGCAGGTCTATCCCCTACAGGGGGAGGAGGAGAAAACCCTGCCCTCATTGCGCGCAGGAGAGGTCTTGCGGCTAAAGGAGATCATCCCCCAGCAACATTTCACTAAGCCCCCACCCCGGTACACCGAGGCGAGCCTGGTAAAGGAATTAGAGGAAAAGGGGATTGGACGTCCCTCCACCTATGCCCAGATAATCTCCACCATCTTGACCCGGGGATATGTTAAACTTGAGGAGAGGAAGTTCTTCCCTATCCATTTAGGGAGAACGGTAAACAACATCTTGGTGGAAAATTTTCCCTCCCTCTTCGCTGTGGAGTTCACTGCGCAGATGGAGGAGAATTTGGATCGTATAGAGTCGGGGAAAACCAAGTGGGTGGGGGTGTTGCGGGACTTCTATGGACCCTTCCAAAAAATGGTTAAGGAGGCCGAAGGGAGGAGGAGTCAGCTAAAGAAGGGGCTCACCCAGGAGACAGATATCCTCTGTGAGAAATGTGGACGAAAGATGGTCATCAAATGGGGGAAAAACGGAAGGTTCCTGGCCTGTTCCGGCTATCCGGAGTGCACCAACACCAAACCACTCCCAGAGGATGAGACAGAGGAACGATGTGAGCTCTGTGGGGCCAAAATGGTCGTGAGGTCTGGTAGATATGGCAAGTTCTTAGCCTGCTCAAACTACCCCCAATGCAAATTCACCAAACCCTTAAGCATAGGGGTAAAATGCCCCCGCCCCGGATGTGATGGTTATCTGGTAGAGCGCAGAACAAAGAAGGGAAGGACCTTCTACGGCTGCAGCCGTTACCCCAAATGCGATTTTGCCAGTTGGGACAAGCCAGTGGCCAAAAGATGTCCCCATTGTGGGGCCCCCTGGCTGGTGGAGAAGCGAAAAAAGGGGGAGCCATATCTCTGGTGTCCCACCTGCCACAAGGAGGTAACCGAGGATGTTTAAGGACTTCCTCAGCAAGTTCATTGACTATATGGAAAAGGAGAGGGGGCTCTCCCCATATACCCAAAGCTCATACCGCGGGGATCTCCTCCAGTTTTACTCCTTCTTCAGGGAGAAGTCCCCGTCCGGCAAGGATCTAATAGGAACTGCTGATAGGCTTTTGCTGAGACATTTTTTGGGAGAATTAAAGGCAAGGGGTTATTCTAATGGCTCCATCTCCCGCAAGCTATCGGCCATCCGCTCCTTCTACAAGTTCCTTTGTCGGGAGGGCATAACCGATTCCAATCCGGCCGCCTATATCTCCTCACCGAAGAAAAAAAAGCGGCTCCCCTCCTTTCTCAGCCAGGAGCAAGCCACCTCCCTGATGGACTCCCCGCAAAGGCCCGACGTCCTGGGCCTCAGGGATAGGGCCATATTAGAGACCTTTTATGGCTCTGGCATAAGGCTAAGGGAGCTTGCTGGGCTCAGCCTCTCCCATCTTGATCTGGCCAACAACCTAATCAAGGTCAGGGGAAAGGGGGGAAAGGAGAGGATAGTCCCCCTGGGAAGGAGTGCCGCCCTAGCCATCAGGAGATACTTGGAGAAAAGGGAAAGTTTGAAACCAAAAGGGGAAGCCCTTTTCCTCAACTATCAAGGGTATAGGCTCAGCCCGCGGGGAATAGAAATCCTGGTCAAGGGTTATCTGAGAAAAGTCTCCGAAGACAGCTCTCTTTCCCCCCACAGCCTGCGCCACAGCTTTGCTACCCACCTCTTGGATAGGGGAGCGGACCTAAGGGCGGTTAAGGAGCTTTTGGGCCATTCCAGCCTCTCCACCACTCAGATTTACACCCACATAACCGCCGAGAGGATAAAAAAGGTCTACAGACAGGCCCATCCCAGGGCTGGAGGGTAAACCAATGCTCAGATCAACAACCATAATAGGTTTGAGGTATAAGGGTAAGGTGGCCATCGGGGGGGATGGACAGGTAACCTTGGAGAACACAATTGTAAAAGGAGGAGCCAATAAGCTGCGCCGGCTGCACCAGGGGGAGGTTTTAGCCGGGTTTGCCGGAGCCTCCGCCGATGTCTTTGCCCTCTTCGAGAAGTTCGAGGCGAAGCTAAAGGAATATCCTCACAATCTCCCCCGGGCCGCTGTGGAGCTGGCCAAGGAGTGGAGGACGGACAAATATCTGCGCAGATTGGAGGCCTTCCTAGCCGTAATGAACAAGGAGCATTCCCTCCTCATCTCCGGGTCCGGTGAGGTGATGGAACCGGATGACGGGATATTGGCCATAGGTTCGGGGGGAGCCTATGCCCTGGCCGCAGCCAGGGCCCTGATTAGGCATAGCAACCTTGAGGCAAGGCAGATCGTGGAGGAGGCTTTAAAGATCGCTGCCTCCATCTGCATCTACACAAACGAAAACTTTCACATCGAAGAGTTATAAGATGGCTACCGGGAAGATAAAGGAGCTTACCCCTCAGGAGATAGTGAGGGAGTTAGACCGCTACATAATCGGTCAGGACAAGGCCAAGAAATCCGTGGCCATTGCCCTGCGGAATAGATGGAGAAGACAGCAGGTTCCCCCTGAGCTCAGGGAGGAGATAAACCCCAATAACATTATAATGATAGGACCGACTGGCGTCGGTAAAACGGAGATCGCCCGCAGGTTGGCCAACTTAGCCAATGCCCCCTTCATCAAGGTAGAGGCCTCTAAATATACGGAGGTCGGCTATGTGGGAAGGGATGTGGAGTCTATGGTCAGGGATCTTCTTGATTTGGCAGTGAATATGGTGAAGAGGGAAAAGGCAGAGGAGGTGAAGGAAAAGGCCAAGATAATGACCGAGGAGAGGCTTCTTGATCTCCTCCTCCCTCCCCTCCCTGTGAAGGAGGGCCAGGAGGGTCCAGAGCTCTCCGAGAAGAGGCAGAGAAGCAGGGAAAAGCTGCAACTGCAGTTACGGACGGGAAAGTTAGAGAAGAGGACGCTGGAGTTGGAACTTCCTGATGACCGGTTCCCGATGATCGAGATCTTCTCCCCTGCTGGAATGGAGGAGATGGGCATAAATATGAAGGAGATGTTTGGCGGGATGCTGCCCAAAAGAAAGAAACGGAAGAAGGTTTCCCTGTGGGAAGCCCGCCACATCTTAGAGGAGGAGGAGGCCAGCAAACTTATTGATATGGATGAGGTGATCTCTGAGGCCAAGTTCAAAGTGGAAAACTCCGGGATTATCTTCATCGATGAGATCGATAAGATAGCTGGCCCACCGTCCAAGACCGGACCTGATGTTTCCCGGGAAGGGGTGCAAAGGGACATCCTTCCCATCGTGGAGGGGTCAACCGTGGCTACCAAACACGGGATGGTAAGAACAGACCACATCCTCTTTATCGCTGCTGGGGCCTTTAGCAGTTCCAAGCCCTCAGATCTCATCCCAGAGCTGCAGGGGAGGTTTCCCATTCGGGCGGAGTTAAACAGCCTGAGCGAAGATGATTTCTTCAGGATACTCACCGAGCCCCAAAATGCCCTCATCAAGCAGTATACGGCCCTGCTGAAGGCAGAGGGGGTGGATATAACCTTTACCAAAGGGGCAATTCGAGCCATAGCCCGCATTGCCAGCCAGGTAAATGAGCGCATGGAGAACATAGGGGCCCGCCGATTGCACACCGTGATGACCACCCTCTTAGAGGATATCCTCTACTCTGTGCCAGACTCCGGGATAAGGAAGGCGAAGGTCACCAGCCAGATGGTAAACAGTTGCCTGGGCAAGATTGTCAAGGATGAGGATCTGAGCAGGTATATACTGTAACATTTTGGAATTTCTAAAAATCCTTGAATCTCAGCAGGGGAGCAATCAGAGCAGACGCAGAGTTGCGCAGCGAGTTAGGATGTGGGAAAAATCTTCTGATGTCGATCAAAAGTGTGCTGTCAGGAGTTACCTCCTGACAGCTCTCGAAAGGTCTGGAGACCTCTCCCACAATTTAAATGGGTCGCTGGTAACCGATTTGAATGTTTCAATCCAAATGCGGGTTACAATAATAGACGGGATGGAGAGGATGAATAAAAATCCTGTAAATCCTGTCATCCTGTCAAAAAGCCCTGCCGCGCTTACGGCTGAGTTCAGGGAGAGTATCAGATGAACCAAGAAAGAGCAATACTTGAGAAGATAGAAAAAATTGCAAAAGAAAATAAGGTGGTTTTGGCAAAGCAGTTTAAGGTTAAAGGAATAGGTATCTTTGGATCCATCGTGTGAGGCGAAGCTAAGGAAACAAGTGATGTGGATATATTAGTTGAATTTAAGAAGCCAATAGGACTCTTTAAATTTCTCGAGCTTGAAGAATACCTTAGCGATCTTATAGGAAGGAAAGTGGACCTCGTCTCCAAAAAAGCTCTTAAACCAAGAATTGGGAAACATATCCTAAGGGAGGTTGCATTCTTATAAAAACAGGAGAGTGTCAGATGGTGTGTGACATTTGTGGACGAGAAGGAGCACACATCCGCAGGGTTGCCAGAACATACGGCAAGGGTAAGAACCTGCTGGTGATAGAGAACATCCCAGTAGTGAGTTGTCCCCATTGTGGGGAGAGCTACCTGACAGCAGAGACACTGCACGAAATTGAACGGCTCAAACTTCATCGAAAGAGCATTGCCGTTGAACGCCCTGTAGAAGTTGTCAACTTCGCATAACTGATGGGAGTGCGCTCCACTTCACATAATAGAGTGTATTTGGCTCGGGGCTTCGGTGCTCTACCTAAATCCACTTTTCGGCTGGCGCATTGTTGTTTCCCCACCGCCCTATTAGGTAAAATAAAGATTCAGAGGAGCTTTAAACATGGTTTCGGCTTATACACTGTTATGCTGTCCACTTTGTAAAGGTGATATTGATAAAACATTGAAGTGCTCGTCTTGTGGAGAAAGATATGGTTTAATGGAGGGCGTATATGTAATGATCAGACCAAAATTGTCTCACAAAGAATGGAGATGGAATAGAAGTGGTTTCTCTAAGGAGAAAATGGCAGAATCGGCTCAACAATACAAGAGCTATGTTAACAAAGAGACCAGAGAAGCTAAGAAAATTTGGTTGAATGAGATGAATTTTTATATTGATAATTTTCAAGGCTTTGTGGCTGATATAGCAACCGGCTTAGGGGGAATGTTTGAAACTCTGCTAAAATCGAAAGCACCCTTCCTTCCCATAGCCACAGATGTTGACCCAAATGTGTTGGTCTGGACAAAAAAGAAGATGGAAGAAAAATATTCAAAGGAATCTCTATTTGTAGCGTCTGATGCTAAACATTTTGCCTTGAAGAATGATATTCTTAATTATGCTACATCTTTGGCGGGATTGAATAATATCTCCCACACGGTTTTAGCATTAAAAGAGGTTTACAGGGCCCTAAAGCCCGGTGGTAAATTTGTGGCAATGTCTTCTTTTTTTGAGGAAAATAGTAATTCTGCAAAGCTGGCGAGACAACACAATTTGGAGAGAGCATTTATTGAGAAGTATTTGATTAGCGACTTAACTGAAGTTGGTTTTAAAGATGTAAAGGCAAATATGGTAGCCTCGGCAATATGGGCGGAAAACCCGATGGACCTACTTCCAGTAGCCGGAGACACACAGTACTTTGCGATCATTGAAGCAGAAAAGTGAAAGGATAGTTGCTTCGTGTAATGGGGCATATCTGGCGGGTAGGCGGTTCTGTTCCCCTCTAACAACCTCCCTTTGACCGTCATCTGTTAAGTGAAGTGTCCAAATCCGTCCGCAACGAAAATTGCTAAAGGTGGTGATGAATATGGCATTTAAAACAGTCTTCCTTGCCCATACCCCTGACGCAGAGCCAGAAAAGCACCGGTGCGTGATTGAAACCTCCAAATACAAACTGTTTGCAGTACTGGTCAAGGATCAAGGGCAGGCCGTGGAAATATGCAAAAAGCTTGTCAAAGAGGAGGGCATTCACTCCATCCTCCTCTGCCCTGGGTTTACAAATAAAGATGTGGCAGAGATAACCGAGGCGGTTGGGGAGAAGATTGGGGTTTCCGTGGCCCGTGGAGACGGCCCAAGCAGCAGGGTTTCAATGGAGGTAATGAAAAGGGAAGGTTGGTTTGCAGAAAAAGAGTAAGTTCCACTATTTTTCTGTGACTTCTATCGAACGGCAAAATATGAATATAGAATTAACTCTTTCCACAAGAGGGACAGGCTCATGGTGCATTTGAAAAGTTTTCATCAACCGCTCAACCGAAAGGGATGCCGCCTTCTCGCTGATGCTTTGGGTGATACACCTGAGACCGTCATTTCAGTTCATGTGCTGAGGCGTGGCTTGTGCCGAGCCTATGTGGCTGGTGATCCTGCCAGTTTCGACGGTGCAATCGTAGAAGCCAACTTTTTGCTTGGGGAACCCACAGGCTTCGGTTCAGACCCTGAAGTCCTGTGGGATTTGCTGAAAGGGGTCAAGGGGTGGGACTGTGTCGATGTCGCTCCGGAGTGTGCGACTGCCCTGGGAGAGACTATCGACAGGGAAATGGGAGTTCCCGTTCGATACTACGGTGACATATATTATACACTATCCAAACCAGTATTGAATTTCCCCAACGAAGCCGTTCGTCAGTTGACACTTGAGGATATTAGACTGCTGGAATCCGCTCCAGCCGAGGTCCGAGGATGCGGTTTTGGAAGTTCATATGGTTTGCTGTCAGATGGAATTGTTGCCTGTGCCATTGTATCAGGTGAGATTGTGGCCATTGCGCATACCAGTGCCCGCACCAAATGCTATGCAGACATTGGGGTCGTTACGCTCAAAGAGTGGCGAGGCCGTGGGTTTGCCACGGCTGCAGCATCCATTGTGGCAAAGCGGGTGCAGGAAGCAGGACAGACTCCCGTCTGGAGTACAGGCGAAGACAACATTGCCTCTCTTCGAATTGCGCAAAAGTTGGGATTTACCGAGGTATCGCGGTCAACCTATATAATTCCAGAGAAAGTCACATAATATGCAGGGACGCACAACAGTCAGTATATTGGGCACTGCTCAACAAGTGGCAAACAGCACGAAATACCACCTTTTTGCCTATCAGTCGGTTAGGGGCTCCGCTCAAATCCAGACAAGTCGGGGCTTCGTCTATCCACTGCTCCCTTGGGCGAAAATGAAAGGAGGATGAAAAATGCGATTGGTTAAATCTGCTTTTGAGAGATTCGTGGAACAATTATTTGAAATTATGAAAGAAAAAACACTCTTATGTAACATTGATGCCGTGATGAGTGAAGTCGATAGAACCGTAGTTGGCAAAATTCGTCAGATTCTTGTATATCGTTCAGGACAACTCATAATTCCGAAGTATCCAGGTTATTCGGATCATAAAATTGCAATTATTATACTTACGGGGTGGGCAAACTCTTCACTGCTCATAACACTTTTTTGGGGACTTGGAGAAAAGAAGGATGGAAACAGAGACGATTATGATGCTGAGATAATTCTTAATGGTAAAAAGGTTTCCCCGTACGATGGTGAAATATTAAGATACATCTCAACCTTTAAACTGGAACACAAGAAATGCAATTCAGACGAATGCCATACTGAATGAGGTGAGAATCTGTAGAAGTTGATGGAAATAAGCTGTTACGCGTCATATAAGAACCCATAGAGGAGGTGAATAATGACTGCGAATATCTGGTGGATATGGATGGTTATTGCTGCCCTTTTTGTCATTGGTGAGATATCCACCGCAGGGTTTTTCCTTTTGTGGTTTGGCATTGGTGCTGCGGTAGCAGGCATCTTAGCGCTTCTCGGTCTTGGGGCGGGTTGGCAATGGGGGGCCTTCATAGTCGTCTCCAGGGTGCTCTTTGGCGTTTCCAGAAGGTTTGCCGAACGGTTCACCAAGAAGCAGCCCCCAGGGATTGGTGCTGATCGGTTCGTCGGTAAAAAAGCCATGGCGTTGGAAAAGATCAAAACATGGGAAGTAACTCTACATTTCCTTAAGGTTGATATGGGATCTCTTCGAGGACAAACATGAAGTGAAGATCATCTCTTATTTTTAAAGGGAAAGGAGGTGAAATTGGTATGTTAAAGGAGAAAATGAAGTTTTCTTTTTAATATACCAAGGACCAAAATGATAGCATTAAAAGTAAAAACTATTTTTAAGTGGAGCATTTTTTCAGTGCTTACTGGGCTCCTCGTCGTAACGCATTTATGGGCTAAAGAGGTTGAATTAAAGCAAAAAGCGATTGAGGAATTCAAAAATGAACGCTATCCTGAAGCGATTTCGCTTCTCAAGAAGGCAGCCTCTGAAAATCCAAATTATGCAGAAACCTGGTATTACCTGGGCTATTTTACCCATTATCTCTGCGCGGACTGGATACCTCTAACCGAATGTGACGAGAAAAAGTCCGATGAAATATTGAAATATTTGAACAGAGCCATAACTTTAGATCCGAAGCATGGGAATGCTTACTATTTTATTGGAGTTGAACATGGTTGTCGTTTCTTAAAAGCTATGCAAAAGGGCGATATTAAAAAAATGCGTATGGAGCTCCAAACTGGGCGTCAAAAAGGGGGCTATCCTGATTGGTTAATTGAATACACCCGAAATATGTTAAGATCGTGCCAGCCTAATGCGATTTTATTTACTGGTGGAGATGCTGATTCATGGCCCACCTGGTATCTCCAATTCTGCGAAAATTATAGGACAGATGTTACGGTTATTCCAACCGGTTTGTTAACCAGGCCCTGGTTTGTGCTGTCATTAAAAAATGGCATCAAAAAAGCCTTAGTTAATATACCAATTAGTTGGAGTAAAGAACAAATAATGGATATGCATCCCTATAGATGGAAAACATACACAGTGAAGATACCTATTCCCGGAACGGTTTTGGAAAGATATAACATCTTATCGCAAGATAGTTTAATGAATTGGGATTTAAAACCTACTTTGAAGACGAGTTCGCGCGAACTTTTAGACACAGGACGGGCTATTCTTGCTGATATTATAAAAACTAATAGGTGGAAAAAGCCCATCTATTTTTCTCTTGCATTCCCCATGAAGAAATTGCCAAATCTTGCTAAGTTTATGCAATTGTGCGGACTGACCTATCGACTCCTTCCCGTTGAGGTTGAGAAACATAATTTGTCTCTTAATCCGAAAGAAATAGAAAATGTCCTCTTACGATCTGAATATTACCGTTATTTTGCCGATGTAAAGAAACATAATATGCCTCGAGTTTCTCGTACATTAAACAACTATCGCCTTGTTCTACTCCATCTAGCAGAATACTATGTTGAATCTGGAGATAATAAAAAGGCTGCGGACATTTTGGACCGAATGTCAACGTATATGCCCAAAGATATTTTCCCCCCACCTAATGGACTCAAAAACATGACAGAATATCTCCGTAACAATATCAAAGTTAAGAACAGATAGGCAGACTAAATGCATTAAGTTATTTTACTCAATACCTTTTAAAAGTCCTAAGTTAAGAAAAAAAATTCTTCTCTGCCGGAAAGTGACTGACTTTTCGGCTCAAAACTAATTGGTGGATGCACTGATGCCCAGACAAGTTCAGGCACTGGGGTGGAAAGAATCTTTTTACCCATTTATCTTTGAGTAAGCAACCTAAGACCTTTTCCAACTCACAGTTTTTTTTGGTGGGGCTCCTTAACTGTCTTTCCTCCGCAGGAGAAAGTGTCTCAGATTCTATGTAAGGCTTTAGCAAACTAAATAAAAAGCTACAGAGGAGGTGAGATAATGGCTGTAAATATCTGGTGGATATGGATGGTTATTGCCGCCCTCTTTGTCATTGGCGAGATATTCACCGCAGGGTTTTTCCTTTTGTGGTTTGGCATTGGAGCTGCGGTAGCAGGCATCCTGGCCCTCCTCGGTTTAGGGGCAGGTTGGCAGTGGGGAACCTTCATAGTCGTCTCGGGGGTGCTCTTTGGCGTTTCAAGAAGGTTTGCCGAACGCTTTACCAAAAAGCAACCTCCAGGGATTGGTGCTGATCGGTTCGTCGGTAAGAAGGGGGTGGTGCTGGAGGAGGTTGATAATGTTAAGAACACCGGGCGGGTGCGGGTAGAAAAGGATGAGTGGAGGGCAGATAGCGACACTGATGAGGTTATACCAATAGGAAAGATGGTTAAAGTTAATAGGTTAGATGGAACGCATTTGGTAGTTGAAACCTTAAAGGAGGAGGAATAGAATGATAGCAGTATTAGTTGTTGTGGCAATTGTAGTGTTTATAATTGCCGCCACAGGCATAAAAGTCATCAGACCCTGGCAAAAAGGGTTGATTGAGCGGCTGGGGAAGTATCAGCGCACAGCGGACAGTGGACTTACCATCATCATTCCTTTCTTGGAGAGGATGATCAAGATTGATATGCGAGAACAGGTGGTTGATGTTCCCCCACAGGCAGTAATTACCAAAGACAATGTTGCCGTAGAGGTGGATGCTGTAGTCTATTATGAGGTTACTGACCCGATAAAGGTCACCTATAACGTTGTTAACTTTTATATGGCAGCCACAAAACTTGCCCAAACTAATTTGAGAAACCTGATTGGTGATCTGGCTCTGGACGAATCGCTTACCTCCCGGGAGTTAATAAACACCAAGTTGCGTCAGATCCTCGATGATGCCACGGATAAATGGGGAACAAGGGTCACCAGGGTGGAGCTTCAGAGAATTGAGCCGCCGAGAGATGTTACCGAGGCAATGCATCGTCAGATGAAGGCAGAGCGAGAAAGGCGGGCCATGATCCTTGAGGCTGAGGGCCACAAGAAGTCAGCGATCCTTAAGGCCGAGGGCCAGGCTGAGGCGATAAAGAAGGTGGCCGAGGCTGAGAAATTTAAGAAGCTGACTGTAGCCAAAGGAGAGGCCGAGGCCATCCAGACGGTATTTGGGGCCATCCACGAAGGGAAGCCGACGAATGACCTGATTGCCATAAAATATCTGGAGGCCCTCCAGAAGATTGCCGACGGTCAGGCGACGAAGATCTTCTTGCCCTACGAGGCCTCGGGCATTCTGGGAAGCATTGCTGGAATTGGCGAGCTCTTAAAGGAGAAGCTCCCTTCAGGAGGGGGAAAGGCAAAAGAGGTATAGAGAAGGGAGGATATTCAACCCAAGGCTTAAAAAATAGCTAAGGCGATGATTTGTGTGTGTTAGCCTGAATAATTCATATGCCACCAAGTATTGATAAAATCGGATTAAACCAAATGTTCACAATCCAATGCAGAGCGACTCAGTTTACAAACCGAAGTCCTTTTATGCCTCATGTTCCTTGTGAGATAATGTCTTCGTGGCTAAAATTTATGAATGAATAATCTGGGTTAGAGTTCCTCTCAGAAAAAACTCCTGTCTAAGAGCAAAACCAGAAGCCGCTGGCGGCGGAAATGGTTAATCCTAATCTTGTCATAATTTGAACGGAAGGGGGACGTTCCTCGTTTTACCTGGGTATTTTAGGAATCAAATCCTTTTTCCCCAATATATGGAAGAGGAAAACGGTAATCCATCCCAAAATTACCCGACCGACCACAAAGTGTAAAGTGAAACAGTACGAAACCCTCGCACAAAAAAACAAGATCTTGCCAAATGGTAGTTCAGAAGAGCTTGAGGAGTAAGCTTCTTTACCTTGTTTATCCTGTCTAATATTGTAAAACTCCAATCAGTCCCAAAACTCCCAAGCAAGACCGCCATAGAAGGAGCGCGGGGGCATCGGGTAACCATCCCGCAGTTGGTAGCGGAGATCACCCAGGTTCTCCCCCTTGAGGTAAAAGCTCACATCCAGAAAGTTAATGTTCAAGGTGGAATTTAAAAGGAAGAAAGGGGGAAGTTTACCCTTGCTTTCATTGTATCTGTAGTCCACCCATTTCCCCTCTGTCCAGAGGTTAAAAGACAACTTCTTGTCAATTAAAGTCGGAGAGAAATTGAACCATAATCTGGCCGAATTACGGGGCTGATAAGGAAGGGGGCCTCCTCCACTCAAATCCTCTGCCCACAATAGGTTATAGACCGCACCGACTTGAAGGGACATAGCGGGTAAAAGGCCAAGGCCTACCTCCCCACCCATAAACTCTGCTCGCGCCTTGTTGACCACAGAATAGATAAAAGTCTGCGCTTCCCACTCTATGAGGTCCCTCATCTTCCGGTAGAAAAGGTTTACCGACAAATAATTTCCTTTGCCGTTGTTTGTCTTGAACCCTATCTGTGAACTCCACCCCTTTTCCGGCCTCAGCTTTGGATTGCCAGAAATATATGGACCTTTCCAGAACAGATCGTTGGCCGTAGGTGCTCGATAAGAGCAGTTATAGGAGCCGAAGAGAAGGGAATTTTCATTTACCTGATAGGTAAGATTGCCCCCGGGAGAGAACTGATTGCCAAAGGCGGAGTGGTAATCCAAGCGCCCACTTCCCCTCAGGGTTATCCTATTAGAAAGACTCAAGTTATCCTCTACCCAAAAAGAGGACTTATTGACAATAGTCGTGCCTACATCAGTGCTCCAAAAATTTATTCTTTCCCCCCTTCCCCCAAAATCCAACCCTGACCAGGGCAATCTCCCCTGGAAGCTGAGGCCATATACCCTGTTCTGATGGGTAGAATATACAGGCCAAGTTGGATTTGGGTCCTTATACCTCTGCCAGGAGTCAGAAAGATAGAGCTGAATCCCCAAAGGATTCCCTTGACTTCCCCTTAAACCCAGGGTGAAATCGTCTCTTCTATCCTTCTGGCGAGCATTTGGCGTGGAGAAGGCTTGGGATCCCGGGACCCCCAACTTGCCCCCGTAGTTCAGTGAGGAAAAGGTGAGCTTCCAATCCCTTGACAACCTGTAATGCAAATCTCCTGTGACCAGGTTGGCCTGGTAATCGCTGTTGGGACGATAACCCCCATAGCTCCTCATCTCCCCGCTAACATAGATATCGCACCTCTTCCCTATCCCCCGTCCCAGCTCAAACTGGCTTCTCTTAAATCCATAGTCCCCCTGCCAAAAGCCAACCCGGGAATAAGGACGAGCATAGGAGAAGACCTTGGTTATTATGTTCACCACACCTCCTACAGCATCGGCTCCATAAAGGGAGGAAAGCCCTCCCCGGACCACTTCTACCCTCTGCACCGCGGCAAGGGGGATGAGATTCAAATCCAATCCCCCATTTTGCGGGCTATTCAGAGGGCGCCCATCCATCAGAAAAAGAACTTGCCCCGCCGTGCTTCCACGGATGCTCAAGCTAACCAACTGGCCACTTCCTCCTATGCGGCCTGGCTCTGCCCCTGGAGAAAGCCCCAGAACCTCCCCTAGGTCCTTTCCTCCCATTCTATCAATCTGTTCTGAGGTAATCAGGGTAAAGTTCGATGATACCTGAGAGAGAGGTTGGGGGTAGCGGGTAGCAGTAACCACAATAGGTTCCAAAAAGTAGCTCACCTGGGAGGTGTCCGCAAAAGTTGTATCGGCTTCCACTAAGGTTTCTCCCCTACTCCCGGCAACAGTGAAAAAGTTAAAGGATAAAAGGGTGAGCAAAAAAGCTGAAATCCATCTCATTGTCATATTCACCTCCTTAAAATTTGCCCCATTTTCGCCAAGACTCCTAAACTGGTTTGTTAACCCACAATTTGGTAACGTAGGAATTCCCGATTTTTCCCCCGATTATTAGAGGGTTACAAAAGTGCATCTCAAAGTCATCAAATCCTGATCTTCCGGTAGTCGCAGACTTCAGTCTGCGTTCTGTCGCAACCTAAAGGTTGCGGCTACCATCTAGATTCCATTGAAAGAGGAAATCATTCTAAACCTCCCGCAGGTTCCAAACCTACGGGAGGTTACAGTGAGGCACATAGCTCTGGTAAAGCAAGAGCCCTGAGGGAGCAGAAAAAATCCTAATCATCTGCATCCCATGGAGTCCGCCCGCGAGGCCTAAGTTCAGGAAGAATTCTCTTGAAATTGGGGAAACTCTCAGGTATAGCCTAAATTTGTTCCAAGTTGACAGAGAGCATCTATACTTTAAAACCTTTGTTAAATCAACCTCCTAAAAAAGGTCCCGCCAACTATGGCAAAGATAAATGTATTGGACACAATGTGAATTAAGGAAAAGGCTATACCACCAATGACCACCGCATACCACCTTTCCCAAAGCCCAAAGGCCAGAGCAACGGCAAGGTTGGTCAGGAAATCATAAAAAAGGGTTAGAAAGAAACCTCCCACAGCCAGAAAGGTTCCCCTAACCCAGGCCGATTTAATCCCCTTCATCCTGCTCCCTATTATCCCCCCGGAGAACCCAATATACCCCATACCTATAACCTGAGCTATGGCTACCGGGATCACTGCTGGTCCCAAGGGGTTAAAAAAGGCGAAAAGGGTCATAGCCACCATTCCTATTATTACACCCTTCCCTTTACCTAAAAGGCAACCGGAGATGAATATGGTCAGGGTAATGAGTTCTACATTGGGGATATGGGCCAAGGCAAAACCCAGGGCCAAGGATAGGGCAATAAAAAAACCCATCTTAACGAGGTCCTTAGTAGTGATTATCATTACTTATGCATAAGTGCAGGGCGAATACACGAACCTACACGAATAGATTAGGTAACTCTTTGATTTTTACCGCTTCCCTCAATTTCTTCTTATACTCTGCGCGATGAGGACACAGAAACTATTTGGATTCAGCCAATATCACCGATCCTCATATTTTCTACAAGCCTATGATACTTCCCTCCAAGCAATCCCTCTCCAATAATATAACCCCCACAAGCAGCCTCTTTGGCGATCCTTGATAATTTCTTCACTTTTACCACAGAGGCATATTTATTTAATCTATGCCCAAGTTCCTCTTTAATAAAATTGTGAGCTATTAGTCTGCCAGATAAAATGATTTCTCTGGGATTCTGAATAGAAACAAGTATTGAGGCAACATCTTTTTCAATGCTTTCTCCTAAAAGTAGAATAGCTTTTTTAAATTTTATTAAATCTTTTGGTTCAATATCTTCCCCTACAAAATCTTTTAATCCCCCACGAAAAACAATCTCTTGGGTTAATGGGGGTTTCAACCTAATGGCGATTTCAGCGTCCATTCCCCCACCCCCAAAAAATCCCAAGCTCCCATTTGTTCCACCGATTCCATCAATAATCTTCCCATTCTCCACAGCTATTACAGCCGTGAACCCATATCCCACTTCCACATAGATGAAGGATGTCTCATTAAAGGGGATGTTTAATCGCTCTGATTGATCCTTTATGCCTAAGGCGACACAACATACTTTGTCTGCTGTTCCCATATCGAATTTATTCCATTTCCTGTAAGGGGGAACGGTCTGGAGGTGGATGACACCTGGGGTAAAGCAAACAGGCATTTTCATCTCTTTCATTTCTAAGAGTACTTCTTTAATCCCTTCATTCACAGCTACTTGTGTATCCAAGGGGATCATCTTTCCAATGTCATCTTCTGTTATATCCTTTATTTTCTTTAGGGGTATTCCATATCCTGAAGGACCAATAATAATGCTTAGTGGCATTAACTCATCGAGTATCTCAATGAGTGTAAGGGGGGTTTTGAAAACCTGGGCTGATTTTATTGATTCATCCACTATTGTTCTTTGGTTATTTTCCATTCCAAAGAGGTCAAAACTGTATGTCCCGGGGTCTATTCCGACAACTCTCATATTTTATTCTCATTTAGTGGACAGGAAGGATCTGATTCTGTCCAACTTTTGGTCAAACCGAATGCTCTTGATCTACAACCTCCACACTCGTATAGATACTTGCATTCACTACAGGGATGTTCTCTCGTTGAGTAATCCTTTATCTCTTTTATCATTTTCGAATTTTGCATATCATTCCATATTTCATTAAGACTTTTCTCATTTATATTACCCATTACAATAGGGGCAAATGTGCAGGGCCTTACATCACCGTTTGTTTCAATAAACATATAGTCACCGAAGATACAACCAGAAAGATCTGGAACTATGATACCATTTTCAGCATTTACTGCATAATCGATATTATGTTCTTGCAAAAATGGTTTAAAGAAGGGTTCATCAACCCATACATCCATACTATAATCCTTCTGATGTTTAATAATGGAAAAGAAAATATTCTCATATTCTTTTGCATCCAAAACATATTTTTCAAAATCCTCGCAGGGTTTCAACCCCAGAAATATAATTTTTTTATATCCTATCTGTTTTGCAAATTTAAATAGTTTACCAATTTGATGATAGTTGTGTTTCCCTATGGTTACGGGACAGGAATCAAGAACGCCATAATCGGCTGCAATTGCTACAGATTCCTTCAACTTCTCAAAGCTTGCTCCTTTTCTTATTTTTTCATAACTCTCCTTATCAGCCCCATCTATGCTTATCATAAGTTTCACATCTAACTCTGCAAGTCTTTCGGCTATATTTTTATCAAGCAACATACCGTTGCTGATAAGATAAACCTTGATTTTAGCATCGTGAATAATCTCGATGATTTCGAATAATTCCCCGCGCAAAAGCGGCTCCCCACCTTCGATGATAACCCACCTCGGTTTAAGCGAGGGTATCTCCTTAGTTACCCTCAAAATAGCTTTATGGTCGAGTTCTTCTTCGGCCATCCCTCTACAATGCAAACAATTAAGATTACATTTATTCGTAATTGCCCAATCAACCATATATGGGCTGTTCATACTCTACCTCATATTGTATTGTATTTAGAATTTGGCGTCGCTAAATACAAAGTGGCAAGGCATACAATTTTGCCGTAGTAATAAATGCAAAAAAGCCCAACTCCCGGTAAAGGAATTGGGCTCACTGAACGCTCGCATCCCCCCTCGAGGATAGATGCAATAATAGATCTCAGGCAGGTCTCCTGGCTTACAGCGAAATAACTCGCTCAGGCTTTCCCATTCCCCAGTTGTAATAATTCACCACTGAGAACCACGGAGTAGCACAGAAGAAGATTTGAAATAGGCAAGTCTGTGTAATTCCGTGAGATTCCGTGGTGGATATTACCCCTATTTTTCTGGAACAGTGACCTAAGGCAGGTGAAAGCTGCTTACAGTGGCGGGGCCACGGTGGATTTTCACCACCTTCCCTATTCTCCCCAATGGGGCACCTGGGTCCCTATTTTTTAAAGAACACTCCTAAGATAGCAGATTAAAATCGCCTGTCAAGCAGAATCTGTCTTGATTATACCACATCTTTTCGAAGAAGCTCCGGACAATTTGGTTCGCAACATCGCTGTCCATATATCGCCTTCTGCCAAGCTAACGTCGCGCTTAAGCGGCTGGCAAACGAGCGCAGCGAGTTTGACAGTCCGTCTTCAAGCGCTTGTTCGCTATCTTATATTCAATTTCCTTTTGGCCTCTTGAAGGCTAACAGTTGGAGCATCATCTTCCAATGATTTGGCCTTTCGAAGAATACGAAGGTCTTCGTAATTTTCAAGTTCTTCCTGAATCTTTACAAATACTTCATAGGGAAGAACTACAAATTCTTTCTTTCCATTTTTTTCAAGTACTTGATGATTTAAATCTATCATTTCAATCATCCTCCTTTATCTATATGCATCCTTACGATGACGAATTCGGTAAATGACTATTTTACTTTCTTCAATCTCAAAAAGAACTCTATAATCGCCTACTCGCAATCGATACTCTGGAGAATAATTTGTTAATTGCTTGACATCCCCTTTAAGATCATTCGCCATTTCCTCAATGTTGTTGAAAATACGCTTAAGCTCTGATTTCGGTATCTTCTTGCAATCTTTCAATTATTTTGGCTTAAATTGAATCTCATATTTCATAACCCTGCCATGAATTTATATCTGTAATTTTATAGCGAACGCTTGAGCTCACTGGTTTTTACTCCGCTCCGCTCCGTAAAAACCAGTGCAGCGATTTGTTAGCCTTTCTTTAATTCTTTTGGCAAGAACGCATCAATTTCCTCATCGGAAAAGGTCATGTCCTCAAGCTTTTTAAGGGCTTCCTGTGCTTTCTTGTACGCTTGATATGTCGTAGTCGGAGCTCCAGAATAAACCGAATGCAGTTCGTTAAGCAGATCGTCACGTTCTTGTAGCAACGTCTTGATAGGCTTCTCCCCCATTCGAAGATCAGTTATGAGTGAAAGATATTTCTCCCGAATCACCCACAGATCAGCACCAGCTTGTTTGTGTTTCTGTGAGAGTTCTCCGAGGTCATAGTTCTTTGTGTACGCATTCAAGACGAGCAGAGCCGTAGATACGAGAATGCCGACCAATACTCCAATCTTTCCAGCGCCAAATACGGCGGCAATGAATCCCCCAGTTGTTATGGCAGAAAGAATGATTTGCCACAGCTTGATCTTAGAAAGCCGAGAAAGAAGAATATCAGCACACTTCTCGTGTGTTTTGTGGGAGTAAACAACACGTCCAAAGCACTCGCGTAGCTGGCCTTCGAGAATTGCTCGAGAATCAGGTGCATTATCAGTTTGGGAATGAGGTTCCAAAGATCTCCCTCCATTTCTTCTTGGCCGACCACTCCTGCTTGGGCTCAGCCGTTTCGCACTGAATAGCTTCAAGTGAGATGTTGTAGCACCTTGTGGCTTTCCATTGGAACAAGCCCTTTCCATACACATACTGGCCGCTTCCGGGGGCTTTCCAGTACTCTTGCTCTTTATCTTGGTCGGCCATAAATCGAAAGAAGTCACGGCACATGTAGTCATAGTATAAGTATGATTTGTCTTTGTATTGCCATCCATCGATGAACTGGTATGCAAGTGTATCAACCAAGAGGCCACCAATGGGAACATCCCATTTTCTCTTCCAGGCTCGCATCATTCGGCAGAGAGGAATGAGATTACCGTTGCAGGCATTGTTTCTACTCCGGATGGCTTCAATTTCAGGCCTGGGATTTGTCGTTTTCCAAGAACCTCCTCCGTTGGAGTCTGGGAAGGTGTAGCTACCTGCCTTGTTGGTAAAGACAGGTACGACCTCAAATGTAATTCCGTCTTGATAGGCAATGACAACAACCTGTCCATCGCCGCCAATGCTTGATGATGAGTATGTCTTTTGTATCGAGTTCCGAACAGCCTGTAGCAAAGCTGATTGGCCGTTTCCTGTGTAATTATCATATTGATAGTAGAGATCTGAAGGCAACTCAAACACCATGTCAAGATCGCTGAAACCCTGAATGGCAGTATTACGTCCGTAAGACCCGACGTAGAGACTATGTGAGGTCTCAGATGTTGTGTTCCAGAAATCGGTATTGAGCCGTCTAGTGATCGTCTTATACCGGGACGATATTGTTCCTCCATCCTGTACCTGAATGTTGGAGCAAAAGGCGCTGAACCATTCTGCTAATCCCATTTTATCTCTCCAAGGCTAACGTCAGCATCAGCTGCGGCGCGCGCTAGTTGGCCGCCCTGTTAACATAAACACATCAAATGCACGCCGTCAGCTGAATGCAGAGTTAGACAGCTCTAACCTACTGTACCTCATTAAATATACTTATGGTATGAAGTACTAATATGGCAATCCAAGTTAGGAGAAACGAATTAGGAAGTAGCTTAGCAATTATATTTGTTGGACGTCTCCACCCTGGTTTGAACATAGCACTTTGAACGATGTTTTCAATGTAATTATTGCGATATTTATTACGATATTCTATAGTCAGGTACTTGATAACTTTCCAATTTTGCCAGGAACATATAATCCAGCAAATCGTAATTATTGTTCCAAGAATAGACACAATTAAACGGATTATAAAATCACTAGAAATACCAACAGCTGTTAAAAGCAAACCGTTCGTTATCAGAAATACAGTTGTGCGGGTATTGAGCAAATCATCCTCACGCATGATTCGATGCCGAAACTCATTTGCGGTTGGAAGGTCATCATTCATATATTGTTCTCCCAAATCTGTCTAACTATTGTTTATATGGTTTCCAGATAAGACCGCTTTCCGGTTTTCCTTCCGTATAAGACGCCACAAGGAAATTCCGCCAAGCTGTTCCGTTTCAGAGCCTTGTGACCATACCGGAGTCGCTCCAGCGTTTTATATGGTTTCCGCATAATACCTCCCTCCTTTCAGGTTCACAATGACTGGCAACTTCTGTCCCGCACATTCCTAACTTTTTACGGAAATGAGAGACTCTGGTACCCAATTGTCAAGCACTTTCTGCACCACCGTCCCTTATATACCTGCTAATTGTCCTTTCGTCCAAAATTTTTCTAAAATAAAATAAGATCTATTTCCCACCCTGTCAAGGGAAAATTTGGTGGCGTATGGCTGATGACCCCACATGGTAACCACCCTGAGGAAGCTCCTTCAGGAGGTCATCAAGGATTATAGGGGAAAGAATGAAGATCTGAGTGATTATGCTCCCCTGGATTACCTCCGGCTATGACGGGGGCAGAAATTATCTGGGCATCAGCTGCCTGGAGAAGAGCCCAAATATGCCACCGGTATGCAGGAAAAGGATCTTCGCCCCTGCCTTGAACCTCCCTTTTTCTATCTCCTCTATGAGTCCAAACATTGCCTTGCCTGTGTAAACTGGATCGAGGACAATGCCCTCAACCTGAGCCATCTTTCTTATCAGACTGATCTCTTCCGGCCAGCTCTTGGCATATCCTTCACCTACATAACCATCAATTATCTCTATCTCTTCCTGACAGACCTTGACACCCAAGTTGTATTTCTCAATCGCTTCTCTGCACAGTCTGTATATCTTTTCTACAAAGTATTCTGCGGTCTTGCAAACATTTATCCCATAAATCTTCGCCGTAAGCCCAAAGAGTTTTTTGCCTAAGAGCAGGCCAGCATAGGTCCCCCCAGAACCACAGGCGGTAATGATTGCATCTATGCCGATAGATCGGACCTCATCCTTCATCTCCTCCATTGCCTTGATATAACCGAATACACCCAACTCATTCGATGCCCCCTCTGGAATTATGTAAGGTCTATAACCGCTGAGCTTCAACTCCTCCTTTCGCTCTTCCATCACCTCATCGATTCTTTCATACTCCTCTTCGCTGATGAAGATGGAGTCTGCCCCGGCAAGCGAATCAAGAAAGAGGTTTCCCTCATATTCATCGGGCGGTTCACCCCTCAGAACCAAGACCGGTTTAAGGCCCAGCCTGGCAGCGACAAAGGCTGTAGCTCTTGCATGGTTTGATTGAACTCCGCCGCAGGTAATGACCGTATCACAACCCTTCTCAAGTACATCCGCGAAGATAAATTCAAGCTTTCTCACCTTGTTCCCAGAAAGGACGCACCCGGTCAGATCGTCCCGTTTAATATAGACCTCAACCTGACCCTTCCTAAAGGTCCTCCGCAGCCTTTCTACCTTTGTCGGCAGGTTGGCAAGTTTCAAGCTGGATGGATACTTCATTTATCTCAGATTATACATTAAACACCGAAAATCACTGAAGGAAAATTGGGGGATGGTGGTGTAGAGAGTGCTTTAGTTTTTCCATCTATTTAAGATCGTTTCCCCGACAATACTTATCTCTTTCTTGGTTATAACCCTGTTGATACATAAATTAGTTGCTCCTAAATAGGAGGTAACTTCTCTCCCACTTATTTGCTTACTTTTTTACGGAAATGAGAGACTGCGGCGCACAATTGTTAAGCACTTTCTGCACCACCGTCCCTTATATACTCTTATAGAGTTCCTCAAAATTTAGTAAATCTTACTCCCTTATCACTGCCATCTTCTTTACTGCGGTGTAGTCATCTGCCCAGAAACGGTAAAGGTAGATGCCTTCGGCAACGGTGCGGCCAGCCTCATTCTTGCCATCCCAGGAAGGGGCCTTTCCCTTGTCCCGATAATCATCCCTTTCCATCTTGCCCAAATTGATCTCCTTCACCCTCTCCCCAGAAACCGTGAAGATAGCTATGGAAACCTTCCCTTTCTCCTCTGGCAGGATAAAGGGAAAATAGACCTTCTTATCCCACTTTGTCAACTTGAAGGGGTTGGGATAACTCTGGGATAAAATCGGGTCGGGAGAAGTTACATTTATCCTCGCTGAGCCCGATATAAGGCCCACCTTAGCCACTATCTCGGCAGACCCCGTTTTGGTAGCGGTGAAGAGACCATTCTGATCGATAACCCCGGCGTTACCCTTTACCTCCCAGATGGGACCGATAGGGATCTGGAGACTGTCCCTGTCAAATCCCGTGGCTTCAAACTGTTGAGTGGTTCCTACGGCAAGAGGAGGCGAAGAATCTGGAGTTACCTCGATGCGGGTTAGGGGGCTTTCAGTGACTATGATCAGAGCGGTGTCAACCATACCATCTCCGGACGCCACTATCTTGCCCTTTCCTGTATCTCCAACGGCATTAAAATATCCTGGGCTTTCAAATATCCCTATACCACCGATCACCTCCCAATTAAACCAATTTGGATGAGCTGTGATCTCCTCCCCATTGGCATCGTATCCCTCTACCATAAACTGCTTCTTATGGCCCTGAACCACATGTGCTGGATTAGGTATTATAGAAATATCTTTTAATTTAGGCAAATTATTTAAAGTGGAGTCATAGGTGGCAGAATAGGAGTAGGTACCTCCTCCCTCGGTCTCAGAGACAACGGAGGCAATGAGCACAATCTGAGAGAAATCGTCCCAGTTGGCTAACTGAATCGGGCCGTAATTACCCTGATCTAAATTGAACTGTTTAATCATAGACCACTTCCCTGATTCCCCCGCATAGCCAACTATCGTTGCTCTCCAGGAGAGATCATTCTGACCATCAAAAATCACTTTTAGACCACCTGATCTTCCATCCGGGATAAAGGCCACATAGTTTGAACCTAAATACTGGGGCCGGCTACCCGTAGCCCCTTGCTGGAAAGGGACCGGAAATTGAGTATGGGTGCGACAGATCCCTATTTCCGGAAAGTTACTTCCCTCCGAATAGTAACTGTTCTGCCGCCAGCGTCCATCGGTAAAGTAGTTCCAGAGAGTAAAATCCTGATAGCCATCCTCAAGATTGGAACCATAATCCCCTAAGATAACATCAAAGGCATCCGTCGCCGCAGTTCCCTGACGGATCTGCTCCCAAATCTGCCTCATAATGTCTAACCCATAGTTCTCGCTCAGATAATGTCCCCAGATGCAACTGCCATATTCATGGCGACCATTGTAAGTGGTCAGGGAAATCTGGGGGTAACCGAAGAAATAGGGTAGGTAATTTAAGTAATCGTTAACATCGTTATATACCTGATCCTCCATCCAGACAGAGGAGATTTCCATAAAAAATCCCAACTTCATATCGCATTTATAAGCGAACTGTATAGCATGGAAGAACTCATGAGCACAGGTCACCTCCAAACTCTCTTTGGGTTTGTGATGAAATATGGACTCGGGATAGTCATCGTCTATCACAACATAGCAAGTGGCCAGGCTTTCCTGAGTGGAGGAAGGGGTGATGAGAAGTTCGGGACGGGTATATCCAAAAACCGTTGATCCTAGATCCTCCACATAGACATCAAATCTCCCATCTCCTCCATAGTCCATACCGTAATAGCGATAATCCGCGCTATAGTCAGCATCCTTAATCGGCTCCCTGTACCTTAAGCCATCAATCTCATAAGCCCAGACATCATCCAAAATCTCCCCTACTAAGTTTATCCAATCGGGCACCCCATCCTGGTCATCATCGGTCATATCCGGTGCATCCTCGGTTGACCTCACATACCAGACCCGGAAATGGCCAGATGGGGTAGCCCAGGAGGCGGTGTCGTCTGTGGTATAGGAGTGCCCATAACCGCCAGTGAGAGAGTCCTCACCTGCTTGGGTGGGCCGTAGGAGGTAAGGCCAGAGGATATCCTGGGTTTCCTTGCTCAGCCGATCCCAGTTCTGCTTTATCTCTAAGTAAAGGAGAGTTCCACTCTTCATCGGAGGGACTCCCTTACTCCTGAATTCAGGCTTTAGCCTCTCTGGATTATGAAGAGCAAACATCTTCTGCACCAATGAGGTCTCATAGTCCAACCTGCCTTCTTTAAAGGCTTGATCAATAAGCCGAAACGAATTGGAGGCAGCCCTGAGGTTGTTGTAGGCCATAAAGGATAACAAAACAAAAGATAAAATTACTGTAATCCTTCTCATTTTCACTCCTCTCCAAGTCCGGGCTCAAACAGCCAGGCTATCGGCCTTCCACTTCTTCAATTTTTCCCTCCTTCTTCGCAAAGCCTCTAAGCAGGAGTAAGGCATCTTCACAGTGCCCATAAGTATCTTCCCCTTCCTTGTCCCGTGGCAGTCAGAACCTCCTGTATATAAAAGGCCATAATGTTTGGCTAAATCAATGTAGTGATTGGTAACATAGTAACCCTGTTGGGGATGGAAGGCTTCCAGCCCATCCAATCCCAACTCCACAAATTTGGGAATGAGATCATCCTTGTGCAACAAAATCGGATGGGCAAGGACTGCTAAACCGTTAACCGAGTGGATAAGATCTATGGTTTCCTTTGGGGTAAGCTTGTATTTAGGGACATACGCCGGGGCATGATAGCCCAGATACCTGGCGAAGGCTTCGTCATAGGATTTTACATATTCTCCCCTTAAGAGGGCATCGGCCACATGAGGTCTGCCAATGGCTGCCTCCCCCGCAATATCCTTCACCATCTTCATCTTAATCCCAATCCCCAACTCGTTCAGCTTCTCTACCATCTTCACCCCTCTTTCATACCTGACCCGACACAGTCTTTCGGCAACTGAGACAAATTTGGGGCTGTGGTAGTCAATGAGATAGCCAAGCACATGAATATCGGTGTCATCTTCTGAGGCAGAGAGCTCTACCGCAGGGACGATCTCCAATCCCCTTCCCTTTACGGCCTCCAGAGCTGGATCTAATCCATTTGCCGTGTCATGGTCGGCAATACCAATGGCCGCGAAACCTAACTCTATGGCCTTCTCCACTACCTCCTGTGGACTCCAGGTTCCATCTGAAGCAGTAGTATGAATATGAAAATCTACAAATCGCTTTTTCATTTAAAGTTTTGACCTCACCAAGGGCAGAACCTCATCTAAGAGGGTTTGGGCCTTGGTTTTAATCTCCTCACATTTGGCCTTAATCTCCTTAATAAATGATTCATCCTTGAGGGAGGAGAGATTTATCTCCACATTCAGATCTGCCCCCTCCACAGCAGACCATCCCAGGAGAGCGGCCACCCCAGCATCGCTGACGGAGTTTGGATTCCCCTTTTCAGCCACTATCCAAGAGAGCTCCAGCACCCTCAGAGCTCTCTCCATAACCTCAAGGGGAGCCTGGGTCGCTCCCTTTGTTGCCTCCTCAATCCCCTGAGACCTGATCTCCTTCTCCTCCGGGGTCTCCTTGGGAAGCCTATAGGCCTTCATAACTTGATCAAAGGCCCGCGCATCCTCATCCACTAATTTGGTGAGCTCTTCCCGCAACTCTTCTGACTCCTTTAAGACACTGCTTAGCTCCTCACTTACCTCCTGATATTTCTTCTTCCCTATGGTGAGATTACAGACCATAGAGGTCAAACCCGCAGCCAAGGCCCCAGCCAAGGCAGAGACACTTCCCCCTCCAGGAGTAGAAGAAGAGGAGGCTAAAAGATCGAGGAAATTCTTATCAAAACCCATATTACCTCCAATTTTTATAAATTAGCTGCAATCAAACGCAGACTGTCACAGATGACGCGGATAGAACACGAATGACGCAAATGGACGAATCTACACGAATAGGCAATTGTATGAATACGGCTTTTACACTTCTACCCAGCTTTAGCTGGGGTAACCTCTCCTGGGCTTAAGCCCATAGGAGATCAAATCATATATTCAATGATCTTCTCTTCGGGGATAAAAGGAGCTAACTGGCTCAAACCCAGATAATCGATACTTGTCCTAATGAGCTCCTCCTCGGAAACATCTATGCCTTTCCCCTTTTGAGTAAGCCAGTATCTGCCTGCCTGCAGCAGGGCCTCCTTAGGGGTTAAACCAACGATCTCGCTACCGGTCACGTCTACCCCCAGACTCTTTGCTTCCTTCTTCACCTTCTCAAAGGCCCGATGGGGAGGGGTAATGTTATAGTTAACCAGGTTTATGGAAACCTGAGCTATGTTCTGTTCCTCTAAGAGAACGCCGATGGCCTTCACTGCTCTCAGTGAACCCGGAACCCTCTTTGTCTTACCCTTTTCATCCTTGACTATCTTCCCCTCCTTATCCCTTAAGGGCCTGCCACTCTCCCTTATCCGCAAGGCTATCTCATGGGCGATACCTTTGTCATTTGTATTCAGGTTCACATTATAGGCAATAAGAAAGAATCTGGCCCCGGCTATGGTAGCTCCCGCTTTAGGGTTAAACTGAGAGGGGCCATAGTCAGGCTTCCATTGTGGATCCCGCAACTTTTGGGGTAATCCCTCATATTCTCCCCTTCTCACCGTGGCCAGGTTTCTCCTTTCCGGGCGGGTCGCCGCCTCCTCATAGAGGTAGACAGGGATACCCAATTCATTGCCCACCCGGCGGGCGTAGCGATGGACTATCTGGACACAGTTCTCCATCTTCACCCCACTCACCGGCACAAAGGGAACCACATCCGTGGCCCCCATTCTGGGATGCCCTCCGTGGTGCCGGCTCATATCAATTAGCTGGGCTGCCTTCTGAGTAGCCCGGAAGGCCGCCTCCTCCACTCCATCTGAGTTACCCACGAAGGTAACCACAGTGCGATTGTAGTCGGGGTTTGGATCTACATTGAGAAGTTTTACCCCTTCCGTGGTCTCTATCTGAGAGGCAATGGATTTAATCACCTTATCATTAACCCCCTCACTGAAATTGGGAACACACTCTACAACCTCTCCCATCTCCTCTCCTTTTTGAATAGTTCGTCAGGGAATCACCCGGCGCGGCAAAGTCGCAACTAAACAATTCACCGCAAAGACGCAAAGAACGCAGAGTTTACCATGGAACCTCACGGAAAAAGGCAATTAAGAATTAGGGTTATGCTGATTCTTGCTTTTCTGTGTATAGTCTGTGTTGCCAGCAGATAACAGCCACAGATTTCACTGAAAAAACCATCGTAGCTCATTACTCGTAGGGTACAGTTCACCACGGAATCTCACGGAATTACACTGAGGTCTTTTATCAATGAATTCCTCTGCCTTGAAGAGAGAGGTTAGGGCCTCTCCTGAGCGTGCCGAAGGATGAGGGTGAATTACAAGGAGTTTTGCGATTAACTATAATCTTTTCCGTGCCAGTCCGTGGTCATTTCTTTTTTAACTTAGTAGCCAAATTCATAATTACGATGACATATAAAAACCTTGACATAAAGAATTTTAATTTGTATGATGTGGCATATACTACCTTCAATACTGTGAGGAAATATATGCCCAGAAAAAGTCCTTAT
>Ga0315533_1000200_pt1 | contig 55193 bp, 61 predicted proteins | sample SalMarSW160130MG_FD_203081 | JGI IMG/M metagenome (GOLD analysis project Ga0315533, IMG submission 203081) | Salt marsh sediment microbial communities from the Plum Island Ecosystem LTER, Massachusetts, United States - Salt Marsh Sediment SW1601-30 ...
GGTACCTACACTTGGAGCAGTACTCGTCATCCTCGCTGATCTCTTCGCCGCAGTTTGGACAGTATGGCATGTGCTTACACCCTAATGAGATTGGATCAGAACACTGGTTTATTAAGAATTACCAGAATTCACCCGCTCTGGCGCCCTCACTTGGCTGAAGAGGCCGACGCCGATGAACATGAACACGGAGACGGAGAGCCATCCGAGGCGATAACTCAGGGTGTAGTCCTTTATGAAGCCCAGGGTGTAGGGTAGGACCAGCGCGCCGAGGGACGCGAAGGTGTTGTGCACCCCCGAGATGCTGCCAGCCGCCTCGGTGCCGAATACGTCGGATATTATGGTGAATGAGGGGCTTCTGACGAAGTTGATGAACCAGCCCAGCACGAGGACCGCGAGGTACACATATAACCCGGTCAGCCGCCCCGCGAAAAACAGCACGTCCAAGCCCAGTAAGGCGAAGCTGGCCATGAGGACGCTCCTCTTACCGACCCTGTCGGAGACCACGCCGCCCAGCGGGTTCGCCAGCATGCCGGCCAGGTTAAACAAGGAGAGGGCGCCACTAGTAGCCACGATGCTTAGGCCGTACTCCTCTTTGAGGACCAGGGGCAGCCACGCGATGAGGGTGTAGTAGCTGCCGAGCCTGATGAACTGGGTGAAGGCTAGGAGCCAGAAGTCCCTGTCCCTGAAGGGTAGGCTTGACAGGTTTAGCCCTCTGTTATTGGGGTCGTCCCTGTCCCTTAGTAGGAGCCATACAGCCGCTCCCGCCGCGACGCCTATGGCTCCGGCGGATCTGATGGTTAGCCTCCACCCGGCGTCCAGGCTTATCAGCGGTACCGCCCACGAAGCGGCGACGAGTCCCACGCTGCCCCCTATGTTCAGCACCCCCAGAGCCGTTCCTCGTTCCTCGGAGTTGAACCACGCCGAGACGAGCCGGACGCTGGGCACGAATATCCCTGCGCCTAAGAGGCCGGAGAGGAACCTCGAGGCCATGGCGAACGCCACGGTGCGGCTCAGCCCGAACAGCATGGTGGACGCAGAGACCCCGAGGACGCTGAGGGTGATCGTGGGCCTGCTTCCCCTGCTGTCGGCCAGCATACCCCAAGGTATCTGACCCAGCATGTACCCCACGAAGTAGGCGGACATAAGCGCCCCGGACTGGGTGTAGCTGAGCCCCATCTCGGCCTTTATGGTCTCAAGGACGTTGCTGTACGCGCTGTTCATTAGATTCAGGGCGGCTAGGGCCAGGAACCCTCCGACGATTATTCTCCTGTGCCTGAGCACCCCGACCCCGGTCAATCACGTATCCTCCAACCCCGTCGATAAGATGACGGGCGACGCCATTACCCCATCGAATAAGGAGGCTGCTGTATAAACTTGATTATAAAAGATGGAAAGAAAAAGGGGGGAACTTAGAGAGTCAGTCTGCCCATCTCGTCCGCCTTTAGGAGGTTCTCCCAGTTGGCGGTGGCGGTCTCCTGGATGTCGGCGATCTCGTCCTCTGTCATGTGGCGGAACCTCGCCTGTGGGCTGAGGTACTCCGTCACGGGCTTCAGCTCTTTGGGCTTGTAGTTCAGCTTGAACGTTTTGCCGTCCATGATCTCGTACAGAGGCCAGATGCCGCTCTGGACGCTGGCGCGGGCTATCTCGATGGTCTTCGCGGGGTCGAACCTCCAGCCTACCGGGCAAGGGCTCTGGACGATGAGCATCCTGAAGCCCTTGATGGTCTTCATGTAGGTGACCTTTGCTATGAGGTCCTCCGGGAAGCCTACGCTGGCGGTGCCGACGTAGGGCACGTAGTGGGCCGCGAAGATGAACGGGATGTTCTTCTTGGGCCTCGGCTTTCCCCTGCTCCGGGGGCCTATTGGGTTGGTGCTGGTCCTGGCGTACTTGGGGGTGGCTCCGCTGCGCTGGTTGCCGGTGTTCATGTAGGCCTCGTTATCCTTGGTGATGACGATGATGTTCTCGTTTCGCTCCGCAGCGGCGCTGAGCCCCTGGAAGCCGATGTCGTAGGTGCCGCCGTCGCCGTAGAACCCGACGGCCAGGACGTCTTCGCGGCCGATGGCCTTGAGTGCACGCGATGTGCCTGTGAGCTGGGCTCCGCCGCCCTCGAACACGGTGCCGACTCTCGGGGTCTGTGTGACTGAGTCTGGGCAGCACGGTATTCCGTGCCTTATGACATTGGGGCCGAGCGCCTTGAAGGCTAGCCTGGCGGCCAGAGCCGCTCCACATCCCTGACATGCGCTACCCGGGGTGATGGTCAGCTCGCTCATCGGGATCTGGGCCCTCGTGATTCTTTCACTCATTCTTCATTTCTCCTCCATCGTACCTCTTAAACCCATGTCACCTGCTCCACGGTGCCTCCCTTGGCGGCCTTGAGGATCTTGTCTCCGATCATTTCGAAGTCGTGTACACGGACCTCTTTGCCGCCTAGTCCGGCGTGGAACTGTAGAGTCACGGGTTTTTTCTCTAGATCGTATAGCGAGTCCCTCAGCTTGCCAAAGACTGGGCCGCCCTTGCCTGGGCAGATGCTTCTGTCGACCACGGCGAAGCCGTCAAGCTTCTTGGTCCACGCCTGGAAGTCATTCACCGGGAAGGGTATGAAGCTCCTCAGCTTGATGAGGCCAACCTTCTTGCCCTCTGCCTGCATCTTGTCGACGGCTGCCTTGCATGTGCCCGCGATGGTGCCCATCGCGATGATGGCACACTCGGCGTCCTCCATCTTGTATGGCTCGATCATGCCGTTGCCGTATCTTCGGCCGAATGTCTTCTCGAAGCTGTCCATGGTCTCCTTGAGGACCTCCTCTATCTTCAGGACCGCCTCGTGGTGGATCTTCCATGGCATCTGCGGGTCTCCGCCGCCCCAACCTCTGCTGAAGGTTGATGGGTCAACCTCGTCAGGAAGAACGCTTGGCATCGGCTTGTACGGCGGCAGCCATTTATCGACGTCTCCCTGATCAGGAATCTCGACGGGCTCGGCTGTGTAGCTGAGAACGTATCCGTCGTAGCCGACGGCAATAGGTATCCTTACCCTCGCATCCTCGGCGACCTTGTAGGCCATTAGTAGGCTGTCCAGGATCTCCTGGGCGTGCTCGACGTACTGGTGACCCCAGCCGGTCCACTGCTGACTCATGAGGTCGCTGTGGTCAGGCTGCATCCCCTTGTAGCCCCTGTGGACCACGGCCATGACTACCGGGAGCCTGCTACTACCCGTGACCTGCATCGGGTGATGCATGTAGAGCAGCCCGGGTCCGCTAGTGCACGTGAACGTTCTGGCGCCGACCTTTGACGCGGCCTGTACGACTACCTGGCTCGTGAGCTCTCCCTCGACGTTGACGAAGTCGAAGTCCCACTCGCCTGCGGCGTACATCTCGCTCAGGTACTGGGTGATCGTCGTCTGGGGTGTGATCGGGAAAGCGCTGGCCACCTGAACCTTAGCAAGCTTCACAGCCGTGGCGGCGGCCTTGTTTCCTACCATTACTTCATATGACATCTTTCTATACCTCCACTCTCACCATCTCGATGGCGTTTACTGGGCACTCGTTGGCGCAGACGCCGCATCCCTTGCATGCCTCGTACCTTATCCAAGGCTTGTTCTTCTCCTCGTCCCACTGTATGGCGGTCTCGGGGCAGAAGATCCAGCAAGTCTTGCAGCCGACGCACTTTTCGACGTCGATCTCAGGTGTGTACACACGCCAGCTCGAGACGTCCTTAAGGACCCCGTAGCCGCCTACGTGGATGTCCACCTTCTCCGGGGGCGCGTCCTTGACCACAGCCTGGATGGGTCCCTTAACCTCGTCGTAGCTCCGCTTGACCGCGGCGATGTTCATGTCACCGAGCCGGCCGGGGAAGAACTTCTTAATGGCCTTCTCAATGGACTCTACCTTAAGTAGACCCGTGACCTTGGCGAACGCGCCTAAGATGGCCGTGTTGGTGATGGGCCTTCCGAGCGTCTCAAGGGCGATTGTCGTGGCGTCTACCGTCGCGACCTTGAAGTCTCCGCCAAGATTGACCTCCTCAGGCGGGTAGGCGGTGTTCAGCAGAACGAGGCCGCCTGGCTTGAGGCTGTCGACAACGGCTTGCTGCTTAGCGATGAGGGGGTCGAGGACTATGCTGATCTCGGGGTTGTGGACTAGCTCCCTCTCCCGGACGCGCACGTCATCGATTCTTACGAAGGCAGTAAGCGGTGCCCCACGGCGCTCCGTACCGTACATGGGGATGGCTTGGGAGTACTTGCCTTCCTCGTAGGCCGCAGTGGCGATGATCCTCGAAGCGGTTACCGCTCCTTGGCCGCCCCTGCCGTGTAACCTTATTTCGATCAATGTATTACCTCTATTGAATCGTTATTCTACTCCATATCGGCTTAAAAGAATAACGATTTCACATGAAACGATAAGCACAAGCATTTAAAGTGTTCTAAAATGGACATGTGTAACCATAAATATTCTATTTACTTGGTTTTATCCCTTAAAATTGCGATATATTTAGGTTAGTTGTTTAACCTTTTTATTAGACGATATACTAAAGTGTTGGACCACCCATGATGGCTGAACGGGAACAGGGCTTCCGTAAGATGCTTGAGAAGAGCATCGTCGAGAACATCAAGATCGAGCACCATGTGGTGCTCAAGGGACAGTACCAGAAAGCCTACGATCTGTTGCATGACAGCCTAGACACCGGGATAACGCCTTGCCTCGTCGGGCCCCCCGGCGTCGGTAAGAGCCTCATAGCACGCAAGGTGGCGGAGGACACGGAGCGCAGCTTCCACGAAGTCTTCTTCGACGAGAACGTTACGCCTAGCAGGCTCATCGGCAGCTTCGACCCGGCGCTCGTGGTCAGGAACGGCCGCAACATCAGCAGCTTCGAGCCGGGGCCCCTCATCAGGGCCATGGTGGAGGGCGGCCTCTTCGTCGCCCAGGAGCTCAACAGGGCCACCGAGTTCTGCCAGAACAGCCTCATCAGCCCCCTAGAGGAGCGGCACTACCACCTGTTCCCCCTAGGCATGGTGAAGGCCCACGACAACTTCGCGTTCGTGGCCACCCAGAACCCCATAGAGACCGCCGGCACGTACAGGCTTAGTAAAGTCCTCGTTGACCGCGTGGGCTGCTGGATCAGGCTCGGGTACCCGACCAGGGAGACCGAGATGGAGATCATCGTCGAGAACACGCCCGCCTTCAGCCTCCCGATGAGCGCACTGGAGAAGATATACGACGTCGTTGACGAGACCAGGCACACCTCATCCCTGGAGGTCCCGGCTTCGCCCCGCTCAGGCATCTTCCTGACGAGGCTGGTGAACCGATATTTAAACAGGTTCGACGACGAGGACGCCGCCATCAGGTTCTTCGCCCCAGCCGTGCTCAGCAAGGAGATGCGTGTCAGGGACGAAGGAAAAACGGTCTCCATGGTCATAGAGGAGATAGTCGAGAGGAGACTCTCGTAGGTGTCGGACAACGCGTACATGAGATATCCCTTCAGGTATGCACACTACTTCGTCCCCGAGTTCATCACCCGGATGCGTTTAAGCCGCGAGTGCGAGATGAAACCCAGCCCACGGCAGGGAATAAACATGGGCAAGCTCATGCTGCCGCCTTACCTGCGGCAGGGCTATCTAAGCTTCAACGATCTCCTGAACGCCGCTGTCGTGACGTCTAACGTTGAGTGCCAACGGGTCGCGGAGAAGATAGCGGTCGAGATACTCGTCAACCTAGAGCACGAGGAGCAGGAGCCCGAGTACGACTTCACCGGCGAAGACTTCCTGAGCCTCCTGACCAAGAACGTGCAGGAAAAGGTCTACGTGACGCCGCACGGTATCGGGCAGGAGAACGACTTCGCCGCCGCCCACAACAGCACCGTCGACCAGTTCGAGAGCTTCCAGAACAAGCCGGACATAGGCGTCGGCCCAGGCGAGGACGAGATCGTCAAGACCGGCGTAAGGGTGATGAAGAACAGCAAGAGCGAGAAGACCCGTAAGATATTGGCGGATCTCCTGAAGGAGAGGCTGCTGAAGCTTGGCCGCGAGTTCGAGAGGAAGGAGGACTGGGCTAAGCAGCGGAGCATCACCCCGTTCCAGAGGGGGGAGGATCCTGACCTCATCGACGAGGAGCGGAGCCTCGACAACATACTGGATCTGGGGCGCAGCATAGATGAGATAAGGTATGACGACTTCATGATGCGGCGGCGGGACAGGCAGAAACGGACCATCATCTACATCCTCGACATCAGCAACACCATGTTCTACGACCTGGAGGGCATCAACAGCATAAGCTACAGCGTCCTCAGCTTGGTGCCCCTGATGTGGGGGCTGCGCCGAGAGAAGTACGGACTCTGCCTCTACGAGTCCAACAGCCACATAGTCAAGGATCTCTACGAGGAGATCAACATCATGCCGGCCCTGGAGGACCTCATAGGCATGGTCACCATGACCACCACGGAGATGGAGAAACGGTTCAGCGGAGGCCTATCCAAGATGACCTGGGGCGGCACGGTGCCCGGGAAGAGCCTCCAGTGGGCCTATGAGGAGATCACGGATATAAGCGACCGCAGCGACAGACTTGTCTTCATCTTCAGCGACTTCGTGCTCACTCAGCCCGGGGAGATGACGGAGGAGAATGAGCAGAACTACTACATACTTGAGCGGATGGTCGACTTGGGTGTCCGGGTCTGTGCCTGCGTCTCGCCGCTGGCCCACAAGTCAATTTTCCGGCCGTACACCAGTGAGTCCCTCCATAGGCTGAAGAAGATAGGGATCCGTCGGGTGGACACGTATAAGCCGAGCTCGTTCCTCGAAGAAGCACAGAGCTTCATAGAAGAACGGTAGTTCACTTCTCGTTGAGGAATAAGTTAGTTGTTTTCTTTTTATGAGAGTCTTCTATTTTTTGCTTCGCCGAGGCTTCGCCGTTGTTTATCTCATTATATATAATTAACTATTCAAAAATTAAAGTAAAATACGGGTCGCTCTCATGTTGCACGGATAATCCAACTGAAACTCTTACGCGTTGATGATAAACCGTTGTCAGTTTCTCCCTGAAAAACGATGGATTCCTCCATTGAGTGAAGAATCTATGTGATTATGCTACACTTTACAGTCATTTCATCAACGGTATCCCTGTTATCTATACAGCGATCAACGTCATAGATCATTCAGAGTCTTCAGAAACGTCTTCAAGGGTAATCTTTGGAGTAAGTTAGTCTCATGTAAAAACGGTTAAGGTGTCTTGATAAGGCAGACGAGGCCACCGAACTGAGTCAACCGGGCACCGGCAGCTGTATCCGTTGGGACTATACTTGTTTGAGTGCTCCTGTTGGCGACGACCTGGAGGAGCCGATGAGTCCTTCTCCTATGTCTCTCATGGAATTGGTCGGTGACGAGCATGTACTCGGCCTCGCCGCCACCATATATATGTGACTCGATTTCTTCTAAGCTGAACAGCAGTGTCTCTATGCCGTCTGGGTCGTTCAGACGCTCCTCAAGAACCTCCATGACGTGCCTCATGTCCACGCTGGATGCCTCTGATAGCATCTTCTTGAAGCCATTAGTATTCACGATTTCACGGACCTGACGTTCATCCATCGCGGCCATGGGCACATGCTCAAAGGTGGCCTTGTTAAGCTCCCATCCTTTGAGGAGCCAGCTCTGGTGTCTCACTATGTGAATCATAAACGAGGCGTAGTCCTTCTCGTCGGTGGACGCGACTAGTATGGTTTTTACCCCCTGCTTGATCTTTGGTCGCACAGCGTCAACTATGGACTCGTAGAGCCTGTATGGGGAAGCCTCGCCGATTTTCTGTCCACGCTTGACGGACTCGCTGTAGACCTCCCAGGTCACCGCTTCCAAGCCTCGGATACCTATCATCACCGCCGTTGGGTACCCTCGCCGCCGTCTTCGTCTAGGCACGGGGATGAAAACGTTCGGGATGTTTAAAGCGTTGAGGTTCGTTGACTGCTTCTCTCGGGGGCGGTCATGAGGTACCCGAGTGGGAGGACGAGGAGCGATACGCCCACCAGCAGAGCATACATCGTTGAGGCGCCGTACAAGTCGGCAATCAAGCCTCCGAAGAAGGGGCCGATGAACATTCCGACGCCGTAGACCCCCTCATGGAGCCCCATGGCTGACCCTAGGGCCTCCTTGGAGGTTCGTTTGGCTATGAAGTCAAGGACCACCGGCGTCATTATGCCGGACCCTACTCCGTAGAGGAAGAGAGGCAGGGCAAAACCCACCAATCCGGCCGCCATTCTCGCTAAGAACATGGATGCGGCGAGCAGAACCGCTGCAGCGGAGATAGACTTTCTTGTTCCCCAGCCCACGAAGCGGCCCACATACATGAACATCAGCCCTCTCACGCCGTTGGTCATGGTTATGAGAAACCCGATCAAGAAGGATGACAGCCCCACAATGCTCATGTGGCCGGGCATGATGGCCATGTAGATCCCCAGGACGAGGGTGAACGGCAGAAGCGTAGCGTAGGAAGGTAACAGGTTCCTGAGGCTACCTAGGTCGATGGACCCCGTCTTTGACTCGGTGCGGAGCTCCACCCTTCCGCTGAACCTGATCGCTATGACGATTAAGCTTAGATATATAAGTGACGCCAGGGACGCGAAGAGGGCGCGGAACCCGTATGCTTTGATAACCATTCCACCCACTAGGGGGCCTACCGTGAAGCCGGTGATCCACGCAAGGTTGTAGCGGCCCATTGACTGGGTTAGGGTCCTCTTGGGAGATATGTCGGCGGTCAACGTGCTGGCGCTGACCCAGAAGGTGGCTGAGAAGACGCCGAGGAGCCCCCTCATGAGAGTGAGCTGCTGGATGGTCGACGTAAACACGAACAAAGTTATGGTCAACGCCGCCGCGAAAGTGAAAACTAGGTAGAGCCTCCCCCTCTCATACTTGTCGAGGAGCAGCCCACAGGCCAGGGTTATCACGGTGTACGCGACGTTCCCGACAGCGCCTATCACGCCCAGATCGGTGTACGACGCCCCTAGAGTTTCGGCGAACACCGGCAGCAGGAAGGTGCAGGTGCCGAGCCCCGTGGCGTTGAGGAATATGGTGACGTACAGGATCCTCAGGAGACTTTGCTTCTTCTCTTCATCCATTGAGCCTACTTGTTGTGGTTTGGGGATAAATGATCTCTCTACTCGGAGGGCTTGACCCCCGTCAAATCGAGGATGTTCCCGTAGAATATCCTGTTGACGTCCTCGTCCGTCAACACGCCGTCGGATACAAGCTCCCTGCAGGCGCCGTGCTGGGCCTCAAGCACGTTGATTCTCCAGCCTCGGGGGAAGAACGTGCTGTCTGTGCCGAAGAGCACCTTGTGGCTGCCGCCCGCCTGCACCGCCTTCCTGAATATCTGCTTGAGGTCCAGGTCGTATGGCATGTACCGCATCCAGCTGTTGCTGCCGCTGCTGTCCATGTACACGTTGTCGGCCTGGTACTGCATAAGCAGCACCTCCCTGAACCACCCGGCTCCGAAGTGGGCTATGATGAACCTGAGGCCGGGGAAGTCTCGGGACGGGACTTGGATGTCGATAGGGTTCCCGTTCCTCAGGTCTGCTTGGCCCCCGATGGTGATGCCGAAGTGGAGGAAAACCAGCAGATCATGCCTCAGACACTCCTCGTAGACCGGGTAGACCGCCTCGTCGTAGACCTTCACGCCGCGCCAAGACGACGGGTACAGCTTTATCCCCTTGAAGCCGTCCTTAGCAGCCTTCCTCACCTTCTCGGCGGCGTCAGGCTCAGACGGGTTTACGTTGGCGTAGCCGATGAATCTTCCGGGGAACCGTTTCACCGTCTTGAGGAACTCGTCGTACGCCTCCGTGCCTACCATGACGCCCATGGCCTCTATTCCGTACCTGTCCAGCTCGTCCACCCACCGCTGGGCGGTGTCCCAGTTCTCGTCAGGGAGCTCTATGCTGGTCATGTCCGTCCGCGACTTGGTGCGGTTGCTGAAGCTCTCCATGGTCCTGCCCCTGCTGAGCCACGACCTCATGGTGTCTGCGGTGAAGTAGTGGCTGTGTGCGTCCAACACCGGTATACCTACTCTTGAAAGCATTGGTTCCCGTCGAAGATCGTTTAGTTGCTTAAAAACGATGCGTGGGACCAAAATAGGATGTTGACGCTATTAAGCAATATATTGATGTCTCCCAAGTTGATATTGGGCTTGAGGCTGACCTTGACCAGGAACCGGTTAACTGAAAGATTGAGGGAGTCGTTCTTCCTCTTCGGCTTAACTTGCCTCGTCTGGTACGTCGTCAGGACGGGTTCCAAGCCTTCGCGGGCGTAGTATCCCTGCCAGAGAGCTGCGGCGTTCAACGCTAACATCTGGGTCGCGACCTACGTGTTTCCCTTGCTAAGTGTCGACACATGGGAAAACTATTTGAGAAGACAGTGGAAGCCTCTAGTCGTTATACTTGTAGCCGTTGCCTTATCTGTGGGGTATATGAGCATCCGAGACGATGGTTTAGGAGATGGTCAAATGAGTCCGGACATGTTATCGTTGACGCCCATGACGGCGTCAGAGACGCCTCAGTCAGATATCTACGCCGTGACTGGCACCGACGGCGGCGTCCAGGCTCTGATGGAGCTGATGGCTGAGCACGGCCAACCGTTCTACAGGTCGGCTGAGGAGGGCGATCTGCAGGGCCCCTCGGGGCTCATAGACGCCGGTGACGTGGTGCTCATCAAGGTGAACAGCCAGTGGGACGAGAGGGGCGGCACCAACACCGATCTGGTGAAGAGCCTTATCGAGGCCTTGCTCGCCCACCCGGACGGCTTCAAGGGCGAGATAGTGGTGGCGGACAACGGGCAGGACCAGTACGGGGGCGCCGGGTCGGGCGGCAGCCTCGACTGGGGCCGCAACAACGCGCTGGACCGGGGGCAGTCCATCCAGGATGTCGTGGACACATTCAGCGGCAGTCACAATGTGAGCACCTACCTCTGGGACCGGATCACCACCAACGTGGTGCAGGAGTTCGCGGAGGGCGACATGGAGGACGGCTACGTTGTGAGCACCAAGGTGATCACCTCCACCGGCACCCTGGTCTCCTACCCCAAGTTCACGACCCCCATCGGCAGACGTGTCAGCTTCAAGTACGGAGTATACATGCCTGAGAAGGACGACTACGACGTGGATAGGCTCAAGGTACTCAACGTGCCTGTGCTCAAGACCCACATGATCTACGGCGTCACCGCCAGCGTCAAGCACTACATGGGCGTCCCCAGCGACAAGCTCACCCGGGACCTCGGATACAGGGCCCACGACACCGTGGACGAGGGCGGCATGGGCACGTTGATGGCCCAGACCCGGGTGCCGGCACTGAACATCGTCGACGCCATATGGGTGAACGCGCGCCCCGAGGACGGACCGCGGTCAAGCTACGCCTCGGCCACGAAGGTAAACGTGGTAGCCGCCAGCACCGACCCCGTGGCCCTCGATTACTGGGCCAGCAAGCACATCCTCTGCCGGGTATGCAGCGAGGTCTTCAAGACCGACGCCAGCACAATGGACCCGGATGACACGGCCGCCGGAGGCTTCGGAGACTGGCTTCGGCTCTCGATGAACGAGCTCAACGCAGCCGGACACAGGTTCACCTGCGACGAGGACCGGATAAACGTCTACCTCTCAACCACGGGCTAGACGTCGGGCGCAGCCTAGGAGGCTAGGAATGAGGCGCCTGGAACGTTTCAAGGGTCTCTGGCAGCTGGGTCAAACTGGTTATTCTCCGGTCGGGCTCTGCAACCATCGCCTGGCCGCGGGTCTTCAGCCACACCGTCTTCATCCCCGCGTATTTCGCGCCCAACACGTCGCTCTTCACGCTGTCGCCGACATGCACGGCTTTCACCGGCTCCACGCCCAGCTCCTCTAGCGCGGCCATGAAAAGCCTTGGGTCGGGCTTCACGTACCCCACCTCGTCGCTGAACGCCAACGCCTCGAAGTAGGCCAGCACCCCCTGCTTCTCTAGGATGCCGCGCATCAGCCTCCCGGCGCTGACTCCGGTGACGCTGACTTAGTCCCAACCTGTACCTGCCATGCAACGCGGCCAGGGTCTCCGTGATCCCCTCCTTCAGCCTCGGAGGGTCCATGAGCACCGCCTCCTCGTACATCCGCACAATCTCGTCCCTGTTCGGAGGGTCGACGAGGCCCACCTCCGACAGCACCCTGTCCACTATCTCCGCCGTCTGTACGTGCCTGTTGCCTTCGGCCCTGATGACATGGCGGCTGTGCCTCCACCCGGCCATGTAAGCCTCGTTGAGCTCATCCTCGTCGAGTAAGACGCCGTTCACCATCAACAGACTGTTCAGCGCCGGAAGCCTGACCTCGCCGTAGTTACGCGTGTAAACCAGGGTATCCCACAGGTCGAAGGTGACGGCCTCGATCAACTTATGCCTCTAAACATAGACCGCAACATAGTATATGAAACGTGGAGGGGCGGGTTACCTGGTGGAGGCGCCCCTCACGGTGCCTCTTGCCCCAATAATGTCCATGATCGTGTACTCTGCATATAATCGGTTTAGGTGGCGGTTGGTGCGACCGCCGGGATTTGAACCCGGGTCGTTGGCTTGGAAGGCCAAAATCCTAACCGCTAGACAACGGTCGCGCGAGCAAACAAGGTGAGTGTGGAGCTAAAAAATGTTTACTCCTCGACCGGGATCATGATCTCCGTTTTCCAGTGCTCCGACGTGTCCTCGTCTATGAAGCTGCCGTAACTGAGCCCGTACTCTTTGGGCTGGTACACTGCCTCGACGCTGCACATCTCGGTCCTCGGCTTGAGGCCCTGCTCCTCGATGTACGTGTACAGCCTCTCATAGTAGTACTCCATGGGGTTCGCGGTGCCTACGAACACCAGGAAGGCCACCTTGATCTTGGGCATCATCTTGGTGTCCACGCCCTCCACCTCCCTGTCGACGGGGATCATCACCTCCCGCCTGCACCCGGCCTCGTCCTTAGGGTCGTAGAAGAGAACCATCGTCGGGTCCTTGGGCCGGGCGTCCTTCCTGTAGAGCTCGCTGTTTAGCTTGGCGCACTCGGCGACCTCGTTCTCCCCGGGCTTCAGCTCCCTGTACGCCACCAGCTCCTTGATGGTCATCTTTACCCCTATCTTATCGATCATACTGAACCCTATCGAATTCGGCAGCTAATAATGATTGTCAGTAAAGCTTGATGGGCTTATCGAGTCTACTCAGCAGAACTATGCTGCTCCGCCTGTGTTCATCGATTATGTTGTAGCTTGACGCGGCGGCGAGCTCCTCCGCGAACCTCTGGATGTCCTCAAACCAGGCCATCTCGTCGTAGCCGAACCTTTCTCTGGCCGCCCCGACGCTCATCGCGGCTTTAGGCTCCATGTATGTGGCGTTGGCCAGCTCGGCGAGCCTCGCGTAGCCCTCCGGGTTATTCATGTTAAGCTTCGGGACCAGTGTGTGGCGGAGCACCGTGGGGCAGCTGAAGCTGTCGAGCAGCTCAAGGGTCTCCATTACCCTGCCCCACAGGGTCGACGAGGTCGGCCTACACGTCCTCCTGTAGGTCTCCTCGTCGGGGGCGCAGAGGCTGACGTAGAGCTGCGTCGGTTCGACTCCGAGGCTGCCCAGCACATCGGGCCTCGTGCCGTTGGTGACTATGAAGACCGATTTGAATCCTCTATCGTAGAACGCGTCCACCAGTTCACCCAGCCTCGGATACAGAGTGGGCTCGCCTTCTAGGCTTATGGCTGCGTGGATTGGGTTCTTCGCCTCACGCAGCATCTCCTCGCCCACGTTGGGGTTGCCGCCGAAGCCGCTAAGCGCCCTACGGTTCTCCTTGAGGCATCCCTCGATTATCGTCTCCGGGTCCTCCGGGTTCTGTATGGGCTGTGTCTGGTTCCACGAGACTCCCAGCGTCTCGGGGGTGGCCCTCCAGCAGAAGAGGCAGCTCTGGGTGCAGTGGCCGAGGCTCGGCGTCATCTGGAGGCAGCGGTGGGTGGGTATCCCGTAGAACCTGTTCTTGTAGCAGTTCTCCGTTCCCCCTGTGTTTAGGCTGCGCCTCTGCCAGTGGCACGTCTTCACGGCGCTGTGGGTGCCCACCAACCCGTACTTCTGTTTACGGTAGGACGCCCTGAACTCCTCGGGGAGGCTCATCGTGGATGGAAAAGACGTAAGGGCATAATAATAATGAAACTATGGTGAGGCGCCCTGGGCCACTGGAAAGGTCTCGACGAGCTAGTATGGAAGGAGGTTGGCTAGTAGCCGTAGATGGCGCCAAACTTGGCGTCCAGGTAGTCGATGAACGGCTTCACAACCAATCCCTTCCCGGTCACCTCCTTCACCAAGTCCTCGGGGTCGTAGAGGTTGCCGTAGCCGTAGACGTTGTCTGTGAGCCACCGCTTTGTCTCATTGAAGCTGCCGGCCTGTATCTGGCCCCGCCAATCAGGTAGGTCTTTGTTGAGTTTGGTTAGCCATACTCCGTCGTAGATGTTGCCCAGCGCGTAGCTGGGGAAGTAGCCGAAGCTGCCGCCCGCCCAGTGGGTGTCCTGCATGACGCCTTCGCTGTCGTGCTCTATCTCGACGCCGAGGTAGTCCTCGTACTTCTGGTTCCATGCCTGGGGCCGCTCGTCGATGCTCAGCTTGCCGCTGAACAGGTCCCGCTCGATCTCGAACCTTATCACTATGTGGAGCCCGTACGTGACCTCGTCTGCCTCGATCCTGATCTTGCTGGGGGTCACGTAGTTGACGGCGCGGAGCATCTGTCCGTATGACACGTCCTTGAATGTCTCGCCTGTGATCTTCTTCATCACGGGTAGGTAGTAGGTCCAGAACTCGGGGCTCTTTCCCACCATGTTCTCTATGAACCTGCTCATGGACTCGTGGATGCCGTAGCTTGAGCTGCCGCCGACTGGCTGGTACATCCAGTCCATGGGGAGCCCCTGCTCGTAGAGGGCGTGGCCGCCCTCGTGGAGTATGCTGAAGATGCTTGACTCGAACCTGTCCTCGTGGTAGTGTGTGGTGATCCTGACGTCCGTGTAGTAGCCCGTGGTGAAGGGGTGCTCCGTGGTGTCGATCCTGCCCCCGGATTTATCCGACTTTATGTCGTACTGAATGAAGTCGGCGATGCTCTCCCCGATATTCTCCTGGATCGAGGCGGTTACTGGGCGCCTCAGGAACTCGACGTCGGGCTTCCCCTGCGCCATCACCCTGTCCATTACCCTCCTGAGCCCCTTCCTCATCTCGTCGAAGATCCTGGTTATGTTTTCCGCCGTCATATTGGGCTCGAAGTTATCGATCAGCGCGTCGTAGGGGGTCTTGGCTCCCTTGACCTCCATGAGTATCTCCGCTTCACGGTCCTTCAATGCCTTCATCTTCTCGAGTTCAGGCTTGAACATACCCCAGTCCTTGGCCGCCTTCGCCTTCTTCCACACGTTGACGCCCACGGTGGACTGTTTCGACAATTCGACGACCAGCTCCTCGGGTATCTTTGTGGCCTCGTCGTACGCCTTCCTCGCGAGGTAGACGTTCCGCTTCTCCAGCTGGCTCAGGGAGCCGTAGTCCTTGTGCGTCCCGATGGCGTCCAGCGTCTTCCCGTTCTCGGGGTCGGTGCGCATCTGGTGCCCAATCTTCTGGAGCATGGCGAGTTGCTGGCTCTTCAGCTCCACGGCCCGGGGCGGCATCTTGGTCTCCATGTCCCAGTAAAGTATGGCAACCGCTGAGCCCAGCACCGTCATCTCTTTCGACTTCTCCAGAAGCTTATCGTACTGCTTTTTCAAGTCACCCATCATCACTATCAACAGGTAATGTGTCTCAGGTGAAGGGCATATATCTTTCTAAAACTTGTTACGGATTCTCTATGTTTATAGATATAGCTACCATATGAATCCGGAGAAGTTGTTTCTAAACCCCAGAACGGATCACGATCGATGTAAAAAGCGTATAGGTAACGGCTAATCAAGCCAAATACCCTAGAACATGGGGGGCGTGAACACGTCGTAGACGACGAGCTCCTCCTCGACATCGAAGGTTCTATGCCTCAGCCCCTTCGGCACAGTCACGAAAACCCCAGGCCGCAGCGGAAACACGCCCCTGTCTTCCACCCACATCTTCGCCCTCCCACTAAGCACATAGATGATGTCCGTCTCCTCCTCGTGAACATGTTCCTCGATCTCCGAGCCGGCAGGGCACCTGACTACGAAGCAGGTCAGGTCTCCGCCGTCGCCCCGGCGCGAGTAAAGCACACGCATACCAACGCCGTTCAGAAAAGGATGCGCCGTTTCAGATATGTCGCCGATGCTTCTCACGATGCTCATGGAAAAATAGTGTACATGGTGCCGGAAGAGGTTTATTCCAGCATCTTCTCCACGCCGCCCCTGATCAGCCTCCTCCGCCGGTGCCTTCCTCGGAACCTGTTCACCGTCTCGGCGAGCCGCGCATGACACTCACGGCAGTCGATGCCTCCCTCGAGGCAGTCCACGTAGAGTCCGTGGCCCTCCTCGTCGATGTCGTCCCTGATGAGCATCCTCTCGTCGTCGGTGAACTGGAAGAACAGCTTAGAGCCGAAGATCTTCTGCAGGTGCCTCGTGAACGTCCACGGGACGAGGTGCCCCAGATGCACGGGCCCCGAGGGCCCCCTTCCCGTGTACAGGACGAACCTTCCGCCGCCCTCGTAGTGGTCGAGTATGGCGTCTAGGTCTCTATGGCTATAGAACACTCCCCTCCGGAGCATGTGGTGAAGCCTGCCGGTGTGTCGTTTGATCCTCTCAAGCAGCTCGGGGGTTATGGGTTCGGTGCCGAACCGTTCCATGAGCCTGTCGTAGTCGATCTTCCCCTTTACCTCCCATGGGGTGACGACGGGGGCTTCCTTACCTGCCACAATAGAGCGTCGCCGCCTCACTCCACCGGCTTGATGAGGAAGTCGTCCAGGACTTCCTTGGCCTTCTCCCGCTTCGCCTGGAAGTCCACGAGGAAAGCCTTCACGCGATCCGCCAGCTGCTTCTTGCACTCCCCGCACAGGAGGGAGCCCGACTTGCAGGCCAACTCGCGCTCCCTCAGAGCCTCGTCGTCGTCCTCGAAGAGGAAGTAGTAGTAGGCGTAGACGTTGCATACCTCGGGGCGGCCTCCCAGCCGTCTCTGCTCCTCGACGGTGTCCCTGCCGCCGGTGAAGGAGCTCATCACCTTCTTGGCCGCCACCTTCGGCGGGTCCGTGGTGAATATAGCTGTCTCGGGCTGGCTTGCGCTCATCTTGCCGCCCTCGGCGAGTCCCGGCAGGAACTTGGCGTGGATCTGCGCCGGCTTGTAGTAACCCAGCTTCTCCGCTATGTCCCGGGTTATCCTCCAGTAGGGGTCTTGGTCGATGGCCGCCGGTATGAGGCACGGGGTGTTCTTGCCCTCCCTGTCCGACTGCAGGAAGCACACCATAGCCTGTAGCGCCGGGTGCCAGATGGCCCCGATGTTGTCGCTGTTTGTTAAACCGAACACCGCTTTGACGGTGCTGAAGGTGATCCTCTTCGCGACCTTGAGGCCCAGCTTGTAGATGTGCTGGATGTGGTCCGAGTCGCTTATTATATGCGTCTTCTCCGGGTCCAGGCCGCAGGCTATCACGTCTAGGGAGTTGTCGTAGGTCAACCTTATCGCCTCCTCTAGGGTGAGGTCCTCTCTGTGGAGGAACTTCTCGTCGTCCGTCATCTGGAAGTAGAGGTCGGCGTCGAAGGCGTCCTGGAGGTACTTGCAGAAGAACCAGGGCAGCAGGTGGCCTAGGTGGACGTGCCCCGACGGGCCTCGGCCGGTGTAGAGGCCCACCTTGTTGCCTTTCTCGTACTCGTCCAGCCACCAGTCAGTGTCCCTGTGACTAATGTATACTCCCCGCCGGAGCTGCATGTGCATGTACCCAGCGTGTTCGGCTATGCGGTCCGCGATGCTCTGGGTCATGTGCTGGACACCGAACTGCTCTATGAGCTTGTTGTAGTCGATGTCGCCGCTCACCTCCCAGGGCGTCACTACCATTTCCTGTCTTTCTTGGTCCGTCATGCCTAGCTCTCTCCAAAAACATCCAGCGTCGTCGCTGGTTCAGGTTTTCTGTCGGGACTAGGGTGGCGTTTAGAAACGGCTTCCTCCGCTAGGAGGGGCCTGTCCAGTCCGAGTGATACACACTCATTCCCCTGTCTCCGTACATTGAATGGTGCCCGAGGCTTTTAAAAAGGTATTCGTCACCCGGAGATCCGTTTGTACATGGAGACGCAGTCCACGTACTCTCCTTTGTACTTGACCTCACCCGGGATGCAGCCGAATATCCCGTAGCCCATCTTCTCGTAGACGTGGATGGCCCTGTCGTTGATGGCGAAGATCTCCAGCATGATCTTCTCTATGCCAAGCCTCCCCGCGTGCCTCTCCGCCTCCCTCATAGCTCCTGGCCTATACCAATATCCCTGTAACCCTGCTTCACAGAAATGCCGAGTGTACCCACGTGGCTCTTCCTGCCGGCTCCCAGCGCGACCTCGCACTGACCCACCATCCTTCCACCCACCTCGGCGACGACCCGGACCTGTCTGTCCTTCTCCATGTTGGAGAGCGCCCGTGCAAGCCAGTCCACCTCCTGGTCCCGCGTCTGCTTGGTCTCCCTGAGGATCATGGCGTCCTCATCGACGAGGCTGTTGATGAAATCCAGCATGTCGTCCAGGTCCTCCCACGTGGGGGTCCTCAAGGTGACCTTTCTGCCGTCTCGAGCCTCGAACTCTCTTAGGATGGTCCCTGCCTTCATCTCTGACCATGAAAAGAAGAAACGGGCGTATTAAAGGCTGGCTCAGCTCTCGAAGATGTCCAGAAGGGCCTGCTCCAGGCTCTTCCCCTCGGCCGGGTTCTCGATGATCTCGCCGACCACTTCGCCTTTCATGTCTAGGACGGCTATGTGTGGTATCTTGACGACGTCGAAATCATCGACCTCGGGCGGGCTCGGCGGTATCCTCCACCGCCGCTCATCCTTCTTTGTGTCCCTCATGAGGTGGCCGAACACCCTGATCTCGAGCCCCGCCTGCCTGCTTAGCAGAGCCAGTATGGGGACGTTCCTGTGGCAGTCTGGGCACCACTCGGCGCTGAACACCACCACGAGGTACCTGTCCGAGTAGTACCTTATCTTGACGACAGCCTCATCGTCGAGCCTATAGGTCTCGTACTGTTCGTGGAGCCTCGGCGCCTTCTCCTTGGAGGCCTCCACGTACTCCATGACCGGCTCAGAGGCCGCCCTGATCTTATCCAGATCGTGCATCGTTCCCGTAGCGGAACCGGCTCATATAAACCCAGACACCTGTTGTATACGTCGTCGACTCATAAACAATGATATACCTTTGCTCTGGTCTGAAGCAATGTGAGATATATGCTTCGCCGCGTCTTGGTGATTCTACTGTTTTCCGCTCTTTTGGCGCCACCTGCATACGCGGAGGAGCAGCCCCCGAACGTTATACTCATCTCCTTCGACGGGTACCAGAGGAACCATCTCTGGGAGCAGCTTGAAGCCGGGGAGATGCCCAACCTGGAGAGACTCATGGAGGAAGGCGTATACCTGGAGCTCAACCAGATAGATACTAAGACCCAGACCAAGACGGCTCACTCCCAGATGCTCTCAGGATACCAGAACAACGTTACAGGGGTCTACGCCAACCTTCTCGTCTTTCATCCGCTGCCCACCGGGTACACCATCCTCGAGAGAGCCGAAACCCACTTCGGAAGCGGGAACGTTGCTACCGGTTTCATCTCGGGCAAGACCTCCAACATCGCCCCCGTCTTCGCCGACATGGAGGGAGTCGATTACGTGTCCATCGTTGACGAGTACCTCGAGGACGAGAAGGGCGGGACCGGCGAAAAATTCCTGAGTTTCATCGACGACCACCACGAAGACCACTTCGTCGCCTTCTTCCACACGAAGGAGCCCGACAAGCTTGGCCACCTCTACGGAGAGAACAGTCCGGAGTACCACGAGGGCGGGCTGCGATGTGACAGGTACCTCGGCCTCATTCTCGACAAGCTGGAGGAGCATGGCATAATGGACGAGACGCTGGTCTACGTCTGCACGGACCACGGCTTCCTCGAGGACGGCTATGAGCACCCCAATGAGCCACTCATATGGCTGGTCTCCAACGACATCAAGCTCGAAGCCAACGTAGACGAGACGCGGCTCTTCATCCCCGACATAGCCGCGACGATATACAGATCCCTCGGCATCGAGGTCACGGAGCCGCCCCTGATGGGGTATCCGCTGCAGAGCCCTCTGCCCCCTGAGGCAGAGCAGAGGATGGCCATATGGGAAGACAAGGAGCCGCCTGAACTAAGGCTAGAAATCCTAGAACCTGAGACATCCCATGAACTGGGGTGGACGGTGAGCGACAATCTGGGTCTTACGAAAACATACGTGGTCGCGGAGAGGCATGGCGTGGAGTACTTAAACGGCTCTGTGGGGGAGGTCCTATACGAGTCCGAGCATATAACTGGTCTGGAGGCGGAGTTCAGCTATTCCCTCGACCTGCCTTTAAACGAAGAAATATACGATATCACTGTCTATGCCTTCGACGAGAGGGAGAATCTTTCAACCGAGACGATCACAGTTGGGACGGACACGCTGCCGCCGGTGATCGAGTCAACTAGCTTTTACGAGAACCAGACTCTCTATAATGACTATGATCTGTGGGTCGTCGTCGCCGACAACGTTGGGTTGTCCCAGGCCGAGTTGAGGCTCGATGGAGAGACGGTTGAATCCTGTAGATTCAACGACACAAAGAAAGATCATGTGAATTACCTGCTTGATGTGTCGGAGGTTCCCAACGGCGTCCACACGGTAACCGTCTTAGTCAACGATGTTAACGGAAACGTCTCAGAGGAAACTTGCGTACTGACGGTCGATAAGCCCAGCTTCTTATTCCGTTTAACGGTCCACATCCTTGCGTTCATCGATAAAATTGTCTCCACGCTTATAGGCGGCTAAAACGCTTGGATTTGTTTAAGCCGCCTGTGATTAGGGCGTCAGCGAAATCCGCTGGAAGCTACCTATGGTGGGAGAAAAAATAGATCACTTACAATATATAAAGAAACGACGTTAGAGCATGATATAACAATATACCTATATATTTTTAGCGGCCTCACCCGATATTCTCGATAAATATATTTACTGCTGGCTGTGATATAGCGTCAAGTGAAACAATATTGATGAGCAGCAGACCAAGCGAGGAGCTACGCAAGGTACAGGTAACCGGCGGCTCAACCTACATCATATCGCTGCCCAAGGCTTGGGTGGAGCAGATGGGGCTCCAGAAGGGAAGCGTCGTACGGATAAACAAGAAGGACGACCTCACGCTCTGCCTCCAGCCACAGGGAGCCGAGGCCGGGGACGGCACACGTAAAGTCATCATCACCCCGAAACAGGAAGACACACCCGAGAGCATCGTACGCAGAGTCGTCTCTGCCTACCTCATAGGCTACAACATCATACAGCTGAGGACCAGCCATCAGAGGATCGACAGCGGCCAGAGGTTCGCAGTCAAGGACTTCACCCGCAAGAAGCTGGTGGGCACCGAGATCCTCTCAGACCTGCCCCAGGATCTGACGCTCCAGGTGCTGCTCAGCTACACCGAGCTATCCGTCAAGGACGCGTTGAGGCGTATGAGCGTCATCGCCGCCGCCATGCACAGGGACGCGATAACCGCCCTGGACACGGAGGAGGCCACGCTGGCGCGGGAGATCATCGCCATGGACGACGAGGTGGACAGGTTCAACCTCTACATCATAAGGCTCCTCAAGGTAGCCGTGACCGACGGGCACATACTCAAGGAGAGCGGCCTCAAGTCGCCCAGGGAGTGCCTAGGGTACAGGCTCATAACCAAGTCCGTCGAGCGTATGGCCGACCACGCCGTGAACATCGCCCACAACAGGCTTGAACTCACCCTCAGCATCGTGAACCCCGAGGTACTTCAGAAGCTCCAGAATCTCAGCGAGTTCGCGCTAGGGATTTTCGAGGGCGCGATGGACGCGGTCTTCGATGAGGACTACGCCGAGGCGGACAAGGTACTAATTAAGGCTCAGCAGATCCGTCAACAGGAGAAGGAGGTCCTATACAAGATAGTTAAGCACGCTCCGCCGGAGGAGGTGCCGGCCCTCAGGATGATCGTGGAGAGCATTCTCCGTACCGCTGAGTACGGCACGGATATCGCCGAGACCGTGCTGAACATGACCGTGAGGGACGCGGTCATAGAGGCCTAGCATCTAGCCCTGGTTGAGAACCTTTTTTAAGGCTTGGCGCGTCGGTCTTATTCCGCTGGGACCGTGGTCAAGCTTGGTACGATACGCGGTTCGGGTCCGCGTGATCCCCGGTTCGAATCCGGGCGGTCCCACCACCGCATATTCAGGGAAAAAAGGGTTTTAGTAGACACCTATCTTGGGCGTCTTCTCTAACTCGGCGACAACGTCTTCGGAGACATCCAAATCAGGCTTCTCGTTCGAACCTTCCCAAACACAGTGCCCCAGGTCCGCGCAAAGGCTGTCCCCAAAACTTTTCAGGCAGATTCTGCATGGATTCATCAGGTTACCTGAGGATTAGATATAGAAGCCACGAATCTATAACATTTATGACACATTTGTCATATCCACAAGCCTCAATGTACCATTTAGCATATTATAAATTCCTTCAAGGGTCCATCAGGCTGGAACGCAGAGAAACTCCACAAACTCCATCCTACGGGTAAGTGTTATACCTCCCCCCGATTCTATCCATTTGATTCAAGTTGATTTTACTCACAGATGAGACCAAGAAGCTCATCAAGGAACTGGAGAAGGGCATCGACAAGGGGCGAATGCAGGCGAACTGGGAGGAGATGATGGAGTTCGCCCCCATGCACGCGGGTAGCCCCGAGGAGAAGCAGGCCATCCAGTTCATGAAAAAGAAGTTCGAGGAGTATGGACTCGAGACTAGGATACACGGGTTCGAGGCGTACCTCAGCGACCCCCAGTACAGCAGCCTCAGGATAACCCACCCGGTCGAGATGGAGATCCAGACCACGCCGTACAGACAGGTGGGCACCACCACCCCTGAAGGTTTCGAGGCCGAAGTGATCTATATCCCGCCGGAGGAGCTTGGCTACGCAGACTGTAAGGACAAGGTGGTGCTCTGCGAGCAGCAGACCAGCGGCGACTGGATGGGGCTGAGGAACGGCTTCCTCCTCAGGCTCCAGAAGATGGGCCTCAAGGGGCTCATAGTCATCGAGCAGGACGACTACATGCCCACCGTGGTCCACCAGAGAGCCGACTTCAGTGTAAGCGGAAACCCGACCCCGGAAAACATCGACCAGATACAGACCATCCCAGCCGTCCTCCACATAAGCAACAAGGACGGCCAGGCCCTCAGGAAGCTGGTCAAGCAGGGAGGCGTAAAGGCCCGCATAGTCAGCGTCATGGACACCGGGTGGAAGGCCCTCTCCCTTCTGGAGACCGAGATCAAGGGCACGCTGGAGCCGGAGAAGTTCATCCTGGTCAACGCCCACGTTGACACCCCTCCCTTCAGCCCCGGCGTCGTGGACAACCTCTCGGGGGACGTAGCCGTCCTTGAGCTGGCTAGGCTATTCAGCAAGCACAGGGACAAGCTCAGGCGGAGCATAAGGATAGCGATCTGGCCGGGCCACGAGATAGGGCGCTACGCCGGCTCCACGTGGTACAACGACGCCATGTGGCACGAGCTGAGACACCGCTGCTTCTGCAGCCTCAACATCGACAGCCCGGGCACAGAGGGGGCAACCGGGTTCAGGGCCGTACAGGTGACTGAGGCCATGGACGCCGCCCAGGACACCATAGAGGCAGTGCAGGGCCACAAGGTGGAGAACCTCCGATGGGCGACCCGGGCGGGTGACGGCAGCTTCTGGGGCACCGGCATGCCTCACGTAAGCGTCACCACAAGCAGGCCCCCCGAGGACTATGATCCACACGTCAACTACAGCGGCGGCGGGTGGTGGTGGCACACGCCATACGCGACGATGGACCACGGGGACGTCGACGTGCTGGAGATGGACGTCAAGGCCGAGCTCGGGTTCATCGTCAGGATGACGAACTGCCCGGTGCTGCCCTTCAACTTCACCGCCTACGCGGAGCGGATGGTCGAGATACTAAAGGAGATGCAGGGCAAGGCCGAGAAGGTGAAGAGCTACTTCAACATCCACCCGGTCATAGAGAGGGCGGAGGCGTTCGCGGCGCTCAGCGCCGAGCTAGAGACGGCCATCGAGGCCAAGGCCGGGAAGCTGTCCGAGGACGAGATCAAGGAGCTTAACACCGCCCTCATCTGGGTTTCCCGACACGTCAACCCCGTCGCTCACAGCAACGCGGGGCCCAGCGAGCAGATGACTATGGAGACCTTCGGCGCCCAGCCGTTCCCGAGGATATCCGGCGTCGTTGACCTGGCGAACATGACGCTGCACCAGAGCCACGAGTTCAAGCTCCTCAAGAACCACCTGCTCAGGCAGAGGAACCTCGTCGAGGAGGGCTTCGTCCAGGCCAACATGCTCATCGAGGAGACCCTGGCCGATCTGAAGTAGCCGAGATGACCAAACCCCCTCTTTTCCGCGTCGGGCTGCTCCTGACCGAGAGATGCGACGCCGCGTGCCGCCACTGCTGGTTCACCTCATCCCCCGACAGGGAGACCTCCATGACGCTTGAACAGGCTAAGAGGTACGTCGACGAGGCCGCGGCCAACGGCGCCCGCTGGGTGAGCTTCACCGGCGGCGAGCCCTTCCTCGTCTACGGCCTCCTCCGGGGCCTCACGGCGTACGCCTCAAGCAGGGAGCTGCTCAGCGAGGCAGTCACCAACTGCAACTGGGCGACCAGCAGGAAAAGAGCCCTAGAGCTTCTGTCGCCCCTCAAGGACACCGGGCTGGACACCCTGAACCTGAGCGTCGACGACTTCCACCAGGAATGCATACCCTTGGAGCGGGTGAGGAACTGCTTCGAGGCGGCTAAGTGGCTTGAGCTGAAGCCCGTGTTGATGATCGCCGTCAAAAAGGGCAGCTCCATCACCGCCGACAGGATCGGGGAGATCTTGGATGACCCCAGCATCCAGGTGCTTGGCGGGGAGAGGGTGCCGAACCCCAGCGCCCTCGCCATGGAGACGCACTTTACCCCCGTCGGCCGCGGTGAAAACATATCCAGACATGAGTTGAGACACATACACGTCGAGAGTGAACCCTGTAGACAGGTGCTCACCGACATCGGCGTGCGGCCCAACGGCGACGTGATGCCGTGCTGCGGCCCCCTCGGGGCTCAAGGAGACGCCGTGATCGGGAGCCTCGAGGAGGAGAGCCTACGCGAGGTTCTGGAGCGGGCTTGGCTGAACACCAGGCTGCGGGAGATCTACGAGAAGGGGCCCCGTCAACCTGATGGTTCGTACGTGAGCCGCTGCCACATGTGCGTCGAAGCATACCGGAAGGATTAGTGGAAGGAAGGACCCGGTTAAGGGTCCCAATGGCAATACTTGTTTGGCTTGGCCCCGGTAACACCCATGGGCTTGTCTATTGATCGTTGGTTACCTGTAAAAGATCAAGTGTGTAGCCGCTCCCTACACACTACCCTGACTCCAGCCTCTGCCTCAGGAACCCCACCTTGCCTACGTAGGTGCCGTCAAGGGTGTAGACGTCGAAGTCGTCCATGTTCACGGCGTCGGTCCTGAAGAGGGGGCCCAGAAGGCTCTTGGGTGACTCCGTGTTCACCGGCAGCCCGCCCAGGAGGTCGTTGAACATCGGCATTATGATGATCTCGGGGCTGCCCGGCTCGACGAGGTAATTCTCCTTGAACGCCTCAAGCGGGTCCTCCTCCGTCTTCACGTTGTCCTGCTCCAGGAACGCCTTGGCGAGGCTCTCGGGGTCGCATCTGCCCCTCACCCACGCCCTCTCCGTCACCCTTATGCCGAGGGGCGTGTTCAGCATCACCGTGGGGTGGTTGTGGGCCATCACGACGCAGTCCACCGCCATTATCTCCGGCGGCGGCCAGGCGTGGCCGTGGAGGCACGCCACCTGGAACCCGTCGCCGATTATGACGCCTTTCGAGGAGTGGAGGCTCACCCCGTCGGGTAGGTACCTCTGTATGTTGGCGTCGTGGTTGCCCCTGGTCACGTCTACGTGGTCCACCGCGTCGAGGAGGGCCTCGAAGAACTTGGGTATCTCCCGCTTCTCCTGGAAACTGGTGGCGGGCACACCGTGCTTAACGTCGCCCACGAGTATCAGCCTGTCCGGCTTATGCTCTTCGAGGAGGAGAAGTAGCTCCTCCAGCATCCTCGTCCACTGGTAGGGTATGTTGATGCCCTGCTTGGCGAGGTCGTACTCTATCCCCAGGTGCAGGTCCGCCGCCAGCATCACACGCTCCCCTGACTCGACCATCAACGCGGGGTGGGGCGTCAGCAGGCGGATCATACGCGGATCACCATGTGCAGCGGAGTTTAAAGGGTTCACGTGCCGCCAAGTGGACGCCGGGGGTGCTTAACAATAAAGAGTAGTAACCCCCAGTTCATTGTGATGTCCGCGCCGCTGAAGGAGCATCTTGTGCTGGAGCATGTGCTGGGTGAGGTCAGGACCCGCAGGGAGCTGTCCAGGTTCAACTGGAAGCGGCTCATGGACGCCTTCGGCGACAGGTTCACTCGGGCATGGAGGATGGTGACGGAGCGCCGCGTAAAGCGGTACGTCTTCAGGCCCAGCGGCAGGGAGATCTGGATCGCCGTGGGCAACAACGCGGAGTACATGATCTACCCCCACGCCGGGTACTGTAGCTGTAGCGACTTCTACTTCAGGGTACTCGACCAGGAGGTGGCCGTCTGCTACCACGTGCTCGCCCAGAGGCTGGCGGAGGCGCTGCGCCACTACGACACCGTCCTCGAGGACGACGAGGCGTACCACGAGCTCATGAGCATCTGGAAGGAGTACGCCGTCGCGGATATGAGCTAAACCTTTAAGGAGAGACGCTTTCTAGTGTTGCTGATGACCATGAAGGTGCTCTTCGACTTCGTGCAGAAGCTCGTCTTCGTGCTGGGAGTCACGGCGCTCGCTCTGGCGTTCATGTACATGTACAGCGCCGAGTCCGGGAAGAGCGTCAAGTAAGAAACTTATACATGTAACTCCCCTTCCATTCTGAACCCCATGTCCACAGACGACATCGTTAAACGCATGCTCAGGCTCAAGCCTAACCTCACCGAGGTCGCCGTGAGACAGTTGATAGACGAGGAGCGCGCCAAGGCGGCGGGGCTCCTCACGGAGGAGGCAGCCGCACACCTGGTGGCGAGCAGCCTGGGCATCAACGGCGCCGGGGAGAAGATAGAGGCGAAGCTCAAGATAGGGGACCTGACGGCCGGGCTCAGCGACGTGAGCCTCACGGGCCGAGTCATCCACGTCTTCCCCAGCCACACCTTCGACCGCGACGACCAGCGCAAGGGCAAGGTGCTGAGGCTAATCATGGGCGACAAGACCGGCACCGTCACCGTGGTGTTCTGGGACGAGAAGGCCGACCACGTGGAGGCCAGCAAGCTTGCGCCAAGCAAGATCATCCGCGTCCTCCACGGCTACAGCAGGGAGCGCAGGGGCAACATAGAGGTGAACATGGGCAACCGGGGACAGATGTTCATGGAGCCCATGGACGCCGTGGACGAGGACTTCCCCGCCTTGGACACGTTCTTCGTGACTCCCGCCGGCGTCTTCAGAGAGGGCACCGTCCACATCCAAGGCGTGGTCGTGGACAGCTTCCCGGTGAACACCTTCGTCAGGCAGGACGGCAGCGAGGGACGGGTGAGCAGGCTCGTCATCGAGGAAGGCGGCGCCAGGATGAACCTGGTTCTCTGGGACGACAGGGTCGACGAGTACGGCGGCATCGAGAAGGGCACACGCATAAGGGTGGTCGCCGGAAGCGCCCGCACCGGCAACATGGGCAGCCCCGAGATCCACGTGGGATGGGACACGAAGATAATCGAGGTGGAGCATGGCATCAAGCCCGACGAGCCCGTGCCCTTCTGGACCAAGATAGGTGACCTCCGGGAGGGCGTTGGCAGCGTAAACGTTGCGGCCCTAGCCACACAGGTGGGGGAGCAGAGGGAATTCGTCAGACGCGACGGCTCCGAAGGCAGAGTCGTCTCTGTGCTGCTGGAGGACGAGACCGGCACGGTCCGGCTCAGCCTCTGGGACGAAGACGTGGACCTGGTTGACCAGATAAAGGAGGGCAGCGTAGTGGTCGTCGAGAACGGCTACACCCGGGCCGGCTACGGCGGCATAGACCTCAACGCCGGCCGCAGCGGACGCGTCCACATCGACCCTGACGACCTCGAAGTGGATCTCCCTGAAATAGAGCGCAAGATCACCCGCGTCCTCGACCTCAGGGAGGGCCAGAGGAACGTCACGGTCCGCGGCCAGCTGCTGGACGACCCTGTGCAGCGGGACATAGAGACCGTGCGGGGCCCAGCCACGGTCACCAACTTCCGCATAGACGACGGCACCGGCGAGGCGAGGGTGAGCCTCTGGAGGGATCACGCCGAGGCCGCGATGGACCTGACGGCGGGCACGGAGATCAGGCTCGAGTACATGAACGTGCGGGAGCCTTTCGACGGCTTGATCCAGGTCAGCAGCGGGACGTTCACCAAGATAGTTGTCGAACGAGAGTAAAACGTTTAAAAAAAGGGGGTTAGTTTCCCTTCTCGATCTTTGTAAGACTCTTCTCGAAGATCTCTAGAGCCGGCTCCACCAGGTCGCTTGTTATGTTGAGGGCCGGCATCCACCGTATGACGTTTATGCCGCAGTTGACGATGGCGAGGCCGTTCCTGAAGCACTCCATCATCACGTCCCCGGTCTCCTTCTGGGCGTACTCCTTGGTGGTCTTATCCTTGACGAGCTCGACGCCGACCATGAGGCCCTTACCGCGCACGTCTCCTATCATGGGGTGCCTTTCCTTCATCTCGTTGAGCCTGTCCTTGATGAGTTTGCCCTGCTTCTGGGCGTTCTCAAGCAGGTTCTCCGATTTGATGATGTCGAGCACGGCCAGCGCGGCGGCGCAGCTCACAGGGTTACCGCCGAAGGTGCTCGCGTGGCTGCCGGGTTTCCAGTCCTGGATGTCCGCGCGGGACGCCATTACGCCGAGGGGCATGCCCGCGGCTATGCCCTTGGCCATGCAGACGATGTCGGGCACCACGCCGAAGTGCTCGATGCCGAACCATTTGCCTGTCCTTCCCATGCCTGCTTGAACCTCGTCAGAAGCGAACAGTATGCCGTACTTGTCCAGAAGCTTCTTGAGCCTAGGGAAGTAGCCGTCAGGGGGGACGACGTAGCCGCCCTCTCCCTGGATGGGCTCAGCGATTAGCATCGCCACCTCCTCCGGGGGCACGTAGCGGTGGAACAGGTACTCGTCGATGTAGTCCACGCACGCGTAGCCGCAGCTCGGGCACTCGAGGTTGAACGGGCACCTGTAGCAGTACGGGTAGAAGATGTGCTCCACGCCCGGGATGAGCGGCGCGAAACGCGCCCGCTGGTAGGGCTTGCTCGCCGTGAGGCTGACGGCCCCCAGGGTCCTGCCGTGGAAGCTGCCTATGTAGGCGAGATAGCCTTGGCGGCCCGTGTGCCAGCGCGCCACCTTCATGGCCGCCTCGATGCTCTCTGCGCCGCTGTTGCCGTAGAAGAACTTCTTCTTGTGGTCACCAGGCACGAGGTCGTGCAGCTTCTCGCCTAGGTCGACGTAGTCGTCGTAGTAGAAGTCGGTGTAGCTGTAGTGGATGAACTTGTCCACCTGGTCCTTTATGGCCTTCACCACCTTGGGGTGGCTGTGGCCGACGCTGCACACCGCCAGCCCGGCGTTCATGTCGATGAACTCGTTTCCGTCCACGTCGACTACTATGCTTCCCTCGCCACGCTCAATGACGAGAGGGTAAGCTCTTCCGAAGCTCGGGGAGATAACCGCCGCGTCCCGCTCGACGATCTTCTTCGCCTTCGGGCCCGGCGGAGTTACTTTGATCTTTGGATAAGACAAATTGAATTCCTTCGGTTGAAGGGTGTACTGTCACCCTTAAAAAACTGACTTCTCGGCCGCCAGCGTGATCTCTATGATGGAGACCGGGGCTTCTCTGCCGTCGTCCCGCGTCAGGATGTCGGTCCCCACCCTTACGTCCTTGATGACCGCGTCCTTGAGGAAGACCCTGCGGAGGAGCTGCACCATGTCGACGGCCTTGTTTATATGCTTGCCCCGGGCCCGTATCAGCACGGTCTCGAAGCCTTCGTTGAACAAGGTGAGGCACGCCACCACGTAGTTCATGATGGGCTTTATACCCATGATTACGAGGTTACGTCTACTAGGTTCGGGCACCGATCCACCCCCATAATTTACGAGAACCTGTGGACGATGAGGTCACAGAGCTGCGCGGACTGTCACAAGAGAAGCGTCTAGAGAGGTACGAATACACGGGCTAGAATCACTGCCGCCATCAGTAATGCCGCCGCCCCTACGACGAACTCTGGGGGTATCTTAACCCCGTTGGTCTCGTCCTGGAAGAACCTCATTAGGCCCGCGCTGCTCTGAGGCATCCCCGGTGAGCTCTTTTGCTTTTTCTTGCTCATCCTTTGTTCGCCTCCTCATACTCATGAGTGCAATAATAACCTTTCCGAGCCTCAACGCTTCTCCTTTGGGCGCATGAAGTCGGTGAGGTTGAACTGGGTTTGCTCATCCTCCGGCGCCTCCTCGCCGAATATGGAGTCTATCTCCTCCCTCACGAGCCTTATCCTGTCGCTGTAGTACTCCCCCAGGTTATACTTCTCGACGATGTTCTCCGCGGGATCGATGTACTTCTCTATGCCGCCCTTGTAGACGGTCATGAGTATGGGGCCGCCGCACCGGTCGCAGATCCCCTTAAGCGGCGGCCGCCTGAACTTCTTGTTGCACTTGCTGCATCTGAAGCCCTGTCTGGTGAAGGCGCGGAGGTTGCCGACGATGTCCTTCATGAAGTGGCTGTTCAGTATCTTCAGGGCAACGGTCTGGCTGTCCACGGCCCGTAGCTTCTCGGTGAGGTCCAGCTGGCTTTCGAGCTTGTCCATCATGGTGCGGAGACTGTTGTACGCCCCGACGTGGCTGCCCTGGTTGATGTCGCTGCACTCCTTGGTGTACTTGAAGCCCATGTACTGGGCTGCGGTGCCTAGTCTGCCGCCGAGGGTGTCTACCAGGGCCGCGAACTGGGAAGGAGAGGCTCCATCCATGCACATCGTGTAGAACTCTGGCGGGTAGCGGCCGATGACGTCCACGTTGTGACTCTCCTTGTCCACCTCGGAGGGGTTCAGGTTAGGGATGACGAAGAGGGGCGCATCCATGAGGCCGCCGCTCTGCTCCGGCAGGTACTTCTTGCTGAAGTTGAGCAGCGGGTCCAGCGCCATCATAACGGCGTCCTCGTCTCCGTCACAGTTCCTGCGCTTGGCGGCGTGCCAGTATGGGTGGGCGTAGCAGTTACGGACCTTGCTCCACCCGATGAGGCGGCCGACGATGGCGGCGCTGGTGTGGGGCGCGAGCCCCAGCACGATGTGGCCGATGAGCTGGTCCCTATGGTCCATGTTGTAGTATGGCTCCAGCTTGTAGAAGTCGCGGAGCTCGTCGTCGAGGAACTTGGTGGCCTTGACGAGGTAGTCGCCGCACGCCTCGGGGAGCACCACGTCCTGGACCCTGAGCTCCAGCATCTGGTCTGGCCGCGTCAGCGGCTCCCCCTCTGCGTCGACGGTGTACCCCATCTCCCGCAGCTTCTCCACGGGCACCCCGACCTCCTCCGGCTTGAAGTGGGTGAGGGGTATGTCCGTGAGGTCGTAGCGGAGGGTGCCGTCCTTGAACACGCTGAGGTCGTACCTGGCGCGGAGGATTCCCTTGCCGAGGTGCTCGGGCATACGGTTCTCGTTCATGAGCCGCTTGACGCACTTGATCCTGTCCGGGATGATGCCGCCGATGTGCCTTCGCGCGTTCTCAAGCTCCTCCCTGAGGTCGATCTCCGTCCAGTCGTAGCCCACGGTGTTTGTGTTGCACGCGGGGCAGGTGTCGCTGTCGGTGAGCCTCTTGCAGCGCGGGCACTGCTTCTGCATCACCGTGACGGTGCCACAGTTCCCGCAGAGAGCCGTCCTGGATGGGTAGCCGCACTCCGGGCAGTCCAGCCTAACCAGCTGGACCCTTACCTTGTCGCCTCGCTTGGCCCTAGTAATGTTTCTCTGGGGGCCGCCGGCGTTGCCGACGGGGAAAATGCTGTGGACGTAGGGGCTCATCTTCCTCTCCTTCGCCTTTTCAGGCCTCCCCATGCGGGCGCCCACGTAGACGTATGCCTTCTCCTTGACCATGAAACCGGTCCAGTCGTTCACCTGCTGGAGCGGGGCGTCCGCCTCCGCCTCAACATACTTCTTGTCCAGCGCCAAGCAGCGTTCGAGGACGGTCTCTGCCTCGCCGAACTTGACTGCTCCAGCTTCAACCCTGTGGGGCACGAGAAGGGTCTCAAGGGTCTCCTTCTCCTCTGGCCCTAGCCTTATCCCCTGTTCTCTCCTGCTCCAGCTCTCCGCCAGTATGTTTCTGAGTCTCAGCAGCCTATCCAGCGTCGTCTTCGACCAGTCGTACGTGTATCTGGGGTGTAGGGGCGCGTCGATCCGGGTGAGCGCGATGGCCTCCGAGGGCGTCGGAGGGTTCCACTGGTCCGCCGCCAGCTCGATGATCACGTCCGCGGGTAACCCAGTGAGCTCCTCCGCCGCCTGGCCGCCTACAGCCTCCACGGCGTACTCGACGTCGAGGCGCCACTGGTCCTCGTCGTAGCCTGCGGGCAGTAGCGCCTGGTTGAACTGAATGAAGTCGCCTGCGTTGATGAGCACGTCGCCGTTGAAGAGGATCCTGTCGACGTCGTCGTAGACCTCCTCGGCTCTTTTCACGGTGTCTACCCTGACAACGGAGCCGTCCTTTAGCCTCACCACCGGCGGCTCGATGGTGTCCACCGGGCAGATGGCCGCAGACTTACCGGGGAGCTCTATCCTGAGCTGCAGCCCGGTGGTCATGAAACCGTTAAGCGTCACCATGGTGGCGGGGTGTATGCCGCAAGCCGCGAGCCCCGTCGTGCGGGCCCTGCCGTAGCGGAGCCTGAAGCCGCCTGGGGTGTTCGGGAACGAGAAGACGGGGCGGCCGACGATTATCTCCTCCATGAAGGCCGCGGTGGGCTTCTTCTCACCGTTGTCCATGTTCTTCTGGTTTAGCTTTTCTAGCCAGTCCCAGCCGTCGATGCCGATGCTGTCGCAGATTCCACAGAGCTTCCTTGCGCGGCCCACCACGCCGTCCACGACGACGATGAGGGCACCCCCCCGGAGCCTGTTGGTCTCTATCCCGGGGACGTCCCGGTAGTTGCTGACCTCGTAGGGGTCGGTGGATACTCCTGTGGCCTCGACGGGCAGCATCTTGAGCGCCAGCTCCAGATCCTCGTCGGTCACGTGGTACTGGAAACGTCTGACGCTCCTCTCGTAGATTCTTACCTCCTCGATGAACCTGTTCACGGCGTCCTCGCTGGGCTGGTACCTGTCGAGGCCCAGCGCCTTTCGGACCACGTCGGCGATGACGAGGGTCAGCGCCTGGGCTGTGCCGCCGGCCGGCCTTATGGGTCCGGCGAAGTAGAGGCTCAGATAATCGGTACGGTCGGGGTTCTGCTTTATCTTGATCTCCGGGATTCCCTGGATCGGGGCGATGGTGACGCCCTCCGTCATGATGGCGAGCCCTGTCCTGATGGCCTGATCCGCGGCTCGCTCCTTCTCCATGGACCCGTAGCGGCCGAGGGCTATCTCCTGGGCTATCTTGAAGCTCATCTCACGGCGGTCCATATTCTCCAGTTCCCTCATCCGCTGCGTGATGCCCTTGGGGCCGATGAGCTTCTCTACGCGTTCAGCGATGTCGATGGTGATCTCGGGCTCGGGCTCCAGGGTGGCGTCCAGGCCTTTGGCCCGCGCCTTCCCTGCAACCTCGTACAGCTGGTTCAATTTGTCCTCTAGCTCCTCGAAGTACCTTCTGTAGGTCGGGGGCATCTCGACTTCAATCAACTTGGGCTACCTGTCCGGGCTGTGGATGCTGCACAATATTATGGTGACTCACTGTTCTTCACTCTTACCGGTGGTTCTCATTATATACGAGACGGTGGTAATCACCGTCTCCACGCAGTGTCTCTAGTCTCTTATCGCGGACACTATTTCTTTGATCTTTTCCCCTACCAGGCTCTCTTCCTCGACCATGTTGCCGGTCACTATGGCGTCTGCGCCCGCGTTCTTCGCCGCCAGCGCCGCCTTCGGGTCCCTGATGCCGCCGCCCGTGATCACGGGGATGCTTACATGCTTCTTCACGGCGGTTATAATCTCTGGCGGGATCGGGTTCTGGGCTCCTGAGCCTGCTTCCAGGTACACGAACCTCATGCCGAGGGTCTCCGCGGCGAGACTGTAGCCCACCGCGAGCTTGGGGTGTCTGTAGCTGATGGGCCTAGCATGGCCCACGTAGCCGGCGGCGCAGCCCTCGCCACAGATCACGTAGCCCATGGGTATGGCCTCAAGTCCGTACCGCTTGACCAGAGGCGCCGACAGCATCTGCGCGTCTATGATGTAGTAAGAGTTATGACTGTTAAGGAGGCTCATGAACCATATGGCGTCCGCGTACCTGCTCACCCCCATGGGGCCGTTGGGGAACAGGATCACCGGCACCTTCACCTCTTTCTTGATTCGCTGAATGGCGTCGTCCAGGTCCTGGGACGAGGCTAGGGTCGAGCCCCCTATCATTATGGCGGTGGTCCCGCCTTTCTCAGCTTCCCTCGCTATTTCTGCGCAGTCGTATCCAGATGATTTATCGGGGTCTAAAAGGGTGAAATGGATGCAGCCCTGCTCGGAGATTCCGTCCTTGAGGTACTGCTCGACTTTGCCTATCATTCGAGTGGGGGCTCCTCGACGCCGTAGTACTTGTCTACGAAGATGCAGTATGCGTCCACGGGATCCATGTTCTCCGGTATTGGGAACCGTTTCTTGAGGGAGCAACTGGCGCAGATGATCTTAGCATACCCTTCATCTTTGTGAATTATGACTCCGACGGTGTTCATCCCGCAGTTGGGGCAAAGGTACTGGTCTGGCAGCTTCTTCTTGATGATCTTGACTACTTTCTGTCTTTTTCGGCCCATCCGGTTCCCTCTTTTGCGTATGCAGTGTATTAGCCTAGTCTTAAGATTAGTGGAAGCCGTCGTTTATGTTCATTTGCATTGACGCGCCGCATCACAGACTCGACGAGATCTTGTGATATGCATAGGTCTTCTGTTATCATTGATGCATCTGAGCCCTTCTTCCACGAGTAGAGTATGAGGTCCAGGGTCGTGTAGTCGATCCCGAGCTCGTCCTCATCCGTGTGCCCCGGGTAGAAGCCGGGGGAGGGCGGCTTCTTTATGATGTTTTCCGGTATCTTAAGGTGTCTTGCGAGCTGTCTGAGCTGCGTCTTGTATAGGTCCGCCAGCGGCATGAGGTCTACGCCGCCGTCCCCGTGCTTGGTGAAGAAACCTATGAGTAGCTCCGTCTTGTTGGAGGTTCCCATAACCATACGCCTCTGCTTGTTCGCGTAGTAATACGCGACTGTCATCCTGACCCTGGGTTTTACGTTGCCTGACGTGATCCGGTCTGTGATGTCATAGTTAGGCAGCGTGTCACGCATCACACGTAATATGGGCGTGATATCTACCGTGTTACACGTGACGCCGAGACGTTCACAGTGTTGCATCACGTCCATGATATCACGCTCAGGCGTGACGTCACGCTCCGGCATCGTCACCGCCGTCACTCTGTCGGCTCCCAGAGCCTTTACGGTGAGATCTAGGGTTACCGCGGAGTCTATGCCGCCGCTCACTGCTACGACGGCTCCCTCTAGCCCTGACTTTTCTATTGCCTCGGCTATGAAATCCTTGATCTTACACTCAATTTTTTTGCAGTTTATCTCCAGATCTTTAACCGAAACCATGTTGGAACTCTTTCCAAGTATCTAAATAAAGACTTCCCTAGATCGACTGATACATATTTATGTTAATTAGGATATAATATATAATGGTATTTTATATTTTTATACACTGTTTTGGTGTTAGGGACATTAAAAACAGATCCGGCTAAGACTATTTTTTAGTATACAGTTTTGTCAACAACGCATATATTGGCCTGCTGTGATATTCCTGTGAGATGAACAACAATGGCTTCTGAAGAATACCAAAATATAGTCAAAAAAACGTTTCAAGACCCAATTACGGATTTATTGCTGAAAAACAGTAATTTAACACGCACACAATTCGAAACACTTGTAATTGATATGTTAACTGACATAATGTCTGATGAAAAGATTTCTTTTCATCAAAAAACCTTATTTAGAGGTAAAAAAGTAAGTAGGGGCTCTTTTAGCCGCTCTTTATCTCAGGCTAGAGGTAATGTGATCTCCAGCATCTTTACCGTCGTTTTGTTGAGCTACATTGGAGTCTTCGACGCCAGACCCTTCGATGAGTATTATGTTTTAGCTGAAAAATTGAAAGAATATGTGTCTATCATAGAGTCGAGAGAGTTGAATGCTTCCAGAGAGACTTTGAGACAGATAGAGGATGAACTAATTGAAGGAATTGGCCGATTAGCGACTCCCACGAGCATAAAAATCATGTGATATCACACTATATCACACTATTAAGGGCGCTACAGACCTGGCCTAAGGCTGCTCCGCCGTCGCCTGGGGGCACCTTGGTGTTGAATAAAACGTTTAAACCTGCTTCATGCAACGTTTTTGCCAATGTTTTTGTAATGTATTCATTGACAAGCACACCGCCCGATAATCCTATGACAGATATCCCTGTATCCTCTGATGCCTTTATAGCCATCTCGGATACGCCATCTGAGAGGTATTTCTGACCAAAAGCCGCAATATCCTGTTTTTTATACTTATTTAGTATATTTGACATATAATATAACGTATTTGACGTGTTAAGAACATATTTTCCGTCTATTCGATTAATTTCAATGCCCTGATCGATTAATTCCGGGTTTCCCTCTGAAGCCAATGCCTCAAGCCTCATAGCGGGTTCCCCCTCATATGATCTATAGTATGATTCATCGAGCAAAGCAGCTATAGAGTCTAAAAATCGTCCAGAGCTTGAAGTCTTGAGGATATCAGGGTCTATTGATTGCTTTAAAATGACTTCTAGCTCCATTTTCCCGTGGGGCAGCGCCTTTTCGACGTGATTTTCTGTGATATCACGTATAATATCACCTGTGACGGCGTTACTAAGACCCGCTACCAGCATCCTGTATGGGTGATACGTGCATAGATCCCCTCCCGGCATTGGCAGGTTCTCGAGGTGTCCAAGCCTCTCAAACCCACTATAAGATGATTTTAGTATCTCTCCACCCCAAATTTGCCTATCTGAGCCGTATCCTGCGCCATCCAGAGCTATACCCAATATCTCGTCGTCCCTAGAGACGTTGTTCTCAGCCATGACAGAGATTATGTGGGCGTGATGGTGCTGTGACTTCACCAGCGTCACACCCGTCTCACGTGATATCACTTCGGCCATCTGTGATGTCATGTACCCCGGGTGGAGGTCGCACCCCATCACATCCGGGTCACGCGTGATATTTAGCAGGTCACGCATGGTCTGGATGGCCTCCTCCTCGAACCTCAGGCCCTCAAGCGTGTCTGTATCCCCGAGGTACTGTGTCATGAAGACCTTGCCGTTGGTGGCCACGGCGGCCGCGTTCCTAAGCTCGGCGCCAAAGGAAATTCCTATTCCCTTCTTCAGCGGGACGTCGATGGGGTCGGGGACGTAGCCCCTGGACCTCCTCGTGAAAGCGGTTTTCTCGTCGATCACTCTAAGGATCGAGTCGTCGCTGCGGTTCACGATCTCCCTGTTGTGGAGCAGATAGTAATCGGCTATTCCGCCGAGATCATCGAACGCAGCCTCGTTTGAGATAGCCATGGGCAGGCCCTTCTTGTTGCCGCTGGTCATGATAAGCGCAGGCTCGCTGAGCCTCTTGAACAGCATCGTCTGGATGCCCGTGTAGGGGAGCATCACGCCTACCGTGTCCAGCCCCGGGGCGACGAGCTCAGAGATGACTCTGTGCCTCTTCTTCAACAGCACGATTGGTTTTCTCCATGACTGGATCACCCTGGCCTCGTCACCATCCAGCTCAGCATAGGTTTTCACCGAATCCAGATCTGGGGACATCAAGGCGAGGGGTTGGTAGGGTCTGTTTTTCCTCTTCCTGAACTCCTCGATGACGTCGTCTCTGGTGGCTAGAGAGGCGAGATGTATGCCGCCGATGCCCTTCACTGCGACGATGCTGCCTTCCATCAGGTACTCGGCGACCTCCATGAACAAGTCGTCGGCTTCTACCGGCTCTCCTTTGGCGTCGTAGAGGCTCATCTCTGGCCCGCATGCGCTGCACGTGATGCCCTGGGCGTCGAACCGTCTGTCCATGGGGTCGTAGTAGTCCTTCCTGCAGTGCTCGCACATGGGGAACTCGTGCATGTGGGTACGCTCACGGTCGTAGGGGAGGGACCTCACCGACGTGAAGCGGGGGCCACACCAGGCGCAGGCCGTGAAAGGGTATTCATACCACCTGCTCCCACGGGTAGCCATGTCCCCTAGGCACTGGGGGCATATGCCTATGTCTGGCGGGTAGATGCCCGACGCGACCATGCCTCTGATCTGGCTCTTGTCGATGACGAACTCGGTAAACCTGCCACGGTACGGCCTATCCTCATGGACTATATCCTCGATCTCGGAGACCTCGGGGGCCCCTTCCCTGACGTCGCGAAGGAACTGAGTCACCTGGGTCTCCTCGCCTTCCACGACTATCTCGACGCCGGCGTCACCTAGATTGATAATGTACCCAACGAGACCATTCCTAACCGCCATCCGGTAGATGAAGGGCCTGAAGCCTACACCTTGGACCCTGCCCGTGATGCCGATCCTCGCCTCGACCCTCTCGCCGGAACTCAAAGCATTCAGGTTTTAGATGTACTGCACAATTTAAACTCTAAGCATGTAAACATGTACAACCTGTTAAACAATCCAAAATGGTTTGAATTGTTTACATCTAATCAAATTATCCGTGTATCCGAAACCGTAAAAAAGGGAGACCGTGAGCACAATACAGGGGAGATCCATGGAGCTAGTGTTAACCACCATAGCGTTATTCGTGGTAATCCTAGCGGCTAGCTACATCTTCTACAAGCGCATAAAGATGGCTCAGACCGAGTACGATGAGAGCAAGTCTACCGTCAGGAACATCACCTCGGGGTTCACGCGCCAGGTCAAGAAGATGGAGACGGGCCTCGACAGGATCGAGCGGGAGGCCAGCGAGGCCAGGTACATGGCCAACGAGGCCCTGAAGGTTACACAGGGAGGCAACGACGCTGCAGTCAAGGGGCTGGAGAAGGTGAAGGATCTCTCCGAGCGAGTGGACACCATCGAGAACTCCATACAGGAGATGAGGACCGACCTCACCAAGCTCGCCACCCAGCCGCGCCCAGCACCGGTGGTCACGCGCGTCGACGCGCCCATCCCGGTTCAGGGCGAGGACGTGTTCCAGCAGCTCACAGAAACCGAGATGGAGGTCCTTGAGATGATAGTGGACCTAGGCGAGGGCACCGTCCCTGAGATACGGGAGAAGATCGACAGGACGAGGGAGCACACATCCCGGCTCCTGAAGAAGCTCTACGACAGGGGGTTCATAGACAGGAACACCTCCGGGATGCCCTACAGGTACAGCATCCGCAAAGAGATTAGAGACCTCATACTGGAGCTGAAGGAGCAGGCCCCCATCGGCCTCTAGTTGGGTTCAAATACCCTCAACGCCATAGAGGGTTTCATGGAAGACACGACTTGGGATAAGGCTCCGTGCCTCGAGCCGGTGCCCGGAGTAAAGATAAGCATCATAGGGAACGGCCACAACGCCTCCCTCTGCTACATAGTCATCCAGCCCGGCGCCGTCGTAGACTGGCACAGCCACCCCCACGAGCAAATGGGTACCCTCCTATCAGGGAAGGGAGAGCTGAGCTCAGGCGGCAGGACGGTCAAAGCCACCCCGGGAGCGGCTTGGCGAGTGCCCCCCAACGAGGAGCACAGGTTCGAGACCAAGGGCGACGAGCCCGCCGTGATAATCGAAGCCTTCAGCCCACCGCGAGTCGACTACGTGATAGCCGCCAAGTAAACGATCCGCCGTGACACAGGAACTCCTGCCCATCCTCAGCAGGGTGGTAGAGAGGGGGTATCAGCTCACCCCAGACGCGTTCACCCACCTCCAAGCCATACCCTTGGAGCAGGTGAAGGCCGTCGTAGAGAGAGCCCTTCAGGTAGCGGAGGGCAGGCCAGAGATTTTCGTCATAGACCAGGAGTTCCTGCTGAGCATCTCCAAGGAGCCGGAGCCGAGGCAGGTGGCACGGGACGCCCGACCGTCTCTAGCGGAGAGAATATCGTCCCAGCTGGAGGTGACGCCCGTGGACGAGCCGTCGCCTGAGGGAGACGTGAACGGCTTCATAGACTTGTTCAACAGCAGGTTCGCCCAGCTCGAGGTCATACTCAAGAGGCGCGTCGACGTCCGCGACGCCATTCCCCTGAGCCAGGCGGTGAAGCTCCCCGTCAAATCCAAGTTCAAGACCATCGGCCTCGTCAGCGGGAAACGCGCCAGAAGCAACAGGCTGTTCCTGGAACTCGAGTCCCCGGAGACATCCATCACCGTCATGGTGTCGGGCGCCGAGGCCGTTGAGAAAGGCATGGAGGTCCTGAACGACCAGATGATATGCATAGACGGCCTCAAGTACAAGGACGATCTCCTCATCGCTAACGACCTCATCTGGCCGGGCGTCCCCATACACGACTCCGGTAGGGCCGACGAGCCGGTCTGCGCCGTCATCATAGGCGATGTACACGTGGGGAGCAAGTACTTCAGGGAGGACCTCTTCGAGAAGTTCATCAGGTGGATGAACATGGATCTGGGGCCGCAGGCTTCCAGGGAGCTCGCCTCTAGGGTCAAATACGTGGTCATAGCCGGCGACCTCGTGGACGGCATAGGTATCTACCCTGACCAGCTGGACGAGCTCACCCTCACCACCCAGGACGCCCAGTACGAGGAGGCTGCGAGGCTCCTGGCCCAGCTGCCGGAGCATGTGGAGATGGTTATAATACCTGGGAACCACGACGCCGTCAGGAGGAGCCTGCCTCAGCCCCCGATCCCTGAGAGCTACGCCCCGAGCCTCCACAAGGACAAGCGGGTCCATCTGCTTCCGAACCCCTCTACCATAAGCCTCCACGGCGTGAAGATGCTACTGGCTCACGGCAAGGCCTTGGACGACATACTGAGCTCGACGCCTGGCTACGACTTCCACAACCCCATAAAGGCCGTGGAGCTGCTCCTCAGGTGCAACCACGTGGCGCCCATCTACGGCCAGTCAACGCCGCTGGCGCCCGAGAAGATCGACAGGCTCGTCATCAGGGAGATACCGGACGTCTTCGTCATGGGCCACATCCACATCTTCGACCACAGAAAGTACAAGAACGTAACCCTGATTAGCACGGGGAGCTTTCAGGACCAGACGCCGTTCCAGAGGAGGATGAAGATAGACCCCACGCCGGGAGTCATCTCGGTGTTCAACCTCATGAACCACCAGAACATCCCGCTGGACCTCGAAAGACTGGAGTGACCCCCTTAGCTATCAAGTCGGCTACCCTCACACACTCTGGGGTTCTACATGACACCGCCTGCTCCCTGAGCACGTCCTCGGCGAAGCCCGTCGAGCAGCCTATGTTCTCGTAGTACACCGGAGGATACCCGCCGATCTTTAACGAGTGCATCTCGCCGAGGGCCTCGTAGCGGCTCCACCTCTCCCTCCAGTCCGGGAAATGCTTACGCAGCGCATCCTTGGTGGCTTCCATGTCGGGGTACTCTCCGCTGAAGACGATCACAGGCGTCCCCGTCTCCCTGTTTACGCGTTGGACGTCCACCACGTTGAACCCCGCGAAGGTGGCTCCGCCCAGGATCAACGCGTCAGTCTCCCATGAACCTAAACTTTTTAACAAGGCTTCCGTGGTGTCCAGCCCGTCCACCGTTACACGCGCCAGCCGGACACCCTGTATAACGCTGCCCCTCATCCTTGTTAAACAAAGAGAAGTGTACTGGATGGGCCTACCTAAGCCTCGCCGGAAAGGCTCGAAGCTTCCGTCCTGGGCCCCAGCTACCGTATAAACGGGGCTCAATACTTGTCGAGCTTTCCTTGTATCTTGCACTTCATTAGGAATTGGGCGTAGGCCTTCCTGGGCACCTTGACGGTGCCCGACCGCACAGAAATCTTCGTGATGCTGTTTAAAGCATTTTTATCGACGTCTTTCTCGAATAATAGGCTTCCCATGCTCTCTATGGCGAATGGACCCATTTCTTTGGCTATTTCCTTGATATCATCTTTTCCTAGGCTCACTTCGCCTTCATCGTCGATGGCTAGAATGAATTCTGCTCCGGAGTTAGATAGTGCGCCATCGAACCCGGCGGGGGCTTCGTCTGTCTCGTTGTTGATCCATGCCTCGAGGGCGTTGTTGACGACGTCTGCCACTCGTTTACCGTCCTTCTTGGCCATGGTGAAGACCTCTGTGTAGAGATCTGTGTCAAGGCCACGGATCGCGACGGTTTTACGGGGCATGTTTACTGTTCCACCTGTTTATTTGTTTACTTGTTTACTTGTTAACAAGTATACTTATAAGCATATCGATGCTGTAAACATTTTGCCTCGCGTCCGAGGCCCGGAGTTAGATTAAGTGTCGAATACGGTAGCCCTAGATAGAGCACGCTCCGCCAATAAAAAGAGATCGGTAAGAAGAACTGGCGTCAGCGAGCTAAACTTCGCTAAATATATCGATGTTTTCCGGAAATTGTTGCTTTTAAACGAAAAGAACGACCTCGCGACAACCCTGAAGAACATACAGGAGCTGATGAGCTTCAGCGAGAAGATCTTCAGCAGCAAGGCCGTGAGCGAGACGTTCCTATACTTCTGCCTCCACGGCGCATCCACGGCTTGGGTGCTCCAGTGCGAGCTTAACATGCCCGAGGCCACCGTCTACCGCGCCCTGAAGAGGCTCAGGGCGATGGGAGTCGTGGTGCCCGCGCTCAAAGTCAGCAAGGTGAAGCGCAGCAAGGGCGGCCCAAGGCCCACCGTCTGGGCTATAGACTCCGCGTCACCCAACGAGGTCGGGACGGCCCTGAAGCACCACTACAGGATGCTGAGCCCCAAGTTCAGGGTCGCCGAGGAGATCGCCCAGACCATACTGGACGAGTTCCAGGAGAAGGAGGCGCCTCTGGAGATCAAGTACACTGAGATCATGGTCCACGTAAAGGAGCTCAAGATACCCTTCAAGGGCCCCGACATCGCGGACCTGGCGGCGCAGTACCTCCACGAGCGCGGCATCAAGGTCTGGCGATAGATCACTCTCCCCAAATATCTCCCCCATTTGCCCCCTTCCTGGGGAGGGAAGGGGGTTCCACTCCTCAATCTAGGCTATAGTATAGGATTCCGTCCTTTTTGGTTTCAGCGACCTCTTCTCTGTTTCGTAGGTAGACGAGGTGGGCGTAGGTCTCGGTGGCCGCCATACGCTTGGTCCAGAAGCTCATCTCTGGCCAGGGTCGGCTCTCCCAGTGGACCCTGCTTCCGATGTCGTATACGGTCTTAGGGCCGTCCACAAGCGTGTCCTTCATCTCTTGGAGCCTGTTTCGGTGGTGTAGTTTGAGTTGCTCGATGCGGTCAGCTAGGTTGCTGAACTCCCACTCGTGGGCAGGGTAAACCATGTCAACGTCCAGGTCCTTGACCTTGTCTAGGCTATTCAGGTAGTCGTTCAGCGGGTCCATGTCCTCGTAGCTGTGGAGGGCGACGTGGCTGGTTATCTTGGGTAAGACGTGGTCGCCGCTGAACAGCAGTCTATCGACGTGGTCGTGGACGACGATGTGCTCGTGTGCGTGGCCCGGCGTCCAGATCACAGTCATCTCCTTGCCGTTGAGCTCTATGATCTCGCCGTCGTGCAGCGTCCTGTCGATCCTGAGAGGCTCAGGGAAGTCCCTGAACGCCTGCTTGTAGCGCTGAAGGTACTGGAGGTACTCCTCGCCGCCGAAGAGCTTGGTCTCGTCGACGGTGAGCTCGAAGAAGTTATCCTGCTGCCGCTTCACTGCCTCCTGCTTCTCGGCGGCTACGTCGCTGGCGACTATCTCGGCTCCGTACTCCTGCAGGATATGGGCGAGTCCTATGTGGTCGTTGTGGAGGTGCGTTAAGATTACTCTCTCGATGTCCTGCACCCTGAAGCCGGCCTCCTTCAGCTCGCTGGTTAGCCCCTGATATGCGCTGTCCGTGGGGACCCCTGTGTCGATGAGCGTCTTGCTGTCCGTGAATAGGTAGCTGTACGTCTTCCCGAGGGGGTTTCGCTCCATGGGCACCGTAAGCTGGTGTATGTTATCGGTTATCTTCACCCGGAGTCACTCTGAGCCTAGACGCGATACTCTACTATAAACTCATGGTATGGGTAGATGCGTCTGGTACTCGTCGAACACCCCGGGGCACCTCTCCATGGAGGACTGGCCGTCCCACCACTCGTAGGAGACCTGTCCTCGAGAGCCACCGTCTTGTGGGGCACGCTGGCCGCGGTCACGTAGACCCTGTCCCGTTCGAGATGTTGCTCCACGAGCCCGCCGTCCACCTGTTTAACGATCATGAGGGCTCCCTCGAGGAGCACCGTGAACTTGTCCCCGTGGTGGACGTGGTCCCCGCGGTACGCGCTCCTTCTGGTCTCCATGACGCTGCACTACCTGCCGCCCACCTGTCCTCCGTAGTTCTTACTTGCCTCGCGGATGGTTCCCCACTCCTTGAACTCACGCCCCAACGCGTTCACCTACTGAGGGGGTATCCACCACTCGTCGCCGGGTCTGGCCACCCACTCGGGCCACCGCAGCTCGATGGGAGGCTTCAGCCCCATGGGGAGGAGCGGAGGCTCGTCGTGGGCCTTCTTCCTCTCGAGGAACTCGGCCTTCGCGGCCTTCAATAGTATGGGTTTCTGTAGCAGCTCGACGGCGCTGAGGCTCATCACCTGAGTGGCGCACATACCCATCCTGTGGGTGACTCCGACGCCGCAGAGGGCGCTGCTCGCCCACCGCGGGTACCTGACGCCGGGGCTGGAGCCAGGGCCTTGCTGACGTAGAGGCGCGCCGTGGGGCAGTGCCACGTGAACTCGTTGACGTCGTCAGCCGGGTGGAAGTCCCCGTATGCCTTCTCCGGCGGCACTATCTCGGTGTACAGCGGCTCCTCCATGGGCTTCACGCCTATGGTGCGCTGTATGGCGCGGGCGAACTCCTTATCCTCCTCGGTGTAGGCCGGTGGACCCACCTCCACGAGGTGCCCCCACACCACGTCCTTCATCACAGTGTTGGGCAGCCCGGTGCGGACGGCGGTGATGACCCTAGGCTCCACCTTGCAGTCAGCCACAAGGGCGGCTCCCCGAGCGCACCGCTCCACAACACTGCCTACTGCCTCCTGATCCGCGAGGCTGCTGTTCCTCCACGCGTAGACGATCTGGCTATGCACCGGGTTGGCGACGGTGCATTGGCCGCCGGTCATGATGAACTCGTTGATGCTGCCGCCGCGCCTCATCAGCGCGGGCATGTGCTCCTTCATCATGTTCACGTTGTTGTACATCAGGACGGCGGCGTCCAGGGCGCCCGGGTATGTGACCGCGCCGCTCTGGCCCTCCGAGGTGGCGTCCACGTTGAAGGTGAAGACCATGCTCTTGTAGGTCCGGGGCCACACCTCCCCAAGCACCGTCGTGGGGCCGCCGGGGTGCCACGCCAGCAGCGCGTCCATGCCGTCGAAGAACCCGTCCCTCGCCATGTAAGGCTTCCCGACACAGAGCTTCTCCGCCGGCGTCCCCAGCAGCCTGATACGTACAGGGAGCCCGTGCTCCTCGGAGACGTTACGGAGCGCCACGGCGGCGAAGCAGCCCGCTACCCCCAGCATGTTGTGGGCGTCCGTGAACCCGGGACCGTGGGGCACGTCGGGCTCCTCATAGGGCACCGGCATCTGGCTGTGCCCCGGCGTGGCGTCGTACTCGGCGAAGAACCCTATGACGGGGCCCTGGTCGCCCCACGTACATGTGAAAGCCGTGGGCATGTCGGCGACGCCCGTCTCGACCGTGAAGCCGTTCCTATCCATATACTCGGCGAGGAGCCTGCTGCTCCTGTACTCCCTGAGGCCCGGCTCCGCCCACTTGAAGAGGGTGTCGCTCATCCCATACATCTCATCGGAGTTCTCCTCAAGCCAGTCCAGGGCGGACTGCTTCTCCTTGGTTAAACGCGTCATATTTCTGACAGCAGTTTGTGAGGATAAAAGTCTTCGAACCGGGCTGCGATGAATACATGGGCTGTGTATGAGGGGTTTCAGTAGAGCGATCGAGAAGGGAAGACGTGAGACGCTCAGAAAAAAGGGGTAGTTAGCTCTTTAGCTTCCAGGTTGTGCCGTCGGATGTGTCCTGTATCTCGACGCCGGCCTCGGCGAGCCCGTCCCTGATGAGGTCAGCGAAGGCGTAGTTCTTCTCCTTCCTCTGCTCCTCCCGCAGGTCGGTGATCATGGTGATGAGCCGTTCCGTGACCTCGTCACCGCCAGCACTGCGCTTCTCGAAGAGACCAAGGACGCCCAGGAGTTCCCTATAGATGTCGGCGGCCTCCCTGAGGACACCTTTGTTCGCGGGCTCTGTGAGGTACTCGTTGATGGCTCCGTTTATGGCGTGGAGGTGCCCGAGGGCCACCGGCGTGTCGAAGTCGTCATCCATGGCCTCGATGAACTTCTGTTTCTCTGTTCTGATTGTCTCCAGTAGCTTCTCCTCCTGCTCCCCGTAGTCCAGATTGTCGTCCGGGCCCCTCATGGCGTTCTCAATCAGATCCAGCGTGTTCTCGAGGCGGTTCACCGTGTTCTGGGCGTTCTCCATGTTGCCCCACGTGAAGTTCAGCGGCCGCCTATAGTGGGTGGCGATGTAGAAGTAGCGCAGCGCGTCCGGCGTATGCTTCTCAAGTACGTCGTCGAAGCTCACGTAGTTGCCGAGGCTCTTACTCATCTTGCCTCCGTCGATCATGAGGTGCCTCATGTGGAGCCAGAACCTAACGAACTGTTTACCGGTGACGGTCTCGCTCTGGGCCACCTCGTTCTCGTGGTGGGGAAATACCAGATCCTCGCCGCCTGCGTGAATGTCCACGGTGTCGCTGAGGAGCTCCTTGCTCATGACGCTGCACTCTATGTGCCAGCCGGGGCGGCCCCTGCCCCACGGCGACTCAAAGTAGATGTCTCGCTCAAGCTCCTCCGGTGTCGACTTCTTCCAGAGGGCGAAGTCCTGGGCGTCCTCCTTGTCGTAGTCGTCGGAGGCTACACGTTCGGTGCGCTCAACCTTACCGAGGTCGACGCCGCTGAGCTTCCCGTACCTGGGGAACTTGTCGATATCGAAGTAGACGCCGTCCTCGGCGTTGTACGCGACCCCCATCTCTATCAACGTCTGTATGAACTCTATCATCTGGGGCACGTACACCGTGGCCCGCGGGTGGGCGGTCGCCCGTTTGACGCTCAGCAGGTCCAGGCCTCGGAAGAACACGCCTGTGTAGTAGTCGGTGAACTCTTTTAGGGTCTTACCGGCCTCGCCGCTGTTCCTGATGGTCTTGTCCTCGATGTCGGTGATGTTCATGACGTACTTGACCAGGTAGCCCCTGTACTCCAGCCACCGCCTTATGAGGTCGCCGAGGGTGAAGGTCCGTAGGTTACCTATGTGGGGGTCACCGTAGACGGTGGGGCCACAGACGTACATGGTGACTGTGGGTGGGTTAAGTGGCTTGAACGGCTTCTTACGCCGGGTCATGGTGTCGTAGATCTGTATGGGGTGCTCTACCATGGTTTCTCCTCCAATAAGTAAGCTAAACCCGCCGAGCTTGAGACCGGTCTTAAGCTAAGGTACACAATAGTACTCGTCTCTAGTACAAAGATACCCGTAACTATTAAATGAGGCTGCCTTCGAGGCGTATCTGCCCCTTGTCCAGCGCCAGAGGAACCCCGGACCGGTTCGTCGAGCTCTATCATGATGATCCAGCGTTCAAGAGATGGTATACCCGGCTTAAAAGCAAAGCTGCCGGCACCCAGCGGCAGTACCTCCGGTACATGAGCCTGTTCTGCCTGAGGTTCGGGTACACGCCCACCCTCCTCTATGAGGCCAGGCTGGCTGAGGCCACGTGCGACGACCCTCTCAGGTGGGGCGTGATACGCGATCAGATCCTCCAGGTCATGAGGGAGATGGCGGAGGCGCGGTTCTACGACGTCGACGACCCGTGGCCTGAGGAGGCCCTGGGGCAGCTCAGCGAGGTGAGGGCCCTGGAGCCCGAGACCTGTAAGCAGGTGGGGAAGGCCGTCACCAGCTTCCTCGAGACCTTCGGGGAGCGCATGGAGATCAGGCTGAAGGCCAAGGACCTTCCCCAGGGAGACAGCCAGGGAAGCAGGGCCGTGCCTCTCGACGTGTTAAGGGAGGCCTTGAAGCATGGGGGAAGGGAGATCCCCCACCGCAACGTGGCCATCCTCCTGCACCTGAAGGAGTGGGGCCCCAGGCTCAGCGACTTGGGCGTAATAACGGTGGGCGACTACCTGGCGGCCAGGGCGCGGCCCACCGTCAACGACCTGGGTGAGCCGTTCATAGCGATCAAGCCCGAGAGGACCGTCAAGGAGGGCCTACTGTGCAGGCCTCACCTCGGGCCGGAGGGCGTGGAGGCGACGGACAGGTACCTTGAGGTGGAGAGGCCGGGCGCCGAGCTCGGGGAGCCCCTGTTCACGCAGTGGTACAAGGTGACCGGAACGCCGGGGCCGCTGACGGGGAACGCCGCCGGTCAGGTGGTGAGGAGGATGATCCTTGAGGCCGCCGGCCCTAGGGCCACGGAGATGAGGTGGACGCCGCACAGCATCAGGAAGACGTGGAGCACCCTCATCCAGGCGGGGGGCATGCCCGAGACGTGGGCGAAGTATATCCAGGGCAAGGCGCGGGACCGGTACCAAGTGCCTGAGGATCTCTCCGGGCTCGACGGGGACACCCTTCTCATGAAGGCCTACGTGGAGGCCTACGACATGATCAGGCTGGACCGGGACACCCTGCAGCTCAGGGAGCAGGTGAAGAGGATCGAGGCCGAGAAGGTGGAGGACAGGCGCGAGCTCCAGCTCCTGAGGATGAGGCTCGACCTCTTGGAGCAGGCCGTCACCGGCCAGAACAAGCTCAGAGACCTGGTTAAGAAGCTGGACAAGCTTAAATGAGCTCACAGAGTAAATTGTCGAGCGCTCGACAATTGGTGTGCATATGCACATAATGTACTCCCCATAGGGCCATTTCAAAAATCGTTAAAACCTTGGGGATGGTAGAGTTACCTATGGAATCATTGAGACGCTTTGTAGGGATATTGGTGCCCCTGTTTTTCGTGCTCTACGGGATTCTCCTCTTCATCCAGCCTGATAGGTACTTCCCCAGCCTACCACCTCTGATAGCCAGCTTCATCGGGGCCTTCATGATGGCCGTCGGCGCGTGGCTCTACACGAGGGAAAAGTATGACTATTAGGGAGCAGATCGTCAACCTCAGGAAGAACAAGCTGGACCTTGAGCACTCCACCATCATGCAAGAGAGGGGTATGTCCTTGGGCGTGGCGGTGGGCTACCCTATCACAATTTTAAACCTCATCATAGCCCTGCAGTGGCACCTTGAGCCCTGGTTCCCTCTGCTTGTATCCCTCCTTGTGATCCTGTGGGTGCCCTTCTACCTGTGGTTTGACGATCGGAGTAGGAAGGTTCGGGTGAAGCAGGCTGAGATAGACGCCCTGATCAGGGAGCTAGAGGGACCCGAACCGTCCCCACCGTAGTGAATGCTCCACGTGGAGCATTTCAACAATGTTGTCAACAATGTTGTCAACAATGTTGTCAACAAACATGTTCAACATAACTAGACCAGGCATTGCTCTAAGGGTTTGAGAGTTTCACTTGGCAGTGCCCCTAAAATGGGTGCGTTTCATCTATAAACGGGTTCAACGTGGTGTCTAGGATATGAAGGATTATACCCGGGGTGTGTGGGATGCCCTTGTCTATGTTCTAGGCCTTCTGGAGACCAGAGGGACGCCGGCCGTGGTGCTGGAGCTGATGGAGATCAAGGACCGGATCGAGCGGGAGGCCTCCAGGGACTTCGAGGCCCGTATAAAAACCCTCTAATGCTCCACGTGGAGCACTCAGACGTCCCCGAACTGGCGCTGATATTCTTGGCTGATTAAAAGACGGATGAGTTCAGTGTCGTTCTCAAGACCATACCTCTCTTTCAAAGTGAAGAACCGTTTTAGAGTGACTCCTTTTAGATCAACACGCAAGGTGATTTTATCTCGGTTATCGTTGGACATTATGACCTTGTTAGACCTTTCTTGAACATATTGATATGGTTAGTCGGTCAATTATGTACATAATGTACGTAAGTCTTATATGCAGAGGTAACCCCCTACAATAACGTACAGAAATGTGCAAAAAGACCGTTTTACGCGTTGACTTGGAGGGTGAGAACGCTCGGAGATTTGAGGCTGTCAAGGATAACTTGGGCCTCAAGCAGAACACCGAGGTCGTTCGATCCCTCATCAGGGACGCGTATCTGAAGCTCCAGCTCAAGGCTGGAGGGGTGGAGCCCTTAGAGGTGCAGCAAGCATGACCCAGCAGCAGCCCCAAGGACTCCACCACCAGGAACACCCCAGAGAATTTAGGGGTATCGAGGAGCTGCGCGAGGAGGCCCTCACGCTCATCGAGGAGGCGAACCGCCTCTTCAAAATGAACATAGAGGAGCTCTACGGCCTCACCCAGCGCATAAACAGGCTCCAGGAGAAGGCAGAGGAGGCCCAGAGATGATCGGTCCCACAGAGATCGTGTTCTCCGTCATGGGCGTGGGGATGCTGGCCCTCATCCTCCTCAGCGACAGGATAGAGGAGGCCCTGAGATGAGCGGCTACTCTCTAGGCTTGTCTAGCACTGTAGAGAAGATAGCCACCACCATCAAGAGCATCGCATACCGCCCTCCACGGTACACATCCCCAGAGGCAAGCCCCCCCAAAATGCAGGCCAAAGACAGCGCCATAAAGAACCTGAACCAGGTGAATCGCATCTCACACTCAAAGAGACAGCTAATCCTAGCGCTTATATCCCTTGCCACGCTGTCCTCCGCCATCTTCCTGCCCGACGTGATCGGCGTACACCTACCCGAACTGCACAAGGGAGTCCTCATCGGCGTCACGCTGTCGATCCAGACATATCTGGCTCTTTCAGCGCCGAAGGAGGCCGAGGAATGAGCTGGATGGTTGACCTACCCACCCTGACAGACGTGCAGGCCGCCGGCATCATGGGCCTGATCTTCGGCGTCCTCATCGAGGCTGCTGTCCGTGACTGGTGGACCCGCCGGAAGAGGCTGGACGACACGCCCATGTGGGCGCTGGAGGAGATCCACGACTACGTCGAGGAGATGATCCAGCAGAAGAGAGACGCCTGGAGCAAGCTGGAGAACCCCAGCCACCACGGCCTCGCCGAGAAGGTGAAGGCTGAAAGGGAGGCCTCGACATGAAGCTGCCTCTGGACCAGATCGAGCCTAACCACTTGAACCCGAACGAGGTCGTCGGTGACAGGTACGAGCAGCTGAAGCGGGACATGGAGGCGTACGGGCAGAGGGAGCCCATCACCGTGAGCCCCGCGCCCTACTTCTACGGCACCATGGACGCGGACAACACGTACGAGGACCCCGAGAACTGGACCGGCTTCTTCATCCTCTGCGACGGGGAGCACCGCCTCAAGGTAGCCCAGGAGCTCGGGTGGGAGACCATCGACGCCGACGTCGTGGAGCTCACCGAGGACGAGGCCGTGACCAGGTTCTACAGGCAGCAGGCCACCCGGGGCACCAACAACCCGTACAAGGAGGCCGAGCTCTTCGAGCACGAGGTCAAGGAGAACGGCCTCACAGAGCAGGAGGCCGCCGACAAGTACAACGTCACCAGAGGCTACGTGTCAGGCCGCAGGATGCTCATCAAGACCAGCGAGGCGGTCCGTGAGCTCTACGAGAAGCCCGAGGCGGAGTACAGGAAGATCGCCGAGAGGACCCTCAGGGAGGAGATCCAGCTAGGTCCAGAGTCGGAGGGAGACCCCGTGGCCGAGGACCAGCTGGAGGCCCATATACAGAGCGAGCTCGAGGAGGTTGCTCCACGTGGAGCACTCACGCCCGGGCACCTGAGGGCCATCGCCAGCCTGCCCAACAAGGACCAGGAGGAAATAGCCCGCGCAGTGGTGGGCCTGGGCCTCACCGTGAGAGACGTCGAGGAGGAGGTCCGGGAGCGGAAGGAGAAGCAGGAGAAGCAGAGGCGGTTCGTGGAGACCTGGATGAAGGCCAAGGTCAAGAACTGCCCAAAGTGCAACAGCCCGGCCACCGGCATACCCACCGACTGGAACGACAAGGAGATCCCGAACACCTTCAGATGCGCTAACGGTCACACCTGGAGATACGACAAGACCCCGGAGGAGCTCGAGGAGGAAGCCAAGGCCAAACACTACGAGAAGATCGAGGAGATGATCAGAAACCTTGAACACGCCAATCTGAAGCAGATTAAAAGCCTCTTCTACGGCGGCAACGACATCCGCGGCAGAGGAAAATCCGACAGGATGGTCGACCTGTTCCTCGAGGACCACCCGGAGATAGAGCTCAAGCCGGCGCCCACCAAGGCAGACAAGATGAACGAGACCAGGCAGAACCCCGGCTACATAAAACATCTGTGGGACACCGCTAAGATCAACGAGAAGATCGGCGCATGGGTGCACACCAAGGTCATGGAGCTCACCGAGATCAAGACGATCAGCGTACGGGGCCTCCGTGGAGACAACGAAGAAGTGACCCTGAGCTGGGAGCCACCCGGTACGTATGTGAAGGGCGACCTGACGTTTGCGGTCGGCCGCACGGAACCCATCGAGGCGGAGGGAGCCGAGGGAGCCAGAAACATCATCAGCAGGAACAGGTTCCGCTTAGACGTCGAGGCCAAGGACTACAAGTCGGGCCACAAGTCACGCATCGACCTGCCGGGCGCGACGGCCACCGAGGAGGAGCGCGAAGCCGTTATCAGGTTCCTCGAGGAGATCACGGAGACCGACCTGGACCCCTGGGACGACCCCGAAAGCCCCATCGAGTATACGCTGACCCCGGTGGAGACCAAGGCCCAGCCACTCGAGAAGAAGGAGCCGGAGATCGACTACAGCCCCGGCGTCATCGAGTGCCCATCATGCCACAAGATGGTGCCCATGACGCCCTACTGCATCAACTGCACCGAGAAACTCCCCGGGCCCGAAGAGATCCCTGAGCCAGAGGAGCTGGTGGAGGACGAGCCCACCATCCCGATCCCAGACCACGGCAGAGACTACCAAGAGGAGGATGCTCCACGTGGAGCAGAGGAGGAGCCCCCGTTCGGGTACCCTGCCTCCAAGGCGCCTCAGGGCGAACTTGAAGAGGAGCCCAATGTCGCCGAGTCCGAGAACGTGGTGAAGTGGCTGGACACGGGCGTTAAGAAGCTGGGGCCCCTCGCCCACAGGCTCACCCTCGAGGAGGCCCAGCACCTCAAGGAGCACGACACCAGGAAAGGCGCCAAGAGGCACCTGGACAAACGGATCGCTGAGCTCAAACTCGCCGCGGCGCCGACCCCGGAGCTCCAGAAGGAGGCTGAGGGCTGATGAGCGAGAGATTCTACACGACGATGCACTGCAAAAACACAGGTAAGGATGAGCCTCAATACGTGGTCAAGGAGAGCGAGGACGGAATCACTCTCAAATGTGGAGGCTGTGACAAGACCCATTCACACGAGATAGGGTTCTTCGCCGAACTATACAACAGGGAGGCTGAGGCCCGGTGAAGTGTGGAACCTGTGGTCACGAGGACCCCAGGGCCACCTTCTGGGTGGGCACCACCAGCCGCGGAGAGATCTACAGGTGCCCAGGCTGCGGCAAGACCGGGACCAAAGAAGAGGTGACGGAAGGGTGACCTGGCTACACTACGAGGAGATCGTCATCCCCGACATGGTGAACCGGGCGTGCTGCTATAACTGCGGCCACGTGGCCCCGGACACCAGCTTCATTGACAGAAGCACCATGTGCAGGAAGCATCGCCGGGTCACGCTCCCGGGGTGGTGGTGCAGCGACCACACGACCCCCGAGGAGCTCAAGCTCAGGGAGATAGCGCTTCAGAACCTGCAGGAGGCCGTACCGTGAAGGTAAAAATCTCAGGCGTTGGACCCCTCAGCTACGTCAGCGTTGACCACGCTGGACATGGAAACCACCACAAATTGGAGCCGGGCGACTCGATCACCGTCGACTTCAAGGAGAAGCTGCAGATCTTCGGCTCCCCTTTCGACCCAATACGGTGTAACGTGATCCTGACAATAGAGGAGGCCACGCAATGATGGAGGAACGGCTCTTCGAGTGGGGCGAGGAGACCAAGGAGCGGGCCCGGAAGTACATCGCGAAGAGGAAGAGGCAACTATCCCGGCTGAACCTCGTCCCGCTGAGCCCCATGGAGAGCGTCAGGCCGCCGGAGTGCACCAACCTCGAGAAGCTGTGGTGCCCTGACAGGGTCTTCAACCAGAGGTACCAGATCACCGCCTGCAGAGGAGAGCCCTGCAAGCCGGAGAAGGAAAACAGCACTCATCAGAGGATCTGGTCCGGGGCTGACGTGGAGAGGCTCAGCAAGAACAGCCACCTGCACCTAGACGCCCTGCGCTGGCTGCTGGGCAGCTACACCAAGGACGAGATCCGGGCCAAGCTGGAGGAGATCAAGGCATGAGTGAGGTCCATGACGAGGCCTGCCCCAGCTGTGGCGGAGACGCCTTGACCAGGTCGAGGTTCATGGGCGGCGGCATATTCTGCCCCTCCTGCGGAGTCGTTAATCGGCCTGAGGTGGAGAAGGAGGAGCCGCCAACTGGTTAGGATTCAGTGCGTCGACCCGGACACGGGATGCGGCTATTCTTGGGTCTTCACCGCGAGGGTGGCCAGCCACCTGCTGAAGCGAAGCTACTGGGTCCGATGCCCCAGGTGCAGATCCAGGGTCTTCAAGCGGCGGAAGAGGCAGCTGAAGGAGGCTGAGCAGCTAACG
>Ga0315533_1000206_pt1:0-2500 | contig 54558 bp, 46 predicted proteins | sample SalMarSW160130MG_FD_203081 | JGI IMG/M metagenome (GOLD analysis project Ga0315533, IMG submission 203081) | Salt marsh sediment microbial communities from the Plum Island Ecosystem LTER, Massachusetts, United States - Salt Marsh Sediment SW1601-30 ...
CAGCACGGGCAATCATCTTTAAGCTTGCCGGATCTATACTCTTTGGTCCGGTCTTCTTTTTCTTTTTTACAACTTCTTTTTTTACTTCTTTCTCTTCTTCTGCCATTTTTTCCTCCTTCTTAGGATAAATACGTTAGACCTTCTTGATCTATTCTTTTAAAGTTAATAAAAATATTAATTCTCTGACATTAGATCACTTATCATCTCCTGGGCCAGCTTTATCGATTCAGGATGCCTCAAAATAAGGATATCAGATCCTGCAAGTAGATAGCAAACCGCACCTACAGCCTCCATCAGAATGGCCCTTCTGCCGGGCTCACCCATATTAGGCACTTCTTCTTCTGGCTGGCCTGCCTCTTTACATTTCCAGATCTCATTTCCAAGGTTATTGATCATAGGGATTTGAAGCTTTTCGTCCTCCTGGGTCAGGCCTGCCTGACAGATTCTCTCTGAAACAGAATAGGCATACTCGATACCATAGCCAAGTCCACCTGTAGTAGGATCATTAAGCAGTTGGCCATCAGGTACACCAAGGTTGCCAAGTAAAATATTGAGCTGCTTGGCCAGGTTAACGTCAATTGGCGTTGAAGCTACCACTGTGTGCTTATATCCAAGGGCACTTGCGCCTACACCCTTGTGAATAGGTTCTTCCACTGGGGAGAGACTAAGGTTTTCTCCCTCACACACCTCTGCTATCTTCTTGAGAACCTGTTCATCCTTTTCGTTAACGGCAGTTCCCCAGAAGACAACTGGCACTGGCACTGCATCAACAATCTTTTTAGCCATCTCCGCTGCCTCATCAGCTGGCCTATCTTTATCATTTGGATCAGTGCTTTTTAGCTGAACAACGATTATCTTCGCCCCATATGCCTCGACACATTTCTTAGCCCATGCTGGTGGATCAGAAATGACATCCTTAAATGGCTCAATGGCAGCTTCTGGCCAGGTATCCGGCTCCATATCCCATATCTCCATTGCAATAATTGGCGGGTGGGGCATACTTCCCTCAAACAGGTGAAAGGGATAACAGTCTCTGCCGCCTACCGTAGCTGTTTTATTGCCAGCACCTATAGTTATTTCCTTTACTTTACCCGTATAATTTATTTTGGGAATCTCAAATGCCACTTTTTTTCCTCCTTTTTGAAAATCTATAAAAATTAGATTTTTTTAAATGGTTTACTTAGGAGAGGTTAAACGTTCACTCTCCGCACAAAAGACAGATAAGAAATTTATTTCTTTACAATATCAGGAAATTAACGTTACTCCTTATAGAAAAGGAATATGTGATTACATTTTAGCTATAATGTAACTATTATTTTTATTCTATCTTGTCAATAAAAAATAATCACATTTTTTAATCATAGCTAATCGTAATGGTTTTAGTTTCAGATACAATCAAGTCATTGTAATACACTGGAAAGAACTAAAAAATACAGAAAAAAAATCTAATTGAACCAGGAATCTCTGTCAAGTAAAAATTTTCGATATCCATATGATGGGCTAATATAATATGATTAGAGATATTTAGTAACTACCCAGGTTGTCAGGTTCAAGCCTGCCCGCCCCGATTGTATCGGGACAGGCGTGAACCTGGAACTTCGAACCTGTTACGATATTTATTGATCTAAGAGACAGTTTTAATCAGTCAACGTATTCAAAAATAAAAAAGCTACACCTCTTAATTGAGTGGGTGGGCTTTTATTGAGTGCTTATTTGTTATCTCTCTTAGGGAGAAATATCCACCATTTCTTGCCACCTTTACTATCAAATTGCAGAAAAATATTGTAATATAGTAAAAAGAAAAAAGTTGGCTTGATACATAAGGTATTAGATGCATGTTTAGATGGTTAACAATAAAAAATTTACCCGAAAAGCAGATAGGTATTTTACGCCAGCCAACCAACACAAGGCCTATCATTCGTTTGGTTGAAAATAATGGTGTTCAAGGGGTTGTTAAGGATTTTAGTGTCAATGGTTTCATATATCGTAATGTCATTGGACGATTTCTTTTATGGAGAGAGACCTGCGTATATAAAAGATTAAAAGGAATTCAAGGGGTTCCTGATTTTTATAGGAAAATTAGTGGTCTGGCTTTGGTAGTTTCCAAGGCCCCGGGTAAAGATTTAGAACATCTTTCAGAAGTAGAAAGCCTAAACCTTGAGTTTTTTCAGAAACTTATTAGACTCATTCAAAAGTGTCACAGACATGGTGTAGCACATTGTGATTTAAAGAGGTCATCTAACATATTGATTGATGAGTGTGGAAATCCACACCTAATAGACTGGGCTGCGGCTATCTTAGAGAGAGAATTTTTTCTTTACCCTTTTACAATAATTTATAAAAAATTCATAGACGATGATTTTAAAGCTGTAATTAAACTTAAAATGCGTTATTGTCCCCAAGAGATTACCGATGAAGAGAAAAGAAATTACCCGCACAGAGTTTTTGGTGAACGCACTATAAGAGCTATCAGAGACGCCGGTAGAAGATGGCTGCAAAA
>Ga0315533_1000206_pt1:7500-54558 | contig 54558 bp, 46 predicted proteins | sample SalMarSW160130MG_FD_203081 | JGI IMG/M metagenome (GOLD analysis project Ga0315533, IMG submission 203081) | Salt marsh sediment microbial communities from the Plum Island Ecosystem LTER, Massachusetts, United States - Salt Marsh Sediment SW1601-30 ...
GTACGAAAGTAGGTCTTAGTGATCCGGCGGTCCCGTGTGGAAGGGCCGTCGCTCAACGGATAAAAGGTACGCCGGGGATAACAGGCTTATCGCCCCCAAGAGTTCACATCGACGGGGCGGTTTGGCACCTCGATGTCGGCTCATCGCATCCTGGGGCTGAAGCAGGTCCCAAGGGTTTGGCTGTTCGCCAATTAAAGCGGTACGTGAGCTGGGTTTAGAACGTCGTGAGACAGTTCGGTCCCTATCTTTCGTGGGCGCAGGATATTTGAGGGGATCTGTCCTTAGTACGAGAGGACCGGGACGGACGAACCTCTGGTGTTCCAGTTGTCGCGCCAGCGGCATCGCTGGGTAGCTACGTTCGGAATGGATAACCGCTGAAAGCATCTAAGCGGGAAACCAACCTCAAGATTAGATATCCCTCTCCCGTGGAAACACGGGGGACTAAAGACCCCTTGAAGACTACAAGGTTGATAGGCTAGATGTGTAAGTGCAGTAATGTACTTAGCTAACTAGTACTAATAGGTCGTGCGGCTTGGCCATAATTATCTACTTTTTATTTTTTTCATTCAATATTATCCATAAATACAAGTTTTCGGTGGCAATAGCGAAGAGGAAATACCCGTTCCCATCCCGAACACGGAAGTTAAGCTCTTCAGCGCCGATGGTACTGCGTGGGGGACTGCGTGGGAGAGTAGGTCGCCGCCGAGATTTTTCATACCCCTTATTAATTTACTAATAAGGGGTTTTTTCTCCCCCCTCCCCTATCCCAAGTTTAAATCTCCCCATTCATATTGGATAATTGATGCCAATGACACAGCCGCTGTTTCCGCACGTAATATTCTATTTCCCAAAGAAACTATGTGAAAACCAGCATCTTTTGCGAGGTTTATTTCATTCGAGGTAAACCCCCCTTCAGGCCCTACTATAACGAAAACATGAGGAGCCGAGCTCATAGATGTTAACAATCTTTTAAGATCTACTTTATCTTCATCTTCCCATAACAGAATTTTTAATGTCTTTGTATCTGGTACATCTTTAATCATTTCTTCAAACAGCAAAGGAGTATTCAATTCAGGAAGAGTTACCCTGCCACATTGTTTACAGGCTGATTTCATTATACCCATCCAGCGATCCATTTTATTTTTTAGGTGGGCTGATTTTAATTGTATAACCGTTCTTTCCGAATAAAAAGGATGGATTGAATGTATCCCTAATTCCGCTACCTTTTGGATAAGATATTCCATTGGATGAGATTTAATAAGAGCTTGTGCAAGGCTAATCTTTACTGGTGAAGGAGGTAAAGGTGGTATGGTCTTATTAATCTTAACCCTTACTTCTTTGTAATGTACCGCTTCTATTGTTGCCTCAAAAGACTGCCCTTCCCTATCCATAAGAATCAACGTTTCGCCCTTTTTCATCCTCAAAACATTCCGTATATGCCTGGCCTCTTTGCCGGTAATTGATAGAAAGCCGCCTGTCGGTATAATTTTTTCTACAAAAAATCTTCTCAATTATTCCTCTTTTCTGGTTTCTTTTTGAAAGTCCGATTTTTAAGCTACGGCCATGTATTTAATAAATCCACTATAAAAATTATTTCTGTTTATAGCATACAATGACTGTATAATACATCTGGTCTTTGAATATCAATGATCAGTTACAGATGAAGAAAGATGTCATGGTAAAGAAAAAGGAGGAAGCTAAAATTGAGTAGAGCTTGGGTGAAACATACCCTTTCAATCCCACCAAGTCCCTGCCTTTAGATTGATGATTCCTTTTCCAACACCAGTTTATCCCACAGGTGGTTGTGGCTCTGCTCACAATGGATATAAACGCTCCCAGTCAATCCCTGAAGGGGCGTCTTGAGATCGTAGATTATAAGCCGTTGATCCTCTTTTATTTTTTTTAATGTGCCTTTGATTATCCAGGAGTTAGCTAAATCCTTTTTGAGGTGTTTATCCATAGGAAATACCTCCAAAATAAAAGTCATAAAGTGGAAAAAGCAAGCTCTTGTTTTATAGATATGCAAAAATTATGCAAAATTCGACAGTCGTGAATATTGTCTTAGGTTTCAAATAGTTAAGATACCATTAACGATTCTCTGCTTATAAAATGTGTAAACAAATACATAATTATGTGAAATTAATTTCCACTTTTTGGTAAGCTTTTAGATATTTAAGTGGACGTAAGGGTGGAAAAAAAGAGTAATAAATCACTAAAGACAACAAATCCTATCATGGAAGGGATGAAACAGGGTATCCTGCTATGGCAGGTAGGTTAAGCCATTCCAAAAAAATGGTGGATTTCGCTTTAAAAACATTTCTTATACCTATTTATACAAGGATTAAAAGCCTTGACAGGGATTCATCTAATCAATATAAATAAACTAGGTCTTTGTTAATATTAAGGGAAGTATATGAAAATAGCTTACAATTATGTTAGTTTAGTAGCATTGGGGAATTTTAATCCTGCTATAGTTACACCAGATTTCCTAAATAAACAATGTGGATTAAATTTAGGTGAGCCGACTGACCAATCTCCGCCTTTTATCCCTGTTCATAAGCGTCTTAAATTTCAGAATTTTGTATTCACTGTAGATATGCAAAAATTCGAAATCTTAGATACAGGAACAGAAGATATTTATAAAGAAGAAATCACAAATATTTTTAATATTTATTATGAAAGACTTCCTTATACTCCCCTAAACGCTGTGGGGGTAAATATCAATTGCGATTTCCCTATAACTGATATTTTAATAGAAAAGACTAGTGAGCCCCATACTTATTTGGATTTTTTTGATGCTAACGAAATTGAGAATACTGAAAGATCACTACAAACAATGACTGAAAAAATTTGGATAAGTTCAAATCTTCGTATCGAGAAAATACATGGGTTAACTCGATTAATTAACGTTAATAAAAAGAAAGACACTATAAGTCTTAACTATAATTATGAGGCGAGTGATTTAGATAAAAACAAAGAACGTTTAAAATTACTATTAGAAGGATACAAGCAGTTTTGTGATGAATTTTTAAGTTTTGTAAAAATTTTAGGGGTATAAATGCAAACAGCCTTAGGTTTACCGATTATTGACTTTTTCTCATCAGGCAGCACGGATGTTAAATTTGATTATTGGAAACTGCCTGGAGCATATTTAGATGCATTTCTTTCCAATTCAAGGGATGAAAAAACTAACCATGCTACTGATTGGAATAAAATAAACTTGGAAAGAGCAATAGATTGGACCAATCGTGCGCTAGAAAGCCTTGATGAAGTATACGAGAAATGCTCAGTAGCAAATTGGGATGGATACAATGCACAGCCCATATCTCGAGAGGCGTATTTTGAAGCGAGCAAACTGTTAAGGATTCTTCCTAACTCTTTCCCTATACCCGATATTGGGCCAGAGCCAGATGGTGGAGTTGGATTAGAGTGGTATAAAGAGAAATGGTTTTCGTTTATAGTTAGTGTCAATGGTAAAAATATAATTACCTATGTTGGCCGATTTGGTAAGAATAATCATTTTTATGGGACAGAGAGTTATAATAATTCGGTGCCCGAAATTATTCTTAATGGCTTAAAGCGCTTATTTTCGAATTAATGAAGCAAAAAAATACTATATCATCAGCAGAAGTTATTACTCGCTATATTTTCGATAAAACTCATTATGCAAGAACCAAAAATAATGTAAAATATCGTTCTTTTTTGCCTAGAAATGGTGAGACATCGATTTTTCGAATTAACAATCTTGGCGATAAACAAATATGGGATATAGGCGAGAACTATGTTGCTATTATTAGCTCTAGAACACTGTTAGCTAGAGGAGATCTTATTGCCTCGGATATATTTGAAGAAGGCTTAGAAATCAAATCAGATACTAGAGAGCATAAATTACATGCCAATATTGTTGGGTGGCCGTTAGGAGAACGAGGAAAAATCATATTTCTTGCTACTAATTTGGCAGACAAAGCTCAGCTTCATTTGAAACCATAAATTGTCTCATCAATAATCATTTATAAATATATATCTTCATCAATCACCCTCTTTTTCCAGATCTCTTCTTGAAGCAAGCAAATCCCACAAGGTCCAGTTGAGGTGAATCATATTCAATTGCTTGAGGCGAAGCGATGCTGGTTTCGTCTATCCCGATATATCGGGATTTCGCTACTCGTTTTCCCGAAATGTCGGGATTAACCGGCAACCGATTCGAGTTGCGCAACCGATAATCGCTTTACGCAACCTATAAATCATTTTGCATTGAACGTCTTAAAAAACTTGACATAAATATTAAGATCTTTGGTTATATAGACACCTAGTTGGGTAGATCTTTAAAAATGATCGTAGATAGACAAGAATTTTATTGGCTTGGTTGTTTTTTTACAAAAAAACCGGATCAAAAGACCCGGTTTTTTTGATACCATCCCTGATTTTAATTAGTACTCAATTAGTGTGAGCCACCTGATGAGTTCCGCTCTCAAAAGCACCAAAACCAGCGATCATAAGCAGTATACCAACTATAATCCCGTTCCACATATTGCCTACATGAGCCTGAAGTTGGGGAATGAGCGCGGCGATAATCAACCAAATTCCCAGGATACCGGCTGTCCAGCCCTGCCAGGTTTTCGCTTTAATCATCGTAAATCCGGCAATACCGGTGATGACCCCGACTATCAGATTATCCCACAGATTCCCTGTTGGAGAGAAGGGTAAAAAAGCGGCTATAAAAATCCAAATTCCCAAAATCCCGTTTGTCCATGCTTGCCATAATTTAGACATTTTGTACCTCCTTTATGTTTGTTAAAAGTTAGTTTAATTAACTCTATTTCCTATATATATCAAAATTCGTGCCAATATTAATCGATACGACTTATAGTATGTAAAAACAATAAGTTATACGTAGTTTCTGTGTCGGTAATAAAATAATAAAAGGGGGAAAAGGGAAATGTTATTTCGCGGTTATTTTTATGATTTTGTTAAAAATCAGTATATATGGGCATTATTCAGTGTGTAATTCGACTTCACATCATTTGAAGTTTTCCGTATTTATCCTGTGTTTTTTAGTAAGGTTTTGTATTTGTCTGCGGTCATAGCCGCTTATTTCAGCCGCCCGTGTAATATTTCCCCTGGTTTTACTGAGGATACGTTTTAAAAAGCTGCATTCAATATCTCGTATAATTTTTTCGGTGCGTCTGTTTTTTTCGTCCTTGAGTTCTTCTTTTGTTAGGGGCAGTTTTATGGCATTTTCCCGAATTTCAGGTGGAAGTGTGTCTGCAGCTATAAGCCCATCTTTGGCAAAGATGATTGCCTGCTGAATGATATTTTCCAATTCACGCACATTCCCCGGCCAATTATACGACTGCAGGATATTTAAGGCTTCATCTGATATTTCAATGTTTCTCTGTTTGTTAACGCTTAACTGGTTATATTTTTCAGTGAAAGATTGTACTAAAAGCGGGATATCCTCTTTGCGTTTCCGCAAAGGCGGTATTTGCAGGTACACTACCTTTAACCGGTAATAGAGATCACTGCGGAATCTCTTTTGTTCGACTTCTTCAGTTAATCTACGATTGGTTGCAGCAACAATACGGGCATCTGTTTTAATATATTGTGTGCCTCCTACGCGGGTGAATTTCTGATTTTCGAGGACATGCAGTAACTTAACCTGTAATTCCAAAGGTAATTCGCCAATTTCGTCTAAAAACAAAGTACCCTTATCCGCGAGTTCAAATTTACCTTTTTTGGTATGGATGGCCCCGGTAAAAGCGCCCCTCTCATGGCCGAACAATTCACTTTCCAGCAGATTTTCAGGAATAGCCCCACAGTTAATCTCAATAAAGGGATTATCAGCCCGGGCGCTCATGTAATGAACGGAAGCGGCCACCAGCTGCTTTCCCGTCCCGGATTCGCCTTCAATAAGCACAGTAGCCGGAGTGGTGGCAATCTGTTTGAGCGTTTCGAGCAAAGCCTGCATTTTTAGGTTGGCCGTAATAATCTCCCTGAAACCTTCATATTTCTTTAGGCGTTCTTTCAGCTGTACATTCTCACTAAGCAATTGAGCATACTGCAAAGCTTTTTCGAGAAGCGGTTGCAGTTCGGCTATTTTTATTGGTTTAAGGATGTAATCGTATGCCCCCATCTTCATTGCTTGTACTGCGTTTTCGACCGAACCAAAGGCGGTAACAATGATTACGGGAATATGTTTGTGGTGTTGCCGTACATACTGAAGTAAATCCAGACCGCCCTGTTCCGGCATGCGCAGATCAGTAAGCACCAGATGAATCGCTTCATTTTTAAGATACTCAATGGCCTCGCTGCCGTTTTGGGCCAGAATGACCCGGTATTTATCTTTCAGGTTTATTTTTATAACTTTGCGTATTTTTTCTTCATCATCAGCAACTAAAATAGTATGCTCAAACGAATTCATGATTTTCCTTTATCTTTTATTTCATAGCCTGTTTCGGTAAATAAATGGTGAAACATGTATGTCCTAATTGCGACGCAAATTCAATGGAACCGGACAAGGCTTCGATAATTTGATGAACAATAGAGAGCCCCAAACCGGTGCCGTTTTCCCTTGTTGTAAAGAATGGATTATAAATGGATTCTCTGATTTTGAGTGGGATGCCGGCGCCATTATCCGTAACCGAAAGGATAAAATTATTCTTATCGCTGCTCATCACACATTTAATTATTCCTTGCCGAAAGGTAAATTCCTTTTCGCTGCGGCATCGTTCTTTTATTGCAGCCCGCGCATTTAATCCCAAGTTCAGTAATACCTGGAAAAGTAAATCCGGATCACAGTGAAGAATGCTTTGAGCAGCGTCAATTTTATAAGAGATAGTTATCTCCGGCACATCTGAGTTCTGCAGGTCCAGACAAAGCCGTTCAAACATATTTTCCATATCTATTTCTGAATTGGCTGCCGGTTTAATGCGCGTAAGGTTGAGAAAATCGCTGAGTATGCGGTTCAGGCGATTGGCCTCTTCAATAATGAATTGCTTCAGTTCGTTTTGATCTATCTCGGAAACGTGTTTCTGTAAAAGGGTTTCGGCCGAAGTGGAGATTGTATTAAGTGGATTACGAATTTCATGGGCAACTCCTGCGGTAAGCTGGCCGATAGCGGCCAGCTTTTCGATCTGGAACTGCCGTCGGTCTTTCTCTCGCATTTCTTCAATGATTTGGTTTCGACGTAATGAAACGGCAATTTCACTGCCTAAAATGGACAGTATCTCCATTTCATTTTCACTGTATTCCAGGCCGTATTTTTTGCGGCAAATCAGAAGAACTGCCAGCAGGTTATCCTCAGAAATAAGGGGTAAAAAAAATCTGGCATGAACATTTTCAAAAAAGCGACGACACTGCCCGTTTAATTCGCTATGGTTGAGCTCATAGAACTCGATAGCGCCTTTTTTTCGTTTTAGCTGTGTGATTATAGAAGAATTTTCAGGTATGGGCGGGGTCGAGTTTTCTGCACTGATTTCTGTAAAGTTTCCTGATTCCCGCTGGTAACTGAAAACATAGACCGCCTCGCATTTAAAGTTTTTTACGATAAACCGGGTCATAATCTCAAAGAATTCTGTTGTTTCATGGTAAGTCTGCAATTCACGAAAGAGAATTAGAATATTTTTACGGTACTGCTGCAGATTTTTATTGAGCATTCGATCAAACAGGCTTTTTAAGCGCTTCTCAAAAGGCAAAATTATAAATATTAAGGCAATGATCAGAATGGCGCCAAAAATGGATGAATTGATTCCAAAAAATAATTTCAGGCTGGTACTGGCCGCCCGGATGACAAAAAAATAGACAGCAAGTGTTAAAGCGGAAAGAACTGAATAGGTTACCCCTCCGCTGAGCAGCTTTCCCGTTTTGAACAAATGAAACTTGACAATTGCGATAAAGAAAAATAGCGCGATGGTAAAATTGAGCATAGTGGATAAAAAATAAAAAGAGGCTAGATTGCGGATATGCGCTTTTAGTAAAATGATGGTTATAAAACCTATGAAGATGATAATCATCCCGATTACAAAAAAGCGCGTCTGGTTTTTAAGGCGAATGGCGCGCAAATGCCGGATCTTCGTCGCCAAAACGATGCTGCCCCAGACAATATAACTTGTTGAAACAAAAAGCAGGACCAGGAAAATCGGTTTGAGGTTGAATGCAAAATGATAATGGTAAATTTGGGGAGTTTCTTTAAAGGTGATCAGTTTTATCTGAAAATCAGGGAAGGATAAACTGAGCGCCAGAACCGGCAGTGAAAATACAGCGATGTAAAAAAGCGGATTTGTTGCAAATTTATTAAAAGTTTTAGGAAACATATAGGCGATAATCACATAGAATGCCGGAGCAAGAAAAATGATCCGGTAAAGAATCTGTGCGCCTAAAAGGGCAGATGACAGGTTGGCGCTGTTCAGGATGAGAACTTCGCTCAGGTTCCAGATGGCAAAACTGAAAATGAAAGCTGCAAACCAGCGATTTAACGAGACTTTTGGCTTTTCCATTAAAACGATAAAAGCGATACTAAAATTTACCGTAAAGGAAATGATTGCCGGAAGAGAATAAATATTCATAAGCAACTAAAGTCCTAAAATTTTCCGAATCTGCGGCAGCGCTTCTTCGGCGGCCTGTTCCCCAGCAGTGATAATCTTTTCGATATGATCAACTGCCGCCCAGGAAAAATGACGCACTTTAGGGCGGATAATCAAATCGGCTCCGGCCAGACATCCCCGGGTAAGATGATAGGTGACGATATCTTCGGCCCGGTAAATAATTTGTAAAGCATTATCCAGTTTGTCTATATCCTTGCTACATTTAGCCACATCGACAGCGAACACATATTAAACGCCTTGCCATTTAACAATTTGCACCGGTACGCTGTCTGTGGCCCCGCCATCAAGAAGAAGTTGATTTCCCACAGCTAACAGAGGAAATACCCCAGGAATGGAGGCGGGGACGCCAGCACCTCTCTTCGTAAACCGCCTTCGTTAGTTACAGTCTCCCACCAGGAAATTAAATCGATAGTGATACAGTCAAATTTAAGCGGCAGTTTTTCGATCGTACTATTCGGAAGCGATTCAAAGATTTCGTTTACCAGTTTTCGCCATATACTGAAATCTTATTATTTGAAGTCTTTGTTGATTCCCTTCTTAATAATCCCTGATAATGCCATTTCATCCAGTAATATTTGGAATCTGGTCTTTGATATAATTTTTTATCCATTTTTCGCCTCCCTCTTTTTTGGACGGGAGACTTTGGCACGTTTGTGTCAGTAGAAAGTTGATTATTGCTAGGTAATTTTGAAGTATCCATAGATGGGATAAGTTATTGATTTTATTTGGTGCCGGAGGTCGGAATTGAACCGACACGGGCACGAGGCCCGGAGGATTTTGAGTCCTCTGCGTCTACCAATTTCACCACTCCGGCACTGGCTTTTGATTATAATTAACAGGAATGGATTGTCAATAGAATTACCAGGGGTACCTATTAAAAAAGCTCCATTTTTTCTACACACATCTTCTCAAAAAATTCCTCTATTTTCATGGCTTCTCCTATCCAGCCGACAAATTTGATGCCTTCTTTTCCTGTATATCGCATGGCCAGCTCTCTTTCCCTCCGGTGGCCTGTATCATAAACACACAGCATATATTCACCTCTCTTTACATCCGGATCAAGAAGGACTGTAGCACATGTAAAGTTATGGAGAGCTATTTCCTGCTGAGCTATTGTTTTAAACACGCTCCGATTGGATGAAAAGAAAAGATATTTCCCATTAACAGGGGCTTTTTGACTGCATTTCTTTTCAATCCATTCTCAGGCCTCATCTTTGTAGGTACGCATAGATAAATTATATCAAAAATCATTAGAAAGAAGCTATGAAATTTCAATCAGAAGCATGATCTACTTGATATTAATGAGAGTTACTGCTAAAGGAAACGTAATTTATTGACCATTTGCATAATAATTACCTTCTACAAGGAGAATAAAATGGGTTGTGCGTTAGAAGGGATCAAAATAATAGATTTATCGAGGATGTTGCCTGGTCCATACTGCTCAATGATTCTGGCAGATCATGGAGCAAATGTAATAGCAATTGAGGACAAGAGGTTTATGGCAGATGATATCTTTTTATCTCCTGTAAACAGGAACAAGGATCATATGACATTAAACTTAAAGACAAAAGAGGGGCAGAACATCTTCTTTAAATTGATAAGAGATGCCGATGTCCTTATGGAAGGATTTAGGCCCGGTGTAACTAAAAGGCTCGGTATAGACTATGAGACCTTGAAGAATGTGAATCCAAGAATAATCTATTGCTCTATTACCGGTTATGGTCAGGATGGTCCATTCAGGGATATAGCTGGGCATGATGTTAATTACCTCAGCTTTGCTGGAATACTGGATATGATTGGTGAAAAGGACAGGTCTCCATGTATCCCTGGCATACAGATAGCTGATCTGGTTGGAGGGGGTATGAATGCAGCTATCGGCATCCTTTTAGCCATTGTAGCAAGAGAGAGGACTGGCAAGGGACAATATATCGATATATCTATGACCGACGGTATGGTTGGTCTTTTACCTGTACCTCTTCATATCCTTCAAAAAAATAATAGGGTCCCTCAACGATCAGACACCTTTCTCTCCCATCGATATGCATGCTACAATGTCTATGAGACTTCTGACAGAAGATATATCTCCATTGGTGCGGTAGAAAATCGATTCTGGAAGAATCTATGCGATGTTTTAAATGTGCCTGAATATGGACCGCTACAATATGATGATAATCACAGGGAAGAGATACTGGACTTTTTTCGAAAGGCCTTCAAAAACAAGACCTTAGACCAGTGGGTCAAAAAATTACACGATAAAGATGTCTGCTGGGGAAAGGTCCAGGATCTAACCGAGGTCTTAAATGACCCACTTTTTTTAGCCAGGGATATGATCGGCGAGGTCAAAGATAATAAAGGAAAATCCGTAAAAGTACTGGGGATACCTGTCAAACTCAGTGACACACCAGGATCTATCCGCACAGCACCGATTAGTTTTGGGGAAAGTACCAGAAAAATACTCGCAGAGCTTGGCTATACAAAAGGAGAGATTGAGGAGCTTATTGAGAAAGGGGTAGTGTGAGTGTGAAAGGAATTGCTCTATGTGGATAAAGGAACCTGGTACAGTTACTGAGAGGATTGAATTTTTAGGTCGCCCAGAACTATGTTCTTATCTCATGAAAGGTGATACATATGCCTTGCTTGGTGGAGCTATGGCACATGTCTTACCTGATGTGCTGACCCAGCTAAATAATCTTGAAGTAGATCTGGAGAGAATCAGGCATCTCATTATTCTCCATAGCCATTATGATCATCTTGGTATGGCTCCATATCTTGTGAAACAATGGCCGTGGCTTAAGGTTGCTATTAGCAAAGTTGGGGCACGTATCCTAAAAAATCAAAAGGCCCTGAAGGTAATACAGGGGTATAACAATTCGATGTTACAGACACCGAATAGCATTGATCAGATTGAACCACTCAATTGTGTAAAAGAAGGCTTTCCTATTCATCGTATTATTAATGGTGGAATGGAGCTTGACCTTGGAAATAAGGTAAAACTTCAAATTATTGATGTTCCAGGACATTCTGTGTGCAGTATAGCTGTCTATTTCCCCCGAGAATACGCCCTTTTCCCCTCTGACAGTATTGGGGTTTTGACAGAAGAAAGAATCCTTCCTATGGGCAGCTCGAATTATGATGATTTTCAGGACAGCATCGAAAAGCTCAGCAATGTTAAGGCAGAGATTGTCTGCTTAGAACACTTTGGGGCGCTCACACCACCTGAGGGCATTGAGTTCTGTGAAAGAGTTAAAAAGGAGGCCAAAGATTTTCGAGAGGAGATGATAGATACCTATAAAAGAGAGGCAGACATAGAGCTCACAATAGAGAAACTTGCAAAAGATTTCGATTGTGGGTTATCAAAGAAGGGAGTTTTACCAGAGGATCAAATAAAAGATATTTTAAAGAGAATGGTGAGGTTTGTTAACCACATAGAATAAACACATGCATCCGTTACTGCTGCTTTCTGTTTGAAGGGCTATCAAAGATATTTGATACGTAATACTATGTTTTATATTTTTTTTAACACAAGGAGATGACATGGAAGAGAAAACAAAGATTGGTATAATCATTTGTGACCGCTACCGCAGGTGTGCAGGCGGTAAGTGTTTCAGATCATTGCGGAACAGAGAAGGCGCCTTCAGCCGTTACAAGGATATGGAAGTTGAAGTTGTCGGGTATACCACGTGTGATGGCTGTCCTGGTGGCAATGTTGAATATGCTGTGGAGGAAATGATGGGGAATGGAGCGAAGGCAATACATCTTGCTACCGGATTAGTTGTGGGATATCCCCCATGTCCTCATATCACACATTTTTATGACTTTATTAAAACAAAATATGGCCTTGAAGTCGTGTATGGCACTCATCCTATACCGCAAAAATATATCACCATGCATAATAAATTAGGAACATGGAATGATCCCAAGTGGGAAGAAATCATTCAGCCTACATTAGTTGACGAAAAAACTCGTCTAACCTATGATTAACAAACGAGTGCAGAAATTAGGAAATGTCAGTCCCGATCAATCGGGATTATCAGTGGTCAGTTGCGACAATATTTTCAAATACTTAGGCGAAATGACAGATTCCTCTATCATTTTCAGCTCTATATAGGAATTACTTGAATTTTATCTTTTAGACAACTAACAACGGACTCTACAAGAAATTAAACGATTAGGTGCCCTTCTTTATCTTTCTCTTTGTTTTCTTTTCCGACTCTTTTACTGACTCGCTCATCGTCTTTAACCTTTTCATTACCAGATAATTAATGGTATTTTTTTGATACTTTCCTTCTTTATTCTTTATTCCTGCCTTGACACCGGTGAGGATCTCAATCCCCTCATCCATATTTTCAATAGCATAGATATGAAATTTGCCTTTTTCTACAGCAGATATAACCTTTTTTTTAAGCATCAAATCGTTTATATTTCTTTTTGGGATAATAACACCTTGTTTCTCAGTGAGACCTTTGGCCTTACAGACATCAAAAAAACCTTCTATCTTTCTGGTAACTCCACCTATAGGCTGACATTCACCTAATTGGCTTACAGAACCGGTAACAGCAATCCCCTGATAGAGAGGCTTATTTGATAAGCAGGAGAGAATCGTAAACAGTTCAGCTGCTGAGGCACTGTCTCCATCAATCATTCCGTAGCTTTGCTCAAATGTAACACTGGCTGAAAGTGCAAGAGGTTTCTCCAATGCATATTTATTTTTTAGGTAGCTTTCCATAATGAGGACGCCTTTCGTATGAATATTACCGCTCATTTTGGCCTCCCGCTCGATATCAACAACCCCTTCCTTGCCAGGGGTAGCTGTCGCAGTTATCCTTACAGGCCTGCCAAAGGTATAGTCACCTAAATCATAAATGGTTAAACCATTTAACTGGCCTACAACCTTCCCTCGTGTCTGGATATGGATGGTATCTTCTTCAATCATTTCCTGGAGTTTTGCCTCAATAAGATTTGATCTCTGCGCCTTTTCATCAATGGCCCTCTCGATATCACTTGATTCAATAAGTTTTTTACCCCTCTGCTTGGCCCAGAAGTTAGCCTCTACCATTAAATCTTTTATTTCTGGCAATTTAAGCGACATCTTTCGCTGGTTTCCTACCAATTCAGATGCATACTCTATTATCCTCGCCAGCCCTTTTTTATCAATTTCAAGTAGCTCTTCTTCTTCACATACCTTAGCAATATAGAAGAGATAATTATTAATCTGTTTTTTAACCATCTTAATATTATCATCGAGCTGTGCTTTAACCTTAAACATCTTTTTAAAATCCGTATCTAAAGAATAGAGAAGATGATATATATAAGGATCACCTATCAAGATAACCTTGATATTAAGAGGGATAGGCATAGGTTTTAAGGTTTTTGTTGATATAAATCCTATCTCTTCTGCCAGCTCTTCAATCCTAATCTCCCTATTTTTGATCGCCCTCTTAAGGGCATTCCAAGACCCAAGACTTCTTAGCAGATCAATGGTCTTGATGATGAGATACCCACCATTTGCTCTATGGAATGCGCCGGGTTTTATCATGGTAAAGTCTGTATAAAGGGTACCAAATTGTGCATGCTTCTCTATTCTGCCAAAAATATTAGGATACGTAGGATTGGTTTCGATTATAACAGGGGCACCCTTTACCTTTGAATTGTCAATCAAGACATTTACCTTATATCTGGCAAATGAGGGTTCGGGCTGGGATATAAATAATGAGCCTTGTTGGATTGGTTGTTTTTGTTTAAAATCATCGATATTAAGAATAATGTCATCCTTCATCCCTTTGAAATAATCTAATACCTTTGGCAAACCTTTATATTTTGTCTCAAGCTCTTCTATAAGAAGTCCGACTCGGTAAAGGGCTATCTTTTTATCAAGTTCCTTAATCCGCTCTTTTGATTCTCTATCCAGGTTTCTAATATTTCTTACTGTTTCTTTCATATCGTTCTGCAATTGCTGGCTTACCTTCTGGAGTTTTTTTCTTTCTTTCCCTGGCATGGCAGCAATAGTTTCGTCATCCATAGGTTTGCCATTCTTCGATGGGAGAATCATCATTCCTGCCTGGCTAATATTCAGGACAAATCCCCCCTTGCTCACCCTTTTTTCCAACTGTGAGATTAATTCGTTCCTTTTAGTATTCAATGTTTTGGTTATAGCTTCCTTTTCTCTATTATAATCCTCACTTTCAAAGACATCCTGTATACCTGTCTTAACCTCTTCAATAAACTCGGATACATCCTTTTTTAATTGTATCCCCATGCCTCTGTTCAGTTTAAGATATTTGGGGGTATCTGGTTCTTGAAAATTATAGACATAGCACCAGTCAAAGGGTGGTGGGTCTTTTTTGGCTATTTTCTCAACATACGTTTTGGCAATAAAGGTAAGACCAGTTCTTTCTGGTCCAGCTACATACAAGTTATAGTCATTTCTTGGCATCTTGAGCCCAAATGTAATTCCTTTGATTGCCTTATCTTGGGCTACCAACAATTGCTTCTTTTTATTTATATCACTTGTAGATTGAACGCCCAGGGAATCTGGATCACACAATACACGGAGCTTCTTTAGCGGTACTTCTTTAGATTTATTACCCATATCAAACCCTTTCAATATCTTACTGTTATCTACTTTCTGTCCTCATTATCAACCCTTTTTTAAAATTGCAAGGCAATATTTAGAGATGTCTGTTGATGATTACCTGCGGCCTTTGTAATAGAAACAGGTGTGTCGATAATTTCAGACAATAATATAAGTATAGAAATTAAATAAACTGTTAGCAACACTCAAATGTTGAGGCCTCATTGTTTATTAGGCCACATGATAAACGGCCAATACTATTTAGGGTAATGACAATTTCTTCAAGGCGATATCTATAGGGCTCAGATGAAGGTGGTCAAATATTTGGGCTTTAACAGACTGTTTGCAAATTTCAAAGGGCTTTGTGGAGCAAACCCCAAATATTTGACCACTGCAGAACAGAGTGGAATTTTTTTTGAGATATCGCCTTTCAGAAACAGTCATTACCCTATTAACCATCAATGCCTCAACACTTGAACGTTACCAAACGATTAGTTATGTAGCTGCTATAGTCACAAATTTGTTTGACTTCAATTTTTCTGAATGATACCTTAAAAAAAAATGAATGACGATTCATTTTATTCGTATACTTTCATGTAAATTCTTTATCATCTTAGGCCTGCCCGTCCCGCTCTGCGGGACGCGGCGGGCGGGCGCGTTAGCTTACTTAAAAAGGAGGTTTTTTTATGAATAGGGTTATCAAAAAATGCGCGGTTATTGGAGCTGGTGTGATGGGAGCAACCATTGCAGCCCAGTTGTCCAATGTGGGTATCGAGACAACCCTTCTTGATATTGTGCTCCCTGAACTCACAGATAATGATAAAAAAAAGGGTCTTACCAAGGATAGCAAGAAATTCAGGAATAAACTGGCACAAAACGGATTAGAAAAAACGTTAAAGTCAAAACCTGCATCCTTTTATATACCAGAGTACGCCAAGCTGATCACAATAGGCAACCTGGAAGATAATTTAGGGTGGCTAGGCGATGTAGATTGGATTATCGAAGTAGTGGTGGAAAGACTGGACATCAAAAAAAGGGTGTTTGAACAGGTTGAAACGGTGTTAAAACCTGGAACTATCATCGCCTCCAATACCTCAGGTATATCTGCCAAGGCCATGTGTGAAGACCGCTCGGAAAACTTTCGAAAGAATTTTGCCATTACCCATTTTTTCAATCCCCCACGATACATGAAACTCTTAGAAATTGTACCAGGCCCTGATACACTCCCCGAAGTGATCGAGACCCTTGCTGAAATATGCGAGAAGGTGCTTGGCAAGGGGATTGTATATGCCAAAGATACCCCAAATTTCGTGGCCAATCGTATTGGTATCTATAGCATGCTTTATGTTATCAAGGTCATGATGGACATGGGGTTAACTATTGAAGCCATCGATAAACTCACCGGGCCGGTAATAGGCCATCCCAAGAGTGCGTCTTTCAGGACAGCAGACCTTGTTGGTCTGGATACACTACTTCATGTAACAGATAATGTATATCAAGGAGCACCTGATGATGAGAAACGGGAAATGTTTCAGCCTCCGGATTTTATCAAAAAAATGATTGAGAACAACATGCTGGGCGAAAAGAGCAGACAGGGTTTTTACAAGAAGGGCAAAGATATAGAAGGGAACAAGGTAATACTTTCACTGGATTATACTACTCTGGAATACAGCCCACAAGAAAAGGTAAGGCTGGCTTCACTGGAAGCAGCAAAAAATATTTCAGGCACGGCTCAAAAAATTAAATCGCTTTACTCTGGCAAGGATGCTGCAGGGCAATTTACTTTTACTACTTTGACAGAAACACTCATCTATTCCGCCAACCGGATTCCGGAAATAGCTGATGATATTGTAAATGTGGACAATGCAATGAAGTGGGGATTTGCCTGGAAAATGGGTCCGTTTGAGGTCTGGGATGCCATTGGGGTAAACAAGTCGCTTTCGAAAATGAAAGAGGCTGGTTACCAGATCCCGACCTGGGTTCAGGAAATGCTTGATAGCGGAAAAGAGTCCTTCTACAAAAGAGAAGCCGGCAAGCTCTATTTCTATGATCTCCTTTCCAAGGATTATAAAGAGGTTTCAGTAAAACCAGAGATTATACTTTTGCCATCCCTTAAGAATCGAGAAAAGAAGGTAGCAGGGAATAAGGGCGCGAGCCTGATTGACATAGGTGACGGGGTGGCCTGCCTGGAATTCCATACCAAGATGAATGCTATGGGTGATGATATTATCAGTATGGTCATGAAATCGGCTGACATTGTAAGCAAGGATTTCCAGGGCCTGGTGATCGCCAACCATGCTGATAATTTCTCTGCCGGAGCTAATCTTCCATTGGTTTTATTTTCGGCCCAGGAAGAGGAATGGGATGAACTGGATTGGATGATCAAACAATTTCAGGACTCCTTTATGAAACTAAAATATCTCGACAAACCTGTAGTCGCTGCACCAGCCGGAATGGCCCTGGGTGGTGGGTGTGAGATCTGTATGGCTTCTGATCGTGTTCGTTTTGCAGCAGAGACCTATATGGGCCTCGTAGAGGTTGGTGTTGGTTTAATTCCCTCTGGAGGAGGATGCAAGGAGTTGCTTATCCGCAATACAGGAAATCTGTTCGAGGTACAGAAGGGAGGAATTTACCCAAAACAGATCGAATTGATGCCGTTTGTGGCCAGGGCCTTTGAGACCATCGCCATGGCCAAGGTATCCACTTCTGGACCTGAGGCAATTAAGCTTGGATACATGAAACCTACTGATAAGATGACAGTCAATAGAGACTATCTGATAGAAGATGCCAAAAAAACGGTTCTGGCCATGAATATGGAGGGCTATACACCCCAGAGATCCCTTGATGAAATTCGGGTGGCCGGGGAAAATACCTTTGCTATGATTAAACTTGGTTTGTGGACCATGCACGAGTCAGGCTTTATCACAGAACATGATGTGACGGTCTCCACCAAGGTGGGATATGTTCTGTGTGGAGGAAATGTTCTCGAGTATACCAAGGTGAGTGAGCAATATCTTTTAGATTTAGAGAGAGAGGCATTTTTGAGTTTGTGCGGTGAACCCAAGACCCAGGAAAGAATTCAGCACATGCTGAATACAGGTAAACCACTCAGAAACTAGGGTTTATCGCGTTTGTTGACTTCATAGGGTTTGAAGTCCCTAAAATACCTGCACCGAAACAAAGTGCCTAACTCAAACAGCATATTGAACTCTCTGGTAAAACGAACGCAATAAACCTTAGAAACACAAGAAACTACAGTAGGGAGGAACACACGATGAAAGAGGCTGTGATTGTTGCTGCTTGTAGAACGGCAGTTGGAAAGGCCCCACGAGGAATACTAAAGGATACACGCCCGGAATATATGGGGACTGCGGTATTAAGTGATTTGATAAAAAGGGCTGGGAATATGGACCCTATGCTTATTGATGATGTGATTATAGGATGCACCTTCCCTGAGGCTACCCAGGGGCTTAACTTAGGTCGTGTTCTTGTCATGTCCATGGGCTGGCCGGACCGTATTCCAGGGATGACAGTCAACAGATTTTGCTCTTCAGGTCTTCAGGCCATCGCCATTGGCGCAGAGAAGATCATGTGCGGTTTTGCTGATGTGGTGATTGCCGGTGGAGTGGAAAACATGAGCCAGATTCCTATGGGCGGGAGCATGATGTACCCTAATCCAGCACTTGTCGATATGAGACCGGGTGCATTTACTGGAATGGGATTAACCGGCGAAAATGTCGCAGAGCGGTATAATATAAGCCGAGATGAGCAGGATGAGTTCGGTGCCAGAAGCCAGCAGAGGGCTGAGGCAGCCATCAAAGCGGGTCGCTTCAAAACTCAGATTGTCCCCCTGAAGGTCAAAAAGCAAAAGCAATTGCCTAATGGGCGTTTTGAGTTTGAAGAGATCATCTTTGATACAGACGAGGGCATGCGTCCAGGAACGACAAAAGAGAGTATCTCTAAGATTCGCCCGGCCTTTAAGACCAATGGAACGGTAACAGCGGGCAATTCTTCACAGACAAGCGATGCAGCAGCAGGCGTAGTGCTGATGTCCAAGGAGAAGGCCAAAGAGCTTGGCTTGAAGCCTATGGCCACCTTTCGATACCATGTGGCCGAGGGCTGCCCACCGGAATATATGGGATTAGGACCGTCGGTGGCGATACCGAAGGTTTTAAAGATCGCTGGCATGAGCCTTGATCAGATGGAGTTGATAGAGCTAAATGAGGCTTTTGCGGCACAGGCCATCTATTGTATCAAAGAGCTGGGCATCAATGAAGAGATTACCAACGTCAATGGTGGTGCCATTGCATTAGGCCATCCTTTAGGGTGCACCGGAGCAAAATTGACTACGCAACTTATCTATGAAATGCAGGATAGAAAGCTTCGGTGGGGACTGGTCTCTATGTGCATCGGGTTCGGCATGGGAGCCGCTGGCATCTTTGAGATAGAGGATTATTAATTCAAAAGGAGTGAAAAATGGCAGAATTAAAGCTTTTTAAAGGTGGGGAATTCTTAATCACGGATGCCCTGCCAGAGGAGGTGTTTACACCTGAAGATTTTAGCAAAGAACATAGGCTAATCGGTAAATCAGCAGAGGAATTTGCATTGGGTGAGATTGAGCCGCGAAGGGAGGAGCTCGAAGAACTCAACCCAGAATTGATAAAGACCCTATTAAGAAAGGCAGGAGAACTCGGCTTCCTTTCAACTGATATCCCGGAGATTTATGGGGGAGCAGAACTGGATCATATCAGCTGTGTCCTGGTCGCCGAACGACTTACCCGCGGAATATCTGCATTCGATATATCATCTGGAGTGCAAATAGGTATAGGAAGTCTCCCTATAGTCTTTTTTGGATCTCCGGAGCAGAAGGCAAAATACCTGCCAAAATTGTGTACTGGTGAGGTGATAGGCGCCTTTGCCTTAACAGAGCCCGAGCACGGATCCGATGCACTCACTGCGGAAACGACAGCAGTTCTATCCGAGGATAGTAAATATTACATCTTGAATGGACAGAAGCAGTTCATCACGAATGCAGGATTCGCTGATCTCTTTCTCACCTATGCCCAGATTGATGGGACTCAATTTACTAGCTTTATTGTAGAGAGAGCATGGGATGGGGTCTCAGTAGACGAAGAGGAGAAAAAGATGGGTGTACATGGCAGCTCTACACGATCTGTCATCTTCCAGGATGTCAAGGTTCCGGTTGAAAATGTCTTGGGAGAAATAGGTCGCGGCCATGTAGTTGCCCTTAATACTCTGAATATCGGAAGATACAAGTTGGGTCCTGGCACGGTTGGGGGAGCCAAACTTGGTATTGCCGAGGGTGTAAAATATGCGAAGAATAGAGTCCAGTTTGGGAGACCACTCTGCGAATTCGGACTTATCAAACATAAGATCGCTGAGATGGTTATCAAAACATATGTAACTGAAAGCATGGTGTATCGCACCGCAGGTCTTCTTAACATGGCCTTAGAGGGGATAGATCCTACGAAAGAGGATGCTGGCAAGAAGACAGGTGAGGCCCTCAGAAAATATGCCTTAGAGTGTTCGATCAATAAAAATTTCGGCTCGGAGATGCTTGATTATGTGGTAGATGAATGCGTCCAGATCATGGGTGGTTATGGCTATATTCAGGACAATCTGGCCGAAAGCTCTTATAGGGATTCCAGAATTAACCGTATCTGGGAAGGGACCAATGAGATTAATCGTCTTTTAATTGTGGACATGCTTATGAAGTCTGCCATGAGAGGAGAGCTCCCCCTTCTTGATGCAGTGAAAGAGTTAATGGGAGAGCTTATGAGCTATCGGCCAGGGATGAGTGAGGAAGAGGGTGTTCTTGAAAAAGAGCAAAAAATGGTTGGTCATGCAAAGAAAATGGGGCTTCTGGCTGCTGGTGCGGCAACCCAAAAATATATGGATAAGCTCGCAAACGAGCAAGAAGTCGTTGCCTTAATAGCTGATATTATCATTGAGATCTTTGCTATGGAAAGTGCCCTTCTGAGGTCGTTAAAAAAATTTCAAAAGGAGGGCGAAGAAAAATCCAAAATACATATCGCTGCTACCCGGGTTTATATTAATGACTCATTTCAGCGGGTGGATATAATGGCAAAACAGGTTTTTGCTGCTATCTCTGAGGGAGAAGAACTTAGGACCCAGCTAATGGGCCTAAAAAAATTCGCACGTTTCACCCCAATAAACACTATTGCACTGAGGAGAGAGATTGCAGATAGTATTATTCCAGTTGCCCGCTATAACCTGACGAAGATATAAAATTTGGGTAAATATTCAGCCACTAAGACCCCAAGGCACCAAGATTAACAATTTCCAATTTAAAATTGATAATTGATAGTTTTTCATTGACCATTTAATGCTCTTTGTGTGGCAAGATACCTGAGGAGTTTCAAATTTGCCATTTGTTATTGATATTTTTAAAAAGTTTTTTTAGGTTAGTCTTTAACATCTTGAAGGCAAAAGCTTGTCGATTTTGAGCGAGCTATGAGTGCAGATAAACAATTTTAAGACATGTATTCCACATTTCAAATGGAAAACTTTCAAAATATCAAATACCTTGACACTATTGACTATTATATGTTAATAATAAATTGTACCAAATTTCTTTATTGGATAAACATAAATAGGGGGATAGTCATGGCCAAAGATAAGGATGATACAAAAGATAAAAATGACATTGAGGATGAAGATCTCCTTGATTTTGAATTTGATGAAGATCTTTTAGATGAAGAGGAAGAAGCAAAAGAGAAAGAACCAAAAGAGAAAAAAGATGAAAGTGAAGAAGAAATTATAGATCTTGTTGATGTAGTCGAAGAAGGCCATGTACCCGAATCACTGGAAGAAGATATAGAAGGCTTGGAAGATCTTTTATTGGATGAAGAGGAAGAAGGAGAAAAGGCGATATCTGAAGAGGAGAAAGATGTCGTAGAGGAGGTGGTATCAGAAGAAGGCGAGATGAAGGAAGGGGTCGATGAATCGGTTGAGGAAAATATAAGCGATGAAGAGACAACTATCATGGAAAAGCCTGCTGAAGGTGTTTTTAAGGAGGAAGCAGAACCCTTTCTCGAGGCAGAAGAAGAAATTAAGCTAGATGAGGAAATTGAGGGATTTGAAGAGTTAGAACCGGTCGAAGAGGAAAAGCCTATAGAGGAACTCGAAGAGAAGCCAGAAGCCATTCTCGAAGAAGAAGAGACCAAACTGGATGAAGAACTTGAAGAGAGAGTATCTGAACAGGAGACAGAAAGATTAGAAGAGCCATTATTGGAGGAGATAGCTGAAAAGGAAGAGCTTGCTGAAGAAGCAGTGGAAGAAGAGGAAATAGAGGAGCTTGAAGAGCCATTATTGGAGGAGATAGCTGAAAAGGAAGAGCTTGCTGAAGAAGCAGTGGAAGAAGAAGTAGTTAAAGAGGAAATTCCATCAATCTCAGAAGAAAAGATCGAAGCCATCTTAACAAAGGTAGCAAGTGATGTCATAGAAAAGGTAGCCAGAGAAGTTATACCTGAGGTTGCTGAAAAAATTATCAAGGAGGAGATAGATGCGTTAAAAAAACGTATCATGTCAGAAGATTAATACACATCAATTTTGTTTGAAATACGTGGGCACAAGGGCAAATAACCGAGGAAACCGTGAATGTCATTGTGCCCATTTCATTATTTCTTTCTATTTATTTTACGTTATAACCGACACAGAAATACAAAGGAGCACTCTTAGATGGAAAACAATGTCTTGGCCAAAACCTACAACCCTAAGGAAGTGGAAGAGAGATGGTATAAGTACTGGGAAGAAAATGATCTATTTAAGGCCAATCCAAGATCAGACAAATCCCCGTTTTCTATTGTCATTCCTCCCCCTAATGTCACTGGAAGTCTCCATATGGGCCATGCCCTCAACAATACCCTGCAGGATATTCTATGCAGATACAAACGAATGAAAGGATACAATGTTCTATGGCAACCCGGTACAGACCATGCAGGTATTGCTACCCAAAATGTCGTAGAAAAAGACCTTGCCTTAAAAAATACCGATCGCCATCAAATTGGTCGGGAACAATTCATTGAATTGGTGTGGGAATGGCGGGAAAAGTATGGGGGAATAATTATCAATCAGCTTAAAAGGTTGGGAAGTTCCTGCGACTGGAGTCGCGAGAGGTTTACAATGGATGAGGGACTTTCCAGGGCCGTGAGAGAGGTTTTTGTTGGTCTATATAAAGAAAACTTAATCTACCAGGGAGACTATATTATAAACTGGTGTCCCCGGTGCCATACAGCACTGGCTGACATTGAGGTAGAACACGAAGATACAGATAGCTTCCTCTATTATATCCGGTATCCCTTTGAAAACCAAAAAGGCTCTCTGATTGTAGCCACTACCCGGCCTGAAACACTTTTAGGTGATACTGCAGTGGCAGTGAACCCGGAAGATGAACGGTATAAGAACCTTTCTGGCTTGAATGTGCTTTTACCAGTTCTCAACAAACCTATACCAGTTATTTTAGATAAATATGTGGACAAAGAATTTGGTACCGGCGCCTTAAAGATTACTCCAGCCCATGATCTCAACGATTTTGAAATCGGAAATGCCCATGGACTTGAACGAATAAAGGTTATCGACGAGAACGGCAGAATGAACGAATTGTCCGGACCGTACCAGGGCATGGACAGGTTTGAATGCCGGGAAAAGATTCTGGACGATCTGAAAAATTCTGGCTTACTTGAAAAGATTGAGCCCTACCGTAACGCAATAGGACACTGTTATCGTTGTAAGACCATGATCGAACCCCTTCTCTCAAAGCAATGGTTTGTCAGAGCAGCCCCCCTTGCTGAAAAGGCCATTGCTGCAGTGAAGAGTGGTAAAACAAAGATAGTACCTGCCAACTGGGAACGCGTGTATTTTGAGTGGATGAACAATATAAAAGATTGGTGTATATCACGGCAAATTTGGTGGGGTCACCGTATTCCAGCCTGGTATTGTCAGGAATGTGGAGAACTTATAGTAGCCAAAGAGGCGCCCAAAATATGCACTCGATGCAAAAGTAAAAATATCCAGCAGGAAACAGACGTGTTAGATACGTGGTTTAGTTCAGCTCTCTGGCCATTTTCCACATTGGGGTGGCCGGATTCCACTGATGAATTAAAAACCTTTTATCCTACATCGGTGTTAGTAACCGGTTTCGACATCCTTTTTTTCTGGGTGGCACGAATGATGATGATGGGTCTCCACTTTATGGGAGATGTCCCCTTTAAAGATGTTTATATCCATGCCCTTGTGAAAGATAAGCAGGGCCAGAAAATGAGCAAGAGCAAAGGAAATATCATAGATCCTTTAGTGATATTAGACAGCTTCGGTACTGATTCCTTTAGGTTTACCCTTTCTATATTGGCTGCCCAGGGAAGAGACATTAGGCTCTCAGAAGAAAGGATAGCAGGATACAGAAATTTTATGAATAAAATCTGGAACGCTGCCAGATTTTCCTTGATAAACCTCAAGGATTGTAAATCGCCATCTATAGATACTGATACCCTTACCCTGGCTGATCGCTGGATTATGAGTAGGATAGGGGCGGTTGCAGATGAGATAAGCAGCCACATAGAGGGGTATAAATTTAATGATGCCGCGAGCCTCTGTTACCAGTTTGTCTGGCATGAATTCTGTGACTGGTATCTGGAAATGGTGAAACTGGAACTCTACAGTAAGGATCAAAAGAGAAGAGAAGTGGCCCAGAATGCAATGCAAATTCTCTTGAGTGGCGTACAGAGGCTTCTCCACCCATTTGTACCGTTTATTACCGAGGAAATCTGGCAAAGACTGCCTCATACAGAAGGAAGCATTATGGCAGCCCCCTTCCCCCAGGAAACTGATTTCATCTATGATGAGGAATCAATCAAAGAGATGGATCTCATTAAAGAGGTGATAACAGGTGTCAGAAATATAAGAGGAGAGATGAATATTCCTCCAAAAAAGGATGTAAAGATAGTTATAGATGTAAAAGGGGCAAAAGAAAGAGAGATTTTTAAAAATAATCTTTCATATATTACGAGCCTTGCAAAAGTGGAATCTATTGATTTTGTTTCCGATACGGGAAAACCCGATTCCTCTGCTACGTATGTTTTTAGCGATATTCAAGTCCACGTTCTTCTCAAGGGATTGATCAATTACGATGATGAAAAAAAGAGGATATATAAAGGAATAAAAAAGATAGAGAAGGAAATGGAAATATCACAAAAGAAATTGGCAAATAGGGATTTTTTGAATCAGGCCCCTCCCGATATAGTGGAAAATGTCAAGGGAAAAGCACAGCGTATGAGTAGTAAGTTAGATAAATTAAACCAAAACCTTACCATTCTTGAGGGCATCAATTAAGATGAACTATCTTTCCCACATTGATACAATCATTGATACTGCTTTAGATGAAGATTTAGGGCCAGGGGATATAACTACCTCGGCTATTATAGATTCAGCCCTTAAAGGAAAGGCACAACTCTTAGCCAAGGAAGAGATACTGCTCGCCGGGATAGATGTTTTTTCAAGGGTTTTCTCTCGGCTTGATACTGAAATAATGGTTGAATGCACATATCACGATGGAGATGTAATACCCAAGGGCACATATATCGGTACAGTGACAGGATCAATGAGGGGAATACTGAGTGGAGAAAGGACTGCCCTCAATTTCTTACAACACCTCTCTGGAATAGCCACCCTTACCAGGCAGTATGTTGAAAAGACAGATCCTTCCACAGTTCGAGTAATCGATACCAGAAAGACAACTCCTGGGCTACGGCTCCTGGAGAAATATGCCGTCAGAATGGGTGGCGGATTTAATCATCGCTTTGGTCTCTTTGATGGGATTTTAATCAAAGATAACCATATTGCTGCCGCTGGTTCTATATCCGAGGCTGTGAAAAAAGTTAGGGCTACCGTGCCTCATACGTTAAAGATTGAGGTAGAAGTGGAAGACATCAAGGGGCTTGAAGAGGCTATAGGGGTAGGTGTGGATGCAATTCTTTTGGATAATATGTCTGTCAAAGAAATGAAAGATGCAGTTTCTATAGCCGGGGGAAGGGTTCTTTTAGAGGCCTCTGGTGGGATTACCCTTGAGACAATAAAGGAGATATCCAAAACAGGTGTCAACCTGATCTCAGTTGGTGCCATTACTCATTCTGCACGATCTGTTGATATCAGCCTCGAGGTGATTAAGGAGTAGATCTATGGATGAACTAATCGACAAGGCTGCCCGGATCATTCAGGATTCTAAATCAACCATTGCCCTTACAGGAGCCGGCATCTCAGTAGAATCAGGTATCCCGGATTTTAGAAGCAGGGGTGGACTATGGGACAGGTTTGACCCGGAGGAATACGCCACAATTTATGCCTTTAAAGATAATCCGGAAAAGGTCTGGCGAATGTTAAAAGAAATGGAACAGATTGTTGATAATGCAAGGCCTAATGCGGCACATACAGGGCTTGCTGAGTTAGAAGAAATGGGTTTGCTGAAGAGCGTACTTACTCAGAATGTAGACAATCTCCACCAGGAGGCTGGTTCCCGAGATGTCATCGAATATCATGGAAACTCCAAGTCATTTACCTGTATTTGGTGCAATAAGAAATATGATTACAAGGATAAAAAGGATGAGTATCCACCTCGATGCGAGTGTGGAAAGATACTTAAACCGGATGTTATCTTTTTTGGTGAGGCAATTCCTTCTTTGGCAATGGCAAGGAGTTCCCAGTTAGCCTCTACCTGTCAGGCCCTATTGATAATAGGCACCTCGGCTGTGGTCTCTCCCTTTAATATACTTCCGAGGCAGGCAAAGCAGGTTGGGGCCGCAATAATTGAGATAAACCTGGAAAAAACAGTGCTTACTGATAGTATTACCGATGTCTTTCTCCGGGGAAAGGCCACAGAACGAGTATCACAGGTTGTGTCTGCTGTTAAAGCGTTACAAGGCGCCTAAACTATCTCACCCTTGAGAGGCTCTATTCATACTTCTCTCCTGGGCTCTATTCAACCATGGTCTCTTATCCGAGCCCACCAACTGTGAAATCCTTTCTTTAATCCAGTCAAATGGGAGATCTTCTTTGGGGGAAAACTTCTCTATATATTCAATATAGGGTGCGCCCTTTAGATCTTTCTCAGGTAAAATCGCATCCCTTTTTCCATCAAATTCCACAGTTGGCAATCCGTTTTTATCGCAGAGGACTTTATCAAACGTTGCAGCCGCGCTTACCCACTTTCCATTCAAAAAGAACTGGTTGTATCCATGCCTGGGGAATGTATTGGTTCCCATCATTTCAAGAATGTGTGCGGGTAATTTATGGTTTCTGATCTTGGCAAAGACAAGTCTGCTCGGGATGCCTGCAGCCCTTCCAAGTGCAGTAAAGAGCACTGCTTTCTGGACACAGTATGCCTTTCCCCACTCAAGAATCCTGGATGCCCTAAAGTCCTCTATAAATACAGAAATCATATAAATATTGTATCTGATGGAATCCCTCACAAAATAAAAAAGCTCTACCGCCTTTTCTTCATCGCTGGCACAACCACGTGTCACGTTTTTTACTGTCTCAATAATTTTCTTATGGTCCACCTCGATGGTTAAAGTCGCTTGCAAATAATGCCCGATTTCTGAATTCATAAATTATCTCCTTTTTGAATCATGATATTCCTTTTCGTTATAGCCGAATCGCTCAACCCGGTGGGTAATTGCTTTGATTGCAGAAGGCAGGCGGACAACGCAGAGTTTCTTAATCAGAATCCCTGATTCCGTTACATAGTCCTTCTGGATTGAACAGGACATGTATCCGGGTTAAATCCTATACAACGTAAGAGGGTCGTCCCCGAACCTTTCGTTTGCTGCCTTCAATTTCTCCTCACTTGAAATAACGGCAACGGCCTGCCCGGACCCGGCTTGGTCAAAATATTTTTCCGCTGCCTGCTTGACCTGGGTTCGTGTCAGGGACAACAGCCTCTGCTTAAATCGGTTGCGGGATTCATCCGAAAGAGACATGATCTTACGGTAAAAGGCCTTGCGGGCAGCAGGACCGGGTGGATCCGGTTTGTCGATTTCTGAACATACCTGAAAAATGGCCTCTTTTATATCCTGATCCCCATAATCATCAGATTTTATGAAAACCGCGGCCCCTTTATACGCATTCAAAGTCTCTATAATATGGGGGTCTCGATAAGAGCCGAAACCGAACAGCCCGCTTTCAGTATCATAAACAGCAAAACCACCATAGGCACCGCCCTTTTCCCGTATCTCGCGATGCAGGTACATAGACCGAAGGATTTTACTGATCACTGCCAGTGACGGCGAATCCTCATGCTCCATACGTACCACCGGAAAGGTTTGAGCCACAAATGATACTGCCGAGGCGGTACTCCATCCCTCTCTTGGGATGTCGTTATTTTTTTCAATGTGGGGTGGCTTAAATCCATCGCCATTCTCAGATGAAAGATTTTCCTGGAGTGAAGACGCCAGAGGGACTGCGGTCTTAAGCGGTTGCTCTTCACCGATTAATGCCATTTTAAAATTATTGCGGCCTAATATTGTTCTACCGATTAACGTCAGATCTGCTGAAAGTTTTTCCAGTTGATCATCCGTGATATTCGCGGTCAGATCCTTTATCATTTTTAACTGGTGAATACCATTCCAGCTCTCAGCAAGCGCCATTGTGGCAGTAAAATTCCGGGAAGCAAGAGACATGGCCAACTGGTGACCATTGGGAATAACCATGGTTTCCATGTCCGCCCGGTACTCGAGCAGCAGACTCTTTAAACGGTCAAGGTTTGAAAAATCAAACGAACACAACAATTCTGATATGATTTCAAACATTCTTTCCTGATTCCGGATAAGGCATTTTCCATTGAATGTCAAAAAGGGTAGGCAGGTGCCTTTACCGTCAAACTGGGTGCGGGCCTCTGCTGACAGCCCGATACCACCGGTATGGGCATCGATCAGTTGTATTATATCGGTATAATCACGACGGCTTGTCCCGATTTGTGTAAAGACATGACAAAAAAATGGAATCAGGGGAATCAGATTTTGCGGAAGGTTACCACTTCCGGCCGCGGCTGAAAAATAAAAAATACCGGCGGTAGGTTGCTGATAACAGGCGGCTGGCACTGTTTCAGGCATTACCGTCTCAGGAATACTTTTTACCTGTGGTGGAATATCTTCCCTTTCCAGAGTAGGGAGAACCGAAACATCTTCCACCCTTTCCTGAAGTTTTTCCAGCGCATTGCTATCTTGTCTGATTCTTGCAAGATCAGATTCGGTCATATCCGCTTTTATCAAATCAAGTTCCCTGGCAACCCGCATATCTTCCTTCGGTTCCATCTCTTTATCAGGCATGAATATCAAGCGAACCCTGTGCGGATTTTCCAGAAAATATGTTTTGATCCGGTTTTCAAATAATGGTTCTTTGGTTACCATGCCTTGCAACTTAGTCATATCCTCATCAAAGTTAAGGACCCTGACAGGATCACCTCCATGGAACCAGGTAGCTGAAAAATTAAGTAGCAGCTTAATCCCATAGGGATATGGTTGATTGGTTATTTCCTTACGATGAAATTCAAGCTGGTGAATGGCCGAATCGATCAGTTTTTTATCTATTCCGTCACTGGCCAGCTGTTTTAAAACATCGAAAATGATCTTTTCAATATTATCCGCATCAGATTTTTTTACATCCTTCAGGCCTACAGCAAACGATGTATCACGGGTATCCGCATCAAAGCCAGCGCCATCACTTAAGGTGGTTCCTAAATGTGAGTCGATTAGGGCCTTACGGAGAGGAGAAGCGGAATTGCCCAGAAGGATTTGCTCCAAAAGGATAAGGATCAGGATTTCAAATGTATCCTTGATATCGGCTGTCAGCCATGCCAGACACACCTGACATTTTTTCGTGGAATCTTCATTTTTATCAAAGGGATAATAATATTTCTCGAATTTGGGCTCCTTCCAGCGCCCTTGTGAAGACACTTCGGTCTGTGGATCAATTGCGTCAAAATGACGGAGTATTTTTTCCTGAATAAAATCCAGGTGATCTTTCAACGGAAGATTGCCATAGGTATAGAAGAAGGCATTACTTGGATGATAGTGCCGCTTGTGGAATGCCTTCAGTTGATCGTGTGTCAGTTCAGGAATGGCCACCGGATCTCCACCCGAGTTAAAGCGGTATGTTGTGGATGGATAGAGAGAATGTAAAAGAGATCTGGCCAGCACTTCACTGGGGGATGACATAGCCCCTTTCATCTCATTATAAACAACCCCTTTGTACGTCAGCTTGAAGGCATTTGTTTCACCTGAATCAGACTCAACCTCCAAGCGGTGGCCCTCCTGTTTGAAGCTGAGTGAATCCAGATTGGGGAAAAAAGCCGCATCCAGGTATACATCCAGCAAGTTATAGAAATCTTTTTTGTTCTGGGTAGAGAATGGGTACATAGTCCAGTCTGACGCGGTAAAGGCATTCATAAACGTAGATAAACTTCTTTTTAACATTGAAAAGAAGGGGTCCCGCACCGGAAAAGATCTGGAACCGCACAAAACCGTGTGTTCTAAAACGTGTGCAACGCCGGTCGAATCTGCAGGCACGGTTTTAAATGCAACGCTGAAGGTGTTCTCCGTATCATTGGTACTGATGTGAACATACCGGGCCTTCGTTTTTTCATGTTCTAGTTCGTAGAAGATGGAACTGATTTGCTCAAGCGAACAAACCCTGCAAATGCGATAGCCATTTATACTATCGCCTTCGTTAAGGTCTGGATTACGTGGATCTTTTGACGTATTCATGGATTTCCTGAAACTCAGGTTGTAAGGTTCAAGATTCACAGTTCAAGGTTGATGGACTCGTAAAAAGTCAAACTCAGCGAATCTCTCTTTCATCTGTTTAACCGTGAGCCTGAGTAGTACGGAATTTGCCCTTGTGTGTCAATGGCAAATACCTATTTTCTTAAAGATCTTGTATTCATAAAGAGTGATTGTTAGGGATGATAGTTATATAATAAATGAACTACCGCTCAGCTCCTACAACTATACACCTATCCCTCAATTTTTGCATAGATCGATTCTGTAACCGGGGTTGGGACTCCCAGCTCCTTGCCGAGCCTGATGATAGTGCCGCCGAAGAGGTCGCCCTCATGGCGTTTGCCTTTTGCCTCAACGTCCCTCTGAAAGGAGGTCTTGGTTTCAGGGGGAAAATTGCTGCCTGTTTGCAAAGAGTCAGCCACGATTGAGTCGGCCAGCGGTACTCCCTTTTTCTTTGCAACCGCTGCTATCTCCTCCATTACCTTTCGCACCAGCTCCTTTAGCTTAGAGTCTGAAAGAATTTCTCCAAATGTCTTAGCCGTATACGCGGTAACCAGGCCGTATCCTGCAATAAACACGAACTTTTGCCACTGGGCAGAGGAGGCATCGTCGCTCCACGTAAACTGTAGGCCCATATCGTTAAAAAAGTTGATTATCTCCGTGGGATCAAAGTCAGGTAGGTGTGGGTCCTTTCCGAATGCGATGAGCCCCTGCCCCCCTGCGTGGGTAACGACCCCGGGTCTTTCTAAAAGCGCACCAATATACACACACCCGGGAAGCACAATTCCTTTAGGCATATTTTTTCTGATCCTCTCATAGATGTCCACACCGTTGAGCAGTGGTATGACAAGGGTGTGAGCGCCAATGTTTGTCTTGATTGCAAGCGTTGCATCATCCAGATCGTAGCCCTTGACACACAGAAGATAGAGATCGGGCTGTGGTATTTCCGCGATGTTGTCGGTGGCCAGAGTTGGGTTACATAATATGCCGCGCTCTTCAGGGGTGTTTAAAATGAGGCCATTCCTTTTGATTTCCTCCAAATGGGCACCCCGTGCGATGAAAAAGACCTTTCTATCAGTATCTTTTTCTTGAGATATTGCGTGGGCCATCTTTCCGCCAAAAACGCCTCCGACACTGCCAACGCCAAAGATACAGATGTTTTTTATGTGGTATTTGTTATGAGCATTCATATGAGCCCCCCTCCTTTCCCTCCCTTTACAATGCAGTCAAAATACTTAATTGCTTAGGCCTTCTTTCCGTTCTAAGGAAATTTGTCTGGCAAGATAGATTTTTGCCAGGCTCTGGTAAGGCACATCTTTCTTGTTTGCGAGAGTTTTTAGTTCAGCCAGCATGCCCACCGGGAGGCGAATTGAGATTGATTTTAATGATGGCTTTAGTTTGGGAAAAGAAGCCCTTTTGAAATCTTTTGTATCAAAATAATCAAGCGGAGAATGAGTAGCCCAGAATTCTCGTTCTTCGTCTTCGTTTTTAAATTTAGGAATAGTTTTTTTATCCTTTTTCATCATAAAACTCCCTTTCTCTTTTATTCATATCCCTGCCGGAAATTACTCTAATCAGGTCGCCTCTCTTTGTGAATACCACGATGAGAAAACGATCTGCATCCGTTTTGCCAAATGCAGCCCACCGTTTTTCAGATATCGAATGTTTTGGATCGTCGATAACAAGAAGCGGTTTGTTAAAAAATACCTGCTCACACTCCCAGTTTTCGACCTCATGTTTGATGAGGTTTTTATTAACATTCCCTTGGTCCCACTGGAAACCTAAAAAATGTTCAAATTCATTTTCCATTATACACAAATGTATATGACAAAAATATACAAGTCAAGTTTTTTTCAACAGAGATGAACAATATTTCTGTATGCTCAATCGCCCGGGCTGACAGGTTTGCATGACGCGCACGCACTTACACCTCATTGCTATTGCGTGTCGCTGGCCATATTACTGCCATGTGATTGTGTATCCGTTTCCAGTATCCTTTTTAAGCTCTCGCCCTCTTCCTTCATGTGTTTCCGAACACTTGAAAGACCACGCTCAAGCCTTTTCTTGGCAAAGGTTCTGATGAGCCATCCAACACGGATAGTACCTTGAGCAGTGAATATACACGCCCCTTGTTTTGGCTCTACGGTAAACCTGTTCTTGGGAAAATATATCCTCAGAAACCAGGATGTGGGGGCATATTCGATGAGTCTATTTGGAATTAATTTTGTGATAACGAATTTCAGCTTATGCAGTTTGCCGTGAATATACTCTTCAGCATATCCAACAGATCCTTCCTCCCACGGGTGTCCTTTTATCCATCGAAAGGTTACATGATCATCAGGATGCCAGGCGCGATAGCTTTCGTTATCAACAAGACGAAAAAAGAAGTCAAATACCTTTTCAGGTGTGGTCTTGATTTCTATTGAATCTGTCAGAATTTGCTCTTTTAGTAACGCCATATCTCATTCCCCCATACCAAAATACTCAGTTTATCAAACATTTTATTATACGTTATTACTTTACGGGAGTACATAGGGGAAAATCTTGAAGCGTAAAGCGCCGATCAAAATATATGGATAACTGGTCAGTATGTCTTGACATCAAAATATTAGTACTTACACTTTTACAGGCAGTGAAGAGCGAGGGAACCAGCCAGTCTGGTCACTTTACTACCTAAAAATTTTTCGGAAATACTCATCACCGACCATCTACCAATGATAATTGACCACTGACAACTGGATATTAAAATGACCTACATCGGCGAACTGGCTGCTTTAGCTACCTCCTTGTTTTTTTCCTTTGGATCGATATTCTTCACCCTGGCAGGACGAAGAGTCGGTTCGATGGTGGTAAATCGAACTCGCCTGGTGGTGGCCGTTGTCTTTCTCATTGTCACACATCGGGTTATGTTGGGTATCCCTCTGCCTTTACATGCTGAACCGGAACGCTGGTTGTGGTTGGGACTCTCTGGGATTGTTGGACTGGTGCTGGGCGATATTTTTCTCTTCCAGGCTTTCGTTAGCATCGGGCCGCGCCTCTCGATGTTGATGATGAGCCTGGCCCCGGTGATCGCTGCTATTGAGGCCTGGATTTTCCTCGGCGAGACAATGAGCGCTGGGCAGATGACAGGCATTCTGATAACCCTGGGGGGCATCACCTGGGTGGTGATGGAGCGTAATGGCGATAATAACCAAAAAAACCGCTACTATGCTCGCGGTATTCTTTACGCCCTGGGTGGTGCGCTAGGGCAAGCCACAGGCCTTGTGCTGGCGAAAAATGGTCTCTTTGGTGCGTTTTCACCAATATCGGGCAATATTATCCGCATGATCACAGCAACTGTGGTATTGTGGATGATGACCTTCATCCAAAGGGAGGCTGGCAAGACGCTGAGAACCTTGGCAGAGGATCGTCGCGGGGTGGGCTTTACTATCGCAGGGGCTATTGCCGGGCCGGTTCTGGGGGTATCTTTTTCTCTACTGGCGGTGCAGCGGATTGAGGTTGGTGTGGCCAGCACATTGATGGCTTTGCCGCCGCTCTTTTTGCTACCGCTTAGTTATGTAGTCTTTAAAGAGCGTTTTGGCCGGGGTGCCGTCGCTGGCACATTTCTCGCGGTGTTTGGTGTGGCGATTTTATTTTTGGTGTGAAGATTTGGAATGGCGCCTCACATCGTGAGCTTGATTTCGTATGTAATGTTCCTTATTGTCGATCCTCGAATGTATACTCACCGAGGTATGAGGTAAAAGCAGGCTTGAGTTCTCTATTTTTCTTTTCCTCCGGTCATGAGCGTTTTCAAGATATCTTCCTTTCCTACAATCCCGACTAATTTCTCCTTATCAACAACAGGAAGGGTGTGGAAATTCTTGTCAACCATGATAGTGGCAACCTCCTCAATACTCATCTCAGGCATGACAGTAAACGGATTTGGAGTCATGGCATGACCCACAGTTGTGGCTGAAATCTTCTGGGCCTCCTTTTCGATATGCTTCATAGAGGTCAAAGGAATGATCCCATCCAAAAGAGTAAAAACAGAGGGGATTGGAAATCTTTTTTGCTGAGTAATCAAGTCACTCTGGCAAAGAATTCCCACCATTTTCCCAGTTCCATCCACCACTGGAACGCCGCTGATGCGTTTTTCTAAAAGGAGCTTTGCAGCATGAGCAATCTCCATCTCAGGCGAGACAGTGATCAGGTCTTTTGTCATAATATCTTTTACCTTGAGCATTAAATCACCTCGCTTTCATTCAGGAAAAAATGGGGACATCCTTAATTATGTAAATAATTTTTTCTTAATGTTATTCTAGGTATTTATTTATAGGATGTCCCTCTATTCATGCGCTGAGTGCCTCAATAACCGCATCTGGTTTTTCAGCCGCTATCTTAAGCAAAGCACGAGCAGGGCCTTCGGGGCTACGCCGACCCTGTTCCCAGTTCTGAAGCGTAGATACACTTACTCCGATCATTATGGCAAATTCTGACTGTGACTTTTTCAATCGGAGGCGAATACCTTTAATGTCAGCAGGGCCGAATTGGAAAATCCTGCTAGCCTTCATTTCTCCGCGTCTGATTTTGCCAGCCTGCTTGATACTCTCTACAAGTTTATCGAAATCCTTATTGTTCATTTAAATTCCTCCTTGACCAACTTACTTAACACCTTTTCAACAAAACGCATATCCTAATCTACGCCAATGACGTATGCCTGTCAAGAAATTGTTTACAGAGGGTATTCAAAAGGAAATCCATGTGGCTCATTTGAGCTAACCTGCCATTAAATGGGCTAGCGTTCTCACGAAAACTCCAGATTACCAGATTTTATGAAAGATGATGAAGACTACCCAACACACACTGTATTTACTTATTTCCTAATTGATGTCTCTTTTTTCCCATACCGTGTGAAATCTGTAAGTCTGACTCTCAATCTTCTTCTGCTGTTTTCAGATTTCTTGCCTCGTACGTCGTTTGGAAGCAAATCTCTCGTTAATTTACAATTTGATCCAAGTCGTCAAGTTCATTCAGAAACAATGTCGCCCTTTACAGGCCTCCGCTTTAGCCTTTTTCCGACTTTTTATTTACTTAGCCCCGTCCCCTTTTCACTCTGCGTCCAGGCGGTGGTTCGGCCCAGGATCATGAATATGCTCTGTATTGTCAAACTGACGCCACCTGATATATAACCGGGCGATATTCTGGCGGCGGGATAGGCTTACCCTCTGCTCGCGCAACCTCCAGCCATAGTTTTTTTGCCTGCTGGACCTCACGCAATGCCTCGTCAGGTGTCTGACCAAATGCGGAGCATGCCTCAAGGTCTGGAATATCAGCGATGTACCCATCGTCATCATCTGAATAGAAAATGTTAATATGATAATCCCACATTATTCATCCTCCAATTTAAGGTTATGTTTCTCAACCAGTTTGAGGAACTGTCGCATTTGATATGGTTTTGCTTGGCCTTTGACATTCTGAAGGTTCACGAGTTCCGGGACACTGGTCGGGAGAAAAGGTGATGGCTGCCTTCAGTTCTCGATAGCTCAAACCCGAAACCTCTAACAAGATTTACCATATCAGTAAATCTTATATTTTTAGAACCACTAATTATTTGTTTAAGCAATTTTTGTCTGTTCATAATTCATCTCTTATGACCGGAACGTCGAGCATCAGTGGGCGCGCGCTTTTTGCGATCCGCTGAATGCCCTGGTTGGCGCTAACGTGCTGGTTCCTTTGGAATCTGCGCACCATGCCACACTGCAACAACCCAAACGACATCGACTTTGATTTTATAAAAAAACCGGTATGGCGATATAATCACCTCTCGGTAGGGAAATTCTGGAAATTCCGGTATGATTCTTCCGGATTCGGGAAAGTCCTCAAGTCTTCGTAAAATTTTTTCAGTTCGATTTCGAAAATTGACTGTCGCCGACGGTTTATCCCTGCGGATATATGATAACGCAGAAAGAAATTGGGTCCGGGCAGAAGGGGTAAATTGAACCTTCACGAGGGATCCTTGGCCAAAAGAGCGTCGGCTTCAGCAAGGACAGTATCCAGATCATATCCTTCACCTATTTCTATTTCCTTATCTCCCTTGGCCAAAAGGCGCAGGAGTTCTTTTTCGTGTTCAGATTTCTCATAGGCATCGACACCAATAATTACCGCTGTTGCCCGCCCTCTTTGGGTAATAATCAAAGGCTCTTTATTGTTTCGCAATTGTTTCAAAAGCTTGGCAGCATCTTGCCTCAAATCGCTCACCGGAATGATATTTGATAGCTTGCCCATATCGCACCTCCTATTGTACTTCTAAATGTACCACCAACGATTCTATAAAGCAAGTGTTTTCGTAAGTACGATGGCATGATATGAATCGCCAATGCGGAGTGAAGCGCAACTCCGCATTCGCGCCGCCATCCTTTTTGTCTTTGCCTTGCTCTACCCTGGAAATATGCTACTCTTGTAAATACGCATTCATGAGCGCCGCCGCAGGCGGCGCGAACGAATAACTCACCTGACGCAAACGCGCCAGCGTTTTGCGGTCAGGTGCAGTGACGGGTTCAAGTAAGCCGCTGACGCGGCAGTTAACAACTCGCCTTAAATCCTATCCTCCTAAATATACCAAGTAAGTTGCAGAACTTCCAATTTTCTATCATAAATCTCTATACCAATTTTATTAACCTTTAACCAAGAAAGGAGATTTATGATGAAAGATTATTACCAAAAATCCATGAGAGCCCTGCAACTAGCCGGTATGAGTGAGCGTACACAAGAATGCTATACACGCTCAGTTCGACAACTGGTCGATTTTTACAGGAAAACCCCTGACAAAATTACCGAGCAGGAGCTTCAAGACTATTTCCTCCACAGAAAAAACAACGATAAATGGGCCGCTGCCACTATGAGAATATGTTACAGCGGCATTAAATTCTTTTTCATTAACGTGCTCAAACGGGACTGGCACACCCTGGAACTCATCTATGCCAAACGAGAACAAACACTACCTACCGTCTTGAGCATCAAAGAAGTCTGGACCATTATCAACGCGGTTACTACTATTCAGAATAAAACCTATCTGACTGTCGTTTACACCTGTGGCCTCAGACTCCATGAGGCCTTGTTCCTTCAGGTAACCGATATTGATGCTCAACGCAAACGTATTCATGTCCATCGGGGCAAAGGCGCGAAAGACCGATATGTCCCTCTACCGGAATCTACTCTCAATATCCTACGTCAATACTGGGCAACCCATAGAAACCCCAAATGGATCTTCCCGCGAATCGGACGCGGCGGCAATGAGGGTCCAACCGCCCAAGAACCCATGAGCTATACCTCCGTGCAGGGTGCATTGAGTCGAGTGCTTAAACAGCTTAAATTCACAAAGCGCATCTCCATTCATACCCTCAGGCACAGCTATGCAACTCATCTGTTGGAAGCCAGCGTAAACATCCGTCGTATCCAGCAATACCTCGGGCATAACAGCTTGAATTCCACCATGGTCTATCTCCATCTCACCACCCAGGGGCATGAACATGCCTATGATATCATCAACTCAATGATGAAAGGAGATGACCATGACAATTAATGAGATCTTTCAGGCATATGCCCAAGAGTATATCGAGACCTTCGGTGAGAATATACCTTCTGAACACCGAAAGGTCATGAACGCCATTATCAATTGCCGCACAGCATATTGCGGAACCATGATCTACCGATGTGAAAAATGCGGCCAACACCACAAAACCCATCAGTGGCTCATGAAGCAGATGGAGCGACAGCTTCCCGGGCATCACTTCATGATCACCTTCACCGTCCCACAACAGCTCCGACGGTTTATCCGCAGTCATCAACGCGCCTGCTATTCAGCCCTATTCAAGGCCTCTTCAGAGACCATGAAAAAACTGGCAGCCGATAAAAAATACATTGGTGGGGATCTCCCAGGTTTCTTAGGCGTGCTGCATACCTGGGGGCGGCAATTGGTATACCATCCCCACATACACTATGTCGTCCCTGGAGGCGCCTTATCAAAACAGAATGACCGTTGGCATCCTTCACGGATCGATTTTTACCTGCCCGTAAAGGCCATGTCAAAGATCTTCAAAGCCAAGTTCCGGGATGAAATGAGAAAGAGCAATCTTGATTCCCATATCCCTGAAGAGGTCTGGGATCAAGAGTGGGTGGTCAACTGCCAGGCCGTCGGCGCTGGCGCTCACAGCATAAAATATCTTGCTCCTTATGTCTTCAAAGTGGCTATTTCAAACAGCCGCATTATTAAAGTCGAAAATCACAAGGTCTTTTTTAAGTACAAAAAGCCTCAAAGCAACCGTTGGCGGACCATGGTACTGGATGTCATGGAATTCATGCGGCGCTTTCTACAGCATGTCTTGCCTTCCGGGTTCATGAAAGTCCGCTATTACGGCTTCTTGAGTCCGGGGGCTTCGGTTCCCCTGGAAAAGATCGAAACCCTTATTGAAATCTCATTCGGTTTTGAAATCACCAAACCCGAAAACAAAATAGAACCCTTTGATCTGCCTAAATGCAATCATTGCGGGGGGAGACTTAAATTTGTCGTCTCGATTCCAGTTTTTAAATTGATTCGATCCGGATAAAAATAAAACCCGGGGTCGAACGGAAAAATTATTGATCACCTTTACAGACCGTATCCTTCTACAGGAACGGCACAGGACTGCTATGTTCTAATGAAGGTAAATCAAGATTTGACAGTAATACGAAACAGTTTTTTTGATAAAATTAAAGCTGATTTTGAATATTCACTCAGCTGATTATCCTTCTAAACCACGCTTTTTACAGATCTTCTAAACTACTCCCTTACCAAACATCGAATCTTTACCCTATATAGAGTATATACCCAGACCGGGCTTCTTGAACAACTGATAGAGTCCGACCTTATCAGGATCGGTCTCTATCCTTTAAGGTTATGCCAATCGGGATTCACAAAGAGGTTCTTCACTGGCATCCTTTGTCAATAACCGCGGCCGCGTTTGTGACAGCGATCATTACGAGGTTCGCCTGCTGCGCCAGACTCGGGGGCAGTAAGGGCAGTGCGAGGGATAAGTTTGCGACCTGCTGGGAGTTGCTCGTACGGTATTGCTGAACGAGTGGCGCGACAATCCTTTGTTTAGTAGCTGTCGGAGACTTAGACAGTTGTTGCAGCTGACACATGCCAGACAGCGATAGAGAGTTGTCCTCAAGCGCCATTGCAGCGGCGAAGAACAGCGCTGTCCCCATCTTTTCCTGTGCAGTCATCTGGGAGCGAATGGACTCTGCTGCTTGAGCGTACAGATTCAGAGCTTGCGTGATTCGGGTGGATGCCTCTGCCAACTGAGTGGCTTGGTCTTGTGCAGAAGCCGGCAACGCCAGCCCTGCAAGTACCAGTAGTAAGATCAGAACGCGCATTTTATTATCCTCCTATCACGGTCGTTACATGTCGACCCCAATCTTCCCGACGCTGAGTGTCTGCATAACGCCGCGCCTTACCGGCGCGCGGCGGTCTATCGCGCGTCCGTGTAAAGGCGTTGGGTTGTAACGTTTTATTTGTCATTGGCTCCGTTGCACCAATCAAGTACGTTTATAATTATTGTACATAAAGAACTATGAGTTTTAAATGCCTCTGGTGAAACAACAAAAGAGCTACAATCTACAATAGGTTTAAAATTTGGCTCGTGTGGATTCAAGTACTGGATTGTGGCCGGTTTTCCTATGGCCACTTCATCATCCCCACTCTCAACATATGTTGGAATGTAATGAATGATTACAGTTTCAGTTGGCATCCCCATCGTCATCCAGTGATGAAGCTTTGATTGCTGGGGATGGTCTATTAAAGACGCTCGATACTTAACAGAAAACAATAACTGGTCAAAATGCTCCGAGTGCGACTCTAAATCTGGTTGCTCTTGAAGGTACTGAAGAAATCTTTGGACACTTGAAATAGGAAGTTGCGTAACTATTTGGCGTGGCCCAGAGTGATTAAGGAATAGTATCAGCACAGACAAGGTGCCATAGATTTGGCGATGAAAAGCCTCAGTTCGGTCGACGTACTGTAGCTGACGTGTTCTTATAATTTGATCTTCCATGCCAGCTGCCGCCGAAAGTTCCTCACCAGCAACTAGGAGGTCACGATATCTCCAATCCGTTCTGATGATGTATTCCCATAGTAGAGTTGCAGCAAGGGAAACGCGCGATAGCTTATCTCCTTCAAAATTAGACATAAGTGAATTTGCACTTATAGATGCATTTTCGATAAATTCCCGTATTTCTGGTGACACCTCTAATTCAAATGGCACCGTACCATATTTAGAATTATTATTTTGCATCTACCTTTGAAACCCAACATAATACTAGACGTCTAATAAGACATTATATATTACGTCTTTAAAATAAAATAGTATTATAAAAGCTAATTATTCCAATATATTAAATTTAGTATTCGCACTATGAAGCGAGAAAAAATACGCTATTAACTTTGGTTTTGTAAATCGCACACTAAGAAGACGAACTAACTTTTATCTATAAAAACCCTTGGAAATCACATGCCTGGTAGCGGAACGATGCAATAAAACTGAAATTCTACGGAGGTGAACAGGAAATTTATAAACAACTGGAACAGGAACGATTGTTGTAACGAGTAGATGTCTGGAACTTTCTTATATCCAGCACGTATTTCATACCTACACCCTATGAAATGATTATGTCAATAGGTTTTTACGTTCACAATATAGTAGCATGTTATAGGTCCTGATATAGCACCAAAATTGTGTAATTATTGTTAGCTGTTCAAAGGTTCAGGATTCACTGTTCACAGGTTCAAGGTTCACAGTTCAGGGGTTCAGGGTTTCCCTATGAAATTGGGATTTAGGGGTTGTAATAGGGGACGTTCTTCATATTTACACTTTCATAGAAAATGATAATGATTTTGCTTTACAAGACTTTCACCCCACACCACCGACTGGTACACGGCTGCTGGCGATCGGCTTTATCTTAAAATATTTTCCGTTTCTCATACCCTCTGGTAATAATGTTATACAAGGTTTCCGTAACACCTATGCGTAATCGTCTGGGCATATTATACAAATAAAATAGTCAAATATATATTTTAAGTTAAAATGTGAAGAACGTCCCCCATTAAATGGCCTTTAATGATACAAAGGTATATGTCGCTGCTGATACTGAAAATATTCCTGAAATGAAGGAGCTTTCAGGGATTGACGTTGCATTCCTGCCCATGAATCTTCCCTATACCATGACACCGGAGATGGTAGCTGATGCGGCACGGATGTTTAATCCCAAGATCCTCTATCCCTACCACTTCGGCGAAACTGATACCTCAAAGCTCGTTGATCTGCTCAAAGATGACAAGGAAATCGAGGTGCGGATTCGGGATATGCAGTAGCCTGAAAAGCGTAGAAATCTGGCCGGCTAAAGAATTATACCACAAAAAGCCTATCTCCTTTATAGTGTGTTGTTAAGTCGTTTTGGGACCAAGTCCCCCTTTCACAAGAGTCAAACAGAAATTTGGCCCTTTACTTGAAAAATATTTGACATAACATCTTGAAATTATGTATAAGGTTGAGTAATGTAATGATGTATAATGTTTTATAATCTTTCTTGCTTTGGGTTATAATTATGGAAAATTACTTAAACATTAGTCAAGCAGCAAAAATGCTCGGTGTAAGCGCAGAAACCTTGAGAAGATGGGATAAAGCAGGAAAATTTCCTTCTCAAAGGCACCCGATTAATAATTATCGCATTTATAAGGAAGATCAAGTTAAATTTGTTGTTAAAGAAATGGAACAAGCGTACTTAACCGACTACATTAATTCTCTACAATATCAAATTGATCCCTTTTTTGAGACAAGCCTCGGTACATTATACAATGAAGATGCTATCAAATTTTTTAAAAGTCTTGAGACTTCATCCGTTCAACTTATATTCGCCGACCCCCCATACAATATTAAAAAGGCTGAATGGGATACATTTGAATCCCAAAAGAAATATGTTGAATGGAGCATGGAGTGGATTAAAGAGACACATAGGGTTCTTGTTCCACATGGAAGTTTATATGTTTGCGGATTTTCTGAGATATTAGCTGATATTAAATGGGCAGCCAGTAGCCTTTTCAAAGGCTGTAAGTGGTTGGTTTGGTACTATCGTAACAAAGCAAATTTAACTAATGATTGGGGACGGTCACATGAGAGTTTGCTGCATTTTAGAAAAAATAAAAAGATTATTTTTAATGCTGATAATGTTAGAATATCATATAATCTTCATACGTTAAAATATCCTAAACATCCCCAGGCAAAAACATCGCAATATGGAAATGGCAAAGAATATGTTTGGACCCCTCATCCCAAAGGCGCCAAACCGAAAGATGTTTTTGAAATACCTACTTTGACGAATAATTCATGGGAAAGAGAAAAGCACCCAACGCAGAAACCTATTGAGTTGGTTAAGAAATGCATTCTCGCTTCCTCAAACCCAGACGGGTTGGTCGTTGATCCCTTTGGAGGGTCAGGCACAACCTATGCAGTTGCCGAAGCTTTTAACCGAAAATGGATAGGCAGTGAGACTGATACCAATTATTGTAATATTATAAAGCGAAGATTACAGGATAGAAAGCATATTGCAAGAATAGCAAACGATGAAGAGGAAGCAGATATTATTGAGAGAAGGGAAAAATTAAGGGGCTAATAACTCCCACATATCATCGGCAATAAATTTTGAAAAGGGAGAAATGTGTTCATTGTAAGGACTATCTTTGGTGATTGGGGGAGGATCAACAAAATATACACCTTCAAGCCGGGTTAAAAATTTCGTGTAGACCATAAACAATCCGGAGACAAAGGTATAACTGATTTTTTTTGTTTCCTTCCTCTGAACATCATTCAAGAATATTCCAACCACTTTTACAGGATGCTCAGCGAATTTCTGCATAAGAAGTTTATCAAGAAAGATTTTCCCCATCCTGTCCTTTGATGTCGTTTTCAAAGAGATGACAATTTCATCCTCGTTTATTGTTTTTATATTCGATTTTACTTTTTCATGAGGAGACAGAATTATATCTGTTTCGCAGGAATATAATTTTTCACCTTCCTCTGATGGATAAGGAATTTTGAACACAACTTTATCATTTGTAATTCCTGCTTGAGAAACAATATTACGAATTAACTCTTCAAATCTATTGCCAACGTGTTTCCTGGCGCTGTTGGGATTGCAAAGAAAATCCATACCAACCCCTATGGATTGTTGGATAGTATATGCCACAGCATCTATTGTGAAATAATCTTTTCTTTTTATCTTTTTTCTATTCTTGATTTGCCTGAGAACCTTAAGAAATAATTTGTAACTTTTCTCAAATTCTTCAATTGTATTTATAAACAAATTGTTATTAACCGGCCTAGCAAATTTTGTTGTACCAGCTACTACGGAAGATAATATTGTGTAATCTCTTGTTTCAACTCTTTCTGAAACAATATTTGGCAAATAGTCCAAAACTCTCTTGGTAACATCTGCAAATTCAATTAAACTTTGCTTGGGTGTCTTGAGATCTTCCGGTAGAGATTTCATATGAATTGTCTTTTTTAATCATTATTTTTTTGAATTTTTTGTATCCTATGCACATTTCTGGAAAATAGCAACAAGCCTTTTTTTGCTTTGATTTTAGACACCGAACGCCTCGGCTAAGTAGTTGCGAGTCGAGTAGCCCACGGGAACCTCCCCCTCAGGTCCTCACAGAACCGGACGTGAATCTCCCAGCTCATATTGATCCCTGCTGTTTTCAGATTTCTTGCCTCGTACGTCGTTTGGAAGTAAATCCCTCGTTAATTTACAATTTAATCCAATTCGCCAAGTTCATTCAGAGGATGTCCCCCTTTCATAGTTAAAGTACTTCGGGAAATCAGAAAAATTAAAGTGCCTATAGAAGAACCAAAACCATCCCGTTATGGTGAAACTTACAAATCTTGATTTCCATCAATATTTTGTACTTCTTGAGCAGAGTTGAACATGTGGTTTTCTTTTCTAACTTTGTTATGGCTGCCAGATGGCATGGTCGATTGATAATCCTCAGCCAATGAAAAATGGGCAGTGTATCGCCCTACATGTCTGGTGCGGAGAGAAAGGGGTTGGTGTTTGCAGAATCGAAAATGTTGGAGTTGTCACTGATGATGGCTGGGAAAATTTCTTTACAGTTCCTTACGATGGAATACTGATACCACCATATCTTGGAATTGAGGCGTTTCGATGTACCGGTATTGTGGCATGGAGGGTCTCGGGGATTTGCCTGATAAGAGCCAGCTTAAACTCCAGGCGTTTTCAATCTTCTCCAGAGGCTGCTGCGACTGATTCCAAGCTGTCTTGCCGTCATCAAGGGGTCATCAAGGTCAATCAAGGGGTCAAATCTACTCTTAGCTCTTTTCTAATATATCCTTCAAGTTTTCAACACGTTTACTAATATTTTTATTCTTTTCCATCTCGCGCTTTACTCTTTCTACAACGCTTCTAACTGTGCTATTTTTATCGATCCCAAATGCTTTACCTACACCTTTTAGCGTATCATTTCGAATGCATCTTATTAGATAAATAGCGACATTCCTTGGTTCATTAAAATGACCCCTTTTTGAGACAAGGATATCATCCCTCGTCACTTTATAGTATTTACATACCTCTTCAACAATTCTATCTACCTCTGGGGCAAGAAATCTGGATTCGGGAACCTCTTCATGGGTCTTATTAGAAAAAAACATCTCTTTTATCTTATCAACAAAAAGATCACTACCTATCGCAGCTGGTAACTTCTTTCTACCTAATATTTGATTAATCTCTTCAGGTGTCTCCTTAGAAACAAATTGTTGGTATCTCCTGATACTTTCTGCCTTTATTTTCGAGAATAATGACAGGATAAAATTTTTATGCAGCCAATCCCATTTCTTGGCAGCAGTCAAATATCCCTTATGACTGCTCCAAGAGTACTTGTTCAACTTCTCCACTATTCCAGCTTCTAATGGATTCCGATGAATATATCTTAACAACTCAAGAAGATAACTGTCTCCATCCACTATGATAGACTTATACCGACCTCTAAATAGTTGGCCATCACAAAGATGTGTTCTATTGAAACGCTGTGTATACACTCCATTGAGATGCCTCATGGATCTGGATATATTGGCATCTGGAGTCTGAACCAATAAATGATAGTGATTTGTCATTAAACAATAGGCAGCAATCTTTACATTATAGTCTTCAACCAGTTCCTTGAGTAGCTCAATAAATGCATTATAGTCATTCTTCCCTGTAAAAATCTCTTCTCCTCTCCTACCACGATTCATCACATGATACCAAGCATCTGGATATTGTATTCTTAATGGTCTGGACATAGCATAGTAATACAATAAAAATTAGCAAGAGACAAGAGTAGATTTGACCCCTTTATAATATCGTTCACATGCGTTCCCCGGGCAACCCCTTTCATCCCAAAGGCGTGGGTAATGGCTATGTAATTACCTTTAATGATACAAAGGTGTATGTCGCTGCTGATACCGAAAATATTCCTGAAATGAAGGAGCTTTCCGGGATTGACGTTGCATTCCTCCCTATGAATCTTCCCTATACCATGACACCGGAGATGGTAGCTGATGCGGCACGGATGTTTAATCCGAAGATCCTCTATCCCTATCACTTCGGTGAAACTGATACCTCAAAGCTCGTTGATCTGCTCAAAGATGACAAGGAAATCGAGGTGCGAATTCGGGATATGCAGTAGCCCGGAAAGAAAGAAAAGTGGGGACATCCATAATTATATAAATAATTTTTCTTAATGTTGATTTAGTTATTTATTTATGGACGTTATATATTAAAACATCGAAAGGTTACATCCCTGAGGATACAGGAAATAAAGAAAAAGACATTGACTCAAGTCATACCATAAAAAGAAACCTCCTGTTAAGAATAAAGTGATATTCACAACAACTTTAACTTAAAAAAGGAGGTTTCAGATGACAGTCAAAGATTGTACCAGTGTTAAAGAGTTTTGGCAATTGAAGAAAGAGATAAGAGGATCTAAAAACCACCTGATTGTAGG
>Ga0315533_1000208_pt1 | contig 54180 bp, 57 predicted proteins | sample SalMarSW160130MG_FD_203081 | JGI IMG/M metagenome (GOLD analysis project Ga0315533, IMG submission 203081) | Salt marsh sediment microbial communities from the Plum Island Ecosystem LTER, Massachusetts, United States - Salt Marsh Sediment SW1601-30 ...
TACCCTTTGGTAGGGGGCAGTCAGGTGGGGGATACAAATAAGATAGGACATGGTCCATGATTTGTCTTCAGAGAACTTTATGAAGTATTACCGGCTACTTGATAAAACCGGCACGTGTTATCTTGGCCACGACCCTGGTCCGACTGGTTGCATCCAACTTAGCCAGAATGCTCTGCATATGTTTCTTTATTGTAACCTCGGTAACACTGAGAGCTTTACCTATCTCCTTATTGGTGTGCCCCTCTGCCACCAGTTGGAGCACCTCCCGTTCACGAGGTGTCAGTGTCTCCAGAGCTTGTATAGTGGATGCCGCTGTCTCCTGAAAGGCCTGCTTAGGGTGGATCAGGGAGGATATCGCCTCGAACAACAGGTCGGTCCTGATTAGTGTTGTCCCGCTACTAACCGTCCGGATAGTATGGAGTAATAGCTCCCGGGAGGCATCCTTCAGCAGGTAGCCGCTGGCTCCGGCTCGCACTGCATCAATAACATAGGCGTCATTATCATACATAGTGAGCACGATGACCGCTGTAGAGGGATACTTATCGCTAATCTGGCGTGTGGCTTCTACGCCATCCATATTAGGCATACGAATGTCCATTAGAACAACATTCGGCTCCTTTTCCGCTACCATTGCCAACGCCTGCGCTCCATCGGCTGCTTCGCCCACAACCTGTACGGTTCGGTCGGTCGACAACATGGTGCGAAGGCCCTCACGAACCACCGGATAATCGTCTACAATCAGTACCCGTATTTTCGCCATATTCACTCCCCCTCGGACAACCAGGGAATATCCACCAGAATTTCCGTGCCCTTGCCCAAAGAACCGTTTATCTTAAAGGTGCCTCCCAAAAACTCGGCACGACGGCGCATGCTCAAGAGCCCCATAGAACGATTTGAGGAAGATAGCTCTTCTTTATCAGGAATGAAACCGATACCCCAGTCTGCCACCCGTATCACCAGTCGCTCTGGCTCTTGTCTCAGTTCAACCTCGAGTTTAGGCGATTTGGCGTGCTTCCTCACATTAGTAATCGCTTCACGGATGATTCGGTAAATAGCAAACTCCATATACCGGGGAAGATTGGGCCAGGTGCTTATCCGGAAGTTAACCTGGCACCCCGTCTCTTTCTCAAACTGCTTCAGCTCCTGTTGCAATGTGGGCAGCAAACCAAGCATATCAAGTGTGGCTGGGGTAATACTGTTGATTACCCCCCTTGTCTCCTGGATGGCTTGCCTTATTAGCCGCATTGCCTTGACGAAAAATTGCCTTGAATATTCCTCGCGCAGTCCTCCAATATTATCAACGGTTTGAAGATGCTGAAAAGCGGAAGCTAAAGTTTGGGCAATTCCATCATGTATTTCCAGAATGATGCGTTCACGTTCCCTCTCTTGAATCTCGAGGCTGATGTTGTACGCGTTTCGTACTAACTCTTTCGTCTCCTGAAGTCTACGCCGCAGAGTGGTATTCTCAATGACATGACCTATGAGGTCGGCGGCTAGCTTGAGGAAATACTGCTTTCGCAGCCATTCTTCCCGCCCGGTAACTGAAAGAAAGTTTGACTGAAGGGCACCGATGACTGTGCCATTAACCTGTATCGGGACACAAATAAGAGGCAATGTCTCGCTCTGGCTAATGACCAGGTCTGGAACCAGCAGAGCTTCCTCTTGGGTTTCAAGGGCTAGTGACTGGACATGGGTAGCTACCCAATGAGCCACGGAAAGACCAGCTACCTGGCTAGGCGGTGACCCGTAAGAAACATAAGTTTGTGGACTGCCATTCTCATCACTTATTAGGCCGACCACTCCATATTTTGCCTGGACTGCCTCCAGAATTGAGCGGACGATTTCCCTCACCGATTCCCGGCAACTCTCATTATTAGACGTATCTATACTTTTAGCAGGTGGTGTAACATTAGTCGTACTTTTCATTGGCTCAAGCCCTTTTCCTGCCATGCAATCTAACCCCCGACTCTAATCCTGTAGAAACAGCCTCTCCGAAACTGGCATGCCCACTACATTATCGATGACTTGAGATTTTCCGGCAAGAGGTGAAGATGCCAGCGGTCATATTTTATACCACCTATGTGCCTTTTGTCAATATGTGGTCTAACCTATTTTATTAATTGTCCTCAGAAAAAAGACCAAAGGCACAGCCTACATAATAGTAAACATAAATTGGGGTTTTCCTCGTTGGGGCAGCAAACCTGCTCAATTCGTGTCCGTGGATTAGGCTTGCCCGTTGGCTATCTTGGGCGGCTCTTTGGTATAAGCACTTAACAGTTGTCGGCAGTGTATAGCTGGGGTAACCAAAGCTCGCTTGGTGTAATCAGGAACAAAAAGGGGGTAGATAGCAAAAAACTGGCAGGAGTGGGAGGATTCGAACCCCCGCCCTGCGGTTTTGGAGTTCTAGGCCTAATGTGCCACCTAGTGCCATCAGATAGCATAACGCCCTGTCTTGTTTGGTGTCAAGTCGGAGTTTGTATCTAGCTGCGCCACCCTGTGCCACTGGGTGTCAAACAGTTCGTTAGCAAAATGTTAGCAAAATTAAGGGTGTTTTAAGTTTATATGCGGTGACTAAGGTTAATTGCACTTTATGGCTTTTTGTTATACATCTTAGGCATATAGATTATGACTAAAGGTTTAGCTTCTTCTCTGTCTTATATTCCTACTGTACCTGCCTCCTCTCTTGTGACTATAGGAGCCATTACCACCGTTGTCAGAAAGAGGGAGGGCCTGAATAACATCAATCGTCCTATGCCTAAGTGTTTTCTCATTGAGGGCAGTAATTGCAGCTTGACCTTCAGACACTGATGGCATTTCAACAAATCCGTATCCCCTAGATTGCCCGCTACCAATATACTTATCGTTCATAATGCTTACAGAAGTTACTTCTCCAAAAGCCCTGAATTCTCGTTGCAGTTCTTCCTCAGTCACCTCAAGAGATAAGTTGCCCACATAGATATTCATATTTCCCATCCTTCTTTGGTGATTGGGTTAGGCTTGGCTCACTGTTTGTCACTAACGCCTAAACTAATAGCCCTTCGGAATTATGAATATATTTTGTGTATCTTAAGCAAAAATAAATGAAGAAGGAGTTTAATATCTTCTCTGTCTTCCCCCGCTAAACCCGCCGCCTCTCCGGTCGCCATACGACCCACCGCCTCCTCTGTTATCAGAGCGAGGTCGAGCCGCATTAACATTTAACGTCCGTTCCTTTAAAGTTTTCCCGTTCAGAGCAGTAATTGCAGCTTGACCTTCAGACACTGATGGCATTTCAACAAACCCGAATCCCCTGGGTCGCCCAGTATATTTGTCCGTAATAATGCTTACAGAAGTTACTTCTCCAAAAGCCTTGAATTCTTGCCGCAATTCTTCTTCAGTTACCTCAAAAGATAAGTTGCCCACATAGATATTCATATTAGTGCTCCTTTTGCTTAATTTCGTAACCCCGCGCCGACTGTCTCGCCTCAAGCACCTATGCTAAGTTCGACCAGAATCATTAGCTCATTGGTTACTTTCTGGTTTACCCGTAACGGTGCCTTCGTCTGGCGCTCTTTTGCGCTTTCAAACGTGCCGTCTCTCCCTTGGATAGAAAATGACGATGGGCCTTTACCTCGCGCAGAATTCCACTCGTCTGCACCACCCTTTGAAAGCGACGCGACAGGGAATCTTGGGATTCACCTTCACGTATCGAGACTTGCAACGACATAACACACCAACACATTCTGGTGACATACACGGGCCAGTGCTCCCAGCCCATGTATGTCCTTAAGGTCAAACCCCAGCATTACCTATTCAGTCTGATTTTACGGTAGCAATCGCTACAGTAAACCGGCTTATCACCGTGAGGTTCAAAGGGTACTTCGGTGTCTTTGCCGCACTCGGCGCATGTCGCAGGAAACATCTGGCGTCTGGACCCGTAGCTGCTGTTTCCGTAACGCTCTGACTTCCTTGCCTGGCGGCACGAGGGACAGCGTTTTGGCTCATTCGTATAGCCTCTGGATTGGAAAGACTCTTGCTCCTCAGCGCTGAAAGTGAAGGTAGCCCCGCAATCGGAACACTGGATCGACTTGTCCTGAAAACTCATTGGATGACCTCCTCTCTTCTGAATTTTAGTTAGAGTCCGGTCATCCAATGCTCAAGTAGTCTGAAGTGATTTGTAAAAGCTTGTAATAACCTAAACTAGAACCAACTATTAATTATACTACAGAAGAGGCACTATTTGCAAAAACCAGTGTAAGCCTCAGAGTAGGAAATGGTTGCTCTCTGCAGAGGACACATCCCTTTTCAGTAACAATCTGACGGTTTGTTACTCCAATCTGATTCTCTCTATTCCTTAGTATAGCTCAAATCGTGCTTCCGACTACAAGTGTAGGAAAAGCTTCCGTTAGGTGGTAGAATATATTTAAGGGATCATTTCGGGTGAATAAGTGGTGAGTAGTACGTTTCAAGGTAATCTTATGTTAGTCATCAGAGCCAGTGAGATAGGACTATGCCTAATCCATTAGGTTCTATTATTCCTATACTAGACCTTCTAGGAAAGGAGCTCAAAATCCTTCCAGCCACTGGTGGTGCCATAGAGGATCTCCAACACCCGGATCAGGATGAAATAGAGGATACCCTAATAAATAAGGAAACGAAAGAAATTACCTCTTTTGCTGAGATACCCGAGCCTGACATTTCCAATATTTATAGGCCAACACCACCTCTTTTCCGCCAAGAAAAACACCTGTTCAGATTTTTCATCGATGGTAGCAAACGCGACTATTTCCTGGCGACCGGAATTGAGGGAACAAGGTCGTTTCCTATTGAGCTGGCACAAACTCGAAATGTTAGCAAAATGTTAGCAACGGACCCTGAAACAGGTCAAGCAACGGCAGGGTTTGAACTCCCCTGAATACAAAAACTGGCAGGAGTGGGAGGATTCGAACCCCCGACCTGCGGTTTTGGAGACCGCTGCTCTCCCAACTGAGCTACACTCCTACCCTAATAATCTATATTATCATAAATTTTGATAAAAATTAACTGGTACCCCTGGGGCGACTCGAACGCCCGACACGCGGTTTAGGAAACCGCTGCTCTATCCACCTGAGCTACAGGGGCTTGAGGCTAAATCTCGGAAAGTTGGCGACATTTTGGCGACAGAATTTCTGACTACCCCCGCCGGTAGCACTTCATCCAATAGCGCCATAGCATCGGCCTGCATACCCTCTATGATATGGGAATAGACATCCATTGTAAAGCCCACGCTAGCGTGCCCTAGTGCCTCAGAGATTACTTTAGGCTTTGCGCCGCGCAGTAACATAAGGCTGGCAAAGGTATGTCTCAGGTCGTGGAAGCGGACAGTACCCAGCCCAGCCCTCTTTGCCATTCGGCTAAAGTTGTGGCTTACCACACCGGGGTCTAACGGCTTCCCTTCCACCGAGGCAAAGACAAGGTCGTCCAGGGCAAGCTCTTTCCCTAGCTGATGGTAAAGCCTTTCCCTGTCTTTCCAGTAGTCTCTGAGGAATAATGCCAGCTTGGGTGTCATGGCCACCCTGCGCCGGCTGTGGGGGGTCTTTGGCTCTTTGAAGGTGCATACCCTGCCACTTTTAGCGCCACAAATCATTTTGACCATACCTATTGTCTCATCCATAGCGATGGCACGTCCGGAGGCGTGAAATGGGAATTTACTCACTTTATAAGGAACGCCGCTATCTTTTGCTTGCGCTTCAGTGATGCCAACACCAGCAACCTCCGCATAGGTAAAGATACAGCAAGGGACGGCATGATAATCTGCCTGACAGCGGTGACCGAGGGCGTTCTCAACTGCTATCTCTCCTTCATAAGAGGCAACATGAGCCAGCATATGCATGCCCAGGACATCGCCGATGGCGTATACATTATCTATATTTATTTCAAGATTTATTTCAAGGCGCTCGTTAACTATAATGGCACCGTTATTCGTCTTTACCCCTAGGTCTGATAAGCCAACCCCTCAGTGTAGGGTTTACGACCGGTAGCCATGAGCACCATCTGCCCCTCAACTCCCTGCTCACCTTGCGGGGTATCCCACACTGCTTTTAAGCCTGCCTTTTCCTTTCTGATTGCCTTAACTGCTGCTCCAATTTTGACGCCGATACCCCGCTTGGGCAGGATCTGGGCGAAACGTCGACCGATCTCTTCATCTACAGGCTCTAATCGGAGGGGGCGTCCCTTTACAATGGTTACCTTTGTTCCCAGCACATTAAAAAGGGTGGCAAACTCAACACCTCCGCGGCATTTTTCGCTCTCTCATACTCAAGGCGTCGTCCCTAGGCTAAGCTCCTCCAGCTTCTCCCTGGTTGGTTTTCCTTCTTTATCCCACCCCCTCAATTTGTAGTACTCAGGGAGCATCCGGTCAAGTTCACACACTTCGCCCTCGGAGGGCCCGGCTGGTATCGGCTCTTCAAGGATTCTTGGGGGTAGAGTGTCATCCTCCCCGGTAATTCCTGCCCTCAGGTTAAAAAGCCTCTCCAGATTCCATATTCTCTCGCCTGCTTTCATGAGTTCATCGTCAGAATACGGTAGTCCGGTTGCTGCTCTCAATAGTGAGCCATACTCAGGCAGTTGCCAAGCGAATGATGTAAATAAACACAGCCCTGTTGAATTAATAACTGCAGTGAGGTCTTGGAAGGTCTTGCATAGCCCCGCCTTACCTTCATATGTTAGCGGGGCAACCTTGGTTGGCCATCCAAAAACCTCCTCAGAAACGGTATATCCCCTGACATGGCAAGCCCCCCGGTTTGAGGTGGCATACTCGAGCCCAATACCTTTAATCCCTCTAGCGTCATATGCCGGGAATTCCTGCTTCTTAACGCTCATTGACAGCTCAGGATGACCATAATGCTCAGCCAGCCTGTATGAGCCCTGAGCCAGTAAATTCCAAATTCCTTCCCTCTTACCCATCATCTCCACTAGTTTAACCACTGCATCTCCATCACCAAACTTTATCGGGAAGGGCACATCTTTCTCTGGTATATACCCCTTCTCATAAAGCTCCATGGCGCAGGCAATAGTCACCCCAGCCGAAATTGTATCAAGTCCATATTCATTACAGATGTAGTTAGCCTCGGTAATTGGATTGAGGTCAAAAACACCACACATTGCTCCCAGTGTGTCAGCAGTCTCATATTCAGGACCTGTGCCATGGTGTCCCCTATATTTCCCCTCTCTTATCTCAGTGACTCTGCCACAGCCAATAACACAATAGGCACCGTAATATTTCTTGGTGAGAATCTTATCTACAATGGCTGCCCCCCCAATATTATCACTAAGGGGAGAGTAGGCTTCCTGATTATTTCTTATTGGGTAAGCACCAACTTCATTTACAGCTGGCTCGGTAGCAGAAGTGCCATATGACGACAAAGCTTGCCCAGTGATTGGACTGTCTCTCAGGAGCTTGACTGTTCGTGAACACTCATCGGCTAATTCATCAGGGTTGGCAAACTCAACCTTCTTGGTTCCTCTTACTACTATGCCTTGGAAGTTCTTACTACCAAAAACTGCCCCAACCCCACCTCTCCCTGAGATTCGAACAACATCAACGGTGACACCTGAAATAAGAGATAAACCCACCCCAGCCGGTCCAACTATCATAGTTCTTGCTTTTGGGTCTGTTTCTTCTTTTAGTATTTTATCAACCTCACTGGTCAGCTTTCCCCAGCTGCGCCCGGCGTCTCTTAGCTCAACCCTATCATTGTTAATCCAGAGATATGTGGGCTTCTCCGCCTTACCCTCAATGATAACCATATCGTAGCCTGCCTTCTTAAGTTCAGGGGCAAAGAAGCCACCCGCGTTAGAACCGGCAATGCAATTATTCAGCGGTGCCTTGGTTACCAGCACAACCCTCCCCGAAGTACTAGCCCTAGAGCCAACAACCGGGCCAACAGAAACTATCGCTTTGTTCTCTGGGGAAAGGGGGTCAACTGTCGGCGAGACCTCATCACACAAAATCTTATCAGCATAACCCTGACCACCGAGGTAATCTCTTGCTATCTTATCATTTATCCCCTCTCGTGTTATCTTACCTGTGGCTAAATTTACCCTTAAAATTACACCCATAAATCCTTTTATCATTTGAACTCCCTCCTTTTAGATTTATTTTGCCTGCTCAAAAAATAATCAACTCCTAGCACCTCCTTCTATGGGGTTTCTCCACCCCACGCTATCTAATTTCTCCTTCCCCATTGTCATGGTTATTCTCGTCTGCTTGACGTTCTCCAACTACACTAACCAGCACATGGCTTTTATCAATAGGAAATCAAAAATAAATTCTTCATGCTTAGCCCCCATATTTTCTATTGCCTGTAAGGTTTATTTAGTCCTTGACTCTGAACTTCTCACCAAATATGTTCTTCTTGCTCCTTAATTATTATTTTGTTAAAGCCAAAAGGATACCACTTTATCATCTGCCCGCAATCTGGTTCCCTTATTTCTGAAATGTCCTTTATTCGCTTTCACAATGTCACCAAAAGGTTTTGAGTGCCTTGCGATTTCACTCACAGCTCGTGCCCATTCCCTTATTTGGAAGGGGTGTAAGTTTCATCAGCATTGTGAGTGTGAACCCACTGTCCAGGCTGGATATTGACCTTGGCTCGACCGATTATTTCACCATATTTAATGATAACATTGCCCTTAGCCACCTTGGTAAGGGCTAATTTGTGTCCGTAATGAATATCTTCATTAGCCCTAATCCACCTTGTCTCTGAACCAACCTGATAGGAGACCTCTTCATTTGCTCTAACTTCTGAGACTGCCGTAACTACATTATCTTTATCGTTAACCAAAACTGCTTTGCCCATAGCTAACATACCTCCTAAATAACCGGTCCATAGGTTAAGATATTCATACTCTCGTCATAGCGCAGTACCTCGGCTTTGGTCAACTTACCCGAGGCAACCTTTAACAGCTCGGCAACAAGCCGCTTACCGGCCTCTTTGGCAGTCTCCGTGCCATCAATTATACTGCTCACGTTAAAATCCATATGAGTGTTTAGCCTGTTCCAGGTATTGATGTTACCGGTGAGCTTAATAACCGGCATGATAGGGTGCCCTTCGGGAGCACCCAGTCCGGTAGTAAACAGGTGAACTACGGCTCCGGCGCTAGCAAGTCCGGTCAGGTTCTCAAAGCCCCGTCCCGGGGTAGGTATAATCCACAGTCCGCCATTAGTGGGAGCGACTTCTCCATAATTAATAAATCCCTGCGGCGATGTCGTTCCCGACTTAGTGGTAGCTCCAATCGCTTTCTCGGCTACCGTAGTTAAGCCACCCTTCTTATTCCCTTCGGTAAGCTGACAGCCAACTACATCAGCCCCTATGGCAGCGGCTCGAGCAATCAAGCCGTTAACGGCACCGATGATCCTCTGGCCTATTTCTTTATTGGCAGCTCTTCGGGCTAGAATCTGCTCGGAGCCCATAATGTCACACACTTCTCCAAAGAGGAAGGTACCACCTTCCTTGACAATTAAATCACAGACCTCACCGACCACCAGATTAGATGACAGCCCTGAGGTAGCATCAGAGGAGCCACACTTACACCCTACTATCAACTTGGATGCACTAACCTCCTGACGATGAATCTCTGACGCCTCCAGGACCATTCTCTCGGCGACCTCACAGCCCTGAGCCACCGTCTTGATACTTCCCCCAATCTCCTGCATGGTAATTAGTTCTACTGGCTTGCCGGTTTTAGCAATCTCAGCCTTAATCTCCTCGGGGAAGACACTCTCGCAGCCCAGTGCTACCAGTAGAACCGCCGCCAGATTAGGATTTTTACCCAGATTAATTATCGCTTGTTGAACCTGCTCTAAATCAGAGCTTACGGTTAGGCACCCTTGCTGATGAGTAACCGGGACAGTTCCCTTGATTTGATGACATATAGACAAGACTATTTCATTGACACAGCCGACCGTAGCTATAACCCCGACATGGTTACGTGCCCCAACCTTACCATCTGGTCTTACATAACCTGCAAATTCCATTTTAGCAATACCTCCTTCAGAACTAATTCTCAATCTTTACTCAGGATGGTTAGTCAAGCTCTCTTCCTTTCAGCTTACCTTCGTTACAGGCGTGGCCTCCGCAGAGCTTCTCCATAATGGTAAATTGGATCTGGAATCTTTAACATCTTCAAAATGTTATACATTAGTGATGAGCAACTTGATATGATTGGCCTCTCAACTTCTTGCTCAGCAACATCCACCACCCCCATTATCGAGCTAAACATACAGGTAACAAATATACAATCGGCGTCAGGCGCTGCTTTATGACCGTCCTTGATTAACTGGTATACCGGATAAGGATTATGCCGATACATCCAGTATTCTTCCAGGGTCTTATATCCCAGCCATTGCACGGTAAGAATGTCAAATCCCGCCGCCTCAAAGAAATCTACCTCAATGTCAAACAGCTCCTTCATGTAGGGACCAACCAGGGCTATCTTTTTTATCCCCAGGTCGCGGAGTAATACCACTACCGAAGTGGAGGTAGTTGTTGCTGGCACCCCGCTGGCATCCTCAATTATTTTAATTATCTTCTGGTCGTAGCCGGCACCGCCGATAAAGGAGCCCGCGGTACAACCCAGCGCCATCAAGTCCATTTTATGACCTAGGTTAAGCTTCCTGGTCTCACTAGCTATACTTTCAGGCATCTTCTTCATCGCATCCGGGGTCGGAGTCTCCATACCCAGTATTCCTCTGGAGAACCTAACGCCCTCTGGAGCCAGAACCTCAAACTCGCGAAACATTCCAGCTACTGGGGCTAACAGCCCCACCTCAGCCCGCCACCCCTTAAGATACTGCTTGTAGGCTTCCTCTATCATGTCTACTCTCCTTACTGTTAGATTTGCACCCTCACTAACAACAGCTACTCGGGTTGCTTTTTAACTGATTTTAGGCTATCAAAATGGCTATTACTCGCCTAAATAGGCTTTCTTTACCTCCTCGCTTTCACGCAGGTCTTTGGTATCACCATATAAGATAATTTTACCTGATTCTAAGACGTAGACTTTCTGAGCCAACGCGAGAGCGAGGTGAGCATTCTGTTCCACTAAAACAATAGTTTTGCCCTCTTGGTTAATATTCCTTATGATTTTGGCGATCTCCATGACAAATATAGGCGATAAGCCCAGTGAGGGTTCATCCAAAAGGAGCAACTTAGGATTGGACATCAGGGCACGCCCCATAGCTAGCATCTGCTGCTCACCACCGCTTAAAGTGCCAGCATATTGCTTCTGCCTATCCTTTAGAACGGGGAAATGCGCAAAAACCATTTCCAAGTCTCTATTTACCCCATCTTTATCTTTTCGCAAAAAGGCTCCCATCTGGAGATTCTCCATCACCGTCATTTGAAGGAAAAGCCTTCTTCCTTCAGGAACCTGAGCAATCCCTAGCTTATTAATTTTTTCGGGAGACAATCTATCTATTCTTTGGTCTTGAAACCAGATTTCTCCTGTGTCGGGGCGGTTTAAGCCTGAGATAGCCCTTAAGGTAGTGGTTTTGCCCGCCCCATTGGAACCAATCAAGGTAGCAATACCGCCCTCTCCCACCTCCATGGAGACGTCCCTAATGGCGGCTACCTTGTGATAATAAACGGTAACGTCCTTTACATTAAGCAGCAATTTCTTTAACTCCTAGATAGGCTTCTATAACATTTTTATTTTTAGTTATCTCCCTAGGTAGACCCTCGGCTATCTTCTTACCAAAGCTTAGCACCAAAATCCTGTCGCAGATGCCCACGACAGTCCTCATATTATGCTCCACTAACATTAGGGTGATTCTCCTCTCATCCCTTACTCGCCTCAATATGTCCATAAAGGTTGTCGCTTCCGTTGGATTCATACCAGTTACCGGTTCATCCAATAGCAATAGTTCCGGGCGGGCAGCCAAGCCTATGGCGACACCTAGAGCCCTTTGGTATCCATGGGGCAGGTTCTTAGCTAGTTCGTCCTTTACAGAGGCTAACTGCATAAATTCTAATATCTCCATGACGGATTGCTCAATCTCTGCCCGATCCCGCCGCGCCGTGGCGGTATTAAATAGCCCCCCCCATATTCCCTCCCTGGAGTGCAGGTGATGAGCTACCATCGTATTTTCAAAAACGGTCATTCCCTTAAACAACTCTGCCATCTGGAAGGTGCGCACTATCCCCCTTCGGGCTACCTCATGAGATGGGAGTCTGGTTATATCTTGTCCCTTATATACTATCCTCCCCTTAGTCGGTTGATACAACCCACTGACCACATTGTACAGGGTGGTCTTCCCAGCTCCGTTAGGCCCTATCAGGCCTAATATTTCCCCCTGGTGGACTTCAAAATCTACCTCGCTTAGCGCCGGCAAGCCACCAAAATACTTAGTTACACCCTCGACCTTCATTAAGACCATCACTATTTCCTCCTTCGGTAACCTATCAGTTGTAGGCTAGACGGCTATCCCTTCACCTACCTCGTAATTTGGCAATTCCTTCCCGAACTGCTTGAGGTAAACTTATAAGCCCCTTAGGCAAAAACAGAATTGTCACTATCATAATGCTGGCATAGATTACCATTCGAAACGCCCCTGTAAACCTCAGCAGCTCCGTGGCACTGATTAAGACAGCGGTGCCCAGAACAGCACCAAAGATGGAACCTACCCCACCAAAAACCACATAGAGAACCATGAATATTGAGTCCCACAAACTAAAGGAGTCGGGATGGCATAGCATATGGTAGTGAACAGAAAAAGCACCGGCTAGCCCACCAAAGAAGGACGCTATGACAAAAGCTATAAGCTTATATTTGACCACATTTATGCCGGCACTTTTAGCTAGGGTCTCGTTTTCCGAAATAGAGCGGAGGACTATCCCTAGGCGAGACCTATCTATTCGATGCATTACTACTAGCGTTAGTGCAAGCAAACCTAAAATCGTGTAATAGGCGGGAACCTTTGATACCACCCAGTTCCCAAGTGCCCCCATGAAGGGGATTGGGGTGGGGGCTGGAACGCCATAGAGCCCTATGAGGCCGCCTGTAAACCCAGGGAAGGTAATGATTCCCTGCCTGACTACCAACCCTAAACAAAGGGTAATCATGGCAAAATAAATCCCCTTTGTACTTAGCGCAGGATAACCAACTGCCAAACCAACTAACGTTGCAAATAAGCTAGCCACTGGTAGGGTAGCCCACAAAGGTGGCCAACCCAAATCAAGAACTAATAATGACGAGGTATATCCCCCTATAGCCATAAAGCCAGCCTGGCCAAAGTTCCATTGGCCACTGGTAAGCACTAGACGTATCCCTAAGGCAGCGATGCTATAAATCCCAATCTCAATGAAAATATGCAAATAATAAGCCTCTTTGACCCACAATGGCAATAGGCAGAAAAAAATCATAGGTATTAAATACCCAATAAATCTTGTGCTGGGGCCCTTAATAGGAAGCACCAAATAACCCCCTAGGCCGTAATATCAACATGACTATGACTAACAGGTAACCTATCAGCGCAGCAACAGGACCCCAAAAGGTGAACCCAAAGCTGTCGGCAGCAGCTAATATGAATGCCCCCAATACAGCCCCTGGTAAACTACCCATGCCGCCTAATATTACAATGAGGAATGCCTTTATTACCATGGGTGAGCCAATGAAAGGGGTGACATAGGCGATGGGAAGCATTAAGCCGCCAGCCACTCCTGCCAGGGCACTAGCAATAGCGAAACCTATAGCTCTAATCTGATTGACATTTATTCCCTGCAAGGAAGCCGCCTCTGGGTCTTGAGTTAGGGCACGCATAGCTTGCCCCATCTTGGTTCTCCTCAGAAACAAATACACAGCTATTGTTGAGGCTATAGCTACAACCAAGATTAGTAGCCTTGCCTCAGGAACTGACACCCCGAAAAGTTTCACAACCTTTGGGAGGGGATTCTCAATATATTTTTCCTGCGCTCCGAAGATCAGTTGAAAGCTCCCTTCTAGGCCTACCAGCAACGCTACTCCCATAAGTAGGCTAGGTAACACATCGCCCTTTAAAGGCCGGTAGAAGAACCTTTCTATTACTAGTGAGGCGAGACCAACAATGAGTGCAGCTACAGGCAAGGCTAGGTAGAAATTAAGACCAAGCCCTGTGACTAGAATGTAGACCATGAAAGCCCCCATCATATATAGCTGGCCATGGGCAAATTGAATTATTTTGAGGATGCCGAAGATAAGATTAAGCCCCACGGCGATAAGGACATAAACACCGGTCAACATCGCCGTGTTTACCATTACTTGCATGAGTAGTGAAAATTCCAAGCTTTGATCCCCAGCTTATGTGTCGTTTTAGACAACGAACCACACTAACCCTCTAGTGGAGAGTCTTTAGACTCTCCACTAGAGGGTTAAAAGCCTCGACGTTACGCGTAGCAAACGCAGCAGAAGGACTTGCTACCAGAGCTTTATGGGAGTTCTCCATACGCCATTCCTATCGAAACCGGTTCCCCATTCTGTATCTGGGTGATTGCCTTGGGATATGCCCAATGATGTGCTATCCCGAATGTTTCCAATCCACAATAGTGCATTGGGTACACGTCGGGGAAACCAACATTGGGTATCTTTAGTTCCTCGATAGCCTCCGCTATCCTGTCCGCATCGTCAACGGTGCCGGCAATTTTGAGTGCCTCTGCTAGTATAGGAGTGCCCCACTGGTAATAATAGTTAGAGTCGTGCCACTCCACTCCCCGGGCAAGGAATTCCTCCTTGAATTCCAGCCACTCGGGTGTTGGGGGATACCAAGTGTGCAACAATAAATAGCAGCCCTCCAAATATTCCTCATGTCCCTTCATCATTTCAAATAGCTCCGGCAGACCATATCCACTCTCAACCATAATGATTTTCCCTGTAAAGCCCTGTTCCCGAAGGGTTCTGATAATGGGACCCTGGTCGGCACCTACGGCGCTTGTGGTGATGGCGTCGGGATTTTTGGCTAGCACCCCGGTAACTATAGGTGTAAAGTCGGTTGTGCCCGGTTCATACAATACCACCCCAACCCACTCCCCCCATGGCGCCAACTGCTCTAAAGCTTTTCTCTCTCCTCCCGCAAAAGTCGGCTCCCACGAGACGTTCATGCCAATGCGGGCAATCCTTTTTATCTCAGGCTCCCTCTCCTTTATAACCTTGAAGAACCCTGAGGCTAGGCCTGCACCGCTAGGCATGCCACTAAAATAATAGGGGTACTCAGGCCCGAGACACATAGGTACACCCCACTCGAGTATAATAACCTTGTTCTCATGGGCAATATCCTGCATAGCGCCACCAATGGGCATTCCCGGTGTCTGTATAAACTTCACCTTGTCTTGATAGATTAGCTTTTCCCCCACCGTGAGGGATAGTGGAACTTCAAACCTGGTGTCTTCAATAATCGGCTCAATTTTGTATCTTGTGCCACCAACTAGAAGCCCACCCTCAGCATTGATCCTGTCTATATGGATTTGATTCCCTACATTGAGGGATATACCCCAGACCGCTCCAGTTCCTGTCAGGCAGCTGGCAAACCCCATTTTTAATACCTTTGCCTCTTCTGGTGGCGCTACTTCTTCTGGTGCTGCTGGCCTACAGCCACCCATTAGAACGAGACCTGCTACCAATGCGGCTATTAAGACAACACCAACAATTAATTTTGATAACCCTTTTCTTCTCACTTAAACGAACCCTCCTTTTGGAAATTCCTAATATGCTCTTTTCTGATATTACTCCTTACATAATACACGTTCTCTCATCATTTTCTACCCCCTTTGAATTTTAAAGCTGTCTGGTTTTGGAAGTCTCCCATTTTAGCTTCAAATTTTGGGCTTTCCAGACCTTTCCTTGTACTTCACCTTCACCTCCCTAGTAGAATTTAGTCAAGTAGGTGACCATCCTACCTAACGCTTTAAAAGAACTTTCCCGGCTCTGGCATCAGTCATTTCACCATTCTCCACGACGATAGAGCCGTTTACCAGCACGAAGTCAATCCCTCCGGGCTTCACTTTTGGGTTTGCATATGTACTATTGTCTTTAACCCTTTCAGGGTCAAACACACATATATCTGCTTTCATGCCAGCCCTCAATAAACCCCTGTCAAATAACCTTATCCTAGCAGTTCCCGCGCACATTTTCCTTACAGTTTCTTCCAAGCAAGTACCTCTATCAACACTATCTCTGAAGAACTTAGGCATAAGACCTGATACCGCTGGAGCTGGAAAACAATATGCAACATCAGAGTCTGGCATAGCAAGACGGGAATCGCTCAATCTCTCTACCTCCCTCTGGCTTTGGGTAAGAAAAACAAAATATGCTGGTATCTTCTGCAAGTACAGATTTACAAGAAGTTCAAAGGATTCCCTCCTACTTTTTGTGAGATTCCCCAAAGTTTTGCCGTCCATATCAGCATTTCCCGTATCAAAAACTAGATTAAGAGGATTACACACAACAGCTTCGGTATAATCAGAAGTACAATTATCATCTATGGTAATCATCGACTTCCACACCTTCTCCCTGAACTCAGGGCCTTTCCAAGCTTTTGCAAAATCCTCAAAGGACATCCCAAACGCAGTAGGCAACCCTCCTGCGTAGAAGCTTACCCCGAACGAATCCGAGCCGTAGGTTAGTACGTCAAAGGTTACATCGACCCCCTCTCGTCTGGCATCCTCAAGCATTTTACGGTTTATTGGAAACTCCTCATCTTCTTCAGCAAACATACCCACATAAGCGGAAAGATGGGAAACATGAATCGGTATTCCCACTTTTCTCTGTACTTCAATAACCTCTCTAAGACCTTTCCTGTACGCTTCCTGGGAATGATGTCCACGAATATGCATCACCAGTATTCCATCATATTGTTTGACGACTTCTGCTACCTCAATGAGCTCTTCATGGCTGACGAAACGGCCAGGTCTGTAGCTGAAACCTGTAGACATTCCTATCGCACCATCTTTCATGCATTTTCCTATGACTTCCTTTATTTGCAACATTTGTGCTTTGGTTGGTTTTATATTCTCGGGTCCCATTACGCTAAATCGCACAGCCCCCAACCCTACTAATGGAGCGATATTAATACCGAGTCCGCCAACCTCATCCCCCCGCTGTGCCATCTCCTTTAGCGAATCCCAATCTCCATAACGTTCTAGCTCCGCTTCTGAAAGGAAAGCACCAGATAAGTACTCTTTACCGACTTTTGAGTTGGGTGCGCCAAACCCACAATTCCCAGTCAAAGCTGTCGTTATGCCTTGAAGAGCAAACCAATCCATGGAAGGAAAGGCAAAAACATCAACATCAGTATGGCTGTGCATATCGCAGAAGCCAGGTGAAACTACTCTCCCTTTAGCATCTATAACCCTTTTCGCTTCCTCCTTTACTTCGCCGATTTTCGCTATTTCCTCTCCTAGAATTCCAACATCACCACCAAACCAGGGATTTCCTGTCCCATCAACAATCCTTCCATTCTTAATTAAAATATCAAACATTTTCCTCCCTTATAAGATTTCTATATCTCCTTCCCTTAATATATTACTCCTTCATAAAACCACCTCCTTCATCGACAAGCGCTCCACTCACAGACAGCTTGGTGCCATCCTTCGCGCAACAGTCAACTAAACTACTTTATTTCACGATAACGTATCCAAATAGGACAAAGCGTAATCGAAGGCATCTATGGCTTTATCCATGTCTTCCTTAGTGACAAACACAGAAAGCGCAAATCTGATGGTGTTAGGTGTAAATCCGTTAATTAGGACCCCTTTTTCTAAGGCTTTGCCACCAATAATGTTAGTAGGATGAGCGGAAAGGTCCCCTGAATAGGCTGAGTGCCTGTCTTCAGGGCGGAATAACTCCATGGTCTTCTTATCCCTAACCAGGTCTAAAGCCCAAAGGACGCCAGCACCGGTTACCCTGCCCACTGTCTTGTGTTTTCTTTGCAGTTCATCAAACCTGGCCTTGAGATATTCACCCACCTTGGCTGATAGCTTGGGCGCATCAGCTTCCAGCAAAACCTCAAGGTTAGCGCACACCGCTGCCATGGCAATTGGATGAGCATTAAAGGTGCCACAATGCATCCAGCGGTATTTCGCCATAAAGTCAGCTATTTCCTTATTTACCACGACACAACTAGCGGGGATAGCAGAGCTTACGACGCCCTTAGCAAGAGTCATTATGTCAGGCTTTAGATCGCCGAATAATTGGTGGCCGAACCACTTACCCATCTTGCCCATACCACACAGCACTTCATCGGCATGCCAGAGAATATTGCGCTTATGAAGCGCATCCACAAGTTGGGGAAGGTAATCTGGTGGTGGGAAGATAGCGCCAGCACCAAAAACAGGTTCAGTAACCATCTCGGCTATGTTCTCACTGCCATAAGTATCAATCAACATCTCGGTATACTTGATGGAGGGGTATCTTCCATCAGGGTCCTTTTTCTCATCAGGGCGGGGAGCTGGAGCCACGATAACATCACCTGTGTTCACCTGCCCACTGGGACTTACATGAGTATCAGGTTTATCTGCATCGGAAGGAGCAAGGCCAGACCTATAGCCTCTGATCCTGGTAGCTTGGGCTGGTCCGCCGGTCCAGCCATGATAGGCGTAGGACCTGCTAACAATTAGAGGGCGGCCAGTATAAAGCCTGGCGATGTTGAACGCCTTTTCATTAGCTTCGCTTCCTGTAGAAGCCCAGCCTACCTTACTTGCCCAACCGTAAGGACCGAGAATATCTTCGATTAAGAGCTTACACGCTTTCGCTGAATAATCTGTGGTGAAGGCTTCCCACACGAAACCATATCTCTCTGTTGCTTCTCTTATCGCTTGCTGAATCTTGGGGTGACACTGCCCGGCATTTACGCAAACCAGTTGATTTAGGCAATCAAGGAGTTTTGTACCATCAGGCATGACAAGGTAATCGCCCTCGGTGTGTTCAATAGGAACACAGTGATATTCATCCTCCGTAGTAAACACTTTAAGATGATACTTTTTATCCCAGTCCTCTACCTCTTTCCAATCAATCTTTTGAGCCATTCTATTCCTCCTTATTTATTATTTATTAATAGGCACTCTCTTTTTAAAGGATCCTTTCAGTTGTAGTTCAGATAAAATCCCACAACTCATTTCTATTCTGCCCCTCTGGATGCCAGCAGTTCCTCAGGCGGGATTTGTTTTATATCTAATCCGGGCATGGCTTCTCCCAGGTTTTTGGACACCTCAGCGATAATTTCTGGGTCTTGATAGTGAGTAGTGGCTTTGACAATAGCCCTGGCTCTAACCTCCGGGTCGCTGGACTTAAATATACCCGAACCAACAAAGACACCGTCAGCGCCTAACTGCATCATTAGGGCGGCATCGGCTGGGGTCGCCACTCCGCCAGCGGCAAAATTGACCACCGGTAGTTTTCCCGTTCTGTGTACCTCCTCTACCAGTTCAAACGGGGCGCCCATTTCCTTGGCTACTGTCATCAACTCTTCCTGAGGGGTCTCTACCAGTCTGCGGATGCCATCCATTACCGCCCGCATATGCCTGACAGCCTCGACAATATTGCCGGTGCCAGCCTCGCCCTTGGTCCTAATCATAGCTGCCCCCTCACGGATACGGCGCAGGGCTTCACCCAGGTCACGGCAGCCACAGACAAAGGGAACCTTAAAGTCATGCTTCCAGACGTGGTGTAATTCATCAGCCGGGGTGAGCACCTCAGATTCATCTATGAAATCTACGCCCAGGGCTTGCAGGGCTTGAGCTTCTACAAAGTGACCGATACGGCACTTAGCCATTACCGGTATAGAAACTGTCTTCATAATGGCTTCAATAATGGCTGGGTCAGCCATACGGGCCACGCCACCAGTAGCCCGAATATCGGCTGGAACCCTCTCCAGTGCCATCACGGCACAGGCGCCAGCTTCCTGGGCAATCTTGGCTTGCTCGGGGTTAACTATATCCATAATCACCCCGCCTTTTAGCCTTTGAGCCAGGTCAATCTTGGTCTTGCGTGTGCCGCTTTCTATATCTTCCTCCTCACCTCGTTATAAAGGGGGTATATTCTAAGCCGAGTGATTCAGCGACGAACTCATTGGTGACTTTACCTCTAAATACATTTAGCCCTTTCCTTAATGCTTTGTCGTTCCTCAGGGTTTCTCGGTAACCCAAATTAGCTAACTTTAACGCATAAGGTAAAGTGGTATTGGATAGGGCGATAGTAGAAGTTCGCGGAACAATTGCCGGCATATTGGTAACACAGTAGTGAATAACACCATCAACGATATATATAGGGTCACTATGGATAGTGGAATGGGTAGTTTCGACACATCCCCCTTGGTCTACGGCAACATCAACAATAACCGAACCGGGTTTCATAGTTTTGACCATGTCTTCAGTAACCAGAATAGGTGCCCTTGCACCTTTGAGTGAAATAGCTCCAATAACTACATCTGCCTGTTTAACAGCGCTAGCAATGTTATATTGATTCGAAGCTACTGTCTCAACACGGCCTTGTAACACTTCGTTCAGGCAAGACAAACGCCTCATGTCTATATCAATAACGGTAACATGGGCGCCTAGTCCCAGAGCTATCTTGGCAGCATTGGTGCCAACGATACCAGCGCCCAGAATGACTACGTTGCCAGGTGGTATACCAGTGACACCACCGAGCAACTTCCCGCAGCCTTGATGTGTTCTCCAAAGATAAGTGGCTGCTACCTCAGCAGCTAGTACACCGGCGACCTCACTCATTGGGCTGAGCAGGGGTAAAGAGCCATCAGGTAACTCTACGGTCTCATAGGCTACTGCAACCACTTCCTTATCCATAAGGGCAAGTGTAAGTTCTTTGTTAGTGGCTAGGTGAAGGTAGGTGAAGAGAATTTGGTCTTTCTTAAGTAATGGGTACTCACTAGGGATAGGTTCTTTGACATGATAAATCATATCTGCTCGGTTCCAGACTTCCTCAGCTGTGCTGATTACAGTAGCTCCGTCCTTGATATACTCTTCGTCAGCAAAACCACTTCCCTCTCCAGCCATGGTCTCAACCAACACCTGGTGTCCAGCTTTAATGAGTACTTCTACTGCTATAGGCGGAGCAGCAACCCTATACTCGTCAGGCTTTACTTCCGTGAGAACACCAATAATCATCTTGAATGTCCTTTCTAATTCCAGCCATAACCACGCTCTATTAAGTAACCTCCGGTGCCGGTGGCTCTGGCATTACTGTTAGTAAGGGCATAAATATGGCTGAAGTTGTGGAAAGACGAGCCGGCAGAGTCAGCACACCAGCACCGGGGTCCTTAAAGAAAGGAGGGAAAGATGAAAAAGGGCTCAGCAATGCACCCAAACTTCGGGTTCTCGAGCCCTTCGCTTGACTTATCTTCAGGATTACTTTACAATGAAGCCAACTGTCCATCGCTTCTCGTGTCCGCAGAGAAAGCCCCGCTGTTAGTCTTTTCTATTTGATCGCTTTCAGTGTTTCTCCTTGCCCAATCTCCTCCTCTAACGCATCCTCCATCCGCCTAAACTTTCAGTCGCTTCACTCGGGCGGGTGCTTCTCCAAAATAGCTTCCCTCTTTGACACACAATCTTTACGAAAACCAGCTCATGTGAGGGACTTTATCACAAAATTAGTATTCTGTCAAGCCTTTTATCGCCTTATGTTACGAAAAACCTTATTCATCTCTTCGGCTGAGCTCCGACCAGATTGATAAATGGGACTGGTAATCCGGGTCTATCGCAATTCCTTCTTGAAAGGCTTCACAAAACGGTAAAATCGTGGTATAATCTCTTTCAATCTAACGATGGATAAGTGCTTATTGTGAGGTTGAGATGATCGACAAACTCGATCGGAAACTGATAGAAGAGTTGCAAAAAGACGGAAGAGAGAGCTATACAGAGCTTGCTAGTAAGCTGGGAGTAACTGAGGGCACGGTAAGGAAGAGGGTTAAAAACCTTGTGGATAAAGGTGTGATGAAAATAGTTGCCGTACCGAATGTGAGTGAGCTAGGTTACAAGTTGATGAGCATTATAGGGATGCAGGTTAAGATGGTAGACTTAAGAAAGGTGGCGGATGCTCTAGCTAAGAAGGCGAACGTATGCCACCTAGCTTTTGTCGCTGGCAGGTATGATCTTATGGTCATCGTCGTAGCCCGGTCACATAAAGAACTCTCTGACTTTATTGAAAAGGAAATCTCTACAATCCCTAGCATTTTAAGAACCGAAACCTTTGTAAACCTGGACGTTATCAAAGGGGCGTGGTCAGGAATAGATACTACCCAACTCGTTAGTGCCCTCGATAGTTTCTTGCTTGGGGAGGAACAAAAGAGAGGGTAGCAGAGTTTGTTGTCGTAAACCTGCTACGGTAGCCTCTCGACCGCTGAAACTCCACTGAGCCACAAGGTCGTGTGTTCCAGTTCAAAATCTTCTGGCAAATCGGGATTTCCCCTATCGCGTCCCAGAAGGCAGTAGGGCCACTTACCGTTAAAGACCTCGCCGGTCATAGAAGTCTTAACACAACCATGAGGTATATCAAGATCGAGGATAAGGAGCAGGCTGAAGCCATTGATAGGCTAGAGTTTGGCTTATTGTGACCAGGGTTGATTGGGGTCAGCCTCTATTATTAGTTAACGCCAGCCCTCATCCTTAAAGCCCCACACGTTGTAGCCGTAAAAGTGTGACGGCGTAACACTTTCCCCTCGGTCCTGGCGTTTAATTATTCTTGAGAAATATCTGGGCCAAGCAGCCGCTATGCCCCTTCTAATGCAGTGTTTCATTTCAGCGTTTTCAGTAACCTGGTAAGAAACCAGACAATGTCTCGAGTTCCAGATATAAAAACCCAGATAAGACAAAATCTAGATAGTCTTGTCTGGACTGTCTTATCTGTCTGGAAGAAAGTGGTGAACTATCCAGGGCTACCGTCCGTGACAGCTTGCGTGTGCCCATCCATGTTCCTTCATATAGCCTATCATTGCCTTATGGTCATCACCGCTGGGGGACATATCTATCCGCTTTCCGCAGACAGCACAGAAATACCAGATTTGATAATCCTCTATGGCCTGGGTGTAGCCTTCACTCCAGGCTCTCTCTTTTATCTCCTCGATATCCGTGTGTATGAGCCCCAGCGACTCCTTAATGAAATCAGCGGCTGATACCCCCAGGTCCTCAAGGCGCTGCTTCAGCAGGGTGTGAGTGTCCCTATCAAGCCTAAAGGACACTGTGGGGTGGTTCTGCTCATATCTTATCCGGGCTGGTGGTTTGTGGGTAGCCTTTGCCATATCAACTTACCTACGGTTTGCCATAACGCTTACCACTTAGTTTACCACAGTGCTTACCCTGTGGTTTACCATATGGTTTACCATCCAGTTTAGCCCCTTTGCCTCTAACTCTTACTAACTCGGCACTAACTTTCCCTCTAACTCCACTAACTCTGCCTCTAACTCTCTCTAACTTCCCCTCTAACTTTTACTAGCTTTTTGCTGGCTTTTTTTCTGGCTTTTATTCTAACTTTTTTTCTCTCGTTGTAAAGTTCGTATCTCTTTTAGAAGATTCCCTCTTTAATTCTTAAGCAGGCTAAGGCCTTTGTAATTTGGCTTTTCACAGAATAGGTTATATAATATCGTTAAGGGGGGGTGACAGAAAAAGTCAGCCCCCTTTTGCTTTTAGGGGCGTTAACGAAGGAGGTACCAAGATGACAACAACGGAGCAAGTAAAGCCGGTATGGAAATGCCGCGCGGAGGGTTGTGGTTACACCGCAGCTCCAACCGAAGAGGGCTACCACAAGGTGCGGGGACACCAATTGGCTCACAAGAGCATGCCCAAAGAAAAAAGAGGCTTCTGTCTCATAGACGAAAACACCGGGAAGATACTGGCGGAGAAGCTAGCTGAAGCGGTAGAGAAGGGGTTTATGAAGGCAGAGCCCCCGAAGCCAAAACCGCCAAAGGTGCCGGCCCCGAAGCCAGAGGAGCAAGAACCAGAGCTAGGCAAGCTGGAGGAAAAGAAAGGGGAGGAGGAACCTGGGGAGGCTGAGAAACCCGAGGAGTTGACGAAGCCTCAAGTCTCAAGAGAGGGGATATTCAGATACACTATTACGTTGCCGGCCGATGCCTTTGTGCTGTTTAACATAGCGAAAGCCTATGGGCTGGAGACGGATAGTGACAAGCTCTTTGATGAATGGGTATGGGACTGTATCCGATGGAGGTTTGAGAAGGATTATAAAAGACAATTAGTATTAGCCCCGGTGGAGGTGTAGCATGGCAAAAGAACCTAAGTTTGGCGGGACTATATTCTACAGCAAAGAGCCTGTTGCTGGTGTAACCCTCTACCAGGGGAGCAGGCCAGAGCAATCACTCGAGGAGATGTTTACTGAGCTTGAGAGGGCTGACCTTAGAGAGGCGCGAAAAGTAGAGCTGCTAAATAGACTGAAGACTAGGTCCCTTAAGGCCGAAAAGGAAAAGCTAGATGCTCAAAAAGCACTAGCCACTCCAGATGAGGGCAAGATAAGCAGCCCCAAGCGTTACCTTGTTGACCCAGAAACTGGCAAGATAGACGTTGTTGATGAGGAGGGAGAGTATACCTACAAGGATGCCTTGCTGGTCTCGGCTTCAATAAAAGGTCGCGCTGGGCACTATGATGACACACTCAAGCTAATTGAGGCTGCCAAGGCACTTATTAGTGTGGGGAGTCCAAAAACCGAGGAAAGAAGGAAGGAATTTTACGTTGAGCAGGAAACCGGAGTTATAGTTCGCGACCCGGAGAATGGCGAATATACCCTTGCCGAAGCCCGGACTATATCCCAATCAATGCGGAAAGCGGCAAATCTACCTCCAGTGAACTACTATGTTGACCCTGACGGCAATGTTCATCAGTTACAGCCTGGCCAACCGGTGGTAGTTAAGCAACGAACAGAGCCATCGGCGCAAAAGATATTCTTGATAGACCAAAAGGGCAACCTACAGGAGTCTGAAGCTGGTAAGCCAATTATAGTTCGGGTAGAATCGACACCTAGCTCCAACATACCACCTATGTACCCCTTCCCGGCTATGGGTGCCGACAACAAGCCGATACTTGGTAGCGATGGTAAGCCCGTTTATGTTGATATAGAGCCGATGCTGAAGTGGTTAGGCTTTCAGAGTGAGCAAAAGAGGGCTGACGAGCGGCATAACGCTTTAATGGGGCTTACCCAGACGATAAAGGAAAACCTGCCCATTGGTATGGAGGCATTCTCTAAGGCAGTCTCAGAAGTGGAAGGCAAGGCTCCAGAATCAACCGTCCAACAGTATGAATGTAGCGGTTGTCATACCAGATTTACTCTTCCTCGGGAACCTGGGGAAGATGAAAAGGTAATCTGCCCTAAGTGTGGACAGGAGTGGACCGGCAAGGAGGTATTAGGCGCATGACCATACGGGGCATACTACAGAGCACGGTAAGGTATTTTGTATTGATAAAAGCGGCAACCGATATTGTAAACAAGGCCAAACAAATAGGCATAGATGATATCAAGACCCTGGTTGACGCTGGCCGCAGTATAACCGAGATTTACCTTGAGAGCTGCTCGCCAGATAAGAAAGTGCAAAAAAGGCGGGAGGCTCATATGCTCCTCGAAGTGGGGGTAACACCGGAGGAGTTGTGGGGGGAAGTGATTAGGCGGTTACCAGAGTTAGAGCCTATAATAAAGGGGAAGAATGATTATATCCGGGCTGAAATGGAAAAAATTGAAGAGTTCGGCAAAGGTGAATGATATAGCTATTGACATGCAAGCCACTTTCTATAGGAAAGGGACATAATGTTATGTAAGAGAGGCTAAGCCTCTCTTGAAGGGGCGACGCCTCTTCACCGTAAAGGTGTAACGAAAGTTACACCTTTCTCCCTTTAAAAGGGAGAGGGGAGAGACTTTTAGAGAGGGGGCGAAGCCCCCTCTCATCTCAACTCCCCCTTCCCCTTGGTAAGGGGAAGGCATATATCAAACTATTCAAGAGTCCGGGAAGCGGGCTAAAAATTGACTCTAGGGCTTACATGACGCCTTAGCGTCACCCAGTCCCCCCAAGGGGTAAAAATCCTTCCTAAAAGTTCCCCCTCTTGACCTTAAAAAGCCGCTTTAGAAGGTCGCTATTTTGCCGACATTTTGCCGAAAAAACTGGCGACAAAAAGGCGACAAACTAAAAAGGACAGGATGTCACCAAAAGGCACTTTAGCTTCAAAACGGGGTTTTAGCAACTGACACAAAAGTTCTAATTTGTATCTAACAGCACAGGGTGGCATACTTGGCTTAGGATTAGGAAACCGCTGCTCTATCCACCTGAGCTACAGGGGCATGCCTCCTGAATGGGGGCGATTTAAAATCTGCTTACCATTCGTGAGTTCTATGGCGCACTATAGCCATAGCGGCAAAACCAACGCCCATCCCGATGAAAATACCAACTGGCATGGTTCCGGTAGCAAAGCTAATTCCCATACCAACAAAGAAACAGGCGGCAAAAACTAGTCCGCTGATTCCCTTTCTCTTATCGGGTTCTTGTGCTTCATTGGACATCCCGGCTTGCCTCCATTAAAATTTGGTGGAGATAGGGGGATTCGAACCCCCAACCTCTGCGATGCGAACGCAGCGCTCTCCCTACTGAGCTATATCCCCACACTAACCATAAAAATTATAACATATCTCAGGTCTTTTATTAAGGGTATGGACTGAGCTAGACAGGAACACGAAATTAAGGTAATATTTAACCAATTACATTATTGGCTGGAGCCAAACAGCCAGCAAGAGGTTGGTAAAATGGACGAAAAAGGAATAGCTAAGGAACATGTTCTCAAAACGGTTAAGGATAAGGATATCAAGTTTATCAGGCTATGGTTCACTGATATTTTGGGCTTTCTCAAGAGTTTTGCCATCGCTCCCAGGGAGCTAGAGGGGATATTAGCCGATGGCGCCGGATTTGATGGTTCTTCCATTGAAGGATTTGCTAGAATTGACGAGAGCGATATGCTAGCTCTGCCCGACCCTGCTACCTTTCAAATCCTGCCCTGGAGCCAACCACAACGTCCTATAGCCAGAATGTTTTGTGACATTCTAAGACCCGGGGGGCAGCCCTTTGAAGGCGACCCGCGATATGTCCTGAAAAGAAATCTTAAACGAGCCTCTGACCTGGGTTACACCTTCAATGTCGGACCGGAAATGGAATACTTCTATTTCCAGAATGCCCAGGGGACACATATCTTGGATGAAGGTGGCTATTTTGATTTAACCCCCCCGGATATAGCTAGTGACCTAAGAATGGAGACCGCGCTCATCCTGGAGCAAATGGGTATCGGTGTTCAATATAGCCACCATGAAGTAGCTACCAGCCAGCATGAGTTAGACCTGTGTTATACCGATGCCCTGACTATGGCCGATACGGTGATGACCTGCCGATTGGTGGTTAAAGAGGTAGCTCTAAAGCATGGTATCTATGCCACCTTTATGCCTAAGCCTATCTTCGGTGCCAATGGTAGTGGCATGCATGTCCACCAATCGCTGTTTAAAGGCAGCCGAAATGCCTTCTTTGATAAAAATGACCCGTACTACCTATCTAAAGTAGCTAAACACTATATTGCCGGTCTGCTCAGGCATGCTCCCGAGATTACGGCTGTGGTCAGCCAGTGGCTCAATTCCTATAAGCGCCTAGTCCCTGGCTATGAGGCACCGGTATACCTCTCCTGGGCAAGGAGAAACAGGTCGGATATGATTAGAGTCCCTGAGTACCAACCGGGGAGGGAGGACTCGACTAGAATTGAGTTCAGGGTTCCTGACCCGGCCTGTAATCCTTACCTGGCTTTCAGCGTGATGCTGGTTGCTGGTCTGGAGGGGATTGAAAAGGAATATGAGTTGGTTGACCCTGTTGAAGAAAATGTTTTTGAGATGAGCAGCCAGCAGAGAGAGCAAAAGGGCATAGGCACTTTGCCCACCAACCTGTCTGATGCTATAAGCCTCACCGAGAAGAGCCAGCTGGTGAGAAAAGCCCTTGGCGACCATGTCTTTGATAGTTTTATCAAAAATAAGAAGATTGAGTGGGACCAGTATCGTATTCAGGTTACTGAATATGAATTAAAAAAATATTTACCCATTCTCTAAGCTTTCATATTGACCGGGGTAGAAAAGGCGATGAATTTTGAGACTATTATCGGTCTGGAGGTCCATGCCCAGCTATTAACTAAGAGCAAGATGTTCTGTCGGTGTAGTGCTGACTATGCCAGTGCCCCACCCAATACTCATGTCTGCCCGGTGTGCCTGGGGATGCCTGGAGTCCTGCCGGTCATCAATCAGAAAGCGGTGGAATATACCATAGTGACTGCCTTGGCACTAAACTGCACAATCTCTGATTACACCAAATTTGACCGTAAGAACTACCCCTATCCTGACCTGATGAAGGGCTATCAGATTTCTCAGTATGATGCTCCTATCGGGCATCATGGCCGGCTCATTATTGAGGTTAATGACCAAAAAAGAAAGGTGGGTATAACCCGTGTCCACCTTGAAGAGGATGTAGCCAAGCTAGTCCACTGCACCTCCCCGGGTGGAGAATCTTACAGTCTGGTGGATGTTAATCGGTCTGGGGTGCCGCTAATGGAGATTGTCGGTGAACCTGACCTGCGCTCCCCGGAAGAAGCCAGACAATACCTGGTAAAGCTGCGCAGCATACTTCAGTACCTGGGGGTATCTACCGGTAATATGGAGGAGGGGAGCTTCAGGTGTGATGCTAATATCAGTATCCGCCCTGAGGATAGCCCGGATTCTACGGCTAAGGTTGAGGTCAAGAATATGAATAGCTTCAGGGCAGTCTACCGGGCTATGGAGTATGAAGCCAAGCGACAGAGGAAGGCAGTAGCCGAAGGTAAAAAGCTGGTACAGGAGACCAGAGGCTGGGTAGAAGGGAAGGGGAAGACTGTTTCCCAACGCAGCAAGGAATACGCTCACGACTATCGCTACTTCCCTGAACCAGACCTTCCCCCATTGGTTTTAAGCCGGGAGTGGGTGGAACAAATAAGGTCAAGACTGCCTGAGTTGCCTGAAGTCAGGCGCGACCGGTTTGTCGCTGAATATGGGCTCCCACTGTATGATGCCAACCTGCTTACCAGCTCTAGAGCCATGGCTGACTACTTTGAAGCCTGCCTTAGACCAGAGATGCCCTATACTCAGCCTCTCGTCAAAAGGGCTAAGGCGGTGGGTAATTGGCTTTTAGGTGACTTTAGCCGATTACTCAATGCCACCAACACTGAAATAAGCGATTGTAGGGTTAGACCTGAGCAGCTTTGTCAGTTACTTGATTTGATACAGAAGGATAGTATCAGCGGCACCAGTGCTAAGATGGTGTTTGAGGAAATGTTTAATACCGGGAAAGATGCCGCCAGTATTATTGCCCAGCGAGGGCTTAGCCAAATCAGCGATGCCGAGCAAATAGAAAGGGATGTCATCGCTGTAATAAAGAGTAATACTCAAGCTGTGGCTGATTATAAGGCAGGTAAGGCATCGGCTCTGCAGTTTCTGGTCGGGCAGGTAATGAGAGCGACCAAAGGTCGCGCCAATCCCAAGGTGGTAAACGAATTACTTAAGCAAAAGCTTGAGGGAGGATAAATGCAGACTTATCTCAACGTGGCTCAGATTGTGTTGTCTGTAGCCTTGATACTGGTTGTTCTGTTTCAGGTTCGAGGCGGGGGGCTGGGGGGTATCTTTGGTCAGCCAGGCACCGTCTATCGGACTAGGCGGGGCGTAGAAAAGATATTATTCCAACTCACCATCATCTTAGTAGTTGTATTTCTTGTAATCTCGGTATTGACGCTCAGGCTTAGCCCCTAATCGCTGAGGTAATAATGGATAACTACTGTCAGGGAAAGTTTGAAGGGGCTTTTCACCCCACAAAAACTATGTTTTTGTGGGGACCCCGATTTTAAGCCCCTTCAAAAACCTCTCTTCCCCCTCTCCTTGAAAGGAGAGGGGGACCGAGGGGGTGAGGTTGATAGTCAATCTCATGAGGTAGTCAATGAATTGCCCGGTTTGCGGCAAAGAAGCCAGAGCCCATATTTACCACTGCGCTAGATGTGCTGTTTATGTGCACGAGAAATGCTGGCCGAAGCATGTCGAGATGGCTCATAAGCAAAAACGAGGGAAAAGGGCTTGGTGAAACTGACAGTATAAACTATTGACAAAGGCTTGGGAGTTATATAGTATAGAAAGGTAGCTGAAAGGAACGGTCTCAGTGGCATTATTGTATCAGGAAAGGACTTTACGTGTTTGGAGTAAAGTCGCCAAGCTTAGAATAGACTCCCTTTGTCACCTATACGGAGGGGGTTCATTTTTATTAATAATTAATTAAAAGGAGGTATGATAATGGCTAAAGGTTATAATGGGAAGGTTTTATTTGTTGACTTGACTTCGGGTTCCATTAAGGAAGAGAGTTTGCCCGAGAAGACCTACCGCGATTTTATCGGAGGTCAAGGGCTAGGGGCAAGGATTCTCTATGAGAGGATGAAGCCTAAAGTAGACCCGCTGGGTCCAGATAATATACTCGGCTTTCTGGTAGGGCCATTGACTGGAACCGGGATTCATGGTGCCAGATACCAAATGGTAGGCAAATCTCCCCTTACTGGAGGGTGGGGTGATGCTAATTCTGGTGGCTCCTTGGCTGCTGAATTAAAGGCAGCCGGCTATGACGGTGTTTTCTTTACCGGCATCTCGCCTAAGCCGGTTTATCTATTCTTGAACGATGGCAAGGCTGAACTTAAAGATGCTTCCCATCTATGGGGCAAAGACACTGTTGAGACTGAAGAGGGCATAAGAGGCGAACTGGGTGACAAGCGGATAAAGGTCGCCTGTATAGGCCCTGCTGGGGAAGCTAAGTCACTATTAGCGGCGGTAATGCATGAATACTGTGCTGCTGCTCGGTCGGGACTGCCAGCGGTTATGGGCTCCAAACGCCTGAAGGCATTCGCTACTAGAGGCACCAAAAAGGTACCAATAGCCGACCCTGGACGCTTTGCTGCTCTGCGTAGGGATTATCTCAAAAGCGTCAAGGAGACTGAGCATCCTTGGGCTAAAATGTTAAAAACTTGGGGCACCTGCTCCTTTACTTCCCCTTTGATGGGTATGGGCGATGTACCAATTAAGAATTGGACCCTCTATGGTGAGGAAGGATTCCCTAATCATGGCAAGATAAATGGCGATGACGCTTTCATAGCCAAGTACCAAACGAAAAAACATGCCTGTCTGGGCTGTCCACTAGGTTGCAAGGGTTGGTTCAGGATTAAGACAAAGTCTTATGGTGTAGTTGAAGGTGCCAAACCAGAGTATGAAACCTTGGCCAACTTTGGTTCTAATTGTCTTAATGATGACCTAGAGGCAATAGCTAAAGCTAACGACCTCTGTAATCGTTATGGGCTTGATACTATTGGGGTAGGCGCTGGCATTGCCTTCGCTATGGAGTGTTACGAGCGTGGCGTCATAACTAAGCAGGACACCGATGGCATTGAACTTACCTGGGGTAATGCCGCCGCGATAGTAGCTATGGTGGAAAAGATAGCTCGACGACAAGGATTTGGAGCTGTGCTGGCTGATGGCACTAAGTTGGCTGCTGACCGTATCGGCAAAGGTTCCGAGAAATGGGCTATGCACATGGGGGGTCAGGACGTACCGGCTCACGACCCTAGAGTCAGCACCGGCTATACTTGGGGTTATGTTTGTGACGCCACTCCAGCCCGGCATACATCCTCGCAGGTCAAGGATGGTCTGGATAAGGGAGTCCTAACCTCACCCAAGCTTGATTTACCTAAACCGGATATACTTGATATGGAGGCTAACGCCCCGCTTTATGCTACTTGTAGCGATGTCGGCCGTTTGTGGACTTCGGCTGGTCTTTGTATTTTTGGACTATACCCCGAAACCCTCCCTCTAGCTGAGGTAATGTCGGCAGTAACCGGGTGGGATTTTACTCTAGCCGAGGGGTTAAAGGCAGGTCGCCGCATTCAGACCTTGCGTCAGGCCTTTAATATTCGTGAGGGGATAAACACAAGCGAATGGCGCCTACCGGAAAGGCTGGCGGCTGTGCCATCTACAGGTCCAATCAAGGGGAGGAAGGTCGATTTCAATGCCATGAAAGCGAACGGCTATCGGGCGCTGGGCTGGGATGCTGAAACCGGTAAGCCCTTGGAGTCAACCCTGAAGGAGCTGGGGCTGAAAGAACTGGTGGGTCAGCTGTAGCTTGGTGGCTACCAGGAATAATGTTGGGAGGATAGTTGCTGGAAGCAATAGAGGTGGCTCATAAGGCAGTAGAAGCTGCCAGTGACAAGAAGGCTCTTGATATTGTGTTGCTGGATACCCGAGGGGTATGCACCTTTGCTGATTACTTCGTCATCTGTAGCGGCGATACCGGTAAACAGATTGAGGCTATCAGAGACGAAGTGGGGCATACCTTAAAGCAAGAGGGTGTTTTACCTCACCATTATGAAGGCACCGTAGACTCAGGCTGGCTCCTTCTTGATTTTAGCGATGTTATCATCCATATTTTTGCCCCCGTTGAGCGGGAGCACTACCAGTTAGACAGGCTGTGGAGCCAGGCTATCCCCGTAGTCAGAATTCAGTAACTGAAAATTTCATCCTCACCAAAGAACAGTTTGATTTCCTCGGTGGCAGTTTCTGTTGAATCAGAGCCGTGAATGGTATTGTGTTCAATATCTAAACCAAAATCGCCTCTGATGGTTCCTGCCGCAGCTTTAGCCGGGTCAGTTGCCCCCATCGTTTGCCTGATTACCTCCACTGCTTTCTTGCCCTCAAAGATAATGGCGATTATTGGCGCCGAGGTAATGTAGTTGACTAAACTGTTAAAGAAGGGCTTGTCTTGGTGGATAGCGTAGTGGCGCCGGGCTAATTCCTTATCCATATGGAGCATCTTCATTGCCACCAGCTTGAGCCCTACCTCTTCCAATCGGCTGATAATAGTGCCCACCAGCCCCCTCTCTATAGCATCAGGTTTGATAAGAACTAGAGACCTTTCCATTTTTAATCTCCTCTGGATGTTCTTTTGGACTTATCCCTCTCGTTGACTTCCGAGCCGACATACTGCGTGGCGGTACATTCGGCGACTAATGTGCCGTCCATCAGGGTCATCCTGGCCTCGGTCTCAACGTATCTTCGGGCATTCCTGGTCAGCGAGGCGGTGACGATGATAGGCTCGTCGACTAGAAGTGGTCGCTTGAACCTGGTCTGCATGCTGCCGGTGATGCACTTCATACCCTCATAGTAGGCAACATAACCCATAGCCTCATCAAGGATAGTAGTTATAACGCCACCGTGGATAATGCCTGACCAACCCTGGTGGAACTTGTTAGGGGTAAACTGGGCTCTGACCTGTTTACCATCCCACTTGAACTTTAGTTTTAGTCCGCAGGGGTTATCCTTGCCACAGCCAAAGCACAGGTCGCTAATGCCAATTGGTATTTCTCGTCCAGTTACCATTTTATTGCCTCCATCTCTTACTGGTGTTTGCGTTTAGTGATTGGCGGTCGCCTGAGGTATAGCGGGTGTAAGCTGGCTGGGTTGTCATACTTGCCCGCCTCCAGCCGCTGTTGCCCGAGCTCGGCTAAGAAACTGGCTCGCCGCAATCGGGCAGTTGACGATGATATTATCGCCTTTCGCTTAAGCTGCTTTCTTAGCTGTCCAGCCAGAGAAGCTGCGAATTCGCCGCAAAATAAGGTCTTGGTCGTTATCTGTGAGCATAGAGTTTCAACGGTAGTTATATGCTCACTGGCAATCTGTCGCCACTCATTGTCTTTCATCTGGTAGATAGCGGTGGCAATCTCGCCTCTACCAGCATTAAATATAGGACAAATAGGCAAATTAGTTTCAGCGTGCTGGTAGGCTTCTACCTCCAGGGTGCTGATGCCAACGATGGGAATACCCAGGCTAAAGGCTAATCCTTTAGCCGTGCTCACCCCAACCCGTAACCCGTTGAAGCTTCCCGGTCCCTTGGCTACGATAACGCAGCTAATAGATTGCAGGCTTGACTTACTCCGACTTAGCAGGTCAGCCAGGCGAGGTAGCAGTTCAACACTGTGGTTTTGTTCACAGCGCCAGGTTAGTTCAGCTAGCACCTGGCTGTCTTGAACCAGAGCCAGGCTAGCGGTATCGGTTGAAGTATCTATAGCTAATTGCATTAGTTTTATTCCAGCCCTTTCGGTGAGTTAAGGGTGAGTGGTTTCAGTTGGGTTAGTAATTCCAGGTAGCGTTTGCCTCTGGGTTTGAGTCGAAAGCTGCGCTCAGTATCGGAAACAAAGTCTATTTTAACCAGCAGGTGCTCGGCTGGTAATACAGTTAACCCCTTTTCTGCCCATTCTACGACGCAAACACCTTTACCATATAGATAGTCGTCCAGGCCTAATTCCTCAATCTCGTCTATATGGTCTAGCCGAAACAGGTCTATATGATATAGAGGCAACCTGCCGTAAAGTTCTCTAATTATAACAAAGGAAGGGCTGAGGGCATATTCTTTGATATTTAGCCCGCGGGCAATACCCTGGGTGAGGCAGGTCTTGCCCGTTCCCAGTCTGCCGACGAGGAGAAAAATATCACCGGGCAGGGCTAGCTCACCGATACCGGCTCCAAATTTTTGGGTCTGCTCCGGGCTATGGCTGATTAAATCAAGGTGGCTTAGTTTCATCTTGAAGTAAAGTGCTCCCAGCCCTTTTTATCAAGTCTAAACGGGTTTCCCTGGCTGTCAACCAGGGTTATCTTGCCTGTCTTATCAGCCAGGATTTCACCGATTATAGTTATTGGGCAGGGAGCTCTCGCTTTTATTTTATCAATGACCTCGGTATTTGCGGTAAACAAAAGCTCGTAGTCCTCTCCCCCCGATAGCGCCAGCTCAAGGGCTCTATCGGCGAAGTTAGCCTTGACTGCAGGCTCAATGGGTACGTGATCAACTTCTATTCGGGCGCCAACCTGGCTGGCTTTACATATGTGGTTCAGGTCTGAAATCAGCCCATCACTAATATCTATCGCTGTCTTCACCCCCTGGTCTACCAGCAGTTGCCCTTCGGCTATTCGGGGGTAAGGGTGCAGGAAAGCCCGTTTTAAACCAGCGGTAGCTTCGGGGTCAAATTGAAGCTCTTTGGTAAGCATCTCCCAGCCGGCAGTAGCCGCTCCTAAATAACCGGTAACCGCTACCCTGTCACCGGCTTGGGCTCCTGAGCGGGTGAGGATATTATCCTCACTTTTAGCACTACCCAAAATAGTAATGTTAATCGCCACTAATGGCGCGCTGCTGGTATCGCCACCAACTATGGCTACTCCAAATTGCTGCGCCAGCTCAATCATCCCCTGGTAGAGGGCGGTAACATCGTCTACTTCAGCATGGTCAGGTAAGGCTAACGATACCAGGGCATATCTGGGTACGCCACCCATAGCCGCAATGTCGCTCAGGTTGATGGCTAGTGCTTTCCATCCCAGCTCTTTCCAGGGGGTGATAGCTAATGAGAAGTGGACATCCTGGATGAAAGAATCAACAGTAGCCAGTTGAGTTAGGGCATTACCGTGCCAGGCAGCAGCATCATCACCGATACCGATAATGGGTTGTTGGGAGGGTGGTATCTGTTTGTGAACCATTTTAGCCAGGAGGTCAATCAGTCCAAATTCCCCTAGCTCCGAGACCTTCATAGCTGAATTATAGCACGCTTATATTCGGCTCACAATCAACCTGTTTAATCACCAGAAGATGGAAACAAGCCGAGCTGTTGCATCATGCCCAGGTTATCCATCTCGCCCCATTCTTCGACAATCTTGCCGCCCGCGATGCGCAGGATGCTGATCCCGGTTATCGTCACCCGCTTACCCGTAGGGGCGACCCCCATGAACTCACCTTGATGTGTGCCGCGCCAAGTCCAGCGGATTGCGACCTTGTCCCCTTCGGCAACCATATCTTCAACGGGGCATTCAGTGTCGGCGAAGGGAGCGAACATCTCGGTCACGGTTTGTTTGTAGCCCTCCCGGTCGGGTTTCACTCCAGGAACGGGATAGTTAAAGACGAAGTCAGTGGCGAAAAGCTCGTCTACTGCCGCCAGGCTCCCTTTACCCCAGACCTCCTCACTCCAACGGCGGGCGATAGCCTTGTTTTCTTCTATTGACATCTGAATCCTCCTTCAACTTAGATTTGTAGAAATGTTGACCGTAATTTTCCGTATCAACTACTGTGGCTATGTTAAGCCCCTGCTTGCTGGCTGTCAATATCTCAAACCAGCCCAAAGTAGTTCCTCGCCACTACCTCTAGTCATCGTTTAATAAGGGAAGCCCGAAGGGGTGATAAATGGAGTGAAAGTCCTTTCCTGCCTAATCAATTTCCCCTATATTAGAAGGGAAGCCCGAAGGGGCAAGGTAATTTAATAACTCTCCTCTTCTCTTTTGAAGAAGGGATGATAAAGGGGTGTCTAAGAGGGACAAATCCTGTCTAGAGGACTTGCTTCCCAGCAAATTAGGGTGTCTAAGAGGGGCGAAGCCCCTCTTTTTAATAATTCTTCCCCCTCCCTATATCAAGAAGAGAAGCCCGAAGGGGCGTTAGCCCCTTCGGAAACTATAGTTCCCCTTCCCCTTGTCAAGGGGAAGGGGATACAGGGGATAGGGTTACTAGATAAACCTTAATGGGGGTGAGGTAGATAAAGATTCCCTAGCCATATCGGGCAAAAGCTGTTATAGTTTTAATCGGTGCGTTACGCAATTATTGCCGATATTCATGCTAATCTGGCCGCTTTTACCGCCGTGCTGGATGATATTGCGCGCAAGGGAGGGGTGGAGGAGGTGTGGTGTCTGGGGGATGTTGTTGGCTATGGTCCTGACCCTCATAAGTGTATCGAGCTTTTGCGCCACTATAACCATGTCTGTGTTGCTGGTAATCACGATTGGGCAGCCATAGGTAAGCTTAGTCTGTCTGAATTTAATCCCGATGCCGCTGCCGCCTGCCGCTGGACAGCCCAGCAATTAAGCCCGGAGGATGTAGCCTATCTGGAGAGCCTGCCATTGGTTATTGAGAAAGACGATTTTACTTTAGTCCATGGTAGCCCGAGGGAGCCTATCTGGGAATATCTCCTGTCAATCGGCAGTGCCAGGCAGAATTTTACCTACTTCCAGTCACAATTTTGCCTGGTGGGTCATTCCCACGTGCCTCTGGTGTTCAGGTATACTGAAAACGGTGGTTGCTCATTTAGCCCATTTTTGACTAGTAGTAGGCTCGCCTTGGGCAAAAGCCGATTGATTATCAATCCCGGTGGTGTCGGCCAGCCCCGGGATGGCGACCCCAGGGCTAGCTATGCTATCTATGATAGCCAGACCAGAACGATTCGGCTCTACCGCATTCCTTATGATATTAATCTCACTCAGAATAGGATGGTGGAGCATAACTTACCGGTGCGCCTGGTGGCTCGTCTCAGCCACGGCCTGTGACCAGGTTAAGCTAACCCCGGATTGACAAAGTTGACATAACTATAGAAACAAATCAAGGAGGCGTCCTGAAAGCGAAATCACTATTGGCTCAGACCAGGGGGCTACTACGCCGTTTTGGTCTTCGGGCGAGGAAGGGACTGGCGCAGCACTTTCTTATTGATGAGGAGGTGCTTAAGCTTATTAGCTCAGCCGCTGAACTTACCCCCGCCGATGTCGTTATGGAGATAGGGCCCGGTCTCGGTGTGCTGACTAGGGAGCTAGCCAGGCAGGCCGGTTGGGTAGTTACCATTGAGCTGGATAGCAGACTGGCTGCCATCTTGAAACAGACCCTGGCTGCTTTCAATAATGTTACCGTCATCAATGAGGATATACTTCAGATTGACCCCGAGGCTTTGCTTCAGGAGCAAAGGCAGATATTTTCTCCGGCGATAACCAGCCCTTTTAGCTATAAAGTGGTGGCTAACCTTCCTTATTATATTACCTCTCATGTTTTGCGCCATTTCCTTGAAGCCTCACTCAAGCCTCAAATTATGGTGGTAATGGTGCAGAAGGAGGTGGCTGAGGCTATCGTGGCTGAGCCCGGTCAAATGAGTGTGTTGAGTGTTAGTGTCCAGTTTTATGGTCAGCCAGAAATAATGGGCTATGTGCCCGCCCGGTGTTTTTACCCTGCGCCCGAGGTTGATTCGGCGGTATTAAGGGTGACTCTATACGCTAAACCAGTGGTGGATGTAACCGATGAAACCAGCTTCTTCAGGCTGGTGCGGGCTGGTTTTACTGCCTCTCGCAAGCAAATATGTAATTCTTTAGCTCAAGGTCTGGAATTGCCCAAGGCTGAGGTCTTATCTTTGCTAGAAAAGGTAAACATCGCCCCGCAACGGCGGGCTGAGACGCTGACCCTTAATGAATGGGCACAATTATGGCGGGTTTTTACGAGGAGAGAGGGCTAGAATGCTTAAAATTCTGGCACCGGCTAAATTAAATCTAACCCTTGAGGTCTTGGCTAAGCGTCCCGATGGTTTTCACGAAATCCGTAGCGTTATTCAGGCGATAAATCTAGGCGATAGCCTCCGCTTCCGGTTGAGTGAAAATATTGAGTTTAGCTGTAATGACCCCGACTGGGTTTCAGCCAAGAGCCTGGTATCTAAGGCAGTTAGTTTACTTCAAAAAACTACCGGGTGCGCCCAGGGGGTAACCATAGAAGTTGATAAGCGTATCCCTTTGGTCTCAGGGTTAAGCGGGGACAGCAGCGACGCCGCTGCTGTCCTGCGTGGACTTAACCGGCTTTGGGGACTGGGTCTATCATTAGGAGAATTACTTGAGCTAGCCTCACAGTTGGGTTCAGATGTAGCCTTCTTTCTTTACGGCGGCACGGCTGTGGTCAGGGGTAGAGGTGAGGTGGTAACCCCGCTGCCTCCATTCCCCCATATGTGGGTGGTGTTGATGCTGCCGCCGGTGCCCAGGATGCTAGGTAAGACAGGGCGACTTTACGCCAGTCTGAAGCCCGGCCATTATACCCGGGGGGAGATTACGGACAGGCTGGTGGCAATGTTAACTGGGGGAAGTTTGGAGGGGCGAAGCCCCTTCAAGACCAATACTTCCCCCTCTCCTTTGAAGGAGAGGGGGATAGAGGGGGAGAGGTTGGTACATAATCTCTTTAATGTGTTAGAAGATGTTGCTGTTGACAGCTTTGCCGGACTTGGTGGGTATCGGCAGCAGTTCATAAAAGCTGGAGCCCAGGATGTTCACCTGGCTGGCTCGGGTCCGGCTCTATTTACCCTGGTCAAGGACAAGGCTCAGGCGGAGAAGATATACCACAACCTCCAGCACCAAGGTCTGGAATCCTATCTAACCGAGACCTTGGCGGCTATAGAGAAGGCGGAGTGAACAGCGTATAGGTGAGTCATTTCTTCTTGGTTTTGTCTTTTTGTACCTTCTGCCTGCGCTCTTCAGCTTTTCTAGCTAATTCGGGGGTTACATAAATATCGTACAGAATACCCTTTGTAAACTCACAAATAATTTCTGCATCTGCACTATTTATTTCTTCAGCTAACAAATCGTGTAAGGCAGCATTCCCGAATTCTCTGACATTCACTGCTTCTGTTATTATAGAGGATTTTAATACGCCTTTTGTAACTAAATCATCAAGCCTAGCTTTCAGGGTGTTGCCTTCCGCTTTTTTATCCTTTGTCATTCTATCAAGAGCTGCTCGGCACATGGCAATTGAGGCATCTGGGCAACTAATAGCAAGACACGCTCGCGCTTGTCTATATGCTTCGTCTATTGGAGGTGGGACACCTTCTCCGATTTTTTCGACAGCCGGGCTTATAGATTGTACCTCCCATGGATCAAGTCCATAGCTCTTTTCAACTAAATAGCTGATTCTACAATCATCATTTAAACATCTTGCTATTGCGTATATTTTGTCATAACCTTCCACTCCTACATATACACGATCCCTTGTTGGGGGTAGGTCTTTAATGCCAAGAGTGGAAGTATCATAATCTTGTTCATCAGGCCTTTGTTCCAAAGCTACTATCTGTGGCATTCCACATTTTGGGCATTTAACTTTGTTCATCTCAACGCACCCCTATATTTAAAGTAATTAGATTATATCATGGAAGTCTATTCTTCCTTAAATCAGGAGCTAGTCTTTAATTATTAGCTAACCACCCTTTTACTAATTCCTGGCTCCTAGGGCTGGTGTGGTGCCTCTTTAACTTTCCGGCTCTGGGATACATTGATAATCAACTTGATAAATCTAACCAGGGCGCCAATGCCCAGTCCAACGGTAATTGCAATTAGCACTACTACAGCCACTGTGGGCAGTATCGCCGCCAGTTCGGCATCGGGTACGACGCTGAAATCAAAAGGAAACACCCTGAGGAAGGTTAAAGCAGTTATCATTCCCAGTGTATTCAGGACAATTAAGGTAATCTGGCGTACCAGGTATTTGTCCCGGGCAATGGCGATGCTGTGACCTACGATAGAAAGAATCAGCGTTACGTTTAGAATCGGGAGTACCAGATTAAGGTCTGGTGTCAGGAGGGGGTATATATTCCATCGGGTAATGCCATCTACTACTTCACGTGAGTAGATGGCAAGATATCTACTGAAAAAGTTAAAGAAAACCAGAAAGATAGCGCTCCAAACGATGGCGGCAGTAGACGAAGCAATCCTGCCCTGCCTTGTGCCTTTAAGGTGAATCTCCATTCCGGCTTTAGCCGCCGGCGGCTCCTTGGTGGTAGGGGGTGGAGGTGGTGCCGGTTCGGCGGTGGCTAATTTAGCTTGGTACTCAAAATCTTCTGCCCTGATACCGTCTAACTTGGCCACTAATTTCTGGGCTAAATCACCAAAGACCGGGAGCTTCACCAAATGGCCATGGTATGTCCGGTGCATCAAGACTATCCACAGTATGATGCTAATGGCTACGAAGACGCCGAAAACAGCATTGGCCGCGACCCACTGCGGGTAAAAGAGCCATCCCCAGTCTATCATTGACCAACTCACCCAGTTACGGATGGTATCGGCGATGGCAATTATGATATGTAGAATACCGAAGGTGACTAGAGACTGCATGGCGTGGAAGCGAACCAACTTGTTCTTGCGTTCTATGATGAGAAAGATTATCCCGGTTACCCAGACACCGAGATAGCATAACAGCCCGGCAACATTAGGTTTTAGGCTCGTACTCGACCCCGTCTCTTTGGTCGCTTCTACCTTTGCCTCAGATTCAAGTCGTGCCTTCTCCTCCTCGTAGATTCTCCTTCTTTCTTCTGGTGATAATTCCATTTCCAAACCCCTTCTTCAATAATTGTACCACGCTGGCTATGCCCTCGGGCAAGACTATGTCACCTCGTCCATCCACCCCTTGACCAACTCCACCTCACCCTGCTTGGTGGTTACCTTCCCATCCAGTCTGGCCTCGTGGAGTAGGTTTAATACCTCTTTAATCTGGGGACCGGAGGTTATGCCCAGCCTTATCAGGTCGTCACCGGTAAGGGCTGGCTTGACATAATGAAGGGTGTGGAGGAAGGTTTCCATATGCCGGCGGGCTATGGCTGAGCTGGTGGCTAAGGAATTGGCAATGATGGCTGATTGAGAATACCCCTGCAGTAGGCGATAGATATGGCTGCGTCTAAGCTCAGGGTAAGCCAGCGTCTTGAGTCTGGTTTTGATAGAAGCAGCATCTCGTAATATCTGGGCTACCGACTTAGATAATCTAAGGTATGCCGTCAGCTGCTCTATCTCCACGTCAGTCAGGTGGTAAGCCAGCAGGGCTAGGTAGAGTTCAACTGGTGGTGGGTTAGGCGAGCTTAGCTGTCGAGCCTGGTCAAACTTTTCCGCCAGCCAGCCATTGCCCTTTAGTGATGGATGTAATTTGACTAACACTCCTAGCTCTTCAGCCCGGCGTATAACTTGCTCCGGGCGTTTCTCCTGTAAGATACATTCCAGCTCATAGCGTATTCGGTCGCCACTAATGGCATCCAGCATAGGTATATCTCGTTTAAGTAGTTGGAGGGTAGTCTCTTCAAGCTGGAAGTCTAGCCGCTGCTCATAACGCAGCCCCCGCCAGATACGGGTGGCATCATCAGTAAAACTTTTTGGGTGGAGGATGCGGACAAGTTTGTGCTCAAGGTCGTTCCTGCCCTCATACCGGTCAATCAATTCGCCGTAGCGGCTGGGGCTGAGATAGATAGCCAGGGTGTTGATGGTGAAATCACGACGGGAAAGGTCGCTCTCAATAGAGCTGGGCTTTACCCTTGGTAGGGCTCCGGGCTTAGTATAGGTCTCGGAGCGGGCGGTAGCTAAGTCAACACTCCATTTACCCCACTGGAGTTTAGCCGTATTGAACTGGGGATAGGTGGTAATCTTCCCCCGGTTAATCTCGGCTAACTGCTGTGCCAGCTCTATGGCATTACCTTCTACCACCAGGTCAAGGTCAAGGGTGGTTCGTCGCAGGAGCAGGTCACGGACCACCCCGCCGACAAGATACAGGTTTTGCCCCTGGCTAGCTGCTACCCCACCGGCTGCCTGCATAAAATTAACCAGCTCAGCCGGTAGCTGCTTTTTGATTTCACTGGCTAGGTTAATAATTTCCATTTCCCGAATTATAGCACAGGTTGACGCTGGGTTCATTTTAACTGTATGTCCTATTGTTACAGATTGTTTTGAAACCTATCCCCCTGTCCCCCTTCCCTTATTAAGGGAAGGGGGAATGTGGGTAAGAGAGGGGCTTTGCCCCTCTCTAAAATCTCTTCCTTCTTATGATAGGAATATATATCCATATCATGGGGGGTCAAAGGGAGGCTTATACGGGGTAAAAATCCTCCCTTATATAACTAATTCCCCACTATATTAAGAGGGGAAGCTTGAAGGGGCGCCGCCCCTCTCTAAAACTCCTTTTAAGGAGAGTCAAAGGGAGGCGAAGCCTCCCTTATATAATTGATTCCCCTTCCCCTTGATAAGGGGAAGGGGATAAAGGGGATAGGGTTACCAATAAATATCTAAAGGGGGTAGGTTAATAAATAACCATTGTTATTTAATGGTTATTTCCTTATAATGAAGTCCAAGCAGGTATAAAAATGAAGGTAGTCTCAATTGTTGGCATGACCGGCGCTGGCAAAACTGAAGTAGCCAGGGTATTTGAGAAGAATGGCTTTACCCGAATAAGATTCGGCGATGTAACTGATAAGGAAATTGAGAAGCGGGGCTTAGAGCTAAATGAAGAAAATGAGCGCTACGTTAGAGAATTCCTCAGACAGCAGTTCGGGATGGCGGCTTATGCCAAGTTGAATCTACCCCGGATTGACGAAACATTAAAGCGTTCCAATGTGGTAATTGACGGGCTTTACTCCTGGGAGGAATACAACTTTCTCAAGACTTATTGTGGGAAAGACTTCTATGTAGTTGCGGTGTGGGCATCTCCGAAGACAAGGCACTCTCGCCTGTTCAGCCGGTCAAACCGTCACCTGACGCTGGACGAGGCTGCCAGTCGGGACATAGCCGAGATAGAGAACCTTAATAAGGGCGGGCCTATTGCTATGGCCGACTTCACCATCGTCAATGAGTCTTCGTTAAAGGACCTGAGAAAGGAAGCCAGAAAGATTATCTCTAGTTTAGGATGAAAAGGTTGACCAGACCAAGTAGCGATGAGTATTTTCTAAAGATAGCCTCAGTGGTAGCTGAGCGCTCAACCTGCCGTCGGCATCACATTGGGGCAGTGGCAGTGAGGAATAAACACATACTGGCTACCGGTTACAATGGTGCCCCTTCCGGCTTCAAGGACTGCCTTGAGCTTGGTTGTCTGCGGGATGAGCTGGGTATACCATCAGGGGAGAGGCAGGAAATATGCCGGGGCATTCATGCTGAGCAAAATGTAATTATCCAGGCTACTCTTCACGGCGTTAGCCTTGAGGGGGGTATTATTTATGCCACCCATACCCCGTGTGTACTATGTGCCAAGATGCTGGTCAATGCCAAGATAAGGCGATTTGTCAGTTTTGGCAAGTATAGCGATGATTCGTTTGTCGACCTGTTCCAGGAAGCGGGCATAGAAGTTGACATAAAGAAAAGACCTTCGTCCCGAATAAGCTATCTAGATTAGAGCTGTTACAATCCTTCCACCAGCCTATACATAGCTTCATAAGCCTTACCAAAATCGGGATTAACCCGGTAAAGTCTGTCTTTTAACTCATTCATTCTCCGGGCGAATTTCCGGCTATCTTTATTTTTAACTAAATCCGCCCAGGTTTTGGCTCTTTCTTGGAATAATTTTTCAATCTCGGCAATATTGGGTAGATTCATCTGTAAAGAGGTGTAAAACTCAGGGTCTTCGGAAATAACGCCCTCTGCCAGCGTTAGTAACAGTTTAAATGTGCTGCCGCCAATTGCCTTCATCTGTTTTAACTTATCAAAGCTGAGCAGGGTATCGGCGGAAACGATGGCAATAAAATGGGACAGCCCGAGGATGACCGCCATCATTTCATCATGTTCGTTGGGAGTCATTAGACTGACTCTGGCCCCTCTGGTTTCTAAATACTCCCTGATTTTCTGGGCCAGGGCTGTCTCCTCCTTATTGGTCGGTGTCAAAACAAAGCTCTGCTTGGCAATACCTCTGGCACCAGGACCAAACATCGGGTGTACACCCAGCACCAATCCTCTTGTTATATGTTTATGCATTATTTCGACCGGGAATGCCTTGATGGAGGTAATGTCTATAATGACCTGCTCGGGGTGGATATAGGGGCAAATCTGCGCCACCACCGGCTCAAAATTGTCTATGGGCACTGATATTATAATGACTTTAGCCTGCTTAGCCGCTGCCACATTATTAGTGGTGACCTCAGCCCCCAGTTGCCTCTTGGCTTCCAGTAGCTTGCTTTCATTTCTACCGGTTATTACCACCTCATAGCCGTCTTTTAATAAAAAGTTGGCTAACCACCGCCCCATCTTCCCCGAACCACCAATTATAGCTATTTTCATGCGTTTTTCCTTATCGGTTTAGGACTATTCTAGCTCTATTCTCCAGTTTTTTCCAGCAACCCCATCCCCCTCTGTCCCCCTTCCCCTTCATGAAGGGGAAGGGGGAGGAAATTTAAAAGAGGGGCTTAAGCCCCTCTTAACACCCGTTATTTACTTCAAAATATTTTAACGCTTTCCCCCCAATTTTCTTGGTAGAGCGGATTGTACGAAAGATAGAACTTTTAGCTTAAGTTTTGATATCGATTAAGTCTGGAATAATACGTTTTGGTTATTTCTTTGCCTGTTCCTTTTTCCTGACTAGAGCAAGGCATAGCAACACATGAATTATTCTGTCGGACATGGATGGCCCAAATTCGCTGGCATTACAAAGACCGTGGCAAACACAATTTCTCAGATTCCAACCTCGTGGGTCAACCAGCAAAGCACGGAAGTAAAATACTATATCTTCTCCGAAGACTTGAACTAATAATGGGTCGCGAAGTAGATCATCAAGTACTTTTAGATTAAAGCCTCCGCCACGTGCTGGTTTTAAGACAGACCCGCCGGCTGTTTCTAACAATACCCTGAGAGCATTTTCAATTTGAGGAATAAGGAGATGGACTGCTGTCATATGATTACCATTGAGGTATTCTTTTACTCCCTGCCAAATGATCGATTGTCTATCGTCTACGAATATAGGTGAACGAAAGAGATAATCTACACATAGATTTTCAAACGTAGGGTATTTCTCTACCAGTGACTTGAGTACCTGTCTTAAGAACATGGATTCAAAAGTTATATTCTGAGACATCTGCTTTACAGTATGCCCCGTCAGGTCTTCTTCCAGAGAGCCAACTTTGGCTAATGGTCTACCCATATTGTCCTGCAGTTCCATGGGAATTAGGAAAGCGATTGGTGCCTCACCTGCTAACTCCTTTAATTGTTTCTCAACTTCAGATTTCTTCGGAATATAGTGTGCAGCGATTCTCGTCAATACATCATCGAGTTCTCCTTCTGTAAGAGCAGCAATATATTGCTCCATCTTTTCCTCTGGGACTTCCACTGTGTGGGAAATAGGTTTTAGTTCTGACTTTGCCTTCTCGCCAACTTCTCGCAGTTTAATAGAAATTTTTTCTGCCTCATCCGAAAGTCCGAACTCTTTGAAAGTAGCATGTACTCGTTGAAGCCAAGCAGATGTCTGTAGGGCGGACGCCTTAGAGCTTGCTTGTATGAAAGCGTCTCCTACCGCGGTGATAACTCGCTTAACATCCTCTCCGTGTCCAACCTTGCGATAATACTTTGCCAGCCGCAGAGCAGCGTGCTCCACTGCCCACGGATCAATTTCTTCTTTAGTAGTGGGTTCAGATGCACGGAGGAGATGCCCTTCTAAGTCGTCTATCAGTTTTTGTTTTTGGTCGGCCGTTAATTTGACTTTATCATTTTCGAATAGCAGGTCATAGGCAAATCCCCAAAGTCCTAGTTTTAAGTCGTCAGCTATGGCATCTTCATATGCTATTGTGGTATCTGCAACCTCTTTGATTCTGTCATTATCATTGAGTGAGCAAGCTAGAGACAAAGCTCTTTCCAATTTCCTTATTACATTTACCTCAGGCGTATAGCAATTTCTCTGTGCGATCTCAATAGTACTATCTATGACTATCTGCGCTATTGAATAATGTGGAGATTCATTAGTGACGACCTTTTGGAAATCCCAGACTAAATCAGCATACCGGGCACGAAGAACTGGATGCTTTGCAGTTTTAGCACGGTCAGTCCAATAATTAATTATTTGCCCGGTGACCTTCTTCATACTAGGCCATTCGGTGGCCGTCCCGTCTTCATTACTAAACACAAACATTGGCCCATAGTATGTTCCCCACCCCGTTATTTGGTCACGGTAGTTCTCCCAAAAATCGAAGGCCATAGCTTCGGCTATCAACTGCATTGGTGGTTCAGAAAGATTCGGATCTTTGACAGATTGAATAGCTTTAGAGACGTCTCTTTCCGAGATAGTTATCATCTCTTGATCGAATTTGCCGAGAACATCCATAAGAGCGTCAACAATCTCAGTCATATTCTCACCTCACGGCTCTCGATTTAAGAAGTCGTATTTCTAACCGATTCTAGCACTACTTTACGAAGGACACAATTAAAAACAAAAGCACAGCTTACTTTTCGCTGTGCTGAGTTCGAATCCAGTGGTAGAGCAACTTGGATTCGAACTTTAGCGGGAGTTTAAGAGGGCGGTAGCCCTCTTTTATTTATCTTCCCCCTCTCCCTCAGGGAGAGGGGGACACAGGGGGTGAGGGTTAAAACGGCTACTTTGCCTTGGGATATGACCCCAGGACCTTCAGGAAAAGCGAAGTCCTGTCTAAGTTCTCCAGAACCTCCCGGGGTGCCTTATCTTCTCGGTGACCTTCAAAGTCCAGGTAGAAATTATATTCCCACGGCTTTTGTCTCGTTGGTCTGGACTCAATCTTGGTCAAATTAATGTTCCGGGCAGCAAATTCTTTAAGGAACTCAGACAGTGCCTTCGGTCTGTGTTTTACCGAGAAAACTATAGAGGTTTTGTCGTTCCCTGATGGCGGTGAGTCCTCCTGGGATAGAATAAAGAATCGGGTAAAGTTATTGGGGTTGTCTTCTATCTCGCTGGCAATAATCTTCATCTTATAGATTTCGGCTGCCCTGGCGCTGGCAATTGCCCCACCATCAGTTATTGCCTTCTCCTTTATCATTTTTACGCTGCCAGCGGTATCATAGGTGGGGATTAATTCACAGCCTAAATGCTTGAGGAAAGTCTTACATTGTCCCAGAGCCTGGGGGTGGGAGTAGACCCTTTTTATTAAGTCCAGTCGCGCCTCGGGACTGGCTATCAGGCAGTGGGAGACCCGAAGTTCTATTTCACCGCACACCTTAAGACTGGAGTCCAGAAGCAGGTCGTATACCCGACTTATACTCCCCTCCAGTGAATTCTCAACCGGAACAATTCCAAACTGCATATCATCTTGTTCGACAACCTTAAACACTTCATCCAGGCTTTCATAGGGCCTGGTTATTATTGAAGACCCGAAAAACTGAAAAGCCGCTTCTTCACTATAGGCACCAACTTCACCCTGAAAAGCGACTTCCTTGCCTTGTGTCCTTTTGCACGCCGTCACTATTTCCCTATAGATTCTTGCTATGACTTCTTGACTTATGTTTTCGTCTCGGGCAAGGCTTTTGATATTTTCCCAGACCCTTTTTTCTCTTTCCTTGTCGTCAATCTGTTTCCCCCGTTTCTTTTTTTCCTCGCCTATGTCCTGGGCAATCCTTATCCTTTCAGCTATAAGCTTAACTATATTGGTATCGGTTTCATCTATTTTTCTTCTTGAATCTTCTAATTTCATTTTATCACCCTCGGGATTAGTCCCGCCCTCATAGCGAAGTCGCCGAGGGTTACGGCCATCATTGATTCTATAACAGGCACCGCTCTGGGAACGATGCAGACATCATGCCTTCCCTTGACCGTTAAACTGGCATTCTTCATATCTTTAATATTTACCGTCGGCTGACTTTTAGCTATGGAAGAGGTTGGCTTGATGGCGACTCTGACCACTATCGGCATGCCATTGCTTATTCCACCCAGAATACCGCCAGCATTATTGGTTACAGTAACTATCTTACCATTTCTGATGGTAAATAGGTCGTTATTCTCTGAGCCTCTTTTTCTAGCCGCTGAGAAACCTGAGCCGAATTCAACCCCCTTGACTGCCGGAATAGCCAGTAGGGCTTTAGCCAGGTCTCCGTCTAAGGTGTCAAAGACCGGTTCCCCTAAGCCGACCGGTACATTAAGGGCTATGCCTTCTATAATCCCGCCAATACTATCACCCTCCTCTTTAACCGTCTCAATGGCTTTAGCCATAGCTTCGGCGGCTTTCAGGTCGGCACATTTAACCGGATTTTTGTCAATATTTTCTCTTATTTCGTTAAACCCCCTGGGTTCAGCCTTTATTCCGCCGATTTCAACGGTGTGAGCCAGAACCTCAATGCCGATTAGATTGAGCAACTTTCTAGCAACAGCTCCAGCCATGACAAAGCTAGCGGTGATTCTGCCCGAGAATCTACCTCCACCTCTGAAATCATTAAATCCTCCGTACTTCATAAAGGCGGTATAGTCGGCATGACCTGGCCTAAGCAGGAACCTAGTTTTTTCATACTCACTGGAATCTATATCCCTGTTCCATATCACCAGACAGATGGGAGCACCGGTAGTCCTCCCGTTGAAAATGCCAGCCAGAACCTCAACCTTATCCTCCTCCGCCCTCCTGGTGGCGGCTATACCTACCCCTGGTTTTCTTTTATCTACCTCCCTTTGGACGTCCTCCTCGGTGATGGCTAAACCAGCGGGGCATCCGTCTATAATAGTCCCCACGCACCTACCGTGGCTTTCACCAAAGCTGGTTATGGTGAAAAGCTTGCCCAGGCTATTCTCCATTTATCTTTACCTCCCCGCCTATACTTCTTAATACATCCCAGAATTGGGGGTATGTCTTTGACACACATTCGGCATCATTTATTATCGTTTCCCCGGCTACTGAACCAAGTAGACTGAAAGCCATGGCAATCCTGTGGTCGCCTTTGGAATCTATGACTGACCCTTTCGGTCTTGAGCCGGTGATGATTAGTCTATTTCTTTCCTCCTGGACTTTTATCCCCATTCTTTCCAGCCCTTCCCTCACCGCTGAGACCCGGTTTGATTCCTTTATCCGCCCCCTTTCTATTCCCACCAGTTCGCTTACCCCATCCGCCGATGCAGCCAGAACCGCCATAGTGGGCAGGAGGTCTATACAGTCAGATAAATCGGCTCGTATGGCATTTAATCTCGACCTGCTTATTGTAACTGAATTTTTGTCCACCTTGACCAATGCCCCCATATCTCTCAACAAGTTTAATATTATTTTATCGCCTTGCCAACTTTCTGGATTCAGGTTTTCCACCTCCACCTCTCCCGACAAAGCCCCCAGAGCCAGGAGATACGAAGCCGAAGACCAGTCCCCTTCCACCCTGTATTTAGTTGGTTTATATACTTGCTTTGATACTTTAAATTCCCTTAAATCTTGGGAGTATTCTACCTTTATCCCAAACTTGGCCAGGCAGTCTAGGGTCATCAGGACAAAGGGCTTTGATTCTAATGGTGTGGTCAACCTGATGGTTACCCCCTCGTCGGCAAGGGGGGATATGAACAGTAGCGCCGATACAAACTGAGAGCTTATATTACCCGGTAGTTCGGTTACCCCACCCTTCAGTCTTCCGCCGTCAACAATTACCGGGGCTACCTCACCCTGGGAAGAGCAATTGACCCCCAGTTGTCTCAGGGCCTGGATTAACGGTCTGACCGGTCTCCTGGCCAGAGAAGGTCCGGGGACTAACCGGCATTTCCCGGGGATTAGCGAGCAGATAGCAGTCATAAATCTCAGGGTGGTGGCAGATTCACCACAGAATAGGTCGGTGGCTGGTTGATGGAAATTGCCTCCGTTAACCCGCCAGGAATCCCTCTCTTGATGGACACCAACGCCAACCTGGCTCAACACTTTCAGGGCAGCTTCGGTATCATCCGAGCTTAAGGGATGTATTATTTCACTTTCACCCTTAGCCAGGGCAGCGCACATCAATCCCCGAAGGGTGTAGCTTTTGGAAGAAGGGGCTATCACCTTGCCTTTTATTTTGCTTTTATGAATTGAAACCTTCATTCTCTTTTATCTTCATTATTATTTGCTCAACAACAGCGTCAATATCCAGCTTTGAGGTATTTATTTTGATATCGGCGGCTCGTTCATAAAAGGGCTTCCTGAATCTTAACAGCTCTCGGGTGGTTAGACTGGGATTAGCTACTTTAAGCAGCGGCCTTTCTTCGGCATCGTTTGATGTCCGTTCCAGTATTATTTTGGGGGACGCAGTGAGGTAGACTATTAGGGATTCCTTTCTTAGCCTGTCAATGTTTATTTTATTGAGGACTACCCCGCCCCCACAAGCAATAACTACATTCTTCCTCTCGGCAACCTCCTTGGTAACCTCAATCTCAAGTTCCCGAAAAGCTATCTCACTATCCTGGCTGAATATCTCGGGTATGGTCTTCCCCGCCTTCCGCTCAATCAAAGGGTCCAGCTCAATGAATTTCTTATCCAGCTTCTCCGCCAGAGCTTGGCCCACGGCGGTCTTCCCCGTCCCCATAAAACCGATGAGAGCGATATTAGTTTTCATGTTCTTGTAGCCCCCTAATCGCCTCTTCCCTCATTAGCTTGACCGGGGCTTTCAGACCAGTCCACTTCTCAAAAGCTAAAGCCCCCTGCCAGACAAGCATATCAACCCCGCTTATGGTTTTGGCACCAGCCGCCTCAGCTTCTCTCAGTAACCTTGTCTTAATCGGATTATACACAATATCAAAAACAATAAGAGACGGTTTAAGCAAATCAGGACTGACCGGGGTTTCATCAATATTAGGGCTCATGCCGACACTGGTAGCGTTAACCACAACATCCGTCTTGGCTAACACCCTTGCCAGATTTTCCTTATTCAGTTCCAGGGCTTCAACTTCTTGCTTAAAGACCTGTGAAATCCTGCTAGCTAGCTCCTCTGCCCAATCTAACTCTAATAGACGGTTGAGGATAACCAGATGCGCACCTCTTTCGGCGAGAATAAAAGAGACTGCCCTTGAAGCGCCACCGGCTCCCAGAATGACCGTGTTTTTCCCTCTGGGCTCGACTCCCCTCTCCAATAGAGTTTGTAGAAATCCGGTGGCATCGGTATTGTAACCGGTCAACACTCCGTCATCATTGACTATGGTGTTAACCGCACCTATCCTCTCCGCCAGGGGGTCTAGCTCGTCCAGAAATGGGATGACGGCAACCTTGTGGGGTATGGTAACATTTAGCCCCCTTATATTCAGGGCTCTCACTCCTTCAATCGCCTTGCCCAACTCCTCTTGCCTGACTCTAAACGGGACATACATATAATCTATCCCCATCTTGGCAAAGGCAGCATTTTGTATTGCCGGCGACATACTATGCCCTATAGGGTCGCCGATTATCCCGCAGACCCCTGTTTTGCCCGATATTAGCCTATTTCTCATCTTATCACCATTTCATAGATTTTCCTCAGGTCTCTTACTGTTAGTTGACCGGGGGCGGATTCTTTGCCTTTTTCAATTGAGGCGTAGGTAAAATCGCCACCAACCAGGGGGCAAAGAATTCGGCTGGCCAGACCCAGAGGACCCATAGCCAACGAAACTATTTTTGTTTTGGGGGACTCGGTAATCAGTTGCAAAACGTTCAGGTTATCCTCAAACCTTTGCGCGGTAGTAATCACCTTACATATATCGGCACCGGCGGCTAATTGCCGGTTTACTATCCCTTTCATCCTGTCCAGGGACGGCGTTTTCTCCAATTCGTGAAATGATAAAAGGCATTTGGCTCCCTTTTTGATAACCGGTATAGCTTCCTCCAGGTTTCTCGTCCCCAGTTCAATATCAACTATTTCTGCTCCCAGCTTGACTGCTTTAAGCAGCTCGTCTATTCTTCCGGCTTCGTCGCCCCTCCATTTGCCCCCCTCCTCGGCACACCGGTTACAGGCTATCCAGGGTTGGTTGAGTTGCTTAGCCAATTCCTGCCAGCCGTTACCGATGAGGTCTATTCGTACCTCAAATAGTTCGATGAATGGTTCGATTGCCCTTATTGCGTCTAAGTCTTTACTTACGATAACCGCGCAAATTCTAGGTCTCTTCATTCCAATCCACCAAAATTTGCTCGACTAAAGAGGGGCTTACTTCATCGGTAATAAATACGCTGCCGATTGATTTGGGTAGGACAAATCTTATCTTGCCCCGCAGAATCTTTTTATCGTGTTTTATCGTCTGGATTATCTTATTTACCTCAAGGTTGGGCAATTTTGTCGGCAGGCCGGCGCTCTGGATAAGGCGGTTTAACCTGAGCAGTTCATTTTTAACAAGTATTCCCATCCGGTTTGAAATTTTGGCGGCAGCTAGCATCCCGATAGCCACCGCCTTGCCGTGTTCTACCTTGAAATCTGAAGCCGATTCAATGGCATGCCCCACGGTATGACCATAGTTCAAAATAGCTCTTAAGCCTAAATCTTTCTCATCCTTTTCCACTATTTCGGCTTTAATTTTAGCCGACCTAAAAACAATCTCCTCAAGCACGCTCTCGTCAAGCGATTTTATCTTATCCAGGTTATCTTCAATATAGGTGAGAAGCTCTTTATCCTGAATTACGGCATATTTTATGACTTCGGCTAGTCCATCAATGAGGGTTTTGGTGTCAAGGGTTTTCAGGGTAGCGATATCGGTAATTACTAACTTGGGCTGATAGAATGCCCCGATTTTGTTTTTCAGTTGTCCGTGGTCTATTGCCACCTTGCCCCCGATACTGCTATCAACCTGGGCTAGCAGGGTAGTTGGTATTTGTACCAGCGGCACCCCCCGCAAATAGGTGGCGGCAACAAACCCTGCCAGGTCGCCAATAACCCCACCACCTAGAGCTAAAATAGGCGTTGTCCTTTCCGCATAGGCATTGGTTAATTCATTGTATAATCTACCGGCAACCGCCAACGATTTTTGCTCTTCTCCGTCAGGAACCTCCAGAGTAACTACGCTGAAACCATCTCTAGTGAGGTTCTGATTTAGAGCATCACCATATAGCCCTTTCACTATGGGGTTGGTGATGATTACCAGGTTGCCAGCCAACCAGTTTTCTTTTAACCGTTGCCCGGTCTGCTCCAGTATCCCTGAACCGATATGGACCTCGTAGCTATTACTGCCTAGTCTTACCCTAACCCTTTTCATTTCTCTCAGACACAATCAGTTTGCGGATCCTTTGGCAGGCATCAATGATTTCTTTAAGTTCGTCGGGCGTAATTGCCTGTTGAGCATCAACCAGTGCTTCGGCTGGGTTATAGTGCGCCTCAATCATTAGTCCACTAGCCCCGGCCGCTATAGCGGCACAGCTCATATTGAAGATAAGGTCCCGGCGGCCAGTCCCATGACTGGGGTCAACAATTACCGGCAGGTAGGTTTCTTTCTGTATGGTTGGGACAGCAGCCAGGTCAAGAGTGTACCTGGTATAGTTTTTGCCTTTGCCCAGGGGTAATATTCCCCTTTCACATAAAATAATATTCTTGTTACCCTCGACGGCAATATATTCGGCAAAAGATAAGAATTCTTCAATGCCAGCCCCGAAATGCCTTTTAAACAGGACAGGCTTGTTTTTCTTGGCTACCTTGGCCAGCAGGTCTTGATTATACATATTTCTGGCG
>Ga0315533_1000209_pt1 | contig 54044 bp, 46 predicted proteins | sample SalMarSW160130MG_FD_203081 | JGI IMG/M metagenome (GOLD analysis project Ga0315533, IMG submission 203081) | Salt marsh sediment microbial communities from the Plum Island Ecosystem LTER, Massachusetts, United States - Salt Marsh Sediment SW1601-30 ...
CATACCTGATAGCGGCGTCGCTGAATGCGGTGCTTGCTCAGCGATTAGTCAGGAAGATTTGCCCGAAGTGCAAACAAAATTACGAGGTTGCGGAAAACATTCGCAAATATGTGGAAAGGGCTGGAGTCGGGCAGGAGCAGCTTTTCCACGGGGTCGGCTGTGAGCACTGCAGGGATTCAGGGTATGTGGGCCGAATGGGTATTTACGAGATGCTGGTCGTTGATGAGGCATTTCGGGATATGATTAACAAAGACTCTACTGTTGACAATATGCGGCGTACGTTTCGTGAAAAGGGAGGGGCCGGTTTATTCGACGATGGGATTAACAAGGTAAAGCAGGGCCTGACAACGATAGAGGAGGTGCTGCGCGTCACCGAGGTGTACGGCCGAAACGAGCAGGAAGTTTTCGTCGAAAACTTAGGGTAGATACAGTTTTAAGTTTTTAGTCGGCTAATAACTCAAAACCACAGAAGGAGAATACGATATGATGAATGTTAAAACTGTGCTGGCAGAGGCGATAGGGCAAGAGGCCAGCGACGTTCATATCAACGTTGGGATGTCGCCGATAATCCGAAAAAACACGGAATTGATTGATATGGGTTTTGAAGCGGTCAGTAATGAAGATGCGAAGGAAATGGTTCTCGCTATGGTCGGGCCGGACAGGTTCAAGAAGTTTGAGCAGAATAGAGACCTTGATTTCTCGACAACTATCGATGACGGACACAGATTCCGCGTCAATGCTCACTATCAGCGCGACACGATTGCAATCTCGTTCAGAGTAATTCCGAACCGGATTCCTTTAATAGACGAGCTGAACCTGCCGTCAATAGCCAAAGAGCTGACGGAGCTGCCGAGAGGGCTGGTTTTGGTGACCGGCCATACCGGCTCCGGTAAAAGCACGACATTGGCTGCGATGGTAGGGGTGATAAACACAAAGGCAAAGAAGCGTATAATCACGCTGGAAGACCCTGTCGAGTATGTGCTGGATAACGATGCGAGTATGATAGAGCAGCGTGAAATCGGTTCCGATTGTCCGGAGTTTGCATCGGGGCTGCGGCACGTGTTACGACAGGACCCTGATATCATTATGGTCGGTGAAATGCGGGACCTGGAGACCACGAGCTCGACAATTACCGCTGCCGAGACAGGACATCTCGTCTTTAGTACGCTTCACACGATTAACGCCCCCCAGACTATCGAGCGTATTATAGATATTTATCCGGCAAACCAACAGAATCAGATTCGCACGATGCTGGCCAATACGCTGCAGGCGGTCATATCGCAGACGCTGTTCAGGCGGATAGACAAGCCGGGGATGGTACCGTGCACCGAGATTTTGCTGTGTACCTCTGCAGTGAGAAATTGCATTCGTGAGAACAGGATTTACGAGATACCCAATATTATTGAGACTTCCCGCAAGGTCGGTATGCAGAATATGGACAACAGCATCACCGATATGTATTTCAAAGGTTATATAGACAGGGAAGAGGCCATCGGGCGGTCGAGCAATCCCGGCAAGATGGACAAGGTGCTTACACCTATGAAGGATGCTGGAGTTGTCCGGACGGCTGAGTATGCGTCTGGTAAAGCATGAAGCGAAATACGATAAGAAAGGTATAAACATATGCTCGAAAACTCTTCGGAAGATTACGGAAGTGGGACAGCCGTCGCGGAGAAACAGCAGCGAACTCAAGCACAGAGCAGACGGCCTGCTGTTGCAGGACAGGCGAAGCATTCGTCCGGAAGCAAACAGGAAGGTGCCCTGGGAAGGGTGAGAAAGTTTAGGGTCGAGTTCGGGCCAAGCAGAAAGGATATTCTGAATTTTACAAATCAATTGTCGGTTATGGTCCGGGCCGGTATAAGCTTGACGGATTGCCTCGAATCGATAGCGGCACAGAATGACAACCGGAAATTTGCGGCGATAATCGCCGATTTAAAAGTGCAAATCGAGGGTGGCAAGAGCTTTTCGCAGGCGCTCGGCGAGCACTTTGACGTGTTCGGCAGTCTCTATATAAACATGGTGGGTGCAGCAGAGGTCAGCGGCTCTTTAAGCGATATGCTGCAGAAATTGGCGGAGTATCTGGACCAGGAGGCCGAGACGCGTTCGCAGGTTAAAGGCGCTATGGTTTATCCGATTATCATAGCGGTTATGGCGGTATCGGTAACCATTTTCCTGCTGTGTTTTGTCCTGCCGAGGTTTACGGCGATATTTGCGGGCAAGGAACATCTTTTGCCTGCGCCGACCAAGATTCTGATGGCGACAAGTGCGTTTCTTCGTAGCTGGTGGTATTTTATTCTGCCGGCTATCGGCGGGCTTATATGGGGGTTTTTGTATTTTATTAATACGAGTATTGGTCGGCTGTGGTGGGACAAGACAAAACTGACCGTGCCTTTGATAAGGACGCTGTGCCGTAGTCTCTACATAACAAGGAGCTTGCACACAATGGGGGTGTTGACAAAAGCTGGAGTGCCGATTCTGAACACCATTTCAATAACGGCCCAGATAGCGGGCAACGTTCTCTATAAGGATATGTGGCTTGGCGTCTATGAGAACGTTCGTCAGGGCAAAAAAATCGCATCGAGTCTGAACCGGTACAGTCTGATGCCGCCCGATGTGGTGCAAATGATAAAAAGCGGCGAGGACTCAGGCGCAATGAGCGACGTGCTGAGAGACGTCTCCAGTTATTATGCGAGAGAGCTCAAAACAGTTATCAAGACGGTAACGTCGATGATAGAGCCAATAATGATAGTTTTGATGGGTTTTCTGGTCGGTTTTATAGCGATGAGTATTATTCTGCCTATATTTAAGATGTCCAGTGCCATTACCGGCAAATAAATTAGTATCTCGTGAATCGTATTGCGAACCACGGGACACGAGATACGAAATACGAGATACGAGATGCGAAACACGAGACACGAAAATGGTTTTACATTTATTGAGGTGTTGATGGCGATAGTATTAGTGGGTATTGCAATTGCATCCCTGGTTGCTGCCAACAGCTCATTCACAAGGGCAACCGGTGCGGGGACGGATTTATCAACCGCTGAGTTTCTCATCGAACAGATAAGAGAGCTTACTACGCTGCTGGCGGTGGTTGACCCGGATACCGGCGACGGCTTTTTTGGGCCCGAAGAGGCCGCTCTGGCCAATTATGATGACCTGGACGATTTTGATGGGGCAAGCTTTTCGCCGCCAATTAGTTCCAACAGAGTGCCGCTGAGCAATTTTGCCGGATTCAGCCAGCAGATTACGGTTGAGAATGTCAGCGCATCGGATTTTGAGCAGGTTGCCCCCGACCACGGCAGCTCTTTCGTTAGAGTAACTGTCAGGGTTCTTTTAAACTCCAAGGAAATCAGCTCGGCGAGCTGGATTAGGGCCCGATACTAATCAGGGGGCAAACCCGGGGCGTGAAATGCGAGATATGAGATACGGAACTGGTTTTACCATTGTGGAGATGCTGATTGCTTTGGCGATAACGGCGCTGCTTCTTGCGGCGGTGGCGGTGGTCTTTAACGCATCGGTTATAAATTACCGCGAGAATGAAGATAGCTTCAAGGCAATCAATATCGCCCGGCAGGCGCTGTCTCGAATGGTCAGTCAGATTCGCACCGGCTTGGTTGACCCTAACGACTTAAGCAGCGATAGCTGTAAATTGCTGTGCGCCGACGGCTCGGAGATAACATACCATTACGACGCTGCGGACAATACGCTGTACCTTTACGACCACGGTGCTTCAGCCGATTATGTGCTCTGTGATAACGTTACCGATATGACTTTCGAAAAGGACAACGATACGCCGACGGGAGATGTCAAAAGTGTTCAGATTTCTATAACGGTCGAAAGCGGCAATGCCCAGCAAACGCTTTCGGCTGCTGCGGTTGTCAGGAAGGTTCTGGACTGAATTTTCACTTTTCCATTTGCAATTTTCAATTTTCCACTTATAATCTTCAATTGTCTTCAGGGCGGTTAGCTCAGCTGGATAGAGCGCCTGCTCGACACGCAGGAGGTCACTGGTTCAAGTCCAGTACCGCCCAATAAGAAAAGGCCCTTATAAGCAAAATAACTTATAAGGGCATTTTCTTTAATTGCAAATCACGATGTTACGACGATTATCACAGGCCGTCAAAGATAGAGGTTTCCTTTTCCGGCCCGGCCACCAGCGACCTAACGAGACAGAGGTCGCCGTCGCTTACGTGATGAATACCCTGGCTCTGGAAGACACACATTACATATTCGGCGTAATCCCAGCAGGTCCCTTTCGTGCCCTTTAAGGGGATTTTTGCCATAGGCCTGACGTCAATGGTTGGTGGGAATGATTCACTTGCTAAACAATAGAACTTTTTAGGCTGCCAGGGTGGCAGTGCCAATCGGGTCAATTCGGGCCAGTGGTCTGTCTGGCCGCCGGCGGTGTCAAACGCCCGCAGGCCAGCCCTGCCGGAGAGCTTGTGTCCGGGCTTGTCATACTCGCCATATACGGGGTCGTGCGTAATCACTATATCCGGCCGATAGGCGCGAATGGCAGCAACTATATGGCGAGCCGCATTGTCTTCGCTTTCCCACAGCCGAGTTGTCAAATGGTAATAGTCACAGCCGTTATTGCCGTTCTCGAACTCATCGAAATAGGTTGTTGTGCGCACACCGGACATCCTGATGTCCCGGTGGTGCTCCAGATTATAGATTTCACCGTGATATTCGATACTGTGGGTATCGCGTATCACCTCGATATCCACTATATTCTTTCCTTCGTTGATGCCATAGTGGACCATAAGTGAGCCCAGCCGGATGGGAGAGTCGTCGCCGTGGGCTGTCAAAATTAGTATGTCTGTTTTGGGCTTATCTGACCGAATTTTATTCCAATTGAACCCTCTGTCCTTTGAAATCAGCACCTGTTCGCGTTCGCCGACTAACACTACCTTTCCGTCAGCCTCAGCCCACACAGCACGCAGCCAGTCTGTATTCTCTACCGGCCTTAAGGTCCAGCTTTTACCACCGTCTTCGGTTACCATTAGTTTTGTGCCAAGCTCACCCACCGCAAAGCCGAGTTTTTCAGTTACAAACCAGACACTGGTAAGGTCAAGGAATTCTCGCGTTGTCGCATCAAAAAAGGTAGCCTTTGGCAGCCATGTCTGGCCGCCATCACTGGAGATGAGGATTGTTCCGTTCTGTCCGACAATACAGCCGGTGGAACCGTTGAAGGTGATGTCCCTGTAAAATGGTCTGAATCCATAAAACTGCCTATCGGCGGGGGCGGGGACTTTTACCCAGCTTTTTGCGCCATCGGTCGTTTTGAGAACTGTTTCCGACTCACCGACGATAAAACCGTTGAGCTTATCTGTAAAGGTGATGCCGTAAAGCCATCTTTTTGTGCCGGTCGTCGGGCATTCTTTCCAGTATTCACCGCCGTTCTCTGTCTTCAGCAGGATACCCCTTTCGCCGCAGGTGTAACCGGTATTTTCGTCTTTGAAATATAATCCGAATAGATGCCTGCCCCGCTGGCCATATTGACATTTCCAGGTTTTTCCGCCGTCGGCGGTATGGAAGATATAGCCGTAGCCGCCCCGCTCATCGTGCCGCATCTGGTCGTTAGTCGGCGCCATTCTAATTCGGCCGCCTGCGGCCCAGCCCTTCTGCTCATTGACAAAGAATACACGATAGAGGTCGGCATCGGTGTCAATATCCACTGACTGCCACGTTTTGCCGCCGTCTTCGCTGCGCAATATCGTGCCCATTGCACCGACAGCCCAGCCCTTATCACCAATGAACTGCACATCCAATAGCGCATATCCGCCTTTTGCGGGATGGGGGTGGGCATCGTAATGTTCCTTTGTGTCAATAACACCGAGCGTATTGTCTATCTGCTCTAACGATTGTTCAGCGGCGAAGAGGTCTTTAGACGTTTTAAGTTCCACTTTGCCGAGCTGCTCGGATAACTTTTTCGCAAGTTTTTTATGCTTCAAGCTATAAGAATCTATTTTTTCTCGCAGTTGTGCCACTTTACGCTCGAGGCCGGGACGGATGGCATCGGCACCATTTATGATAATATCCGTCAGCGTTCCGAAGATATCAGGATTGAGAAAGTCGGTGGCGGTATAAAGCCAGGTCTGCAATTCCGAGTTTTGCTGTGATTGTCCATCCAGCATCCGGTTGCGGAACAGGTTGAAACCCCAGTTGTTGACACAGCCGGCCGGCAGGTCAAAGGAACTTATGGCAACACTCACCTCGGCGCCCCAGCCGGCGGCGGTATCGTAAATGTCGATCTGTGCGTGGGGTTCCCAGCTTCGGTCCGGTGCGCCAAATCGGTCATAGCGGGTACCGTCTATCTTGCCGTTGCTGTTGACCTTAATCAGGTAATAAGGCAAATGAAGATTATCAGCGTCGGGCTTTCGCGGCTGAAGTATTATCCAGAAACACTCATTTGCAATAAGGGTGGTATCCATATATACGCCATTGACGCCTTTCGTTTGGGCGGCCATTCCGTGGTCTGCGGCGGTGTCAGCCGACTCTTTCTCGACTTTTGCACCGTCGGCTTCGAGATTAAAGCACAGAAAATCACCGGTGGCAGCGGCCTTTGCCCTGGCAGCGTTAGCTTTAAGAAGCTTTCCCATTCTGTCGGTATGATTGATTTCGATGACTTTTGCAGCCGACCACAAACCAGTATCCGGCCTGCCATCTACAACGGGAATTCTATCTACTGTGACAGCGCTGACTGAATCTGCTTTCTTGGTGCCTTTTTCGGGCTTGGCCTCCTGCATAAATTCCGGCCGAGTCCAGTAATAGTCCACAAGGTTTTTCCGCCTTACCATAATACCCTGCTCAACAGTAACACCAATCTCGGGCGTATAAAATCTTGCCGGTTTGTTTTCGTCTATTTTGCTTGCGTGCCGGAAGTCCAGGTTCCATTTCCTGCCGGGGTCTGAGGAATGGTCCAGGCCGGAGAAGGGTATAATCATCTCCGCAAACCATTTATTTTCTTCCTGAGAGGTAGCAACCTCGATATGAGAGTCCCACGATGAGAAAAAGAAACCGCCTAAATAAGGGTCGAAATAAGCATCCCACACGGCACCGGCAGGATTGACTGCGATTGAGTAATAATAATCGCGCGCATACTTTATATCGTCAGGCAGCCAGGGCTTGAGATTGATTTGCACATAGTCGTCTGATGTGATAACCATATCCTCTTCTTTTGCTTCAGCGGTGATTGTCTTCTCTTCGTAAACAGTCCAGAATAGATAAATGTTATTGTCGTCGAAAAGCACTTTTACTGTTGTCTGGTCTTTTTCGCCGCTCTCACCGGCAAACGAGGTAACGGTCTGCGCATCCTGCCAATCGGCTTCTGACATTTCAGCGTCCGGCGTTATTGCCTTTTTGCTGAACCTTTTTTCGGGCTGATGCAGTTGCTTGCCCGGCTCGGATTTTGCCGACATCAGTCTATTGCCGCCGCGGCCGGTACGAGTGCCGTCGGCGAGATGCATTTGTGCGACGGCGGGTGTCAGGAAGATTGCAGAAAGCATTACAAACACCAAAATAAATCTTACAAATCTCATCTTTCAGTACCTCCAAAAAAGAACATTAAATCCTCAATATTTAGAACATTTGAAAGAACGTTATGATAAACAACTGGACAACCGGATGCAACAAATATATTGAGATTTTGTAAAAATTAAGCCTGCGCTGGGTTTGCGGGCAGTGGAGCCAATGGGATTCGAACCCACGACCTCTTGCATGCCATGCAAGCGCTCTCCCAACTGAGCTATGGCCCCAAAAATAGCGTATAGCGTTTAGGATATAGGGTTTAGTCCCGATATTTAGCTAAACACCATTCGCAGTCACCATAATGTTAGCACGAGAGTCCGATTTTGACAAATAAATTTTTACATAGTTGTCGGTGCTGAATCCGCCGAATAGCGGACGATTGTTTTTTTGACGCCTCCGGATTACAATGCTTCTTAAGAACCGCTTACATAAACCACACGTATTAAAAATGGTTGAACAGTAAAGGGTTAAGGTTTTTGATTAAAAGACAGAGAATATTCATAACCGGTCGGGTGCAGGGTGTAGGGTTCAGGCCGGCGGTGTATCGTATAGCCCGGCAATTGGGTCTTTCGGGTTTTGTCTATAATGACACCAAGGGTGTAACAATAGAAATACAGGGGAAAAACAACAAGATATCCGAATTTTTAGCCCGTCTTGAAACAGATAAGCCGCCGTTGGCAGAGATAAAGTCCTGCCGAACAACCGACACAGCTGTTATTGAAGGTGAGGATGAATTCGTCATCAAGGAAAGTGATTCGCAGGGGGCAGCTCTGTCGCAGGTAACCGCCGATATTGCGGTCTGCAGCGATTGTCTTGCGGAGATGGCGGATGAGAATGATTTCCGGTACAGGTATCCTTTTATAAACTGCACCAACTGCGGGCCAAGGTATTCGATAGTTAAGACGATTCCTTACGACCGGCCGAATACTACAATGTCAGTGTTTGCGATGTGCGACAGATGCGCTGGTCAGTATGCGGACGTAACCGACAGGCGATTTCACGCCCAGCCGGTCGCCTGTGGTGCGTGCGGGCCGAAGGTTTGGCTGACAGATGATAAAGGTAAAACTATAGAAACCGAGGCCGATAGGGTGATCACTAAAACTGCAAATTTGCTTCGGGCGGGAAAGATTGTTGCGATAAAGGGGGTCGGCGGGTTTCACTTAGCAGTCGATGCAGTTAACGACAAAGCGGTAAGGCGATTGCGAGAACGCAAAAGAAGGGACTATAAGCCATTTGCTATGATGGCAGATTCGGTTGAGAAGATAAAAGAGTATGCGGTCGTAAGTGAATCGGCTGAACGGGTATTGGCAAGCCCACAAAGCCCGATTGTTTTATTGCCGAAGAAAAAGGACTCAAAAATAGCACCGTCGGCCGCCGAAGGTGTTGATACATTCGGTTTTATGCTGTGCTACGCCCCCCTGCACTTTTTGCTTTTTGCTGAATATGATATAGAAGTTCTGGTTATGACCAGCGGCAATATCTGCGATGAGCCGTTGATATGTAAGAATGACGAGGCGTTGAAACGGCTGGGCCGGATTGCGGACGCCTTTTTGATGCATAACAGGGAGATTTACCGGCAGGTTGACGATTCTGTTGTGCATTTTATCGACGAAAAGCCAACGCCGTTGCGACGAGCGAGGGGGTATGTGCCGACGCCGATTTTTATCGAAGAGAATTGTAGCCAGGACATATTCGCAGCGGGCGGTGACTTGAAAAATACCTTCTGCTTCGTGAAACAAAATCAGCTTATCTGTAGCGAGCACATAGGGGATTTGGAGGATGCAGAGGTTTATCATCACTATATCGATTCAATCGAGCATCTGCGCAAGCTGTTTGAGGTTGCCCCGAAGGTTGTGGCCTGCGACCTTCATCCGGGCTATCTATCGACCCGTTACGCCCTTTCAATACCCGCCGTAGAGATTGTTCAGGTTCAACATCACTGGGCTCACATCGGCTCTGTCTTGGCTGAATACGGTCTTGCCGGGCCGGCCATCGGGCTTAGCTGTGACGGCACCGGCTACGGTACGGACGGGGCGATATGGGGCTGCGAGTGTCTAATCGCATCATTAGACGGCTTCGAGCGGTTTGGTCATTTGGCCTATTACCCGCTGGCGGGCGCAGATGCGGCAAGCAAGGAGGCAATAAGACCTGTTCTGGGATTATTAAGAAAAACCTATGGGGACGATTTTAGATTAGAGAAATTCAAATGGCTGCTTGAGCGAGTTGAAGCGGATGTAAATACAAAATCGAAAATTATACTGGAACAGCTCGAAAAGCAAATCAACACCGTGGAAACATCCAGCTTAGGCAGGGTATTCGATGCGGCTGCGGCTATGGCGGGCGTGGGCGGCTACAACTATTTTGAGGCACAGCTTCCGATGGCCCTTGAGGCAATCGCCGAAAGTGGCGTTGAAGAACACTATGACTTTGAACTAACAGGCAGTAAACCAATTCAGCTTGATTTGTGTAAGATGATAAAACAGCTAATTGACGATATTAAAAAGGGGACAGCCGTCAGCGTTATTTCGGCGAAGTTCCATAATACCATCGCCGCAGGGCTATTGCAAATGGCTAAGGCAGCCAGAGAAAGTGCAAAATTAAATGCTGTTGCGTTAGCCGGCGGGGTGTTTTGCAATCGGTATTTGACAAATCGCCTGATTAGCCACTTGAAGAAAAATGATTTTCAGGTATTATTCCATCGTGAAGTGCCGTCTAATGACGGTGGAATATCTGTTGGCCAGGCGGCGATTGCCGCTAGGATTACAAGACGCAAAGTTTGAAACGAGGTACGAATTATGTGTTTGGCGATACCGGCGAGAATAGTTGAATTAGAAGGAGATAAAGCGGTTGTCGATGCAATGGGCAGCCGATGGCGGGCGAGGACCACGCTGTTAGCCGAGGCCAAGTTAGGGGATTTGGTGCTGATACACGCCGGCTTTGCCATCTCACTTGTCGATGAAGAAGAGGCGAAGAAGACCTGGCAGCTTCTTGCGGAAATCAGCGAGTTCGACCAGACGCCAGACAAGATTTCAGGATAGGTTTTCATTATGCTCGAGAGAATTTATAAGGCACAGGGTCTTATGAAATCGGCCTGCGAAAAGATAGGGCGGCAAATCAATATAATGGAGGTCTGCGGCACTCATACGGTCTCTATCTTCCGCAACGGTATAAAATCGACTTTGCCCGAAGGAATAAAGCTTTTGTCCGGGCCGGGCTGTCCGGTCTGTGTTACCGACCAGGGCTATATCGATACTGTTTTGCAATTGGCTGACAACGATGATTGTTTGATTGCCACCTATGGTGATATGGTTCGCGTGCCGGGCAAAGGCGGGTCGCTCGAGACAAAACGCACAAAAGCCGACGTTAAGGTTGTCTTAAGCAGCGAGGACGCCCTGCAATTGGCGAAAGACAATCCCGAAAAGACGGTTGTGTTCGTTGCGGTCGGTTTTGAAACGACTGCGCCGGCTACGGCGGTGGCGGTGGAAGAAGCGGCAAAGCAAAATATCCACAACTTTTGCATTTTAAGCGGGCATAAATTAGTTGTGCCGGCGATGCGAGCCCTTTTATCTGAGAAAAATCATAATATAGATGCTTTTCTATGTCCCGGGCACGTCAGCGTGATAATCGGTTTCGGCGCATTTGCCGAGATTGTGGAGGGCTTCGGCCGGCCGTGTGTGGTGGCTGGTTTTGAGCCGATGCAGATAATCGAAGGGCTGAGCGAAATATGTCGCCAGTTCGTTGCGGGCATTGCCGAGCTAAAATCAGTATATGCAGCGGTGGTAACCGAGAAGGGCAACACCACCGCCCAGAAAATCACTGACGAGTGCTTCGAGCCAGCGGACGGCTACTGGCGAGGGCTTGGAGAGATAGAAAAGAGCACCCTTAAGCTAAAAGATAAATACAGCCGCTTCGATGTCCTCAAACGATTTGACATTACTGAGGCGCCCGGCGAGGAAATTAACGGCTGTCGATGCGGCGAGGTTCTGTGCGGGCTGATAGAGCCGCCGGAATGCGGGCTGTTTGAAAAAAGCTGTACGCCGCAAAGTCCGGTTGGGCCGTGTATGGTAAGCTCCGAAGGGGCTTGTGCGGCGTGGTTTAAATACGGGGGAGTCAGGAAATCAGGGTAGTGAAAACAAGCAGGCACGATAGAATTCTACTTGCACACGGCGGCGGCGGACAATTGAGCGACGAACTAATCCGGCACAATATTCTGCCAAGATTAAAAAACGATACTCTCGCTGAATTGGCCGATTCGGCGAGCTTGAACCTCGAATCGAACTCGATATGCTTCACAACGGACAGCTACGTTGTCAAGCCGTTGTTTTTTAACGGGGGGGATATCGGAAAACTTGCCGTCTGCGGGACGGTGAACGACCTGGCTGTTGCCGGTGCGAGACCGATTGCACTGGCTTTGTCGCTGATAATCGAGGAGGGTTTCGAGTTTGAGCTGCTGGAGAAAATTTTAGACAGTGTCAGCAAATCAGCCAAGAAAAACAACGTTGATATTGTTACCGGCGATACGAAGACCGTCGAGGCCGGTGCCGCAGACGGGATTTTTATAAATACGGCGGGGATTGGCGTGCGATTGGCCGGCGTGGACTTAGGTTTCAACAGGATTGCGGTCGGAGACAAAATCATTATTAACGGCACGATTGGCGACCACGGCCTGACTATTATCTCGCAGCGAGAGGGTATCAAATCTCAATCGCAATTAGAAAGTGACTGTGCCGGCTTGGCGGAGTTGACCTGTCAATTACTGGAAAACACAAAAGGCGTGAAATTTATGCGGGACCTGACACGAGGGGGACTGGCTGCAACACTTAACGAGATATGCAGAGCGACCGGCTTGAGCATCGGGATTCGCCAAGTCGATATACCGGTCAATCCTACTGTGCAAGCGGCGGCGGATATGCTCGGCTTCGACGTGCTTAATATCGCAAATGAAGGCAAGTTCGTTGCGGTCGTCTCGTCGGCGTCAGTCGGTGATTGTCTGATTATCTGTAAAGAACATCCGCTGGGTAAAAAGGCAAGTATAATCGGCGAAGTTGTCAAGACCAGTGATGTGCCTACGGTGGAAATCGAGACCCAAATCGGTGGCAGGAGGGTCGTCCAGATGCCATACGGACGAGAACTGCCGAGGATATGCTGATGCACGAAATGATGGTGGCTGAGGGGCTGTTGGCGGCAATCTCGGCTGAAATTGAAAAGCAGAACGCAAAACCCATCAGCGCAAAGATTAGCTGCGGGATGCTTAATATCATAAACGACGAGGCCCTTCGTTTTGCCTTCGAGGCCATTGCTAAAGGCACGGCCTGCGAGGGCATGAAATTGGAGGTAGAGCATAAGCCGATGGAGGGTCTGTGCAGTAATTGCAGCGAGGTTTTTGAATTCGAGCTTTCTCAGCCGGTTTGTTCAAAGTGCGGGAGCGAGGATTTTGAATTGCTGCCTGATGTGCCTTTAGTGTTGGAGACAATAGAATTTGAAGCGGAGTGATGGAATGTATAAAGTCAACGTCAGCAAGAAGATTCTCAGTGCAAACGAGCAATACGCCCTTAAGAACAGCCGAATTTTGGCCGAGCAGAAGGTGCTATGTCTGAATATGATATCGTCCCCCGGCTCGGGCAAGACCACGACTCTGGTAAGGACGATAAACGAATTGAAGGACAAAATCAAAATCGGTGTTATTGAAGGCGACATTCAAACCGATTTGGACGCTGAAAGAATCCGAGCGACGGCGGCGCCGGTGGTCCAGATAGAAACGGGCGGTGCGTGTCATTTGTCGGCGCAGCAGGTGAATAGGGCGTTAGAGAGTTTGCCCCTCGATGATTTGGATTTGATTTTTATAGAGAACGTGGGCAACCTGGTTTGTCCATCGGCATTTGAACTGGGCGAGACCGGCAAAGTAGCTGCGCTTTCTGTTGCGGAGGGTGACGATAAGCCGGCAAAATATCCCGCCATTTTTGCAAGGTCAAAGGTCTTGCTGATAAACAAGATTGACTTACTGGAGCCAGTTGGTCAGGTTGACTTTGATATCGAACGAGTCAAAGCCGATGCCCGCAAATTAAATAAAGGTATCGAGATTTTCCCAATATCCGCCAGAACCAGCGAAGGGATGGCCGACTGGTGCGGCTGGCTAATAAGGTTTGTTAAAAATTTACGATTATGACCTGAGTTAGGACAGGGGCTTTGACTGGTACAGCCGGTGCTTGCGGATGTAGTCGGCGACTTTGGGGTCGAGCATATCGGTTACGTCTTGGCCAGCGGCCAATCTTTTTCGTATCTCCGTGCTGCTAATGTCAATCAGGGGTGTCTGGATAACGTTTCTCTGAAGTTTTTCGACCCGGCCGGCACCGATAACGGTTGTTAATTCGGCAAAATCCGGCACGTCATAGCCCGCCCTATACATCACACATAGATTACACTCATCAATCAGCCGGCCAATCTCATACCAGTACGGCAATTCGCCAATACTGTCGGCGCCTATCAGCCAGTAAATTGAGGTGTCGCTGCCGTAGTCGGCATGGAACTGCCTTACGGTCTCTAATGTGTAGCCCGGTCCGGCTTTTTTCAATTCACAGTCGCTTACCTCAAACATTTTGTTGTAGGCGATTGCAAGGGTTATCATAGCCAATCGGTCGTGGTCACTTGCTTCCGGGAAGAAATTTTTCAGAGGCGAGCGTTTCGCGGGAATAAAAATGACTTTCTCTGCGCCGATATGTTCTGCTGCGTCGTCGGCGACAATTGTATGGCCGAGATGAATTGGGTCGAACGTACCGCCGAACAGAGCTATTTTTTTCTTTGCCATAAAAAATTAACAGGTAAACTGTTGTATTATTGAAAGAAATATTACAAAAAAATCAAAAAAAATTTAGCCAGCAAAAGATGCCAATAAACAATCAGAAGGCAACAAAAGACTCCCAAAAAACAACTTGGCTTTTTTGTGCTCCTTGTATTTTTCAACAGCTTGAAAATATATGTCTTGACAATGATGACAATTCTCCTTCTACACGAAATGTATCGAAACACACCTATAAGTTAAATAAAATGCATTTTACAAAAGCACATATAACAACTAACTTCCGAATTTAGAGCAGAAACTTCAATCACAAATCAGTTTAAGTAAAAACTTCAGCGGCGGTAAAGCAGGTTGTACTTGTCCTATCAGAAAGTATGATAAACAAAACAGCAAGCTATGTAAAACAGCAATGGTAAAAAATTTTATGAAGTATTTTTAAACATCTGGACGATAAAAAATGTAACAATGTCTATTGGCTTTTTTATGATTTTGCTTGACAGGTTTTTAAAAAGTAAATTAGTATTATGATGTTGGCTTGAATATAAAAGGATTTAACCAGCCGAAAGGAGAAAATGATGGCTAAGAAAAGGAAAAAAGCAACAAAGAAAAAGAAAAAAGTAGCGAAGAAAAAGAGAAAAGTAGCAAAGAAGAAGACTAAGAAGAAAAAGACAAAGAAGAGAAAAAGGTAGCATAACGGTTTAATCAAAATTTCAGTGCTTCGATAAGTTATGCGACAATGGAAGGTTTCGTTGCTTCAGCGGAACCTTCCGTTTTTTGTACGCAGGACATTAAATACACATCCCCCATAATACCGCTAAAAACAAGATTACGTATCGCTGATTGTTTCTTTGCAATCGGCTTCTAATCTTTTATACTGTTTACTGAAAGCCCGGCTGTGCTGAGCTGTGGGTTCTTGTAATTGCCGGGTTTTTGAAGAGAAAACGATATGGACTATTTCAATTATAAAAACGGCCGGCTGTTCGCCGAAGGTGTGGACGTCAGGGAAATAGCCGCCGGGGTCGGCACGCCGGTTTACATCTACAGCAAGACCACCTTCCTGGACCATCTGCAAAAGACCCAAGATGCTTATAGCGGCCTTGATACGATGGTTTGTTATTCCGTTAAGGCCTGCGGCAACATAAATATCCTTAAGTTTATGGCGCAGGCAGGCAGCGGATTTGATATTGTCAGCGGCGGGGAGCTGTACCGTGTTCTGCAGGCCGGCGGCAAACCGTCAAAAATTGTTTATGCCGGGGTCGGTAAAACCGACGCCGAGATTATCGAGGCGTTAAACGCCGGTGTCGGTTATTTCAATGTCGAATCGGAAGCTGAGATGAAGAACCTGATTCGGCTGGCAAAACAAGAAGGCAAACAGCCGAAAGCCGCCTTGCGCATCAACCCTGACATTGACCTGAAAACACACACCTATATCACTACGGGCAAAAAGGAAACCAAGTTTGGCGTTGACATTGAGCAGGCACGAAAGCTCTTCGCAGATTTCGGCGACAGGGAAGAAGTAAAGCTCTGCGCAATCCATATTCACCTTGGCTCGGCCGGTCTGTCTGTTAAGCCGTATGTGGAGGCGACAGAAAAGGCGTTAGCTCTGATTGGACAATTGCGCAGCGACGGCTTCACAATTGAAGCGTTAAATATCGGCGGCGGCTACGGGGCCGATTACGTAACGTCGGCGGCGCCGTCGGCTGCCGATTACGCCGCTGAGATTGTGCCGTTATTAAAGGATAAGAGTCTAAAACTCATCCTTGAACCGGGTGCAAGTATCGCAGCCAATGCGGCGATTTTGGTAACGCAGGTTTTGTACTTGAAGACCGGCGGCAGGAAAAAATTTGTTATCGTCGATGCAGCAATGAATGATTTGATTCGCCCGCCGTTGTATGATGCGTTCCATTTCATCTGGCCTGCCAATGTGCCTGAAAAATTCGTGCCTGACCGACGGGATAAGGATTTGCAAATTGACGGTACTGAGGTCGTTGATGTAGTCGGGCCGGTCTGCGAAAGTGCAGATTTCTTTGCGAAGGACAGAGCCATCCCGCCGGTGAAACGCGGCGATTTGCTCTCTATCTTTAGCACAGGGGCCTACGGCTTTAGTATGGCGAGCAACTACAACGCCCGCTGCCGACCTGCCGAAGTCCTTGTTGACGGCGGCAAGCTTTCCATCATCCGAAAACGGGAGACCTACAAAGATTTAACCGCCCTGGAAAAATAACAGGGGTATGTGAAGTACTACAAGGTTAGAGGTGTCGTTCGACGAAGCTGGTATCGATTTTGTTTTTGACAAAGAGATTGTGCGATAGGATACCGAGGCAGGCAGGTATCGTGGTTCTGATTGGTTCGATAACGAACTCACGCAAAGCCCTTTTCATCGTGGTAATGGCTTCTGTGCGCGTTCTCTGGTGGACAATAAGTTTACCAATCATCGAATCGTAGCTTGTTGAGACTGTCCAGCCCTGTGAAATGTGCGTATCAATCCTGACGCCGGGCCCGCCGGGCGGGATGTATCTTGTGATTGTGCCCGGCGAAGGTGCGAAATTATTGGTGGGGTCCTCGGCGTTGATTCGACACTCGATTGCCACGCCGGTGTGCTTTATACTCCTCTGGCTTAAATTGAGTTTTTGACCGCTGGCGATTCTTAGCTGCCACTTGATTAAATCGTGGCCGGTGACCATTTCGGTAACAGGATGCTCGACCTGGATTCGCGTATTGGCCTCGATGAAGTAAAACTTTCCATCTTTATCCAGAAGAAATTCAATCGTTGCAGCGTTGACATATTTGGCTTCTTTTACGATTCTCAGGGCGGCTTTGCAGAGATCTTCCCTGTCGCGTTCATTCAACACCGGACAGGGCGATTCTTCAATCATCTTTTGATGTCTTCTTTGAATGGTGCAGTCTCGTTCATAGAAATGCAATGCATTGCCGGCCTCGTCGGCCATTACCTGTACCTCTATATGACGTGGTTCGGATATTAGCTTTTCCAGATAAACGCTCGGGTTACCAAAGGCAGCTTCTGCTTCGCTTCTTGCGGCTGCAAAGCCAGAGCGGAAACTGATATCGTTGTGCGCAACCCTCATACCACGTCCACCGCCACCGGCAGCGGCTTTTATCATCACAGGATATTTAATCTTGTTTGCTAATTTGAGGGCTTCGGTCTCGTTTTCGACAGCGCCTTCAGAGCCCGGCACCGTCGATACTTTTGCTTTGCGCGCCAGCTTGCGGGCCTGGACCTTGTCACCAAGCAGCTGCATCGCCTCCACGGGCGGCCCGATAAACGTTATCCCGCAGTCCCTGCATATTTGTGCGAAATTTATATTTTCAGCCAAAAAACCGTAGCCCGGGTGAATTGCATCGACATCGGCAATTTCGGCGGCACTTATGATGCGAGGGATATTTAAGTAGCTTTTAGCCACCTCAGCCGGCCCTATGCAAATCGCTTCATCGGCAAGCTGCAGGTATGGGGCGTCTTTGTCGGCCTCGGAGTAAACGGCCACTGCCTCAACACCAAGCTCGTGACAGGCACGGATGATACGCAGGGCTATCTCGCCGCGGTTCGCTATAAGGATTCTTGAAAACATATTCTCGATGCTCTATTCGCAAATCAATCCGGTTTGACCCTGAAAAGCACCTGGCCGTATTCGACCGCCTGGCCGGTGGTTACCAGCACTTCGGCGATAGTTCCGCTGACCTCGGCCTTTATCTCATTCATTACCTTCATTGCCTCGATTATACAAACGACCGTCTGCTCACTTACGTGCGAGTTGGCTTCAACATAAGGTTCGGAATCGGGGCTTGGCGTTGCGTAGAAAGTCCCAACGATGGGTGATTTTATCTCTAACAGCTCGTGCGGAGCGGAAATTTTGTCCGGCGGGGCTGTCTGTAAAACGGCTGCTTCCTCGGCTGCCAGGGCTTGTATTGGCCTGACGCCGGCAGGTGCTGCTGAGGTATTTGCACCGGCCGTCGGCACCATAGCTACCATCCCCCCTGCAGCAGACTGGGGCTGAGAACGCTTCAGAAAAATCTTGTCGTCGCCGTGCTTTATTTCAACCTCGAGCAGGTTGTTATCCTTCATTATTTCAATGAGTTCCTTTATTTTCTGCAAATCGGTATCTTTTTGCGCCATTGCCGTATCCTTTCCTGACAAAAAGCCAGCCCTGCTTGTTACCGGCTTACAGGCAGGGGTTAAGCAGAACTAAGTATAGCTACAAGAGGTATTTTTGCAAATGATTTCTGGGTGGCATTTCACCCACCCTCAGGCGCGTTACGACGTGGCAACTCTGGCCTTGCGGGGTGATTAAGGACTTAGCTAATGAGATGCTGGTTTGCGAGATTTTGCATAAATTGTCCTATAAAATCCTAACTTACCGTTGTTTTTTGACATTGCGGGGGTGGCATTTTGTAATAAGTTGCAGAACGTGCCTTCCGAAGATAATAGGCCTGATATAAAACGGTGCGTGGGGATAAATGATTCCTACGGTCGTGCGTTGTGAGCTGAGAGGCCTCTAAAGTATTTCAAGAGCGACCATTGTAATATCGTCAACTTCGGCGGGCCCAATGTCTTTATTTTGTGCAAGTGCGTTGAAATTATCCATCATCTCAACAACCTGCAAATCTTTGATTTCGCAGAATTCTTCGCTGAAATTAAAGCTAACTATGTCTTCACCGGTGCTGCCGGTGAACGGTTCTGCTCCATCTGAGTACACCAGCAGTTTATCGCCGGGTTGAAGCTGTATAGTCTCCTGGATATATTCGGCCTGCCCGAAGATTCCCAGCAGTGAGCCCTGTATTTCCAGATGTTGCGGTTGCTGGCGGGGTTTGATAAGGATTGGATATGGATGTCCTGCACGGGAGTAGGTTAGCTGCAGTGTCTTTATATTCAACAGGCAATAGCAGCAGGTTGCAAACTGATAACCAGAGAGCTTCTGTGCAGCCATTCGCACATTGAGATTTCTCATAACCTCCGCCGGTGAGAATATACGGTAATTGTTCTCGATGGTCTCTCGCATAACCAGTGCCTGCTTTAGAAAGATTGTCAACAGCGCCGCAGGCATCCCGTGACCGACTACATCAGCTACATAGAAGCCGATGTGCTGCTCATCGATACGGACGACGTCGTAAATGTCGCCTGAGACCCACTCGGCCGGCAGAAAAACCGTCGCCCACCGCACTTCATTGCAGTTTGGCAGCTTCGTAGGCAGAAAGTCCTGCTGAACAAGGCCGGCCAGGCGAAGCTGCTCGGCGAGGTTGTCCACGAGGGTGCCGGTCATACTAAGCTGCTCAGCCAATCTATTTTTGTAGATTGTCTGTACCTGCCTTGGCGGGACGGCGGGCTTTACTGCCATCCCGGTACTTTTTTTACGGTATGCAAGATTAACGCTGATTCTAACCCACAGCTCATCTATGGAAATCGACTCCATTGTGGCGGCCATAGAGAAACTGGTTTTTGCCGGCGTTAAGGAAAAGCTTTTTACGGGCGCTTCCATCCGGTCGTTGAGCAATATCACGCCGATATTTTCCATCTCGAGTGATTCAATTATTCGGGCCAATTTTTGCTGCTGCACGGTGTCCAGGTCCACCGTATCGATGATGACGGTTCCGACCATGTCGAGCCGATTGCGCACTTGGGGAAATTTATCTATCGGCAGGATTGTGTAGGACAGCTTCCTCTGCTTGAGAAGCCGCTTTATTTCAAATGGCATCTGCTGCTCATTTGTCAGATATAAAACATCCGTGAAGCTTTTCAGTTCAATAGCGCTTAACAGTTCGACTTTTTCCATCTCATTTGCCCTTTGAGGTTACGCTATAAAGAATACCGATATTCGTTCTCGCAAAAAACCAGCACGAGTAAAATCGGCTTGTTAGGGCCGACACTTTGTATTTTTTTTTGTTTTTTTCTGCTTTTGCTGGATAACGGGTGCTTGAAGTGTCGGTGCTGGTATGCCCATAGATTCTTGTCTATGTCGTGGATTGTTTTGGAAACAAATATAGGACGTTAAAAGGCGTCGGGGGCTTTGTGCTTTAAGTTCTCTGGGCTGGTTTTGGTTCGGAGCTTTCAGCCGGCGAAGATTGCCGAGCCGATTCGAAGAATGGTTGCGCCCTCTTCAATGGCGATTTCGTAGTCTGAACTCATGCCCATACTTAGTTCGGTGAACTGCGGGCCGGCCACTTTCTCACCTTGCATCTCTATAAACAATTCTCTCGCCCGAACGAAACAGGCCCGAACCAGGTCCTTGTTATGCGTCAACGGCGCCATCGTCATCAGACCGACCAGCTTCAGATTCGGCAAGGTTTCTATCTGCTCGGCTAAATGTGTCGCTGCTCCTACGGGGACACCGTATTTCTGCGGCTCGTCGGACGTGTTGACCTGCAGAAGTACGCTGGGGTGAAGGTTTAGTTTTGCTGCCGAGGCATTTATCTCTTCGGCCAGCCGAAGGGTATCAACCGAATGTATTAGGGAGGCAATAGGCAGAACTTGTCGGACCTTATTGCGCTGTAAATGACCAATCATATGCCAGTTGATTTTCTTGGCTAAAGTTGAATTGTCATCTGCCTGGTCCAGAAAGTCGGCTGCCTGAGCGGAGACCTTTTTTAACTGCTGGACGCGGTTTTCGCCGAGCTCGGTAAAGCCCAGGCGAATAATTTCTTTTACGGCCTCGATAGCAGCGGATTTGGTTACGACGACGAGCTTTACCTCGCGGGGGTCTCTGCCGACGCGGGCGCAAGCAGAGATGATATTTTCCCTTAAGCGCTCTACTCTTTCAGAAATCCTTGTCATAAAAGAACGGTCATAGAACGAACAAATTCAACCCGTCCCAAACGGGAACATTCTTAAGGTATCAGTTTATAGCCGACTTTGCCAGTGTAAAGAGATTAAGGTAAAAATTTTGACGAGATTTTAAGTTTATAAGACGATGTTTATTAGCTGTAAATCTATGTTGCTGGAAATGGATGGCAACGGTGATAAGCAATCGGCATTTCCTCCGGATAAAATTCACCTGGTATGAGTTTATTCATTGCTGCCTGAGAGAAGCCCGCAGTAGATACCACTAAGGAAACCGCTATCAAAGTACCAATCTGAAACGCCGTTGGCTGGCTGGAGGTTTCACATAGTTAAGCATGACTCGCCGCCTTAAATGCGCTTTCCCCGGACGCCCGTTCGGAGGTAACCTTTTAGAGTTTTATTTTCCGGTATTTTTCTGTGAACATTTTTACCGATGCAACAGGTTTTAACATTGAAAAAATGCCGGAAACCGCTTTTTTTGGCTTATCGGCTGCGATTTGAACCAGCAAAAGCGGGATTTCAACCCGTTTCGCTGTCGTCTTTGCTTAATTGGTTTAATAGGCAAAAAACTAAAAAAAAGCGATTTTGGGCTTGCATTCCATCCTTGTAAGTGATATATTAAGATTTGTTGGGTTTGTGTAAACGGGGGATGTGCCCCCTTAAAAAATTTTATTTTTTATTTGACATTTTTGCGGGAAAGGTTAGTTTTTATCTGTTGCTCTTTGAATATGAAAAATAGCTGCATTTAGCAGCTTACGAACCTCGGCGAGGCAGCGTGGCACATCGGTTTCCCCCCCAGCCGATTCCACCACCTCGCCCTTTTTACGCGCATAGCATTAAACCGGCTTTCACTTCACGGGGGTATTCCTACTATGTGACGCTTAATCTGCGTGAGCATTGCTGAGCAAGTCTATGGGACAAGATGCATATTTGTAAAATTATTGGCCGGGTTTCCACCCGGGCAGGCTAAAATAGCTTCTAAAAGCGATGAATAGAAAGACAGAGATGAAGCCAAGTACACTGCCATAAATAAAAGTTACATTCGGAGCAATATTTTGCCATAAGAATCCTGCTATCAGACTTGCCGGCAAGGCCATCAAACCTATTGTTGCGTGGAATGTTCCTAAAGCTATAGCTTTTAATTGTTGGGAAGATAAATCAGATACAAGGGCGCGTTGGGTCCCATCAATCGCTGCATGGGTTATACCGTAGAGGGCAAATAAGACTATAAAGGCTGACAGTGAAGTGAGAAGGGCAAAGCCGAGCGAAGTCAGTGAAAACAGCAAGTAACCGAGGACAATAACTTTTTCCCTACCGATTTTGTCTGAGAGAGCGCCAAGAGGAATGGCAAAGGCAGCATAGAAAATGTTAAAAAGGATATATAAAAGGATTGGTACTGCGATTGATAATTTAGCTGTAAAGAACTGTTGGGCTCTAATGACAAAGAACATATAGCTGAAATTCCCCAGGGCGAATATGCCGGAAATCAGGATAAATAACTTAAGAGATTTAGGAAGGTTTTTTAGACCTATCTTTAGTGTTAGGTCTTGTGGTTCTTTTTTGCTTTCTTTTACAAAATGCAGTGGAATTAAAGAAGCAAATGCGATAACTCCAGCGATGAGTATAATCAACTTGAAGTCGAGGCCGAAGAACCAGAATAAAAGAAAAACAATAATCGAGCCCAGAATCGCTCCGGAGGTATCGAGGGCTCTGTGAATCCCGAATCCTTTACCCCGTTCCGTTGCCATAGAGTCTGCAATAATTGCATCTCTTGCGGCGGTTCTCAGACCTTTACCTACTCTTTCCAGGGCAGCGAAAATCACAGCATGTTGGCATGTTTTAGAGAAAGCCAGGAATAACTTAAAAAATGCTGAGGTCAAATATCCGGAAGAAACGAATATTTTCCTTTTGCCTGTTTTGTCAGACCAGTAGCCACAGAAGACCTTTAGGATACTTGATATGCTGTTTCTAAATCCCCCCAGTAATCCGATGGCCAAGCCGGCGCCGCCCAGTGATTTGACAAACATCGGCAAAATTGGCATTATCATTTCGCTGCTTAAATCGTTCAAGAAGCTAACAATGCCCAGGAGAACTACATTAGCACTAATTCCTTTTAAATATTTATTTTTCACAAGCATATCTGCCCATAGTAATCAATGTTGAGAGAAAGCATTAGCTGGTTTTGTCTTATTCTCCGCGAAGCTGGAGGATGACTTTTCTGCTGCGTGGCCCGTCAAATTCACAGAAAAAAATACCCTGCCAGGTACCCAGTACCGGTGCCCCATCCTTTATAAGGATTTGCTTGCTGCAGCCGATTATGGAGCTTTTGCAGTGTGCGTCGGAATTGCCTTCGGAGTGCCGGTAGCCGGAGCGGCGATGAGGCACCAGCTCAGTTAGGGTCAGAAGTATATCATGCGAAACAGAAGGGTCGGCATTTTCGTTAATAGTAATGGCCGCCGTCGTATGAGGACAATAGACTATCACGTCGCCGTTTTTTATGCCGGATTGTCTTACCGCCGAGCCGACCTGGCCGGTAATATCAATCATCTGGTTACGGTCTTTAGTGTTTATGTGAAAATCTTTTTCGATGATTTTCATTGTTATTCCCTTTTACATTTGCTCGACCACTTCGATACCCAACAATTCACTTAAGCCGTGCTTGATGGTATTTGCGGTTAAATCACAGAGCAGCAGCCGGGTAGGTCTTTTTTTCGGCCCGGCGTCCAAGACGGGACAGTTCGTATAAAAGACGCTGAACCTCTGCGCCAGCTCATAGAGATAGCCGGTCAGGTAGTTCGGGCGGTAATCGGCGATGGCGGCCTGGATTGCCTCGCCGTAGCGAATCAGATGTTTCGCCAAATCCAGCTCAGCGGGGTCGGTCAGGTTCAGCATTTTTAAGCTGGCAAGCTCAGTCTCAATATTCACATCTTTGGTCTGTGCCTTTCGCTCGATGGATTTAATCCGAGCATAAGCGTATTGCATATATGGTGCGGTATTGCCGTCCATCGCTAACATCTTATCGAAGCTGAAGATATAATCGCTGGTTCGGTTATTTGAGAAGTCAGCATATTTTACCGCCCCGATGCCGACTGCCTTTGCGATTTGGGCCTTTTTATTTTCGTCAAGGTTGGGGTTCTTCTCCTCAACGATTTGTTTTGCGCGTTCTATCGCCTCATCGAGCAGCTCTTTTAGCTTTACATTCTCACCTTCACGGGTCTTGAGCGGCTTACTATTTTCGCCAAGCACCGAGCCGAAAGTAACGTGATGCAACATGTTCCGCTTCGCCCAGCCAGTCATCTCAGCCACTGCAAAGAGCATCTCAAAGTGTAGCTTCTGCCGGGCATCGGTAACATAGATTATTCTGTCTGCTTTCAGTTCATCGACCCGATATTTCAGCGCCGCTAAATCCGTTGTGGCATAAAGATATGCCCCGTCCGATTTTTGAATCATAAGCGGCAGCGGCTGACCCTCTTTATTCTTAAACCCCGGCGGAAAGACACATATAGCACCATCAGACTCTTTAGCATAGCCTTTGGCTTCTAATTTTTTTACAATCTTAGGCAAATCGTCTCTGTATTCGCTCTCACCACGAATATCCCCATCTTTTAATGTCACTGAGAGTAGTTCGTAAATTTCTTGGTAACACTTGCGAGATTGAGCAACAAGAGCCCCCCACCGTCCTATCCATGTCTGATCGCCTGAGTGCAATCCTGCAATAGCTTCGCGTGATCTTGAGGCAAATTCTTTATTTGTATCAAAAAGTTTTTTTGACTCTTGATAAAAAGCTTCAAACTCGGCCAAATGAACAGGAATCACTCCAACAGTTTTATCCTGAAGAGCTTCACGCATCCTTCTCTCAATATTCGCAATTAGCATACCGAACTGTGTTCCCCAATCGCCGATGTGGTTCTGGCGGATGATGTTGTGGCCTTGGGATTCGAGCAATCGGCAGATGCAGTCGCCGATGATTGTGCTTCGCAGATGGCCGACGTGCATTTGCTTTGCGATGTTCGGGCCTGAAAAATCGACGACAATCCTCTTTGGCTGGGCGGTTTTCTCTATGCCGAGGCGGATGGGGTCTTTGTTAATTTCAAGCAATCTGTCGGCGGTGAACTCGGCTTTCAATCGCAGGTTGATAAAGCCCGGGCCTGCAACTTCCGGTGGTTCACAGATGTCGCTGACATCTAAGACCTTTACTACCTGTCCGGCGAGTTTTCGTGGGTCGGTCTTTAGCTGTTTTGCCAGTGCCATTACGCCGTTGGCCTGGTAATCGCCGAATTTCGGGTCGGTGGCAGGGGTGACCATAGCTGCGCAATCCTCCCTGCCGGTGGCAATAACCATAGCGGCGGTGATTTTGTCTTCAAGTATGTCAACAACCGGCTTCATTCAATCATCAATCTCTCTGCGTCGCCCCAGAGCAATTCCAAATCGTAGTAATCTCGATACTCGCTGTCAAAGATATGAATTACGACATCGATGAAGTCGAGCAAAATCCATCGTGCCTGCTCGTAGCCGGCCCTGCCGAATCGCTGCAGACGCCGTTTTTTTGCCGTCCGGCAGATTTCATCGGCGACGGTGCGCATCTGCCTGTCGCTTGTGCCGGTAGCGATTACAAAATAATCGGTGGCGGGTGATTTGCCCCGCAAATCCAGAACCACGATGTCGCTGCAATGTCGGTCGGCTGCTAATTTGGCTGCCGTCAGGGCAAACGCCTTTGCTTTTGTGTTTCTCCTCTTTGCCAAATTTTATCCTAATCCCTCGCCATTCGGGTTGCAAATCACAATTATCTTCCGCCGAGGCCGAGCCAGCCGCTGATAACAGGGGCGAATTTTACCACGACGCCTGAGAATACCACGCTGACCATTGTCATCAGCTTGATGAGGATATTCAAGCTCGGCCCGGAGGTATCTTTGAACGGGTCGCCGACGGTATCGCAGACGACGCTGGCCTTGTGGGCGTCGGAGCCCTTTCCGCCGTGAGCACCCTTTTCGATGTACTTTTTGGCGTTGTCCCAGGCGCCGCCGGTGTTATTGAGCGTAATTGCCAGAACAAAGCCGCAGGTCAGTCCACCCGCCAAAAGCCCCATCACGCCCGCCACACCGAGAAGCAGCCCCGTTAGAACGGGAATGATAATTGCCAGCATTGAAGGCAAAATCATCTCTTTCTGTGCGCCGCGTGTGGAGATGGAGACACAGCGGGCATAATCCGGCTTGCCGGTGCCTTCCATAATACCCGGTATCTCTTTGAACTGTCGGCGGACCTCGTTGACCATAGCGCCTGCGGCTCTTCCGACCGCCTTCATCGTCATCGCACAGAATACAAAGGCCATAGCGGCACCGAGGAACAGCCCGCCGATTAGCTTCGGATTCATAATCGTCAGGTTATAAGCCGTGATGAAGTCTGATATCGCCGCGGTTTTGACGTTGATTGTGCCCGCTACCTCGCCGTTAGCTGAGAATGCAATTTGGCCAATCTTAAATACCCCATCGGCGCTGTCTGCGGCAAGTCGGCTTATCCAGATGCGAATCTCTTCGATGTATGCAGCCAATAGTGCCATAGCTGTTAGTGCCGCCGAGCCAATTGCAAAGCCCTTTCCGGTCGCTGCGGTGGTATTGCCGAGTGCGTCGAGGGCATCGGTTCTCTTTCTAACCTCCGGCCCAAGGCCGCTCATTTCGGCATTGCCGCCGGCGTTATCGGCAACCGGGCCGTAGGCGTCGGTTGCCAGAGTAATACCCAATGTCGCCAGCATACCGACAGCGGCAAAACCTATCCCGTAAAGTCCCATCGAGACATTTGAGAAGCCACCGGCAAAACCGAACGCGCAGAGTATGCCGATAACGATCGTAAGCACCGGCAGACCCGCTGAGTACATCCCCGTCCCAAAGCCGTCAATTATTGCGGTCGCCGCCCCCATATTTGTCTGCTCGGCGATGCCGCGGACGGGTTTGTATTCGTCGGATGTGTAATACTCAGTGAACTGGCCTATCAAGACGCCGGCAACCAGACCGGAGACCACCGAGCCGAATACGCCCCAGGTAATCCAGCCGGCCGCCGCCACCCCTGCCACAGCCAAGATAATAAGCGCCGAACTGCCCAGAGTGCCGAACAGCAGTGCCCGAAGCAGATTCTTCTGGCTGGCGTCCTCTTTGCAGCGAACCATAAATATCCCCAAAATCGAAAGTATTATTCCCATACCGGCGACAAGCATCGGGGCAAGAACCGCTTTCAAAACGGACTGCTGCGATGATAATGTCAAAGCCGCCCCCAGCGCCGCCGTCGCAAGGATTGAGCCGCAGTAGCTCTCATAAAGGTCGGCGCCCATACCGGCGACGTCGCCGACGTTGTCGCCGACGTTGTCGGCGATTGTGGCGGGGTTCCTCGGGTCGTCTTCGGGGATGCCGGCCTCGACCTTGCCGACCAAATCTGCACCGACGTCCGCCGCCTTGGTATAGATGCCGCCGCCGACGCGGGCAAACAGTGCCTGAGTCGAGGCGCCCATACCGAAGGTAATCATTGTCGTGGTAATTTCAACGAGTTTGTGGTCGGCAGCCATACCCGGCTTTACCAGCGTCAGGCCGAGGAAAATAAGGCCGTTTCTCATATTCTCGGCTGTGTAAACCAGCTTATCTAAAATCAGATACCACAATGAGATGTCCAGCAGGCCGAAGCCGACGACCACAAGCCCCATAACCGCACCGGACCGAAAGGCGACCTGCAGGCCGCGATTCAAGCTCACACTGGCACCCTGAGCTGTTCGGGCCGATGCGTTGGTTGCGGTCTTCATACCCAGAAAGCCGCACAGGCCGCTGAAAAATCCGCCGGTTAAAAACGCCACCGGCACAAACGGGTTCTGCACACCAAGATAAGCGCAAATCCCCAGGATAATCACAAGACCTAAAAACACCAATGATACAATACTGTATTGCCTGAACAGATAGGCGTAGGCACCTTCGCGGACATAGCGGGCGATTTCTATCATCTTGTCGGTGCCCTCGGGGGCAGCCATCACCCTCTTATAGAAGAACCACGCAAAGCCAAGCGCTAAAACCGCGCTAATCGGTGCGATTGCCCAGCTCAGCGGCGTGCCGACGATTTCTGCTGATTCGGGACCTTCGGCTGCCATCGCTGCTGCAGAAAGCCCGAATGCCGGCACCAGAGATGCAATGCTATTGTTAAAAATCTTCACTTCTGCTACTCCTTCAGAATCTAACTATGGTTTTCTTACGTGAAAACAGGCACGAAATTGCCTTGCAGTTTAATCAAAAAAGGACGCTTTTCAAGTGTTTTATTGAGGAAACGAAATAAAGTTGTATCTCATACGTTACGCTGTTAATTCGAATCACAAGCAACTGGCGACGAGCGACGAATTATGTGTGATAGCCGGCGTTGATTTTCACGTATTCGGTGCTGAGGTCGCAGCCGTAGCAGAAATCGCTTGCGTTTCCCGCACCCAAATCCACTGTTATTGTGTGCTCCGGGCTGGACATAATTCCGCCGGCCTTTTTCCTGTCGAACTTTGCGGGTCTGCCGTTCTTGAGGACGGTTATATCACCTATCTTGCAGGACAGCTTCTTTTGATTTAATTTTACGCCGGATGAGCCGACGGCGGCGATAATCCTGCCCCAGTTGGGATCGCCGCCGTTTACCGCACATTTAAATAGCGGGTAATCGGCGACTGCCCGGCTTGCTTTTGCCGCATCGGCCTTGGTGGCGGCGCCTTTGACCACAACCCTGAACATCCGCGTCGCCCCTTCGGCGTCAAGTGCCATTTGTCTGACTAAGTCGTCGCACAAATCCACCAATGCCTTTGTGAATTTTTTATATCGTGGACATTGGCTTACTATTGGCCGATTGCCTGCCGCTCCGGACGCAAGTATTATCGCCGTATCATTAGTGCTCTGACAGCCGTCAACGGTCAGCTTATTCAGCGAACTGCCGATTGCTGTCTTCAGTGCCTTTGCTAAAAGCGGTTTGCTTATAGCCGCATCGGTAGTGATAAAGCAAAGTGTCGTTGCCATATTCGGTGCAATCATACCGGCCCCTTTGACCGCACCGGCTATTGTTATTTCCTTACCCGATACCTTAATTTTTCGGACGGCTTGTTTGGGTTTGGTGTCGGTTGTCATTATCGCTTTGGCGAAATCCAGCCCGGCTTTAGCCGAGGCCGAAAGTTTCTCCGTTGCCTTCGAAATGCCTTTTGTGATTTTGTCAATCGGCAGTTGCTTGCCAATAATACCTGTCGAAGCAACAAGAACGTTGTGTGGGTCGGTCTCGATTTGTCTGGCTGTTTCGGTGCACATTCTAATTGCGTTTTTGATTCCCTGCCCGCCGGTGCAGGCATTGGCGTTGCCGGAGTTGACAACGACAGCGAAAATCTCAGCGCTTTTTATATGTTTTTTACTGATTTCGACCGCTGCTGATGTGACTTTATTTGTTGTAAAGACCGCCACTGCCTTCGCACCGCCCGGACAGACAATCAGTCCCAAATCGTATTTACCCGATTTCTTAATCCCACAGTACAGCCCCGCCGCCAGAAACCCCCGCGGGCTTGTAATAGTGTTATTTGCCATCTGCGAATGTCCTTGTCTATTTCAGCAAAGTATCGAACTTTTCTAATATCTCTTTGTGCTCAGAAATCTTACTAAACTCTGAAAGCCATTTCCTGATGTCTTTAAGGTCAATCGAGTTTTTGTTTTTGGTCAAAATGCTTTTTATGTCTTCCTCATCGACCGCTCTTCCCGCAACTATCTTATGGATAATGACATCTTCACAGGAGGCGAACCGGACGGGGTAGTCATCTATCCGAACCTGTCTTGTCCTTTTGCGAGTCTGCCTTTCTCTTCGCAGGCTTCAACTTTCTCATCGCCCTTGCAATTCTTAAATCAACCTCTAATCCCTCTAATATATTTTCGGAGCTGATAACCCCCAAAGCCACGGCCTCTTTGTGCAGCGCCTCATATATGGCCAGCGCCTGCTTGTAGGAGAGTTTTTCCTCTGCGTCCAACTTACGATAAAACTCATCTAATTTACGCTTGTTTCTTATCACTGCCTTGCTCCCAGTGGAACAAACAATTATAACCCTAAACGGCCCTTTTAGCCACGCTTACTTCTAAAGAATGGTCGTGTTTCTTGAGCGTGGGTCGTTAATGGTCTCTGGGCTGTTGTCGAGTTTGCCGGCAATCGCCATATCCCTGAAAGGTTCCGACGGGTCGTAATATTTTTTGTTTATGTTGACTGTGTTGACCATCATACCGGCCCGGTTTTGCCTGAGATGTTTTACAATCCTGCCGTCCGGGACAATAAAGCACGATGGATACGGTGAATAATACCCGCTCGGATTTGCCATACTAAGCCAGAAATAATTCGTCGCCGCCCGGCACTGCATCGTCTGCCGCATAATATATTTGTGAACGGTAGGCCGTTTCTGTCTTGCGTTATAAAACGATTGAAGAACACAGTTAACGCCCTGCTTATGAAGCTCTCTATAAAGCTCCGGAAACCGCAAATCAAAACATATCAAAAGCGAGCACTTCACGCCGTTAATGATAAAGTTCACGAATTTGTTACCCGGCGTATAGTGATGCAAATCGCCTTTTGTGCAGAACCTTTTGTCGTAGCGGTCAACGATTTTGCCATTCGGGTTTATCAGGTATAAACTATTGTGCGGCTTATTTGGCGGCGTCAGTTGATGAGTGCTGCCCAATACTACCCACAGCCCTAATTTGCCTGCAAGGGCCATAATCTTTTTCGTTTCTTCCACCAGCAGTTGCCAGTTGTAACCCTCGAAGTTGGGAAAGTCCGTGCCGACATAACCGCTCAGCGCACATTCGGGAAAATGGATAATGTCAGCTTTGCCTTTGTGTGCCTTGTGCATAAATTCGCATATCTGCCGGCCATTTCGCTTAATAGAACTTCCGACAGCAAACTGACACGTCGCAACTTTCAGTACTCTTGTGTTCATACTACACACACCCAAAAATATATGTCACTATCCCAAAATTGCGGTTGAGACTTGTGTCCGCATCTCCTCACCCATATACAGGATTTTGGGTCTAAAGCATTAGCGAAAAATAATCATTCAATTGGAACGTCCACATCCCAACCGGGACCCGAGTGAACAGCTTTTAACTCCAGATTAACTCCTCCGGAAACATATAAACGTTCATCGAAATTATTGTAGACCATGATAGTAAATTCTTTTCTATCTTGTGAGGCCATATATCTTATCGGGTACTTTGTACCGTATTTCCCATATTTGGTTACACACTGATTGGGATCCCATTTATATACTTCCCATTCTTGAATTTTCTCGGGGCATATGCCATTTACATCAACTATAGCCTGGATTTTTTTCGCAGCTTCTATCCCGTATTTGTTAGCAGAAAGAAGCGACTGATGAACTAAAAACGCCACGGTTAGAAAAATAATAATTGTCAATGCAGGACGCAAAAACCTTGTCTTGGCAAATTTAATCTGCGGCCTTTTTCTTAATCCCCTAACAATGATTCTAACAATGTTAATTAACACGCTGACTACTGACCATAAGAAAGCAATACTTGCTGGTACCCAAAATGACATCGTCAAAATATCCCAAGGTATCCAATACAAGAAGACGACAAAAAGTGGGGGAATTATTATGAAGCACCAGCGCAAAATTGGGTTTTTAATTTTATATGTCAGCAAAACAATTGGAAGCGAAACGACAGAAAAAATCAAAAAGAGAAAAATCATTCTTTAATCTCTCTAAAATAGACTCACACAGAACCCGCTGCGTATCTCGCAAAATTTATTTAAGACCAAGAGTCTCTTCCAGGCCGAAGATGATGTTCATATTCTGAACTGCCTGACCGGAGGCGCCTTTCACCAGATTGTCAATGGCTGAAAAGCAAACGATTTTGCCTTTTACAGAGGTTACGAAGATATGACAATAGTTTGTCCCTGCGACGTCTTTAACGGCGGGCGGGGCTTGGCAAACCTGCACGAACGGCTCATCACTATAGAAATCGCTGTAGAGCTTTAACAATCCTTCACTGCCGGCCTTTCCTTTCGGCTGACAGTAAACCGTTGAGAGGATTCCCCTGTCGAAAGGCCCTGCGTGCGGCTGAAAGAATATTTCAACATCACAGCCGGCGATTTCGCCTGCGATTTGCTCCATCTCCGGTGTATGACGGTGTGAGCCGACGCCATAAGCGAACAGGTTCTCATTCATATTCGGAAAATGGAACTTTGCCGATGGGTTTCTGCCCGCTCCCGATGCACCGGTTACCGCATTGACAATAATCGAATCTGTCTCGACAAGCTGTTCTTTAAGCAGCGGTGCTATGGCTAACAAGGCACCCGTAGGGTAACAGCCGGGATTGGCAACCAGAGTGGCTCGCTTTATTTGCTCACGGAATAATTCCGGCAGGCCATAGACTGCTTTTTCGAGGTTTGGCTTATCGGTGTGCTTTACCTCGTAAAATTTCTCATAGACGGCTGTGTCTTTCAGCCGATAGTCCGCACTGAAATCGATGACCTTTAGCCCTGCATCCAGCAGCTTCGGCACAAATCCCATAGAGACCTTATGCGGCAGACAGCAAAGGGCCACATCGGCTGTGGCTTTGAGCTTATCGAAATCCAGCGGCTCAATCTGCAGATCGCACCGGCCCTTGAACCGGCCGAAGCAGTCTGCCACCCGGCCGCACTCTTCCGGCAGTGCAGTTAGATAGACCAGCTCGGCCTCGCTGTGCCGCAGGATTATCTCTATCGATTCGGCGCCGGTATATCCGCTCGCTCCTATTATCGCAACTCGTATCATAATCTGTCCCTCTTAAAAAAAGGCCGCCAAGTTTAGTCTCGACGGCCATTGTAATAATCACTTCGAAGTTTTGCAAATTACCGTTTCGAGAACTGAAATCTCCTTCGTGCGCCTCTCTGGCCTGGCTTTTTCCTCTCGACCATTCTGCTGTCGCGGGTTAGATACCCGCCGTCTCGCAACGGCTGGATATAGCTCTGCTCGTCGTAGTTTTTCAACGCCCTGGCAATCCCCAGCATTGTTGCGCCGGTCTGTCCTGTGGTTCCGCCGCCCCTGACGTTGACAAAGATGTCAAAGGCCTTTTCTGCATTGACCGCCGCCAGCGGTGCCATGACCGCTTTTCTATCCTGTGGGCGTTTGAAGTAATCGGCCAGCTCTTTTTTATTAACCAGCAGTTTGCCTTTGCCGGGCTTGATTCGCACTCGTGCGACGGAGCTTTTTCGTCTGCCGGTGCCCCACCAGTAGCCGCCTTTGGGTTCGCTGGTCGGGGCCGGTGCCGACTTCGGCTGACTTTCCGTGGTCCGGCCGGCCGGTTTAATATCAGGATTATCAGTTTTGTTCTCTGCCATAATTCCCGCTCTATTATAATATTTCCATCTTTTCAGGTTTCTGGGCCTGGTGCTCGTGCTCCGGGCCTCGATATACCTTCAATTTTTTCAGCATCTTTCTGGCTAATTTATTCTTCGGCAGCATCCTTCTGACCGCCAGTTCGATTACCTTCTCCGGCTTTTTCGCCATCATATCGGCGAAGCTGACGAACTTATGTCCGCCGGGGTGATGCGTGTAATAATCATATTCCTTCTGCTCGGCCTTTTTGCCGGTAAGTTTTATCTTATCGGCGTTGACCACAACCACATAATCGCCCGTATCAACGTGAGGCGTATATGTGGGCTTTGTCTTGCCCATCAGTATCGGCGCTATTTTTGCGGCCATCCGGCCCAGAACAGCACCATCGGCATCGACAAGCAGCCATTTGTGGTCAACTTCATCTTTTTTCGCCATAAAGCTTTTCATAGAAACACCTAACGCACCATAGAAAACCGGCATTTTAGCGGATTGGGCCCGCCTGTCAAACTATTTCTGAGGTGAAAATTCAAGAATTCGGGCTTCATCCGGTTAACGAGTAAGTGCTCCCGTTTGAAATTGGGAGAGACTGGGTCCCCGCCAACGACCCCTGCCTAAGGCCTGCTGGGGCAGGCATGCGGGGATCTCCGCCCCCCACAATCAGGTAGGGGCAGGCTTCGCTTCGGCTTTGATTGGGTTTGATTGGCTTTGTTTGGGTTTGGAATTGGGTTTGATTGGGTTTGTTTTGCCGGAGCCCGAAGGTGGTTTTATTTTCATAATCCCCTGTGTAATTTTAGGTTACGTTCATTTGGCGTTTAAGCAAATTGGGTTTGTTTTGCATAATTTACTCATAGCCACAAAGCCACTAAGGCACGAAGTTAGAAGACAGAAGACAGGAGTCAGAAGTCAGAAGCAAATTATTTGCCACGAATTAACACGAATTTTTGACTAATTATCAAGAATATAAATTCTTGCTCCCCGCTCGGAGTCGAGGACAAGTTTCGCAGGAATGACAAATCACGATATATTTTTGCTATGAAAGTGGTTACGTAAATATTTGGCTTAAAACTGCTCAGTTTTAGTGTTTATTTCCGCCTCCGGGCGGTTTATGTTTACCTTCTGGTAAACATAGGAGTATTTTAACAGATTTTCAAACAAAAGTCAAGAAAAAAAGGCCGATAAAAAGAAGATTTTTCTGCAAAAATCAACAAAAGCAACGTAATAACACAGTAAACATCGTCTTCTTTAATGGAATCTACGACGTCTTCATGATAGAATAGTAGTTGTGTGGAAGCTTTCGGGAGACAGGATGAGGGTGTTTAAATGAAAAACCTGATTCTCGCTTTTATATTCCTGCTGTTAGTCCCTTATACTGCGGCCGCAGACCCCAATCACCCTTTTCTCATCGTGGCTGAATCGAACTACCCGGCCCTTCGCGCACTTGCCTCGCAATCACCCTGGAGCAATATGAAGGCCGACGCAATCAAGGACGTGCAGAATCTTGTTTACAACCCGGCGGATGATTATAGCACAAAGGTAAACCGGATGAATGACATCGTCGGCGCCGGCGCTTTAGCGTATATCCTCGACCCGAACAACAGCTCCACCTACGTAAGCAAGCTTTACAGCACTATGATGAACTGGTCCGACCTGCGGGCAGGATTAGACAAAGGTGATTGGTCTCATACCGTACCTCCGGGCAGCCCATTTTTCCAGTCTGTTCTGACCCTGGACATTATATACAACGACCTGACACCCAGCCAGCGCAGCGACATCGAGGCCGAACTGCAACAGGTGGCCGACTGGTACAACTCAAACAACACATCCTGGCAATTAAACCTGTATGGCGTACGGGGAATATGGGCTATCTATACCAACGACCGTGCCCGCATCGATGCTGCCAAGAACGACTATCGAAACGAATTGTCCACCCAATTAACCGAAGATGGTGTTATTAACCATTCTGTCACATACGCCAACACGCGTCTTGGCAGTAACCGCTTCGCAAAGGCCTATTTTATGGACGTCCTCGAGTTTACCGGTGAAGACAACAACTATTATTCGAACAGCACTATTCAGGCCTTTATGGAGTGGATGTACGGTTATTCGAATACACCGTTCAGACTAAACTATACCTTTGGCGACGCACTTCCGAACCGCAACAAACTAACAAGTGGTCCCGGGCAGTTTCGAACCGGCCGGTTCTCAGCGGGGGCAGAGAAATATGCTGCCTGGAACAACGCCGGCTGGACGCCGCCCGGCCGATTGCTTTATTACGTCTTTATGACTAAACCGTGGCCTGACCCCGAAAGAACACCCAGCCGAATCTTCCACGATGGCGGCGCATGGTTTATCGAGGCAGGCGATTCAAACCACGCTCTTGCAGGGGCCTTATGGAACTGCAAAAGTTTCGACGGGCATTCACACAAGGAAACCAACGCCATCCATCTGGCTGCCTACGGCGAGCACGTCCTGCGAAACTCCGGCTACTGCGGCTGGGGCGAAGGCACTCTCGGCTATTCCTGGGACTACATCCACAATTATGCCAAGTCGAGCAACACGGTTCTCATCAATGACACTGACCACATCGCCAAGTCAGGAGCAGGCATCACCGAGGGCTTCACCGCGCCCGGCTTCGATTATGGCAGCGGCGACTCCGGCAATGCACTTTCGGGCGGTCACCATCAGCGCAACTTCGTGTTTATCCACCCCCACAACGGCGCCAACGGCTACTGGCTGCTTTTCGATGAAGTGAACGCCGACAGTTCAAGCGACCCGGCAAATGTCGCATTGCACCCCAACTCGGACGATTGCAACATTGTTTCAGCGAATCGAGAATACAGATGGAAAATCGGTCCTTACACCTGCAGCGGCCACGATGTCTATATCAGCATATTCCTCGGCACAGCCCCGGCCTCCGCGAGCATCGAGGATGGCCTTTTAGCATCCTACGACAACGAATCCTTTATCGGCAAGTATCTGTACTCAACCTACGACACTGACGACAGCGGAAAACGCAATACCGTAACAGTCCTGTTTCCACACGATGACACACACACCAAGGCGGATATGACGAGGATATCGGGGGCCGGCTACTCAGGAGCAAGCGTAATACACAGCAGCTCCGTCAAGGACATCGCTCTGGAGTCTTCGGGCGATGAAGTAGTAACACATAACAGCTTTTCATTCAGAGGTCTTGCAAGCTGGCACCGCCTGCAGAACAGCTCGCCAACCTCCGCCTTCGTGCGAAAGGGACGATATCTGGATATCGGCTCGACACCCTATATAGGGCTTGAGTCACCCAACGATGTTACTGTTTACATTGAAGGCCCGGCCGGCAGAATCATCTCTCCCGGCACACCTGTTACCTTCTACTACCCCTGGATTACCGGCGTCTCTCTAAATGGCGGCCCACCACTATCGAACGTCAGCTCAGGTCCCTGCTGGGTCCAGGTGAATATCCCCTCGGGAACACACGAGATAGAATTCGTGATACACCCCGCCGCCAACGTCGACTTCGATGGCGACCTCGAGGTGGATCTGGAGGATCTCGCCGTGTTTGTAGAACAATGGCTACTATCAACGCTATCAGCGGATATTGCTCTTGATACAGGCGACGGGATTGTGAACTTCCTGGACTGGGCAGGCTTTGCGGATGCCTGGCAAACTACACCATCCTCGCCAAACTGGAATTCAAAATGTGACATTGCTCCCGAAAACGGTGATGACATAATCGACCTGAATGACCTGGCCGTTTTCGTGGACCAGTGGTTGCAGCTCGGCGCTTATTGCGCTGACACTGCTCCAAATGAAGGTGATGGAATAGTTAATCTGCTCGACTTTACTGTGTTGGCCGAGAATTGGCTGGCAAGTGCCAAATAGCTGCTTTATTGTGAAGATAATTGAAAATAAAAGGGCCTATGAGCAGGAAACACAACAAGGCCAAACAAACTCTATAAGTTATATTCCTTATATCTTTCTATAGAGTGTTCTTTCGCCGATGCCTAAAATCCTATACTTTCTTCAAAGACTTAAATACATTTAAAATTTCATTTTTGAATCTACGAGCAACCCATCGAGTTGCCGCAGTTGTAGCATTTATAGCAGGTGCCGTTGCGAACGGTAATCGCTCCGCAGATATCGCAGCATGGCGCATCATCGGAAAAATGCTCAAACTGTGCGTTGAATTGCTGCAAAACCGCCATCTCCGCCTGCGATAGGCCGGCATCGTCGCCAACCGCTGAACCGACCATCACCCCGATTCGATTCGCCAAGCCGGTAAATCTGCCTTTTGCAGTAGTGGAAAGTTTTTCAGTTTCCTCGTTCAGGGCCAGCGTGTCCTTATCTTTGGGCCTTGATTTGATTTTTGCCTTTCGTTATGATTTCTTCATTGTCCACCCCGTTAGAGACAGAAAACACTTCAGTGGACTAATCTCTAACGGGGCACACTGATAAGATGCGCAAAGTCGGCTATCTGTTCCGTTAATTTTCGAGTTTTTCTGCATATTTTTGGTTTTTTCCACCGGTTCAGACAATAATCGCAATACTTATAGTCTATAACAAAACCTAAAATGACTTTAATAAAGGTGTTTGGATTCCCGCTTTCGCGGGAATGACAGAAAGCGACGAGCGGTTTTGTTACAAGCTATTAGTTTCATAATGGAGCTAACCACAGCGTTTTGAAGGCAGGGTCGGTATGAAAAAAACGGATACGAATTATGATGGCAAACAGGAATTATGATAGTTTTTTGAGTCTGCCTTCATACCTCAATTTAACCGTATTGTACCACAAAACAGGGTAATTTTGCAAGGATTTTTTGCGGATTTCGGGAGATTTTTTCAGTTTTAGGGGTCGTCCGCCTTCGCTTTCACCTTCGCTCTCTCCTTCGCTGAAGCTACGGAGAATCCAAAGCTTCGGAGAATCCAAGGTCACGCCGTGGCAAACATAGCATCGCCGTTTCGGCGACGGCTAAACAAATATAAGAAACCTACGGCGGACTGCGCTCGGGATGATAACCCTGCCATCAAGATGGCAGGGCTAAACGAAGCGGATTTGAGAACCCCCGAAGTGCAAGACTTCGGAGGCTAAATATACTTGTGGTGCGTAGTGCGTATCCGTAATAACCCCCACCACGCGGGGTGGGGGCTAAGTAATTTTGAGATTCTTTCCGGCGCTGCCGGTCATTAATATCCGTTCCAGAGATATAATACCCGCGGTGTGGTAAACTCGTAGAGCGCAGCCCTGTCGAGCTTTATAGCTTCGCCTCGTGAGCTTAAAAGATTGGCCAGAGAGAACGGCCTTCGATATTCGACCACGTGCGGCTCCTCGATACCCGCCATCAGAGAGAGCGTTTCTATGGCGTCGTCAAGATAGCCGATTTCGTCTATGAGCTTTTCGTCGAGGGCCTCCTGTGCACCGTAAATACTGCCGTCGGCCAAGTTCCTGACATCGGCCAGCGCAAGTGACGGCCTGCCGTCGGCGACAAGCTGGATGAACCTCTCGTAAGCGGGATTGATTAGCTTGTCCTGCAGGTACTGTCTTTGTTCGTCCGTAGGCGGCTGGAACGGTGTCGGCCAGTCTTTTTTCAGGCCTGACTTGACAATCACCGGCTGAATGCCGAGCTTGTCTTCGAGCAGCTCCTGCAAAACGAAATATCCTCCCATCACGCCGATAGAACCGGTAATTACGGTCGGCTCGGCGATGATTTTCTCACAGGCAACGGATGTATAATAGCCGCCCGACGCGGCGACGCCCTGCATAAATGCAACGACGGGTTTGTCCGTCTGCCGGCGATACTTTAATATCTCGTTGTGAATCTGGTCGCTGGCTGAAATCGTCCCGCCCGGCGAATCGACGCGGATAATCAGTCCCTTGACGTGCTGGTCCTTACGTGCCCGCTTTAGCTGCCGATACACTTCCTGCGACTGCTCGTCGTCTATTACGCCCTGCAGCTTAATCACTGCGATTTTAGTTGTTCTCTGGCCCGGCTGGATAACCTCTTCGGTGAAAATATCCTTCTGTCCCGCTGCAAAAAACATCATAACCACACCGACCAGCATTATAAACAGCACGACATTCGCCAGTATCGAGAGGGCCGTGACAATGCCCCAGAAAATCTTCCAGCCGGTTCGCTTTTTAGGCGGTTTGTCCGCAGGCGGTGTGCCTTGAGGCGGGTAAGAGACCGGCTCTGACGGCTGCGGCGGTTCTATGCGAGTATTATCCTGCTCAAAATCCATAATCAACCCCTTTCAATGTTTATCTATTTCACGAACTGCTCGAATTCCCGTTCCAACTGCTGCTTTGTTCTATTTTCTTCGTAAATAATCATCCGAAACCCAAAATACGCCGCCTCACCGGCCTGCAACTGAAACCCAAACGGCTGCGGATTGGCCTGACCCCGGCTTTTCTCAAAGACATACTGACCCAACGGATTGGCGCTGAACAGCCCGTATCCTCTTGCGTGCCAATAGGTCGGATAGTTTACGCTGGCCGGATGGTTAAAAATAGCGATGCCGACCATCCGCCCGTCTTTTTGGCCCTGCAGCCGGACCCATCGCGCACGTTTACCCCATACATTTTCGGTGGTTTCATCCCCGGCGGAGTTCAGATATCTGCCCGTGCCGGAATACTTTTTCCCGGCATCTTCTCTCAACCAGTCGGCAACCCGAATCGCAAACATACCTTCCTTAGTGTCACTAAACACCACCTTTGTATCCCGTGCGGTAAGGTGCATACTAAAATCAATAATATACTCGTTTTCACCCGCCTGAAATACCATTTTTCTTTTCTCTTCCAACAGCACCTGACCGCTTTTGCCCACCCAGTGCATAACCGTTGAGAGCATACCCCTGCCGGTTCCCCCCGTCATTTCCGTTATCTTTATGTGTTTAATCTGCGGCGGTGGGCCGGTATTGCCCCAGAAGCCATCGTTGTTGACCTCGTCATAAGTGAAGAAAACGCCTGCGTGATGCGGATGGTCTTCACTTTCACCTGCCAGCTTCGTCAGCGGGTAGCCGCGACTTACCACTATACCTGAAGGGCTACACACTGGAAACAGTACCGGTTTTTTCAGCTCATCGCCGTAAAGGTAGCTGGTAAGCAGCTTGCCTCCGACCATAACATCAATTTTTTTATCGCCCGGCACAAACTCAACTTTGTCGGCGGCGAATTTCATTCCGGTCTTTTGTCCCTCGTTACAGGAAGATGTAACTACCAGAGCAGTCACCAGTCCAGCTAAAATTAGACGGGTTAAAGTCATCTTTCCGACCATTGCCACATCCTCTTTCTATTCACTTAAGTATTTTCTGTGTATTTACACACGGTATCACTGCTCAAGGCCGAAGATTTCAAGCCATTGTTTGGTCTCGCTTTCGCTGATTCCGTGGCGTTTTGCCGCCGGCTCGCTCGCCGTTCTCTTTCGGCTCAACTGCTTTTGCAGATTGCTCCAGAAGACCTCGGACTTTACCGGTGTCGCTTTTCTTCTGCGGGCAGCATCGCGCAGCCGGCGGTCACTGCTTACGACCGTCAATCTCTTCGGGGCGGTATTTGCCGTTATCTTGTGCTCTATCACCGTATCGCAGTCGGTGGCCCGCCCGGAGAAAAGGACCTCGAGGTTGCTTATATTATCGAATCCGCTTTTGTCCCGCGGCCCTGTGCCGTCAAAGACAATCTCGCCTTTTTCACCGGCTAATTTCAAGTATCTGCCGATAATCCGGCACAACTGAACATCAGTGATTGACTCGAAATCCTCGCTCGCTTTCTGAATCGCCCAGAGCAGATTATGACCGTCAATAATAATCATAAATCTTTCTCAACCGCACCGTGTCTGCGGAGTAAATCAGTTAGTTCCTTATGATCATTTTTGATGGCAATATCCAGAGGAGTATCCCCGCGAGCATTTTTAGCGTTAATATCCGCTCCCTTGTCGATAAGAAACTCGGCTATATTCTTATGACCTGTTACTGCTGCCCAAAACAGTGGTGTCCATTTCCACGACGAATCTTTAAAATTGACCAGTTCGGGATTTTGAGCTAATAGAGATTCTACCTTATCAATTTCGCCTTGTACTACCGCATCAAAAATCTCAGAACCCATATTCCCTCCATGTTTGCGGAGAAGTTCGGCCACTTCTTCGTGGCCGTAGCCAACGGCACAATACAAAGGAGTTATGCCATCATCAGCTTTAACATTTACATCAGCTCCCTTGACAATGAGAAGCTTTGCTATATCCATGTGGCCATAGTAGGCCGCCCAGTACAGAGAGGCTTGGCCGTTTTCATCTCTGGCGCTCATATCTGCGCCCCTTGCGATGAGAAACTCGGCTACATCCTTATGGTCCTTTTGGACTGCCCTGTGCAAAGGAGTACGGCCGTCTTCATCTTTAGCGTTAACATCAGCTCCCTTGTTAATGAAAAGTTTGGCTATGTCACTGTGACCTTCAGTAAGTGCCCTATGCAAAGGAGTACGGCCGCGAGCATTTTTAGCGTTAACATCCGCTCCTTTGTCAATGAGAAGCTTCGCTATATCCATGTGGCCATAGTAGGCCGCCCAGTACAGAGAGGTTTGGCCGTTTTCATCTCTGGCGCTCATATCTGCGCCCCTTGCGATGAGAAACTCGGCTACATCCTTATGGTCCTCTTGGACTGCCCTGTGCAAAGGAGTTCCGCCATCGTCATCTTTAGCATTAACATTTGCTCCTTTGGCAATGAGAAGTTCGACTATATCCTTATAATTGTTGGCGGTTGCAAAATGGAGAGGAGTGTAGCCACCCCATAGTCTATACTGGCGTTCTCCCTTATCTTTTTGCCATTCTTTTATTTGGACACCCTTATATTCTGCGTTGACATCTGCTCCCTTTTCGATCAGAAACTCAGCTATCTCTATCTGGTCTGTTTGGGCTGCTAAGTGCAAAAGTGGCAACGCTTCCTCATCATAAGCCTCGAGTAATGTTGGATGATTCTCCACCAAAGGTTTTAGTTTTTCAAGGTCTCCCGATTCGATTATATCGCGAATCGGTTTCCTTGGTAAAGAATATGTATCATAGAACCTTTCTGCCAATTCCATATATCTTTGAACCTGCTCTATTGAGACCTTCTTTCCAGAGGATTGTTTGATCTTATCAATATCATCAAGTTTGTTGTACACTCCTTCGTATCTTATCCAGAATGTATCGTCTCTTCTGCCCTCGTAGCGAACTACATCGTATACTCCACCGGATTTGGCTAACAACGTACAAGATTCGAGTTCACCCGCCTGTTCGCTTGGAGAAGGAACAATGAAAGAAAACATTAAAGTAGAATCTGCTAATTTAAAGAGTCCCTCTTGGCTAGATATTTCTTTTCCTTTAATCTTCAGACGCATGTTTGGCGTGTTGCGTATGTCCTTTATGCTTTTCCCTTGCAATTGTTTCCTAATATCTTTGTCATTTATACAGAAAATTGCAAGCCCATGACCTAGTGAGTAGTTATATCTGATGATTTTAGCTTCGCTTAAGCCCCAACATTCATATTCTTCCGAAGAGCCTGAACGGTCTATATTTTCTTCAAATTCTTCTGGTTTATTTCTGCTCAATTCGTCCATTTCATTAAAGACTTCGTTTTCCGGCTCGGAATAAGGATATGTTTGGCTTCCTTCCTCATTAACATCGACGGTGGCTGTCAATTCCGGCTTCTTTGCCAACATCGACTCCATTTCTTTAAGGTTCCTTGCACTTTCCGCATCCTCAAATTCACTAACGGAATGTCCATAACCGTTGACTATTAAACCAGCAAATAAAGCCACCAATCCCACAATCATTTTTTCTCTATTAGCCATTATAATTCTCCTTATTTTTCGAAAGTTTGTAGTCTGAAATGCATTTAGCAAAACGCCCTGCTTTTTTCACTTTTTAGGATTTAGTTTTTACACTTCGAATCTTATTTCGCCGCCGACGATTGTCTTTTCGACCTTGCCGGTGACTTTCCAGCCGTGATAGGGGCAGTTTCGGCTCTTGGAGCGGAACTTGTTCACGTCGATTTCATACTCGGCGTTCGGGTCGATAATGGTAACATCGGCCTGCTTGCCTTTGCTGAGCGTGCCCTTATCGACGCCGATTATTTTAGCTGGTCCGGCCGTCATCAATTCTATAAGCCGGGGCCAATCCAGAACGCCCGGCTCGATAAGCGCTTTTGCATATAGCCCTAATGCACACTCCAAACTCGCTATTCCGAAAGGAGCGGTCAAAAACTCCAGCTCCTTTTCGCTCTGCAAATGCGGGGCGTGGTCGGTTACCAGAGCGTCAACCAGACCCTCGGCAATCGCTGCCTTCAGGGCCTCGATATCTTCAGCCATCCGCAGCGGCGGATTGACCTTATAGTTGGTGTCATACTCGGCGCAGCACTCTTCCGTTAAAAGCAAATGATGAGGCGTCACCTCGCAGGTAACGGGTAAAGAGTCCTTTTTAGCGGCCCTTATCAGCTCGACCGAACCCGCCGTCGATATGTGCTGGGCGTGATAGCGAACGTTTGTCTTTTTGACAAGCTGAATATCGCGCCACAGCATCGCTTCCTCTGCCAGCTTATCAATCCCCGGCAGCCCCAGTATCGTCGAATAATAGCCCGCATTCATCACGCCATTTCCGGCAAAAGCGTTATCCTGACAGTGCTGCGATATGACGACGTCAAACATACCGGCGTACTTCAGCGCCCGCAGCATCACGGCGGGGTCCTGCACGCCGTCGCCATCGTCGGTAAAGCCGACCGCCCCCGCCTCTGCCATAAATCCCATTTCCGCAAGCTCGACACCGGCCCTTGCTTTGGTGATAGCGCCCATTGTATAGACGTGGGTCTTTCTTGCCTGCCTTGCCTTTCGATGGACGTATTCGATGTCGGTCTCATTCTCGATAGGCGGGTTTGTATTCGGCATACAAACGACCGAGGTGAACCCGGCCGCCACCGCCGCCGCCGAGCCGCTCGCTATCGTCTCTTCCTCTTCATCGCCCGGCTCGCGAAAGTGAACATGAATATCAATCAGCCCCGGCGTCACCAGCTTACCGGCGGCCTCAATGATAGTCTGTGCAGATTTTTCGAGTTTGCCGACCGCAGCAATCTTGTCACCGACGATAAGCACATCGCATTCTTTATCGACGCCATTAGCAGGGTCGATTACACGCCCATTTTTTATCAAAAGTTCGTTGTTTGTTGTTCGTTGCTTGTTGCTCATAGTAAAATAATCAATAATCAATTACCGAGTGCAGCCGCCTGATTAACCAAAAACAATACTGCCATCCGAACAGCCAGTCCGTTTTTCACCTGCTGCAGGATGACACTGTTCGCTCCGTCGGCCACCTCGCTTTCCATCTCAAGGCCCCTGTTAATAGGCCCCGGGTGCATAACCAGAATATCGGGTTTTGCCTTTTTCATACGCTCCACGGTCAGGCCGAAATAGTGTGAATACTCCCGCACCGAAGGAAAAGGATTACCGCCCAGCCGTTCAAACTGAATTCGCAGCATATTTACCACATCAACCTTCTCGATAACGTCATCGAGCGAATAACTTACACTAACGGGCAGCTGTTTTACCTCTGCCGGCATAAGCGTCGGCGGGCCGACGAAAATGACCTCGGCCCCGAGTTTCGCCATTGCCCACATATCACTGCGCGCAACGCGCGAGTGGGCGATATCGCCGACAATCGCTATCTTCAAACCTTCCAGTGTTCCTTTTATCTTGCGAATGGTATAAACATCGAGAAGCCCCTGCGTGGGGTGCTCGCAGAAGCCGTCGCCGGCGTTGACAACACAGGCGTTTATATTTCTGCTCAAGAAGACCGACGCCCCGCCGGCATTGTGCCGAATCACAACAATGTCAATCCCCATCGCCTCGAGATTCCTGGCGGTGTCCAAAAGCGTCTCGCCTTTGCTGACGGAGCTGACTTTTTCGGTGAACTCTATAACGTCAGCGCTCAATCGGCTTGCGGCCAGGGCGAAGCTGTTTCGCGTCCGTGTGCTGTCTTCAAAAAACAGATTTACCACAACCTTGCCCCGCAGAGGCGGCGCCTTCTTGACCGAGCGCGTGCTTATCTGCTCAAAACCCTTAGCGGTATCAAGAATATACGTAATCTCCTCGGCGCTGAGTTGCCGTAAGCCAAGCAGATGCTTGCGATGCCACTTGAACTGTTTGCTTTTTCTTATTAACGCCATAATCTCGCATCTCGTGAATCGTATCTCGAACAATGAAGCACGATTCTTTATTCGATAACAACTTCGTCTTTTCCATCTGACTCGACGAGGTTGACCTGCACTAATTTGCCGGGTGCGACATCGGTCTTGTAGCCGGTGTAATCGGCCTGTATGGGAAATTCCCTGCCGGCCCTATTAACAAGCACCGCCAGTTTTATCGCCTTTGGTCTGCCTAAATCTATAAGGGCGTCCATTGCCGCACGGGCCGACCGGCCGGTGTATAGAACATCGTCAACCAGAATAATAATCCTGTCATTTATATCAAAGCCGATTTCAGTGGTCCGCACCTGCGGCTGGGTGGCGCCCTGTGGAGAATTCAAATCGTCACGGTAAAGCGTTATATCCAGAGTCCCGCAAGGAACATCCCTGTCCAGCTTCTTCGATAATCGGCTCGACAATCGCTGGGCGAGAATCTCCCCCCTGCTGCGAATGCCGATTACGGTGATATCCACTGGGGCAGGAATGTCGGAAATAATGCGACTTGCCAGATTGTCCAGCGTACGCTCGATTTGTTCGGAATCCAGGATTACTTTCATAATTATGGCAAACCTTTAGCCAAAAATAGCTGAAATACCGACTTGAGTATAGCAACTGCGACAAACAAAGCAAGATTTCTGAATTAAGTTTCCAATAACGGCCTTTTTGATACTGAAAACGCAGACTTCTGAATCACCCTGCAAAATGGCCCATCATCTGAGCATCTGAGACTAAACTTGACAGCGGCCTGCCGATAAGATAAACTATCTACAAGGGTTATCAACGTGGACTGCGATGCCAAGGATGGATGAGTTAGAAGCGGTTTCACAACAGGATATTTTGGCAGAATGAAAGACAATGATAAGACCTCTGATTCGTTATCAAACCAACGGCCGCTATCCAGCCCCAACCATGAGCAGGCCTGGGTGGAGCTTACGGCGAAATACCTCAACGACCTGCCCCGCCAGCTCGACGGAATCAGGTCTATACTGGAGTTAAAGGATTACGCCAGGATTAAAAATCGGGCCCATCGCATCAAAGGTACTTCCGGGACATACCGCCTCGATACTATTTCTAAAAGCGTTGCCCGGCTGGAACGGTTGGCCGACAGCCGAAATCCGCACACAATTGCCAGCGCCATAAACAAGGTTATGCGGTTGGTCGAACTGGAGACCAAAAGAGTGAACTCACGAATGTTCTCCTCAGCCGGCAGCGGCGAAAGGAATACGAATGGCTGACCCCGTCCCGTTTATTCTAACAGTAGATGACGACCCACATCTGCTGGCTATTATCGAACATCACGTAGCGCAATGGGGATACACTCATCGGGGAGCGGGCAGTTCAGCCGGGATGTGGAAATCGCTCGAACGGATAATTCCGAATGTCATCCTGCTCGATGTCTCACTTGGCGACGCCGACGGCACTGTGCTGGTCTCACAGTTGAAACAACAGTTCCCGAATGTTCCGGTGATTATGATAACGGCGCATGCTACCATTGAGACGGCGGTAAAGAGTCTCAAAAGCGGGGCCTACGACTTCATCTGCAAACCGCTGGACTTTGACCGCCTGCACATCGAAATCGACAAGGCGATTAAGCAAAATCGGCTTTCACTTCAGGTAAGGGCCTTTCAATCTGCCCGATATCGCACCGACTTCCACGGTATGATTGGCCGCAGTGAATCGATGCGAGAGGTTTATCGGCTTATCGAGACCGTTGCTCCGACTGACGCAGCCGTGCTAATTCTTGGTGAAACCGGTACAGGCAAAGAGCTTGTGGCCCGTGCAATTCACGAATGCAGCAGGCGGTGCCACGGCCCCTTTGTCGCCGTCAATGCTCCGGCTATCCCTCACGAGCTTATCGAAAGCGCCTTGTTCGGCCACGAGAAAGGGGCGTTCACCGGGGCACATCAACAGCACATCGGATTCTGCGAGCAAGCCAACGGAGGAACGCTGTTTCTCGATGAAATCTGCGAAATGAATTACGATGTTCAGGCCAAGCTGCTGCGATTCCTTCAGGACCACGTAGTGCAACGGGTTGGTGCAAAATCTGCTCAGACTGTTGACGTTCGGGTAATAGCTGCGACAAATCGCAACCCAAAGGCACAAATACAAACCAACAGGCTTCGCGAAGATTTCTACTATCGCCTCAGTGTGATAAGCATCTATGTTGCCCCTTTGAGGCAGCGACCCCTTGATATCGCCTTGTTGACGCGCTATTTCCTTGACCTCAACGTGGCTAAATACGGCAAGAGTATGTTCTCTGTCTCGCCGGCGGCTATGAAACTGCTCAAGACCTATGATTGGCCCGGCAACGTCCGCCAGCTTGAACATCTCATCGGCCAGATTGTTATTACCAATAACACTACCGAGCTCACAGACGAGATGCTGCCTCCCGAAATAACCGAAGGGGCCTCACGGCGCAGCCCACCTATCGATACTGAAACCGGCTATGAGCCCAGCGAGCATATCCCCTCGATTCGGGAAGTGGAACACCGTCTGATTCTTCATGCCCTTGAATTAACATCGGGCTCGGTCCCTGAAGCCGCCAGGCATCTCGGGCTAAGCGAGGCAACCCTCTATCGAAAAATAAAGAAGCTGAGAGCGGCCGGACAAATAACGTGACAGATAAAATTTCAGCCCGTTGTTACATGCTCAAACTGACCGTTGGTCAGTTTGAAAATGTAAAAATCAAAGTGCAAAATGCAAAATTGCGGAATGTATTGTCAAAAATCGACTTACATTTAACCCGCCCCTCGGAGGGGCGGGATACATTTAACATTTGCTACCTGTGGCAGAGCTACAAATCGGTCAGTTTGAGTTACCTGGTCAGCCCGAAATTTTTTAAAATTTTTCTTGAATGTCGATAAAAGGCCGGTTAAAAAACAGTTACTTGCTCTTTGAAAAGTATATAACCTGACTGCAGGTCCCGAGGCCGTTGCTTCGGGATAGTCAAACGGGAACCCGGTTGAAATCCGGGACGGTCGCGCCGCTGTGAGCGTCTGTTTCGATATTTGTCGAAAATCCGAGAGACGTTTATCCACTGTCTGCAATAAACGGACGGGAAGGAGTCTCGAGGTAAGACGCAAGTCAGAAAACCTGCCTGTGGTTAGTTGTGCATATACAGTAGGGTTCCATTTTGCGGGCTCCCAGGCGCAGGAAAGAGGTGCGTTCGGTCGGCCTTGGTGGATTGCGACAGCCGGCAAAGTGGGACTGTGGTGTTCTCGCGACTGGGACACATCGCAGTTTTTTGATTTCGACTTTTGAATTTTGGATTTCAGAACCGCCGTTTCTCTCGCGAGAACGGCGGTTTTTTTATTGCCGGTGCCCTCGCGATAAGGGCCGGCTAAAACGAAAGGAGCTAAACGAGAATACATACACAAGCGGGAAAAAGAGAACTATGAAAGGTAATTTGTAGCTTACTTAAATTGAAGAAAGGAAAGAGAATTATGGCTTCGAGGAGATTGATAAGTTTGGTTTGTGTGTTTGTTGTTTTTGTGATGGCAGGTGCTGTAAATGCTACAATAGTGACTGATCTTGAAGATTTAACTCTTGCATCTGAATCCTATTGGAACGGCTCAAGCAACCCAACCGCGGGTGGTTTTACCAGCGGAAGTGCATGGTTTAACAATAACTATGACACTACTTTTAGCTCCTGGGACGGTTTCGCCTACTCCAATATTACCGATACTACAACAAGCGGTATGGCCGGTCAATATAATGCAATCACAGGAGCCGGCCAGGGCGGCTCCGAGAATTATGCCGTTGCCTGGGTCGGTTGGAGTGAACCACCAACTATAACTCTGGATGATGCGGGTGTGCTCGATAGTTTGTATGTGACCAATAATAACTATGCGTACTACTCAATGCTTAATGGCGATGCCTTCGCTAAAAAGTTCGGCGGTGACAGCGGCGATGACGAGGACTGGTTTCTATTGACAATTACGGGTAAAGACGCTGTGAGCGATGTTACCGGCACGGTTGATTTCTACCTGGCTGACTATCGCTTTGCCGACAATGGTCTTGACTACATTGTAGATACATGGGAGGCCGTTGATTTAACCTCGTTAGGTACGGTTAAGAGTCTGGAGTTTACACTCACCTCCAGCGATGTCGGCGACTATGGTATGAATACGCCGGCGTATTTTGCGATGGATACCGTCGTGCCTGAGCCAAACGCGCTGATACTGATGGGACTCAGTGGATTGCTTCTTAGAAGAAACAGGGCATAAATAGTCCTTGCCATTTGACATAAATGTATTACCTCGGCAAGTGGGTGGGGCTATGTTAGTAGCCCCACCCACAATATGAAAGCGAAAACGATGCCTGGCATAAAAACACAAATAGCATATCTGACAGTTTGTCTTTGCTTGACGGCTGTTGCCAGCGCCGGAGCTTATAATGAAGCAGGGGTAAACGGTTATATTGGAGACGATTGGCGGCACGCTGACCCGTGTGATTCGGATGCAAATTTAAATCCGATATTTCGCGGCTGGGCTACCGGCGTGGAAAGCTACAATCCGACACCGGAAGTAGGAAGTGATTGGGACGATCCGGATAAGGCGGTGGGGCCCGCTACCGGCAATCATCTTGATATTGTCAGTCTGGGCGATTTAGACCAAGACCAGATTGGCCAAGGCGTTCCGCCAGGCCGGATAACTTTGTTGTTCGGAGACCCCTGTGACTCCAATGACCCAAATCACATTCGCAATTTAGAAGGCTATGATTTTGTGATTTTCGAGAATGCCTTCATTTCTGAGTTCACGAATCCGATTTATGGTTTTGTGGCTGGAGAAGTTTTTGCCGAACTCGGATATGTGGAAGTTTCATCTAACGGTAGTGATTTTGTAAGATTTCCTCCCATATCTTTAACCAGTGGACCTGTCGGTATATTGGGGACCATTAATATTACCGACGTTTTTAACCTTGCCGGCAAGCATCCCAACGGCTATGGCATCTGTACCGGTACACCATTCGATTTACGCGGAATTGCAGATAAGCAGATGGTTAAAGACGGTACTGTCGATATAAATAACATAAGCTATGTTCGGATAGTTGATATCCCAGGAAGTGGTGATTTTAACGATGTGGCTGCAGAGCACATTGACCCCAACAGCTGGCCTGGCTGGGATTACTATATGAATAATCATCCGATTTATGATGCCTGGGAAACATTTGATTCAGGTGGAATAGATTTGGAAGCAATAGGTGTTCTGCACAAGCAGGAGCATCCAGCTGACATCAACCTGGATGGAATTGTTGATTATTATGATTTGTTTGTGTTTACCTTTGCCTGGCTGAGTCGTTTTGGAGAAGACAACTGGATAGCCAGATGCAATCTTGCCGAGCCGAAAGACCTGTCTGTTGATTTTTCGGATTTTGCTGTGTTCGCTGCTCACTGGCTAAAAACCGAGAATTGGCGCAGCCAATATAACAATCGATAAAATCGATTCTATGTTTGCCAAAAAGATAAAAGCGTTTACCCTGGTTGAACTACTGGTGGTGATTTCTAGCATTGCATTGTTGATGGCCATATTGATGCCGGCATTGCTCACGGCGGGGTCTCAGGCTCGCAGTCTGGTCTGCAAATCCAATATTCGCCAGCTTGTCCTGGCCAATATCGGCTATTCCAATGAAAACGATGGTTTTTGTGTCCCCGCTGCGAGTGACATATGGAAGGACGCTGGTGGATATCATCGCTGGCACGGAGTAAGGGACGACAAAGACGACCCGTTTGACCCGCTTAGAGGTCCGCTGGTTGGATACCTGGCTGATGGAAAGGTCAAGGAATGCCCAAGGCGAGTCAGATTTGTAAAGGGCAAAAGCTGGAGCGATAACTTCGAGCAGGGCTGTGGAGGTTATGGTTATAATATGACTTACATCGGCGGCTGTCTTTGGCAAGCCGACCTGAACTTCAAGCAAAAGTATAGCAGAACAGCACGAATGGTAGAAATCTACAAACCGGAGCAGACATTGATGTTTGCTGATTGTGCAATGAGTCTCCAAGAAGGTTCATATATCGAATACTCTTTTGCGGAGCCGCCGTATTTCATAATAAACGGCAACCTCTTTACAGATATGTACGCTTCGCCGTCTATTCATTTTCGTCATCGTGGGCAAGCGAATATTGGTTGGGCCGATGGCCATATTAGTTCGAAAAAGATGGCGAAGCTTGAGGAGGAGAATATTTACAACGTAACTTCAAGCAAGATGAACTTAGGCTGGTTCAAACCGGTAGACAATACGCCGTTTGATTTGAAATAAAATGGCCTCCGCTGTCAAACCTTGTATAATTGCCGGCGTGGATACTGTGAAGTTAAAACGAATCGGGCGGTTTGGCTTGCAGGGTTTAAACCAGCTTCTCTGGCCGGCGGTATGCATTAACTGCAGGCAGGGTATCTGCGAGACCGACAACGGCCTGTGCAAGGATTGCTGGGGCGAGCTTTTGTCCTGTACCGGCGCCGATTACTGCCCGCGATGCGGAAGAGACGTAAGCAAATTCGCCTTGCTTGACGGCCGCTGTCCCGATTGCCAGGGCAGCCACATTCACTTTGACCGGATGGCTCGAAGCGGTGTTTACACAGATGCTTTAAGTAAGATGACATTGGCCTTTAAGAATGGTCGAACGGAACTGGATGTTATCCTGGGCTTTTTAGCCGATTCTGCATTGCAGGGGAGCAGCTTTGTGAACGAGATAGAATTTTTCGTCCCTGTTCCGCTTCACTGGCGGAGGAGATTGACTCGCGGCTACAGTCAATCGTTGGTTTTAGCTAAGAGATTGAGTCACCCAACAGCCGAAATCAATACCGACCTTGTCCGCATCCGCCATACCAAATATCAGCCGATGATGCCAACCGCCGCCGCTCGTGCGAGGAATGTCGCCGGTGCTTTCGCGGTTCGTAGGGGACATAAATTCACCGGCCGAAGTGTCTGTCTTGTCGATGATATAAAGACAACCGGTGCAACGTTGAACGAGTGTGCAAAGACATTGAAGGAAGCGGGGGCCGCGAGAGTGTTTGCATTAGTTTTAGCGGTGGCGGGGCAAAATGTTTAGCGGTTGTCGGCACGATAACCTTTTCGCAAAAACTGTTTAGCCATCGCTGGTCAAAATAGCTCTATTTATGTTTGACGGTCAGAGTTAACATTCCTAATGGCTTTAAAAAGGTCATTGTTATTAGCTTGTTGCCTTTAAAGACTTCTACATCAGAAACACCCGGAATATCAGCGACTCGTTTTGCATTTGCTGTTATCCATTCGTTACTGTCTGTCCATTCAGGTACCGTATTTTCAAGAAAGCGCATTGCCAAGATAGTATTTCTGACTAATTTATCTGCTGCATCATTCGGAATACCAATCATAAGTGTAGCTTGAGATATATTATTCTTTTTACCAATAATCTCCAGTACTGCCAAGTTGTCGAATGTTTGCCCCATATATCTATCTTGTCCATCAACAGGTGTTGATTTTTCCATCAAGAAGAAATTGGAGAGATATTCCATTACTTGGTCGTAAGAAATATCTATCGCTCTGTTTTCGCCGATAGTGTGCTTGGGGAGTGCAACATTTTCGCGCTCAATTGTTGGCATCGGAGTTTTTTTACCAAATAGATGGCTGAATTTACCACTTTCTTGCATCCATCTGATTTCGTCTACCCCGTAAAATGCACGTTTAACCGTGGTATTCTTTATATATACCAACAAGAAGTGCTTTCCATACTCAGGCCCATAGATGCCCTTTTTTTCATTTTCATATACGGTTCGGTCTGTGTAAATATTGATTTTGACAGGGTCTTTATCTTTAGTTAGCTGCATCAGGAAAGAAACAATTTGTGCTTCGCTCAGATCAGTTTCCAGCCATATGTCAAGCCCCAGTCCGGTCTGCTTCTCATATGGGTGCCATTTCCTTAAAATAGAATATTTTATCTGTTGGTTTGCATTTTCTCCTTTTAGCGTAGCATCAGTTTGAACCTTACCCTTAGCTTCTTGGTATAATTTTTTCAGTTTTGCAATTTCTTTTTGATTACCTTCTGAGTTTGGGTCAATTCCCGCGTTGCGGCATAGCTCTTCGAGCCGCGTAATTTCCACCTTTTGGCCTTCGATTATTGCTTTCAGCTTTGTGCTTTCTGGATGTTCAAGTTTTGTATTAGTAGTTTCGTTAGGCCCCGGCTCGTGTTTGAGATGATAAATTTGCCATTTCAAATCAAGTATTTCTTTTTTTTGCTTAGATATTGTGGTTTCTAATTCCTTGATTTTCGCTCGTTGTGGCGTGACCCCCGAAAACTGTACCATTGTCAATTAGAGAGTATCCGATAAAATCATTCGGTTTTTTAATGAAAGGATACTCTTATGAAACGTAAATTTCACAAGCCGGAACAAATT